>Ga0190272_10000137_pt1 | contig 45970 bp, 43 predicted proteins | sample Popmic504T_FD_133746 | JGI IMG/M metagenome (GOLD analysis project Ga0190272, IMG submission 133746) | Populus adjacent soil microbial communities from riparian zone of Shoshone River, Wyoming, USA - 504 T | ecosystem: Environmental > Terrestrial > Soil > Riparian zone | place: USA: Wyoming...
GAGGCTGCCGCACGCCCATCACGAGCGAAAACGCGAACCAAAATCTCCAAACCATCCACATGTCCGGCAAAGACGTTTACAAGCAGGCCGTGACCGCGATGCTGGCTGCATCGAAGAACGTCCTCGATCAAGCTGGCCTTAGGATCGAAGACATCGCCTGCGTGATTCCGCACCAGGCCAATGTCCGAATTATCGAAGCCATCGCCGATCGCCTCAAGATTCCCCTCGAGCGGTTTTACGTGAATCTCGATCGTTACGGGAACACCTCAGCCGCCGCGGTGGCCATTGCGCTCGATGAAGCAAATCGCACCGGGCGGATCAAGGCCGGCGATTACGTCCTCATGGTTGTCTTCGGCGGCGGCCTGACCTGGGCGAGTTCGGTCATCGAATGGTGATCTACGACGCGACACTGCATCCCAAGCCCTTGTCATGTCGAGCGCAGTCGAGACATCTCTTACTGGTTTCTCTTCGGAAAAAATAGTGAGAGATTCCTCGACCGCGCTCGAAATGACAAAATGCTCATAGAAACCCACGCCCATCTCGATTACCCGGACTTCGCTGGCGACTTCGATGAAGTATTACGCCGCGCGACCGAAGCTGGGGTAACCCGAATCATCACCATCGGAACTTCCATCGAGAGCAGCCGCCGCGCGGTCGAACTGGCGGAGAAGTATCCGAACATCTACGCGGTGATTGGGGTTCACCCGACTTACGCCGAGGAAGCGGAGGAAGATGTCATCACGCCTTTGCGAGAACTGGCAAAAAATTCGCGTGTGGTGGCGATCGGTGAAACCGGATTGGATTACCATCGGCTGCCCAGCATCGAGCTCGAGAACAAAGCCAAAACAAGCGCTTTTCCCCACCAGGAGTTATTCCAACCTGTTGCCAAAGCGCTGCAATATTCGACCGAGGGCGAAATCGAGGCCGGAATTCATGACGGCGCCTACAAGTCGAAACAGGCCAGTTTGTTCGAGCAACAACTCGATCTTGCCGTTGAGCTCGGGCTGAATGTCGTCATCCATCAGCGCGATGCGTGGGACGATACGTTAGAAATCATGCGGCCTTACGCCGGGAAGTTGCGCGGCGTCTTCCATTGTTTCGGCGGCACGCAAGCGCAGGCGGAAGAGGTCATCGCCCTGGACCATCTCGTTTCGTTCACTGGCATCGTGACCTTTAAAAACGGCGGGAGCGTCCGCGACGTCGCAGCGCGAATTCCGTTGTGGAAGTTTATGGTGGAAACAGATTGTCCCTATCTGGCGCCAGTGCCTTTCCGTGGAAAACGTTGCGAACCCGCCCACACCCGCCTGGTCGCGGAATCGATCGCAGCCGCCCGCGGAATCACCTTGGAGGAGGTCGCGGAGGAGACGACCTCGACGGCCGGCAAATTTTTTCAGTTCAACCGATGAAATCACACCTCACGCGCGGGCTGCTCGCTGGCCTTGCCCTTTTTATTACGTCCTGCGTGGCGCCGGATACGCGCCATCACGTCGTCATCAGCGTCCCGCAGCAACGAATGGCGGTGCTCGATAATGGCGCCCTTCTCACGACGTTTGCCGTTTCGACCTCAAAATTCGCGCTCAGCGATTCGCCGGGAAGCCTCGGCACACCGCTGGGCGAGATGGAAATCGCCGAGAAAATCGGCGGGTCCGCGCCGAGCGGAGCGGTGTTCAAGGACCGGCGACGAACGGGTGAAATCCTCTCGCCGGATGCGCCGGGCCGTGATCCGATTGTGACGCGAATTCTCTGGCTGCGCGGCCGGGAAGCCCGGAACGCGAACGCATACAGCCGCTACATTTACATTCACGGCACGCCCGAGGAGCGAACGATCGGCACGCCGGCGAGCTACGGTTGCGTGCGGATGCGTTCTCGCGATGTGATCCAGCTCTACGACATCGTCGGTCGCGGCGCCAAGGTCACGATTCTAAACGAACCGCTCGAAGCGATGGTGCAGAATCTATTGCCCGCCCCCGGGCCTGGAGGGACGACCTCCGTGTCGTCCCATTAAAGGTAGAGCGCATGTGCCGGGCGCCTGCCCCTACAACTGGCACGTCGCGGCGAGCACTTCTCCATCACGGCAATTTGCCGAGATGTTTCTGCGCCGTCGTCCGCGAAAACAACTCTATGTCCGCATCCACCATGATCCGGACGAGCTCGTGAAATCGAACTTTCGGCTCCCAATCCAGGATCCTTTTCGCCTTTGAGGCATCCCCGATCAGCAGGTCGACTTCCGCCGGCCGCTCGTAACGATCGTCGTGTTTCACGTAATCCTTCCAATCGAGATCGGCGTAACCAAAAGCGGTCTCGACGAATTCGCGAACCGTATGCGTTTCGTTCGTCGCGAGCACGAAGTCGTCGCCTTCCTCCTCCTGCAGGATGCGCCACATGCCTTCGACAAATTCCGGCGCATAGCCCCAGTCGCGTTTCGCGTCGAGGTTGCCCAGGAACAGCTCTTTCTGCAGGCCTAACTTTATGGCGGCCACGGCTCGCGTAATCTTGCGCGTGACAAAGGTTTCGCCGCGCCGCGGGCTTTCGTGGTTGAACAAGATTCCGTTACTCGCGCAAAGACCGTAGCTTTCCCGGTAATTCACCGTCGCCCAATAGGCGAAAACCTTCGCAACCCCGTACGGACTGCGCGGCCAGAAAGGTGTCGTTTCTGTCTGCGGCACCTGCTGGGCTTTCCCGAACATCTCGCTGCTCGAGGCCTGGTAGAACTTGGAGCGAATACCGGTTTCGCGGATCGCTTCCAGGATCCTGATGGTGCCCACGCCGGTGACGTCCGAGGTGTATTCCGGAATGTCGAAGCTGACGCGCACGTGGCTTTGCGCGCCCAGGTGATAAATTTCGTCCGGCTTCAAATCATAAAGCAGCTTCACCAGATTAACGGAGTCTGCCAGGTCGCCGTAATGCAGGAACAAACGGACCCCGTTGATGTGGGGGTCGGCGTAGAGGTGATCGATGCGCGCCGTGTTAAACGTGCTCGCGCGGCGGATGATCCCGTGGACTTCGTAGCCTTTCTCGAGCAGCAGATCGGCCAGGTAACTGCCGTCCTGGCCGGTGATGCCCGTGATGAGCGCTTTTTTCATGCGGCGTTTGGCTCTAACTCATCGCGCCCGCAGAGGCAACTGGTTTAGCTCGGCGGCCCAATCAAACCAGCCAGGACGGCGCGTTGCGCGTCGATTAATGCGGCAATGCCCTTGCGGGCCAGCGTCAGCAATTCAGTCAATTGCCCGTAACCAAAAGTCGCTTCCTCGCCCGAGCCTTGCACCTCGACGAACTCGCCGTCTTCTGTCGCGACCAAATTGAAATCGACCGTGACCGCCTTGTCCTCTTCGTAATTCAGATCAAGCAGCGGCACTTCGTTCAACACCCCGGCGCTGATGGCTGCGACCAGTTTGCGAATCGGCTGCTCGCTCAGTTTTTTGTCGTCGATCAATTTGCGACAGGCCAAAGCCGCGGCCAGGCTTGCCCCCGTGATCGCCGCCGTGCGCGTTCCGCCATCGGCTTGGAGCACATCGCAATCGACCCACATGGTGCGGGCCCCGAGTTTTTCGAGATCGACCACCGCGCGCAACGATCGCCCGATTAATCGCTGAATCTCGGTGCTTCGGCCATCAAGGCGGCCCTTGGCAATATCGCGCGGCTTCCGCGTGTGGGTCGAGTAGGGAAGCATCGAATACTCCGCGGTGAGCCAGCCGCCCCGAACGTTTTGATCCTTCATCCAGCGCGGCACGCCCTCCTCGATCGTCACGCCGCAGATCACGCGCGTGTTCCCCATGGCCACGAGGACAGAACCGCTCGCGTTCGGAGCGATTCCGAGCTCGAACGAAACGGGACGGATCTCATCGGGAGCGCGGCCATCGAGGCGTTGGGTTGGCGGATTCAAATCGTCCGCAGATTACGCAGACGCCGTGGTGAGCCAAGTCCAATCCATTAAATTAGCTTAAGACTCCGAACGTGGAAGCACTCCGGGCAGGGCACTGCCTCACGTCTTTGGTCTTACCGAAGAGGCCCGAGATCGGGCGACTCCTGTGGCGGGCCGTCCGCCCCCGCCGAGACTTCCTTGGGCAACCCCGACACAAGGTCGCATTTCGATGCGGTTTTATGGCCACCGACAGGAACAACCGGCTCCCAAGGAATGTCTTGAATCGAGCCCGCGTGCTCCGGCATAATTCGTGGATGAAGGAGTTCCCCCTCTGTTTCACGTTGCCCGCATTGCGTTCGCGGTCTCCCTAATTGCCTTCGCTGGAGACTGACGCCTTCTTGTCCATTGCCCAGATGCCCTCCCCCCTTTCCAAAACAACGCTCTCGCTACTCCCTTTGATGGATCACCACTCCACGTTCCCCACTACACATGTTTGAAGATTACGCGGCTTTGTTGGGCATGCTCGGCACGATTATGGCCTTCGTGACTGCGATTAAGGGCATCCCCCCTGATCCCAAACCGCCTCCTTTAAAAGATCCGCTAACTTATGGGCTCCTGGTAATCAATCTTGTCCTTACAGGCTTATTGCCATTGCAGCTTTACAGCGAGTTTCCGCGCGCCGATTTGGGCTATGCACCGTACCCATTCTATTTTCGGCACTATCCCCACATCACCATCTATCCGATTCTGTTTTTCGGTCTCGCTGTCCTCTTTCTTTTTCGCGCTATCTATCTCTGGCGCGAATACGCGTCCGGTAAACTGCGTTGGAGAATAGCGTTCGCTGCCGTGCTGGCATTGGGGGTCACCTATTGGGAAGTAAGTGGACGGCAGATGATGCTCCTCGAGTTCAGCCCACAAGCGCAGAGCGCTACGGGCCTTTTCAGTCCCCAACAAATCTCGGAGAAAGCAAAAGCTGTCGGCCTCCCTAACGCGTTCGATCACACTGCAACCCTCGGGCGACAAGTGATGGCGGCTGTTCACCATGGTTTATCACCTCCGGAAGCATCGACGCAGCGCATGGACGAACTGCTCAACCACTACGAGGCGTGGGATGCCCTCGGTGCTCCCTGGAGGTCTAAGAGCCGAACTTTTTACATGATAGTCTTTTTCTACACCATGTTCATTATGTGCCTCGGCTGGGCGCTATCGATGTATCTCCCTAGAACGCCGGAGCCCAAGAGTGTGCAGCACGCACGCGACTTCAATATATCGGTGAATTTACTGTGCGCGTACTTTGTTTACCTCTTGTGGATGCCGTTTCGCATCGTCTCCAACGTCAACACGAAGATTCCGTTGTTTGGGACCGACAATATCTTGGATAACTTCTTCGGGAAAGGTCCGCCCACGATGTTGGGATTAACCTCAGCCGATATTCTCCCGATTATCGCGACTACAGCGTTCCCGATAATCTTGCTGGTGAGAATACGGAGAATCTCGCGGAAGTACACCGTTATGGTATTCGGAACAGGCGGAATTTTGCTTATTTTAGGACTCGCGGTGCTTGCCCGGGCCAATAAACAGGCGTTTCTGGACATAATTGGAGTGGACCAGGACCTAAAATATGTTGTTTTTCGTATCTTGTTTGCGTTCGTTGTTACGCTGTTTGTCTATCAGTTTGTGGAGTCCATACCAAAGAACGGTGGAAACGATTCGGCAAAGGCTGGTTGACCCCAAAGGCTGCTCGCCGAGGTAAACTGGGTTGATTCCCAAAACGATGACGCCCAATCATGGCCCACCTAAAGTGCAATCTGACGGATATTTTCCCTGCGGAGCGACGGCGTCACGCCGGCGAGAGACAAGAGCTCTTCATTGACGCGACCCGCCAACGCCGGATAAATTTGTCTGTGTCAGTCAGACCCTCGGCGCTCGTCAATACGGGCATCATTTGCTGCGGCGATAATCTCGACCAAACCGGAGAATTGTTTCCGCAATTCACGAGCTCGGGTCGCTAACTCCGGGCCATGTAATCACCCCCAGAATGAAAATCGATGAGGTTGGCTATTGGTCAGAACTGAAACTGGAAATTATCAAGAAATACGCCACTGCGTATTCGCAGATACTCTCGGCACAAAAGCGCCCGCTTGAGCATCACTACATCGATGCATTTGCCGGAGCTGGGATACACGTCGCGAGACGAACTGGCGAATTCATCCTCGGGAGTCCTCTAAACGCCTTGAACTTATCCCCTCCGTTCAAGCATCATCATCTGATCGATTTGGACGGCCAACGTGCTGATCACCTCAGCGAAATAACCAAGGAACGCGCGGATGTGACAGTCTATCAAGGCGACTGCAATGCGATATTGCTCGATGAGGTCTTCCCCAAAGTGCGCTTTCAGGATTACCGTCGAGCGCTTTGTATCCTCGATCCATACAAGCTCAACCCAAACTGGAACGTGGTCGCCAAAGCCGGCGAAATGAAATCTCTGGAAATATTCCTGAACTTCATGGTGATGGACATGAATATGAACGTTCTCTGGAAAAATCCAGATGCTGTCGCGCCGACACAAATCGAACGCATGAATCGGTTCTGGGGCGACGAATCGTGGCGCAATGCGGCCTACCGGACGGAAGCCGATTTATTTGGGTCGCACGAAGAGAAAACCACAAACGACGAAGTTGCTGAAGCGTACCGGCAGCGATTGAAAGACTTCGCAGGATTTAAGTTCGTCCCTAAACCGATGCCCATGCGCAACTCCAGCGGAGCTATTATTTATTATCTTTTCTTCGCGTCACACAACGCAACCGCAGGCAGGATTGTGGAAGAGATTTTTGAGCGCTACCGTCAGCGGGGAATACGCTAATGGCTGCGAACTCTCACATCGAATGGACAGAGGCGACGTGGAACCCGGTGACAGGCTGCACGAAGGTCAGCGCGGGCTGCAAGAATTGCTACGCTGAGCGACTCGCGTTGCGTTTGCGCGCCATGGGAAGTCATCGCTACCAGCGCGGGTTTCGTGTCGCGCTGCATGAAGACGTCCTCGATTTACCCAGAACCTGGAGGAAACCGCGGCGAATTTTCGTGAACTCGATGAGCGACCTATTTCATCAGGACGTCCCTCTTTGGTTTATTCGTCGCGTCTTCAAGACAATGGCGGAGTGTCCACAACACACGTTTCAGATCCTGACGAAGCGAAGCGAGCGCGCGCGAAAACTCAGCGGAAAACTTGTCTGGACGCGTAATGTCTGGATGGGAGTGAGCGTGGAAGACTCCCGCGTCTCGCATCGTATCGACGATCTGAGAGAGGTGCCGGCGGCAGTGCGGTTTCTTTCGTGTGAACCGCTAATCGGATCGTTGGCGGAGATTAATTTGCGCAACATTCACTGGGTCATCGTGGGCGGCGAATCCGGTCCGCATTCCCGGCCGATGAGCATTCACTGGGTGCGCGAAATCTTCCGCGCCTGCCAAAGGCAAAAAGTACCCTTCTTCTTCAAACAATGGGGTGGCGTTCGCAAGGATCTCACCGGTCGGCTCCTCGGCGGCAGGACCTATGATGAAATGCCTGATCGTATTGCGGCCTGATAATCTTTCCTTTGGACCGCCAAAGCGAGGCATTCCGGGCGTTTGGTACTGTGGCTCCGGTACCGGATTCAGTGAGCGGTATATCCCCCATCCACGACGAACGCCTGTCCGGCGGCGAAAGAGGCTGAATCCGAGCAGAGGAAGAGGACCATGTCAGCAATTTCCTCAGGCCGCGCGGCGCGTCCAATTGGTGTGTTGCCCAGGAGTGCAGAGCGGGTCTTTTCATCCGCGAACCAATGTTTGGTCATCCCAGTCTCCACCAAGCCGGGCGCCACGGCGTTGATGCGAATCCCCTGGGCCGCATATTCGATTCCGGCCGCTTTCGTCAGCCCGATCACCGCATGTTTCGCTGCCACGTAGGGACTGATCCCTGGCTCTGCGATCATTCCCGCAATGGAAGCGTTGTTTACGATGACGCCGCCGCCGGCCTTGAGCATGTGTTGAATCTCGTACTTCATTGAGAGGAACACGCCTTTCAGATCGACGGCGACAACCTGGTCGAACACTGCTTCTTCCACATCAGCAAGCAATGCTCCCGCAGGCAGGACGCCGGCGTTGTTAAAGGCGAAATGCAATCCGCCGTAGGTCTTGACCGCGACCGCGACGAGGTTCTCGACCTGCCCGGAGTCGCGCACATCTGTCTCGACAAACCGTGCGGTCCCGCCTTCGCGCTCAATCGCCGCAACGGTTTCTTGGCCAGCCGGGTTCACATCGCCAATGACCAATTTGGCTCCGTGGCGAGCGAAGAGAAGCGCCGTAGCGCGGCCGATCCCAGTGCTGCCGCCGGTGACGAGCGCTATTTTGTCAATGATGTTTGGGTAATTGCCGTTCTGAGCCATGATCGCGTCCGGCGAGGATCACGAAAGGTGACAGCCCGGGCTATTGGACCTTGGTCCCATAAAAAGGGACTAGCAGCCGCCTTCGCTCCGAAGCTACGGCGAACCGTGGGAGGCCGCGGAACTGTAGGGCGTTTGTGTCAAACGCCGGTTTATTTAGCAGCCGTCTCACAGAGACGGCCTACAACCTTATCCCTGCTTCTTCCTGTAAAACCGATCATTTTCGCGGCGGAGAATCGTCTCTCTTAACTTCCGCTCTGATGCGTCCCGGATGGATGCGGATCAGCCGGCGTCGCGGCGTTGTGTTTCTTGAGCACTTTGGCGGAGCCCATTCCAAATTGGTGAAGGACGCCGGTGATATCGGTCATGCGGACATTGAGTATGCGGACGAGATGCCTGCGCACGACCTGCACACTTCCGCTGCCGGGATTTGGAGAGCCAGGGATGTAAACAGTAAGGTAATCGCCACCATGGTCTTCAATCACGAGGACAAAGCACTCGATCCCCGGATCGACGGTAAGCAAGCCGGACTTGACCACGCCTTCCTTGCTCGCATCAGCTAGTCCGCCCAGGATCGCACGCAACGCCGCATAACCGGGGATGCGGTAGAGAAGCTTCCCCTCGAACCAACTGCCTGTCGCCTGCCCCCGCCGCGAGGTCAGCGCCAAGCCGAACGCGAAGGAAATCCCGACGACAATCAGGATCGCGAAGAGGATGGGGAAATGCGCCGCCTCCGATTCTTTTCCGGCGAGCTTTGCCATGACCGATTCGGCGGCCGCATGCACTCCCATCACCAGTTTCGTCAGGAGCCCAAGCACAACGAGCAGCGGCAGCACCACGAAGAGTCCGCCGAGTGTCGTGGTCTTAAGGAAGGAAGCGAGGCGTTTCACGGTAGTGTGAAGAGACTTACAGGAGGCCGCAGAGGAAACGGAGATCCGGCATCAAACCCTCTGTTATCTCTGCTCCTCCTGTAAAAGGCGTTCATTTTAGGGGCGCAGGATCACCAACGAAGGAGATGGCCAAGACGAACGAAAAGCCCGCTACTTTTCTCCGGACTCAACCCATTCGTGCGCAAACCAATCCAGCTCCCGGGCATCGGCAAAAACGCATTCATCCGACCATGTCTTGCATCCGCGACTCGACTCTTACGAGGAAAACCTTCCCTTGTGACAGCAAAAAAAGAATCAATCCAGTGCGATATCGCCATACGATTTATCAATAATGAGCGAAAAAGAACTTAACAAATCCGCTGTCAATGAGCGCGCGAAATTATACTACACGGCGCATCCCGGCAGTCCCTCCGCGGTGCGTTCTCCAAGATTGTTTGTTCGCTCTGGGGTTTGGGTCGCGTTGCTTGGTCGCAACGTGCGCGAGGGAATAGCCGGCTTCGGCCCTACGGTTGAAGCCGCGCTACGCGCTTTCGATTTCCAATATCTCCGCGTCCTTCGACCGCCCGCCGAAGCGCCGCCGCTTGATCGGGCCGCCTGAGCGGGCGCGATCATGAAACGGGTTTTTCGCCACAACGGGCTGAGCATCGTCATGCTCGGCTTGTTCTTCGTCGCTTTTGTTTTCGGGCAGGCCTACACCGGCTTTCTGGAATCGAACGAAGATCGCATCAGCATGGCCAGGCGGCGCGCTCCTTTTCAGAATATCTGACCAGCGCGCATTTCGCAGAGGCCACGATGGAGAATTCGGAATCTGAATTCCTCGAAATGGGCGTCTTCATCTTCTTCCCCGTGTTCCTTTATCAAAAAGGCTCCGCCGAATCGAAGGATCCTGAGAAGCGTGAGACGGTTGACCGCGTCTCGCGCAAAGTGCGCGACAAGACGAACGCTCCCTAGCCGGTCCGTCGAGGCGGTTGGGTGTTGCGAGTCTACGAATGCTCCCTCACCCTGGCATTCCTGATTTTGTTTTTGGTAACTTTCCTTTTGCACGCCGTCAGCGGACGCGCCGAATACAACGAAGAGCAGCTGCTGCACGGCGCTCCCGCCGTTTCGGTGAGCGGCTATGTGGGGACCAGCCGTTTCTGGTTCGAATCGTTTCAGAATTGGCAGAGCGAGTTCCTAGCCATTGGCCGTCGATGCGCCTCACTCCGAGACTGGCAAGTAGCGGCGACCGCAACGCAGCAGCCCCTGGTTAGGGATAATCGTCGCGTCTTCAACGGGATCGAGTGGGTTTTCGCACGGTTAGGCTCTCGCCGCGAAACGTATACATCCGCAATCGTGGCGGGAAACGGTTCCAAAGTGCAAACGAAAGGACCAAATGTCGGACGTTCACAAACATCAAGCGCCGGAAATGCACGAGTGCATCCATAATTGCGAGGACTGCCGGGATGCCTGCCTTCACGCCATTCACGATTGCCTCCATAAAGGCGGAAAGCACGCCGACCCGCATCATGTCGGCCTCCTGATGGACTGCGTCCAGATTTGCAACACCTGTCATGACTTCATGCTGCGGCATTCGCCGCTCCACGTCATTACCTGCGGCGCGTGCGCCGACATCTGCGAAGCCTGTGCCAAGTCCTGCGAAGCGATCGGTGAGAACGAATGCGCGGAAATTTGCCGCCGTTGCGTCCAAAGCTGCCGCGCTATGGCGGCAACGCAGTAATCCGTCCACTCATTGGTTCGCTCGCGAACCTTAAGCATGACAACTCGAAAATTGAAAGTTACGGGCCCCGAAGCAGGCAACCGGCGGGGAGAGAAGCGGAGTTCCGGGAAAAAGCCCAGCGCCACTAATGTTAGCCGCGGCGGCGGGAGCGCGGCCTCCACGGCACGCAACCAGCGCGCTCAATCGAAAGCAAAAAGCAAACGGGGCACGAATTAGCTGCCCGACAATTAGGTTCGCTTGGCTGAGCGAGCTCATGTTCTCTCCCACCTCAGGGTTCGATTCAGTTAGTAAGGAGAGTGCGACACACGATCAGAGTGCTGCGCGGCCATCCGTTTGAAAACTGCCTTATCGAACAATGACATAGCCGAGTTTCTGTGCCTGGAAGCGGAACACGAGGAAGGTATTCGGGAGCGCGCTCTTAAGAGAGCAGCCCGCAACGCTTTCCTCTGGCCCGAGCACGCGAGGGACCTGATCGCCGAGGGACGATCGCTTCTTGAGCTCAAAGGCATCGGCCCGTTTATCGCCCAAAAGATCCGGACTTGGCTGGATCGACCGCAGAATAGGACCAACGCGCCCCCGATCCGGCGCGACTTCCTGGCCCTGGCGGACGCCCGATCCATTCTCTCGGGGAACCACGCCTGGAAAAAATCGCTGCGGGGCGATTTGCAAATGCATACCACCTGGAGTGATGGCTCGGGCAGCATCGCGGAGATGGCCGCGGCGGGAGAAGGATGCGGCTACGAGTACATCGCCATTACCGATCATTCGAAGGGCTTGAAGATTGCCGGGGGTATTGACGAACAGGCACTGGACAGGCAGGGCGAAGAGATCGCGGCGGCCAACGCTTCCATCCGGGCCGGGGGCGGCAAACTCACCGTCCTGCGTTCGATTGAGATGAACCTCAATCCCCGCGGCGAAGGTGACATGGAACCGAAGTCGCTGCGCCGGCTCGATCTCGTTCTTGGTTCTTTTCATTCCTCTCTGCGCAAGACCGATGACCAGACAGAGCGTTATCTCGGCGCAATCCGGAACCCGCATGTTCATATCCACGGCCACCCTCGCGGCCGGATTTACAATTACCGGCTGGGCCTGACCGCCGATTGGTCGCGCGTCTTTGCTGAAGCGGCCAGACTGGACAAAGCCGTCGAGATCGATTGCTATCCCGACCGCCAGGACCTGAACTTTGCGCTTCTGAAGATCGCGAAACACGAGGGCGTTCGAATTTCATTGGGGACCGACGCGCATCATGCGTGGCAGTTTGAATTCGTCGAGCTCGGGCTGGCCGCGGCCTTGAAAGCAAGAATCCCGGCCGAACGGATTGTCAATTTCATGCCCATCCAGGATTTGCGACGTTGGGCGGCATCCATCAGGAAAGGTCCGCGCGCCCGAAAATAGCCAGGGGAGCCAGGAACCGGCAATTAGTCTACGGGTTCAATCCACATCTCGAGCAAACTAAACAGCACGCGAAAAGGCTCGAGCAGATTCTCAAAGGCCAGGGCGCCTCAACCCGCGGCCCAAAATGCGAAGGCATGGACGAATTGATTATATCCGTTTCTAAACGTAATCACCCGCATGGTGTAGCGTGCGTGATCCCGCATGGCTCCGCTCGATTCCCTCCTGCAACACATTCAATTTCGATTGGTCACGCGAAAATACTGCACTCTTTCGGAGCGCGAGCTCGCGCGCGGCTGGCCCGGCGAGACTCACACGCCGAAGAAAAGAGAATCCCTGATTCGCGACTTTGCCCGAGAGAACAACTTGGACGCCGTAATTTCCGACTGCGGGACACGTGTTCGATTCAAAAATCTGCACAAGCCGCAGACCTGAGAGGCCCTTCTTCGCCCGGCCCAGATCAGCGCGCGTCGCCGCGCATCCCGCCAAACCGGCGGGCGGCCCTCGTGGATTCCGATTTTTTCGCGCCGCTTTGCACGCCGACCTTGTTTCCGCCCGTCTGGATATTTTCTCCCGGCCGGGACGGGACGGATTGGGTGCCGGGTTTCCGCTGCGGGTGCATTGTCTTTCTTCCTGCCATACCTCTTATTCGCGCACGCGCTCCCGAAAGAGCGCATGATAACGAAATTTCATCGTTCCAATTGCACCTATTCATGTTCGGATGTGCTTTTCAATCGACGATGGCTGGGCCGTTTAACACGCGATCCGGAGCATCGAAGCGGGCCATGGCACGGACAGTCCCATGTCTTCCGGGCGCGGGCATCGGCTGCTCGCACCAGAGCGTGCCGTCGTTATCGTATCGCTACCTTCGTTACCTTTTCGACAAAGGCGACGATAGCCTTCTTCGGCGCGGTATCGTTCCATGAGGGGAGCTGGTCAGTGGCTTGGATGTTCGTGAGGCCGACGAAGGCAAACGACAGGAAGACAAACCTGTTGCGGATGGATTCCATGGCTGGCGAGATGCTTTGCGCTTACTTCGCGATCTCGGCCTTGGGCGCTTTCCATTTGCCGCTCAGCGCTTCTTCCTTTGGCCAATAGAGGCGCATGGCCATCACGAATGGCCCCTTCGGCGCTGGAAGCCAGTTCGCTTCCTTATCCTTGCCCGGCGATTCGTTCTGGATGTGCAGCGTCAGCCCGCCGTCCGCGTCGCGCTTTAGGCTCGGCAGCATGGGCGAGTTGATGAGGTAACGGTTGATCGGGTTAGCCACGAGCAAGCTCGCGGGCATGCCATACATCGTCAGCGACCAGAAGGCGTTTACCGGAGGTAATTGATCGGCGGCGAAGCGCACGGTATAACGGTCCTTGGTAGCGTCGAGTTTCTTTTCCCCAGCATCCATCGCGTAGATAGGATACATCGCCTCGTGTTTTGAGTTTCCGTAAATGCCGAGGATCGCGGCGGCCATGCGGTAGAGATAGTTGTTCTTGAGGAAAGCCCGGTCGCCGAACATGTCGCCAGACGCGACTTTGCCGGTCGCGATCTGGGTCGCGTTCATTTCCTCGTATTCCTTCAACGCATCGGCCATGCCTTGCTCAAAAGCTTGCTTCACCTCGGGAGTTAGTTTCGCCAAGTCGATGGTCTTCCCCGCGCCGACGCCGATCTTCGCGAAGCGCTCCATCAGCCCGGTTTCCGAGGGCACGGTGGGGCACAGAGTCAGGACGAAATTCAGGATGTTGAAGAACTCCGGCGAAGTTCGCTGCTCGGCAGGCGTAAGCGGCTTGATGTAGTCGAGCACGGGCGCGGCGGGCGGCGCGGGCTGACCGAGAAACTTGCTCAGCGACTCCACCCGGTAGCCGGCCTGCACTTTCTTCACTGCCTCCATGTCATCCGGGCGGAAGAGCTGCGTGCGATAGACGCCGAGCATGAGATTGGTCTCGCACGGGATGACTTCCTTGATGCCGGCAGGCTTCACCCCTTTCCACCCCGGCCCTGTGACCAGATAGCTGCCCGGCCCGTTGCCGGTCGCACGGCTGCCGATATAGCCAAAGTTTTGCGTGTAGGCATCGATGAGCTGGATGGAGTAGTAACGCCCTTTCTCGACCTCCGGTACGGTTAGCACGAGGGGCTCCGCGCGCAGATCACCGCCGAAGAATGAATACGGGGTGTCTGAGTTCGGCGTTTGCACCGCCTTGTCGTCCGGCGTGTAGACCCGCGCCATGCTGACCAATTGATTCAGCGGCGCTTTGTATTCGGGATTTCCCGGCTGTAGCCAATAGGCGTATTGAATACGGTAGCTATCCACCACCGGGAAACCGTAGATGTACGCTTCCTTAGCGATGGCGCGGGCTTCCGCTGGCGTTACGTCCGCGGTACGGCCCGTGACGTTCAACGCCAGCACGATGGCAAGCGCGAGGAGAGTGAGTTTTGTTTTCATGTTGTTTAGATGGTCCGAGAAGACGTTTCCGACTGCACAGGAGCTAACAGAGGAAACAGAGTTTTGATTTCCATCTCGGCTTCCTCCGGTGGATCCTTCGGCTCGTTTCGCCGGAGGCGTCCGCAACGCCCGGGCAGCATCTAGTTCAACTGAACCGTCACCTTGTTGATCTTGCCGGTGAACCGCGAGGCTTGGCCGGCTCCCACGCTCTCGACCACGGGCGTGGCATCGTCCATCCCAACGTCAGCGGTCTCGTCGGCCGAAAAGATGATAGGCTGCGTCTTCGGGATTTTCGTCTCCGCCACTTTGGTGCCGTTGACCGTGAGCGTGGCGTCGCCGCCTTTCCCCATGCCGCCGCCGGCGTAAACGAAATCGAAGACCACCGTCGCCTTGCCGGCGGGCAGCGCCGCGGACGCGCTCACGGTGAAGTTTTCCAACCCGAGGTAATTGTAAGTGTAGCTTGGCTTGCCGTCCTTGAAGTAAAGAGCCCAGCCGCCGAATCGTCCTCCCTGGACCAGCACCGCGCCGTTCGCGCCCGCCGCCGGGATCTCGAGCTCAGCGGTGATGGTGTGAGAGTGGTTCTTGACGTTGATAAAGACGTTCTCGGACATCCCCTTCATGCCGTCGTGGAGCACCAACGAAGTGCGACCCGCCATCAGGTCCGGCCGGCCGGCGAGCTGCGCATTCGCGCGTTCGATGACGCGATCGTCAATGGGCAGGACACGATACTTCTTCGCCTCGGCGATGAAAAGATCCTGCATTTTCTTGAGCTTCGCCGGATCCTTCGCACTCAGGTCGTTGGCTAGGCTGAAGTCAGCGCGAGTGTCATACAACTCCCAGGTGTCCTTCGCCAGCGGAGCGACCGCTTCGCGCGACCAGGGGTACTTGTGCACGGTGGCGGCAAAGAAGCCGTCGGAATAGATGGCGCGGTTACCGAACATCTCGAAGTACTGCGTGGTGTGGGTTTCGGGCGCCTTCGCGTTGTCCCACGTATAGACCATGCTCTTGCCCTCGATGGGCGACTGGACGGTGCCATTGACACTCTTCGGTTCGGGCAGGCCGGCAGCCTCCAACACCGTCGGCGCAACGTCGATGACGTGGGTGAACTGCGAGCGAACCTCACCCTTCGCCTTGATCCGCTTGGGCCAGCGCACCACCACGCCGTTGCGCGTGCCGCCGAAGTTGGACGCCACCTGTTTTGTCCACATGAACGGCGTGTCGCCGGCGACGGCCCAGCCAGCCGCCATGTGCGGATAGGTAGTCGGGCCACCCCAGTTGTCGATGTGGGCGAGCTGGTCCGCGACCGTTTCCGTAACTCCGTTGAAGTAAGTGTATTCGTTGAACAGACCGTTCATTCCGCCTTCGGCGCTGGTGCCGTTATCACCGAGGATGTAGAACACGAGCGTGTTGTCCGCTTCGCCCGTCTCATCCAGAGCCGCCAGCAGCCGTCCGATCTCGTGGTCGGTGTACTCGCCAAAAGCGGCATAGACCTCCATCTGACGCGCGAACATGCGCTTTTCATCCGCCGAGAGCGTGTCCCAATCTTTAATGTCCTTGGGCTTGCCCGCCAGCTTTGTCCCGGCCGGCACGACGCCCAACGCGATCTGGCGAGCGAGAGTTTCCTCGCGCAGCTTGTCCCAACCCTGATCGAACTTACCCTTGTACTTCGCGATCCACTCCTTCGGCACGTGATGCGGCGCGTGGGTGGCTCCCGGCGCGAAGTACATGAAAAAGGGCTTGTCGGGCGTCAACGCTTTTTGGAACTGCATCCAGCCGACCGCCTTGTTCGTCATGTCATTCAGGAAATGATAGTTCGGGTCGTTCGGGATTTCGACCGGGCTCATATCTTCGTAGAGGAATGGCGCCCACTGGTTGGTCTCGCCGCCAATGAAGCCGTAGAACTTGTCGAAGCCGGAGCGCGTGGGCCAGCGATCGGTGGGGCCCGAGGGGCTGACTTCCCAGGCTGCCGTCTCGTGGTTCTTGCCGAAGAATGAGGTGCTGTAGCCATTTAGCCGCAGCATCTCCGCCAGAGGCGCCACATTATTTGGACGCTGGCCGGTGTAACCCGGGAACGCGGTCGCTGTTTCGGTGATCGCGCCCATGTTGTTCATGTGATGATTGCGGCCGCTTAGCAACGCGGTGCGCGTGGGCGAACAGAGCGCAGTGGTGTGAAAACGGTTGTACCTCAGTCCTTCACTGGCGACGCGTTCTGCGTTGGGCATCTGGACCGGCCCGCCGAAGGCGCTTGGCATGCCGAAGCCCATGTCGTCAATAAGGATGATGAGCACGTTCGGGGCGCCCTGGGGCGCCGTGACCTGGAAGCGCGGCGGTGCCTTGGCATCGCGGGCATCCAGCGTTGTGATCTGCGGAGTAACCGGCTCCGGAATTGGGAGCACGGTGCGATCGAGCTTTGGGGTCGTGGCTGGCTTGTCCTGAGCGTTGGCCGGCGCGGTGAATGCCATGGTCAGAATGAGGCTGAGCGCGGTCAGGGTGAGGTGCGGTCTTGTTTTCATGGGTGTGTTTTTCTGCAAACTGAGATTCGAATCATGGGCGCAGGCTAATGTGGCCGATATAGGACCTTAGGCCTACGGCCCCGCAGTCTTGGTCGCCGCGTCTTTCACGCAGCGGAAGCCGAGATGGTTGGTGCCGGTGTTGACTTCTCCCTTCCCCCGCGTCCCAACGATGAAGCGGGAACAGTACTGCGGATTACAAAGATAGGAGCCGCCGCGATGAACGCGTTTCTTCTCGTTAGGCTCGGCCGGATCCAGGGGAGAGTCGGGACCGCGAGGATTCCACGCGACCTTCTTTTGCTGGGCGAGCTGCGCGTAGTAATCAGCCCGATACCAATCGCCGCACCATTGCCAGACGTTGCCCGACATGTCGTACAGTCCGTAGCCGTTCGCGGGGAATTTCCCGACCGGCGCCAGACCGGTGTAGCCATCCTCGGCCGCATCTTTCATGGGAAATTTTCCCTGGTAAGTGTTCGCCATCCACTTGGCCTTGGGCCGAAACTCGTCGCCCCAGGGGTAGGTCTTGCCGGCTAATCCACCGCGCGCGGCGAATTCAAATTCAGCCTCCGTGGGAAGGCGTTTTCCGGCCCATTTGGCGTAAGCTTCCGCGTCGGAATAAGCGATGTGGACGACCGGATATTTTTCTTTTCCTTTGATGTCGCTCTCCGGTCCCTCGGGATGACGCCAGTTCGCGCCCTTCACGTAGGTCCACCATTGGAAGTGATTATTGAGCGGCACTTCCTTATCGGTGGGCGCAAAGACGACTGAGCCCGCAACCAGGTTTTCTGGCGGCGCGTCAGGAAATTCCTCTTTGGTCGGCGTGCGTTCCGCAATCGTGACGTAACTGGTTGCTTTAACGAACTCCGCGAACTGCCCATTCGTGACCGCGGTTGCATCCATCCAGAAGGCGTCCACGAAAACGGGATGGATAGGCTCCGCGTCGTTTGACGGCATGGCCATTTCGCCGCTGCCGCTGCCGTTCGTCGTAGCGCCCATCAAGAACTCTCCGCCCGCAATCCGAACCATTCCGTTGGGCGTGTTGCCCACCGTGACTTCCTGCGCGGCGGAAAATGGGATCGAGCAGAAGGCAAACGCGATCCACCAGCCAGTTTCACTCAGCGGTGATCGTCTCATGGCACCTAGATTGTCTGCAGGCGATAAGATCGGGTATGGGACCTTGGTCTTATCTCCGCCTCTTCGAGCCGAAGGCTTGGTGGACATTAGCCGGTGTCCCTCCGGGGCACGAGAGCGAGCCACTCGGAAGAATTTCAAATGTTAATATCCGACGTTCGTCCGTGACACAGAGAGCGCGAATCAGAAGAAATCCAGACCTCTGTTCTCTATTTCCTCCTGTAGATTCACTTCACGCTTAACTAGAACCGGATGCCCGTGGTGATCTGTGGACCGTGCGTAATGGTGTCGAAAGTGAGTCCGTTGTTCTCGTAATCGAAGCTCAACGCCCGATAACCAATTTCGGTAAAGATGCAGCGCGTGATGTTAATGCCGATCGCTGCCTCCACCTGCCACATCAGCTTAGAACCGACACCGAAGCCGCCGATCTCGCCGCGCGCGGCGGTGTAAAAGGCTTTCGAAAAATTGTAGCGGCCGCGCAGTCCGATATACGGGTCGAACCAAAAGTCAGCACGGGCGAAGCTGCGGTTCAGCCGGGTCTGCAAAGTAGCCGAGATGTTTTGGGCAATCGCGGTCTGCCGGGCAGCCACCCGTTCCTGGACCGCGGCAATGCGCGCGTCGCCTACCAAACCAAGCGCATCGACCTCAGCACGGATGCGCGCTTCTTCCACTCGAATCACACTTTCGACTGCGCCGCCAACCGCTTCAGGATGCCGCCCCGCCAGCGGCCCGATCGGGATCGACGGAGATCGCAGATTGTCGCGGAGGTTCGTAACCAACTGATTGGTGATGCGCGCGGTGATCTCGCTCTGCACATCGCTGATGAAACCGCTTTCGGTGATGAAGTTATTGAGCCGGTCGCGCAGCCGGCCGCTGATGTTGGTCACAAATTGCTCGGATGTCGCGGTGATAACCGGCGTGTTGGCGCTGAGGTCCAGCCGCTGATCGAGATTCGTGTAGCGAGTGCCAGCGACGAGATCGAGGGAGAACTGGGGCTTTTCAATTAACCGCCAGCGAAGGCCGAAGTCGCCCAGAAATTCTTCCACCTGCACCCGGGTGTTATCAACGAGCCGATCTTGGAATTGCGCGCCGTCGGACAGGTTCAAATAGATGGCCTCGGCATAGATGCCGAAACGCCCTTTGCTCGCCTCCAGGCGGAGCGCAAGAACCATGTCGAGATTTTCCAGGATCTTGTCGAAGCCGACATCGACGTCCGCATCGAGGCCGTCTATTCCGACCGTGCCGTCCAGCCCCGCCATGTAGCCCGGCGTTGCGATCATAAACTGCCAGCGATCGGGTTCTGTTGGCGGCGCGGTTTCTTTCGACGTCAGAGTCACCTCGCCGGCCTGAAGGCGGGCGATAACGAAGAGGGCCAAGGCCGAACCGATCACCGTTCTTTTCATTGAGCGAACTGTGAAGAGTTCCGGGATGCCGGGGTATGGGACCTTAGTCCTACGCGTTGCCTGCGAGCGATTGGAGCGACCGCCCTAGCTCGCGAGACCCTTGCGCACGAGCTGGAGCAACACTTCGTCGTCAAACGGCTTCGAGAGGAAACCGAAAGCGCCTGCGTTCAAGGCCGTTTCCCGCACGGATGGATCGTCCCGGCCACTGATGAAGATGATTCGCGTTTCCGGCGAACTCTTCAGGAGCGCTTCCTGCACCTCCAGGCCATTCATGTCGGGCATCCAGACATCAAGGATGGCCAGACGACACGACGACTGCCCCCTGCTCGCGAGAAATGCCGCGGGATCGCTGAACTTTTCCACGTTGAACCCTTCCGATTTTAGCAAGCGATCCAGCGCCTTGAGCATCGAAAGATCGTCATCGAGCAGGCAAATGGGAGCCTGATCGAAAGCGCATACTTTTGAGTCCGGCTCGGCGAGGGCTTTGGGTCGATGAGCTAAAGTCGACATTTTTTTTGGACAGGAAGAAGGCCATCTTCGGGCATCGAGGCGACGAAGGAAATGGGACCTTAGTCCCATCCTGAGTCGGCCCGTTTTCGATGCCGCCCGTTTATTACAAATCGTGTTAGGCTGGGTTCGCAGATGCCTCGAATTACGCGGCCTGCGATTTCGCTTCCGTTGCTTCCGGCAGGCAAATGGTGAAGAGCGCGCCGCCCTTTGCGCAATTTTCCCCCGAAAGTGTCCCCCCGTGCGCTTCAATAATGCTCCGCGCAATGGCCAGACCCATGCCGGTTCCTTCGGCCTTGGTCGTGAAGAAGGCCTCGAACAACTGATCCACGATCCCGTCTGGAAACCCCGGACCGGTGTCGCGCACGCTCACGCAGATTTTTCCATCCTTAACCGGCTCGGCCCGGAGGACAACGCGACGGGCTTCGGGGCGAATGACGGTTAAGGCTTCAAACGCGTTCATGGTCAGGTTCAGCAGCACCTGCAACAACTGCACCCGATCGGCCAGGACGACCCCAGCGTTCTCATCGACCTCCGCGATGAGACCAATGTTGCGCGCGATCGCATCGGCCCGCACGATCCGGAGCAAATCTCGGATGACGTCGTTCATTTCGACGAGCACATGGGATGCTTCGCTCTTGCGCACCATATTGCGAATGCCCTGGATGACCTCGCGCGCCCGGTGGCCATCGGCCACGATGTCGGCCAGCAACTCGCGCAACTCATCCGCCGGGAGGTGGCCATGGGCGAGCAGGCGCTGCCCGGCGCTGGCGTTTGTCACCATGGCACCGAGCGGATTGTTCACCTCGTGCGCGAGCGACGCCGCCAGTTCGCCCATTAAAGCGAGACGTCCCACCCGTGCGAGTTCGATGCTTTGGAGCTGGTGATCCAGCTCGGCCTGCTTTCGCTCGCCGATGTCAATGCAGGAGCCAATGTAACCGGCGAATGTCCCATCCGCTTCGAAGCGGGGCGTGCCCGAATCCAGCAGCCAGCGGTACTCACCGTCCTTACGGCGCAAGCGATACTCGACCGTGAATGGTTCTCGTTTACTAAAGGCAGTGCCGCAAACGTCGAGACAGTGCGCCAGATCCTCGGCGTGAACCCCTTTTAGCCATCCCTCGCCCAGTTCCTGATCCACGGTGCGGCCGGTGAATTCCAACCACCCCTTGTTGAAGAAAACGCCCTCCTTGTCCGTTCCTGACATCCAGATCATGACCGGCGCTATGTCGGCCACGGTGCGGAACCGTCCTTCGCTTTCGCGCAAGGCTTCCTCCGCTAATTTGCGCTTCGTAATGTCGCGGGAGACACCGCGCACGCAGGCGGGGTTGCCTTGCTTGTCAAATTCGACGCGGCCATAGCCGGCGACCCATTTTATTTTGCCGTCGTCCCGCGTGATCCGATACTCACTCTCGTATTCGCCCCCGCGCGCGAGTGCATCCTGGACCATTTGCCGCATTCGGACGCGGTCGTCCTGGTGCACCGATTGCAGGAATCGGTTGAGGTCGACCGGCTCGGATCTCGTGAAGCCGAAAAGCTCTCTTCCCTTTTCCGTGATCCAAATGTCGTCCTGCTCTACGTCCCAGACCCAAAGTCCCAGGTTCGCGGCGCCGGCCGCGAGGGTCATCCGCATGTCGCTTTCCCGCAACGCGACCTCACTCGCACGTAACTGCCGTGTGGTTTGGGCCGCACGAATGATGTCGTTACTCAGCTCAAAGCCCATCGCCAGGACGACGCCGAGAAAAGGCAGGCTTACAAGATAGGGCATAGGTAGCACCCTGGTGTGAATCAGCGCGGACAAGCCGGCCGCCAGGACAATGAAGAGAGTAACGCTCCCACCCACAACTACGGCCCGTCTCCGGTTCTCCGCACCTCCCCGCCGCCAGAGCGTAAGCGAGGCATCGATGACAAAAATGAGGATTAAGAGCGAACTCAACTCGCCTACTCGAGTCCACGGACTGATCACGCCCTCGGGGCTTGCAACTGTCTCCCCCAGGAAATCGAACAGCCGCACTCCGGTGATCTCGCGGTAATTCAGATTCGGCGGCGCCGCAAAATTGATCACCAGACTGACGAGGCGCGTCAGGCAGGCGGTGATTCCAAGCCACGACCGCCCGGTGCCAAAATAGAAATGAACGAACCCCGCGATTGCGACGAGGAGAAGAAACACCGGCAGGTGAGTCCATTGGTGCGCTCGCCCAATTTCCTCGATCGTGTGCGAATGCATTATGGCCAGCTCACCGCAGGCGATGCCGGCGACGGAGAGCGCGGCGAGAACGAAGAAGAGGTTCTCCCAAGCCCGGCCCTTCAGGCCCACCAGCAGATTGGGCAACGCCATGATCACGCACGCTCCGATGACGAGCGCCCAGATAAATGTAACCCAGCTCATAAGGACGTAATCGGTAGCAAAGCGCAGCTCGCGCCGCGCACTATTATGGGCTCGATCGGGCAGCGGCGAAAGTTCGGACTAGATACACTCCCACCACCCGACAGCTTCATGATGCGTTCTTCGCCGTTACGGCATGAATAAGGCCTCGACAGTCACGCCAAGCCACGCTGCCGCGCCTCCGCGATCGGTAAAAAGGGAAACTTCGAGCGGCGAATAATCGGTCAGCATGGCGTGGAGTTTGGTGTAATGCGTGGTGACCGGGCTAGTCACATAGAACGCGGATTTGACCGGCGGATTCGGGGCGTAGGCAAGACGCCGGTGGAGTGCGATGTCAAAGACGAACTTGAAGTTCAGATCAACCATGTCGAGCGCCGACAAGTCCGTGAACCGATTAAACGGCTCACTGGATCTCTTTTCCGCAGTGTCGATAAAGGCGACCACCTCGTTCACGAGAGCCTGGTCCAGAATGCCATGCGGTTTCCAGAGCATGAGGGACAGCTCCTTTCTGAACAGGACGTGCGCGGGCAGTTTCACGTCACATCCGAATTCTCGGCGTTTTAATACTCGTGGCCCGCAATCACGTTCTCTCTACCATTCGTCGCCGGTTTCGGTCCAGGTCTTGTCGGGATTGAAGCGCTCCATGCTCTTGAACTCCTTGAGCGTCTCCGGTCCCAGATCTTTTTCGTAAACAATTCCGGTGTGACTGACCATAAACGTCTGCACCCCGGTGACACCGTACTCCGCCGGCGCAGCCACGAGCGCAAACCCGCCGATCATCGCGCCCCCAACCATGAAATCCATTTCGCCCAGCGGCGCCGCGGGACCCTGGCCCTTCAGCACCTTAAAATAATAGCCGTGGAACGGCTCGCTCTTGTCGCTGTAGCCTTGCTCCAAGGCGATGGCGACATTTTCTCCGACTGGCCCTCCCCAGGTGCCATCCGGGTTTTTCCACGCCAGACCATCCTGTTTTCCCGCCGTGCTAATGATTCGCTGCGCGTACTGATTCACCGTCGAATCATCGTGCTTTTGCGTCGCGTATTCGTCCTGAGCATAGACAAACCCGTGGCAAATCGCGATGACATCCAGCTCGTTCGCTCCGATGCGCCTCCGCAAAATTTCTTCCCGGCCTGCCTTGGTATCGAAAGACCATTTCGCTGTGCGCTTCACAATCGGAATCGGAAGCGGCCAGTCCTCATTGCCGACCGATAAGGTGGCCTTACTCGAATTTTTCGGATCGACTTCAATCGAACTCTTGACCCGGGCGATGGCGGCAAACGCGATCGCCCGATTCTTGTCCTGCACCGCATCGTCGGAAGACACGATATCCTCGCTGCCCGGCCCCAGGATTTCCTTCAAGGCAGGCACATCAAAGCCCTCGGCTGCCTGAATCAAGGCGTCGGCCGCCAGCTTCGGGGCATCGAATTCCTTTTGCTCGGCGGGCGACACCGCGAACACAGGAAGTCCTGGAAAACCGAAAATCACGATCGCGCAGAAGAGCAAGGGAGTTTTCATGGAAATGGCGATGTTTGATTTTGATCTCATGGTATTACCTCCGGCGGCCACCGCCGCTTCTGCCGCCACCTCTGGAACCTCCCATGCTGCGGGAACCTCGGCTGGAGCTGGCCATGGCTGAGCTTCGATTCATCCCGCCCGAATGGCCGCTGAACGCGCTCCTGTCTCTGCCACTAGGGCTTCGGGAGATTTCCCGGTTGCCAATGCGATCACCGCCACCGGGACTACGATCCATGGACCTGTTGGTGTTGCCGCCGCCAACCTTGCGATCACCCAGACTCTGATCCCGGTTTGGGCGGTCCAAGTTGCTCGGTCGGTTCGCGCCGCTCGGGCGGTCCATGGTGTTCGGACGGTTGGGGGTATTCGCATTTGACGGTCGATTGCTGGCCATCGGACCTCCCCGAGAATTCCCGCCGTACTTGTTCGCTATTGACCGGTTGGAGTAGGGAGCGCCGCCGCGATGCTGGGAATTGTGTTTCCAGGAGCTGTTGTTCGCGATGCGGTTATTGACGTTCGTTTTGTTGAAATTGTTTACGAAATTGTTGTTCACGTTGACGTTGATGTCGTTGTGGCCCCATCCGCAACCCCAGCCCCATCCTCCGTTCCCCCAGGCTGCACCGATCGCAATACCAGTACCGAACGCTAGCAGTGTTCCCGGCACATAGGCTGGATAGGAAACCGGTGGATAGGGGTAAACCGGCGGACCATAGACCACGGTCGGATTATACGACGGAACGTAAACTACCTTGGGATCCGCCTGTTCAATCACGACAACGTTTTTGCCCTCGACCTGCTTGGTTTCCACTTTCTGTTGCTTGCTCGTTTTCAGATTTCCCGCAGCGTTGGCCTTCGTGCGCATGCGTTGCACCGCATCCATCACATCAGCCTGCTGGGCCAGGAACGCGTTTCCTAAATCCGAGGTCCACGCGATATTGTCGGCCAATAGCTTGACCACATCCGGAAGCGCCGCCATCGCTTGGATGCTCGGATCCCAGTTCTGCTTGGCCACCGCATCCGCCAGCGCCTTGTCCTTCAAATTCGGGTTTTTTCCCAGCCACTGCTGAAGCTGAATGACTTCCAGGGGATACGTCGAAGCCACCAAGGTCTGACTTAGAAGAGGGTCCGGATAAAGGGCGATCGGCGACACCAGAGAATCCAACTGGTCATTCGGAATCTTCGGCGCCTCTTCCGCGGGCGGTGCAGTCGCGATCGGTGAACTTTGCGGTTGGTTTCCCTGCGCGAAAACGATCGGAGAACCGGTCGATAGGAAGGCGACGGACAAGACGGCAATCAGGCATCGAAACGAGCAGCTCCTCCATCCGGACCAAGAGATTTTTGGTTTCATGTTTTTCTAGGTAGCCAAGTCTCTCGCACGAATTGTTATGCGACTATTGGACCTTGGTCGTACAGTCAGCGGATTGGAGCGACGCTTGTGTCAACCGCCGAACTCTTGAAAACAGGCGCTCACCGCGGCGAGCGCCTCCACAACCCCGCCCAGGATCGTTACGGCGTTTCGTAAGGCGGCTCGTTTGTCGCGATCGGCGTCGTTTGCGCAGGTGGATTGATCAGGTTGAAAATGATCGCGGCCACGATGGCGGCCGAGAAATTCGCCACGAGATAGATCCAGATATTTCCCCAGCTTGAAAGGCCAAGCATCGAGATCCCCAGCGCGACCGCCGGATTGAACGCGCCACCGGAAATGCTGCCAACCGCGAACGCGCCCGTCATTACCGTCATTCCGATCGCCAAACCGTAGAAGGAATTGCCTGACGTTCCCTCGGCCGTAGCCGCGTTGAGCACGACATAAACAAGCGCAAACGTGAACAGGAATTCTGCCAGCAGGGCTGGACCGGCCTCGAGAGCCATCGGAGTCACGTCCACTCCGGCGCGGAAAAATTTTACCACGAAAGTGGCCAGGGCGGCGCCGGCCAGTTGCGCCACAATGTAAGGCAGGGCGTCTCCCGCGTTGAGCTTGCCCCGAATCAACACGCCCAGCGTTACCGCCGGGTTGTAGTGTGCGCCGGAAATATGGCCGCCAGCGTAGATCATGACCATGAGGGCTGCGCCGATGGCGAGCGGCGCGATGACTCCCGTGCCCGCGCCGATCACGGTGCAGCCGATAGTCAGGACGAGGAAGAAGGTTCCGATGAATTCCGCGATGTATTTTTTCATATGCTTGGTTTGGGAGGCATTCCCCTTGCAGTGTTAGGCACGAACGTCAGTGGGCGTCACGTCTTTTCTTCACGATTGGCCTGGGCCAGCGCGTCGTGCACGGCGGCGAGGAATTGTTCGTCGTTGAACGGTTTGATGAAAAACGCGACTGGACCGATGGCCATAGCGGTGGCCCGGGCGGCCAGGTCATCTCGCGCGGTAATAACGATGACGCGAGGCCGAGGCGAAATCGCACACATTCGCGCGAGGATTTCGAGACCGGTCACGCCTTTCATCCAAATGTCGGTGATCACGACAGACACAGGGTGGGCGGCGGCGTGGACCAGAAACTCTTCCGGTTTGTTGAAAGCGCGTACCGCTATCCCATCCGAAGCGAGCAAGTACTGCATCGACCGGAGAACGGAGGCATCGTCGTCGATCAAACAGACTTCGCGCGCAGACGAATCGGCCGGAGTGTTCATGCCGCCTGCGTCTTCGAGTCACCCCGCGCCGCGGGCAGGTGGAAAAAGAAACGGGCCCCCCGGTCGGGAGCGTTCTCGGCGCTGATCGTCCCGCCATGCGTCTCGATAATGGAACGGACGATGGTTAATCCCATGCCCATGCCGGTCTGCTTGGTCGAAAAGAAATGGTCAAAGACTTTCTCCGGCTGGTCCTTGGGCAGGCCAGTCCCGAAATCGCGCACAGTGACTTCCGCGCGCTCACCCTGGAGCGACCGAGTCGTGACAACGACCCGGCGCTCGGCGGGCGGAAGACCTTCCACCGCATCGAGCGCATTCATGATCAGGTTGAGCAGGACCTGTTGAATCTGAACCGGGACCGCTTCGACCTGCGGCAGATTGTGATCCATCTCAGTGGTGACCACGCTTTCCCGGAGCAAGATGTCCGAACTAATCAGCCGCAGGGTATCCGCGATGATGGCGTTGAGGTTGAGCATGCTGCGCGCGATGCTCTTGTCTTTTTGGACCAGCGCGCGAATGCCGCGGATTACCTCGCCGGCGCGCTGACTGTCGACCACCATGTCGTGCAGCAGTTGTTGCAACAACGCAGGGTCGATGTTCCCGCGTTCGAGAAAACGGCGCGCGGCGGAAGCGTTGTTGGCGATAGCGGTGAGCGGCTGATTCAATTCATGCGCGACCGAAGCGGTCATTTCACCCATCAAAGCCACGCGGTTCAGGTGCGACATCTCCTCGCGCTGGATCTGCATTTGCAGGTCGGACTGCTTCTTGGCGCTGACATCGATCGTCACACCGATCAACTCCAGGAGATTTCCATGTTCGTCCGCGAGACAACGCCCGCGGACGATGACCCAGCGCGTCCGCCCGTGAGGGAGGACCAGGCGGTGTTCGGATTCGAAAGTTCCATGCGACTCACACGCGCGATCGAAGGCCGCATGGACCCCGGCTCGTTCGTCCGGATGGACGCGGGCGCAGATCAAGTCGCGGGTGAGCGGGAGCGCGGAATCGAATCCGTAAATGGCGCGCCCCTTGTCGCTCATCCAGGCCGTTTTTTGTTCGGGATAGATGACCCAGAAGGCAAGGTCGGCCGATTCCGCGGCAAGATTGATGCGGGCATCGCGCTCCCGCAACGTCTCCTGCACCCGCTGGCGCTCGATCGCGATGCCGGCAATGTGGGTGGCGATCTGGGTCAGGCGCAGTTCCTCGGGATACGGGCCGCGTTTTTCCTCGCGGTACATCGCGAACGATCCCAGAACATCTCCATGGGGCGAAAGGATCGGAGTCGACCAGCAGGCGCTCAGGCCGCAGATCTCCGCCAGCTTTCGGTAGTCCGCCCAGAGCGGATCGGTCATCACGTCTTTGACCACGACCGGCTTGCGCAGATACATCGCGGTCCCACAGGAGCCGTTCCGCGGTCCAATCGGCGCACCATCGACCGCTTTGACATAAGCTTCAGGCAAATTTGGCGCCGCGCCGTGCCGCACATGCTTCCCGTCGCGGTTCAAGAGGAGGATGGAACAGCGCAACCCATTGGCCTGGCCTTCCATCAAAAGGACCAGGCTGGTGAGCACCTCGGAAAGCGCGGCGTTGGCCGCGATCATTTCCAGAACGCGACTTTGATCGAACAGGAAAAATTCTTCCTTCTTAACGTCTGTGATATCGCGGCAAACGATCACCCCTCCCGAAAGCTCACCGTCGGGACCCCTTAGTGGGCGGCCATTGACTCGCGTCCAAAGTCCATCGGGCGCCTTGCCGTGCCGGACGAATATCTCAACATTGTTGACCTCCTCGCCGCGAATCGAGCGCGTCAGAGGCAATTGGTCCGGCGGAAACGGAGTGACCCGGTCCGGCAGATAAAGACCGTACTGCTGCGACCACTCGCTCGAGGCAGTTTGGGTCGCGCCCCGCCCGAACATGCGCTTCGCCGCCGGGTTGAAGACAAGAAAGTTGCCTTGCTTGTCGGCGACGATGACCGCATCGGCCATGCTAGACAAAATGGACTGGAGGATTTCGTTCGTGCTCGAGAGTTCGGCATTGCGATCGATTACCTTTTGTTCCAATTCGTCCCGGCTCTCGCGCAGGGCCTGCTCCAATTCCCGTTGCGCGGTAATGTCGGTGTTAGTGCCAAACCAGCGCGCGACATTGCCTTCGGCGTCAAAAATGGGAAGGGCGCGAGAAAGAAACCATCGGTATTCGCCGGTTCTACTGCGCAGGGGAAACGTGTCTTCCCATGGTTGGCCCGTTGTGAACGCGACCCTGATCCGCTCCACCACGCGGTCGACTTCGTCCGGATGATGGACTTTCTGCCAACCCCAACCCTGCATCTGCTCGAGTGTCGTGCCGGTGTAATCGTACCATCGGTCGTTGTACCAAAAGATGTAGCCTTCGCGATCGGCCATCCAGGCCAGCTGTGAGATCGAGTTGGCCAGGGTCCGGAATTGCCGTTCGCGCTCGGCCGCTTCCGCATCTGTCGCGCGTTTGATCAAATCCAATTGCCCGGCCACGGCCGCGATCACATTGAGCAATCGCTCATTCTGCTCGCGCGGCTCTCGCATGAAAAACTCCAGGATGGCGATGACCTCGCCGTGGGAAACCATCGGGATGGCGACGCCCGTTTTCAAAGCGGCCGCGCGGGCCGCGCCGGATCGCGGAAAATTGGGATCGTTGGTGACGTCTTCAACCCAAGCCGACTGTTTCGACTCCCAAACGCGCCCGGGCAATCCAACGCCACGTTTGAAATGAATTGCCTCGGAGGCGCGGCGAAAGTCCTGCAAATTGCCTTCGCCGCAAAACCAGATGGGGCCGCAATCGAGCGCAGACCCATCTTTGTTCGGCACCCAGGCCTGGCCGAGCACCCAGCCTGTTTTCTCACAAACGCGGCGGAGCACGACTTCCAGGGCGGAAGAGAGATCGGCGGCCGCGGCCACTTCCATGGTGATCGCCTGCAACAGGCTGAGCTGCTCTTCTCGGAGCTGGCGACTGTCACCGGCGCTCTGGGATCGGGCACCAGCTTCCTGATCTTCGTTTTGATGCGGCTCGTTCATGCGTGGGTTTGCATCGCTAATCCGCTCCGGACCGCGGCGAGAAACTCGTTGTCGTCGAACGGTTTGGTAAAAAACGCAATCGCACCCAAACGCGTGGCGGTTGAGCGCATCTTTGGATCTTCGCGTCCCGTAACAATGATAACGCGGGTCTGGGGCGAAATGGGAGAGAGCTGCGCTTGGACTTCCAGGCCACTCATTTCCTGCATCATGACATCGAGGACAACTACCGGCACCACATGCCCGCGAACGTGGTCGAGAAATTCATTTGGATTATCGAACGCAAGGACGGAAAGCCCGTCGGAGGCCAGCAAGCGTCCGATGGACTTGAGAACAGCGAGGTCGTCATCGACCAGGCAGACGATCTCCTCCGCCGCTTTTTCATCACTCATCATACACATTGCGCGATCGCTCCGCGGGCGAGGCGGAGGCATCGAGCAACCGCAGCCTAAATCCTGGGATACGGCTGGATAGTGGACTTTAGTCCTATGCGGCTTCCGCGGGCGAGACCCCCGCATTCTGGGAAAACCTCACCAGATCCGCCACGGAGGTAACGCCCAGCTTTTGCATGACGCGACCGCGATGGACCTTGATTGTCTTCTCGGCTGTATCCAATTCCGCTGCGATTTGCTTGTTCAAAAGACCCATCAACACGAAACGCAGGACCTCAAATTCACGCGGCGTCAATTTGTCGATCAGACCCCGCGCATGGCTTCTTTCCGAGCGCCTGCGCAGGGTTTCCCGGCCCCGCACCAAAGCGCGCTTGACGGCTTCAATCAGTTCATCGCTGTCGAAGGGCTTCAAGAGAAAATCAACCGCGCCCTTTTTCATGGCCTGCCGGCAAGCCGGCACGTCGCTGTGACCCGTGATGAAGACAATCTGCTCGCATCCCCCACGCACCTCGAGGGCCTCCTGCAAACCCAGCCCGTTCAAACCCGGCATGCGCACATCGAGAACAAGACAGATCGGGCCGACAAAAGACTCCCGGGCAAGATAATCCTCGGCCGAGGCGAACATTTCCGCCTCATACCCGGCCGACTTGAACAAGCGCCGTAAGCCGCGACGAATCGACTGGTCGTCATCGACCACACAGACAAGTTCGGTCGCGCCCATGGGGCGTTATATCAACTTTTCGCGCCAATCGGCAAGCGAAAGAAAACCCGGGCGCCATCCCCGGTATTTTCCGCTCCCAATTCACCGCCGTGCGCTTCCACGATTGAGCGCACGATAGTCAACCCCATCCCCATCCCGTTTGGTTTGGTCGTAAAGAAGTGGGAGAAGATCTTGTCCGGATCTCCCTCCGGAAGGCCGATCCCGTGATCCCGCACGCTGACCTGGACAAACCCATCGGCGGCCGCGGTGGAGAGCAGAATGCGCCGGCTGGGAGCGGGCGTTTGTTGCATGGCGTCGAGCGCATTGATGATCAGATTCAAGAACACTTGTTGGAGCTGAACCGGATCGGCCGAGACAGCGGGAAGATCTGCCGCCAGGTCTGTTTCGACCGTGGTCGAGCGCCCGAGCAGGTCGGAATGCATCAGTCGCAGCACCTCGACGACGATCTCGTTCAGATTGACCGAGCGCCGGTTTTCTTCGCCCTTGCGCACGAGCTGGTGGATTCCGTGGATGACGGCGCCAGCACGCCGCGCATCCGAAAAAATATCCTCCAGCAATTCCTCGAACATTTTCAGATCGAGCGAACCGCGCGCCAGAAAACGTTTTCCGGCAGCGGCATTACTGGCAATGGCGGTGAGCGGTTGATTTAGTTCGTGCGCCAGCGATGCCGTTAATTCGCCCATCAAGGACACCCGGCTCAGGCGGGTCATCTCTTCGCGCTGGAGGCGCAGGTCCAGGTTCGCTTTTACCTGCGCGGTGACATCGATCGCCACACCCATGAGCTCGCTTATTTCGCCGTGACCGTTCCGCAAATAGCGGCCGCGTGCGATGTGCCAGCGTGTTTCGCCGTCTGGCAGGAGCAGCCGATACTCGACCTCGAACGACTGAATCGAACTCCGCGCTCGATCGATCGCGTCGTCAATCTTGAGCCGATCCTCCGGATGCACGCGGGAGAGGAAGAACTCGCGCGAAAGCGGCTCGTCCCGCGCCAGATGATAGAGCGCGCGACCCTTCTCGTTCATCCATGATTCGCCCCGTTCGAAATCTACCGTCCAGAGCGCGAGGTTGGCCGACTCGGTCGCCAGGCTGATCCGTTCTTCGCGTTCGCGCAACGTCTCCACCATGTTGTCCCGCTCTTCGATCAGCGCGGCGAGGAACAACAAGGGCAGCGACCTGAAGATCAAAAATAGTTGGACGAAAAGAGCGTTTTGCTCAGCCGGCTTGTCGGCAAACGGACCGTGCCCATGCGCCGCACCCAGGATAGCCAATAACGCGACCGCGGTAATCGCCGTGGCCGCGCCGCGTGTTCCAAACCGCATCGCGGCCCACAACAGAAAAGGTAACGGGGCGTAGAGCAGCGCGGCATCCGCTTCCGAAGCCATTTTGCTAAACAGACTGAAGCTGGCCACGCATAAACCGAGCAGGAGGCAGGCGCCCTCCAGAAACCTCCACCGGGAAATACCTCGCCACCGCGCAATCCCGTGGGTCGCCCAGGTCACGATCAGGGAGGTAATCGTGAGCGCCGCCAGGACGTTCGAGCTAAATCGAATTCGCCAGATTTCCCAGTAGCTGCCTTGTCCCCAACCGTTCAGGGCGACGAACCCGGCGTCCAGAAAGGACGACAGGAACGGCCCGAGGAAAACGCCGCAGAGACAGAAAATGGCGACATGGCGAAGGCGATCCAGGCGAACCGGGCCCCGGATCAAGTAACGCACGCAGCCGGCGCCGATGAGAGCTTCGCAGGAGTTGCTGACGAACCAGCAAAAAATCATGCCCGGCGGCACGTCACTTTGCAGTTGGACCAGCCAGTGCGCGGGAAATGCCGCGAGCAACACGATCCACCAGATCCGTACCGGCGTCAGAAGAAGGGCCGCCAGGAGAATGGCATTTGGGGGCCATAAAACGGAAACGGGACGCGGCTGAAGCGTCAGCGCGAATCCGAGCTTTGCGCCGAAATAGTAGCCGGCAAAAACAAGCAGACAAATCTTGACCATGGACGAATCCAAACCTACGCGCGTGCTTCCAATTAACGGCGCTTGCGTTCGACGCGATGCCGGAACGCCATTCATATCCACTGAGCTATCGATCCCTTGGAGGCCATTCCATGCGTGCGTGCGGCCCGTCTGCCGGGGAATCTGAGTGTACTCTAAAACATGAGACGGCAAAATCTCATACGGGTTTTCGTAATGGCGAAGAACAACTGTGCCTTCCACGATTTAACTGGTCAACGAGCGTCCCGCTCGGGGCTCACCGAAATCACGCCACCCCATCAGAGAATGGGGAGCCGCCGGCGCCTGTGGCCGTAAGAACCGTTCAATTTCGCACCAACGTCCGGTGGAAAAGGGCGAGAGAGCGCTGGGGGACAGCCGCGAAACGGAAAGCCCCCGGGCAGACGCCGGAGGCTTTCTGGTTAACCGAATTGTCGCCGACCGCGGGCAAGTGAGATCAGTTATACGGTGACCAGAAAGTGTAGTCAGTCACATCCGAGAGCGCAGTCTTACTGGTGGCATTAACCCGCGGAATTGAATCGACCTTCTGATCACCATAGATATTGCCCAAAATATCCCTGCCGGTGGTCCAAAGATTGGTCCCCCTTTTAAGGTACTTGGTCCAATCCGCGACCGGAACGGTATTGCCGCTCGCTTTGTTATTTTCGATCGCATACATGTCGACCGCGCCGTCGATCAGCCGCAGATCGTTGATGATCCGGCTGGCCTGCGAACGTTTGCGGGCCCGAAGAAACCCGGGAACGGCAATCGAGGCGAGCAACGCAATGATTGCGACCACGATCATGATTTCGACAAGGGTGAAGCCGCGACGGCCGATTGAGAATCTGGTTTTCATATTTGTGCCCCAGAGTAAAGCAGGCGCGGGGCCCGAGGTGCCTGACAACCCCCAGTTTCCTTTTGTACTGGAAACCAGTACAATTCGTCGGCTCAAAAATCCCGGGTAGAGAGCCTCACTTATCCAGCGATCGCGTGGCGTTCGTGGACCCAACCGCTCGCCTTGGCATGCAATTGGCCAGCGTTCTCGAGACCAAGCTTCTCCTTAATCCTTGCTCGGTAAGTCTCAACGGTGGCGACACTTACCCGCAACCGGAGACTGATTTCTCGTGTCGTCCGCCCTTCGCCAATTAGCTCGAAGACAGCCAGCTCGCGATCGGTGAGGCGCTCGAGCGGAGCGACGCCATTACTACTCGGGTTAACGAGGATCTGGCTGACGACCCGCTTCATGAAGCGAGGGTCGAGGTAAATCTCTCCGTTAATAACCTGCCGGATTGCCGTCATCACTTTGGCAGATGCTTCTTCCTTCGTGATATAACCGTTTGCACCCGCGCGTAAGGCACGCTCAGCATAGAGCGACTCGGCGTGCATCGAGAGCATTAGAACAGGGACCTTAATGCCCTGGGCCCGGAGGTCCTTCAATAATTCCAAACCGCTCGAGCCTTTGAGCGTGATATCGATAACCGCCAGGGAAGGCCGGTGGTGGCTAATCGCCCCCAAGCCGTCTGGGGCATTATCCGCCTCCGCGCAAACCGTCATGTCGGGCTGCTTGTTTATCAGGTGAGCTAACTGCTCGCGGAACATCGGATGGTCCTCCACGAGCACAACCTGGGCTCGTGGCTCACGCGGCATGTTGCCTCCAATATTCGTCTTGGACCGGGATGGCGCAGGAAACGACCGTGCCGCCACTGGACGGCTCCTCGATGCGCAAATCGCCGCCCACCAGGCGAGCACGATATTGCATCAAGCCCAAGCCCATTCCTTCATTTCCTGAAGACGTTTGCGAAATCCCCGCTCCATCGTCCGCAATGCGCAGGGTCATCCTTTTCTCGTCCCTCACCAGCGAAACGATAACGTTGCCAGCCTTTCCGTGTCTGGTCGCGTTGTTGATTGCTTCCTGCGCGATCCGATAAAGATGCATCGAGACTGTGTTGTCGCGGATCATTGGCGCACCGGAGGATTCGTAATCGCACCGAATGCCAAACAAGCGCGTGGCAGACGCAGTTAATTCTTCCAGAGCGGACGCGAGACCGGCCTCATCCATCTGGACGGGCACCAGTCCGCGCGCCAGGTTCCGCGTCTGGACGACGGCGTCCCGGAGGAAACCGGCCAGCTCATCCGCCACCCTGGCCTCTGCCGTGAGGTGATGCCCTTCGAGGTCGTTTTTCAAGGAAGCTGCGCTGCAACTCAAGGCCGCCAGAATTTGACAAATTCCATCGTGTAAATCCTGACCGATCCGCTCCTGCTCTCGCTCGCTAATGCCGATGATTTCGCGCTCCAAGCGTTGAGAGTATTCCAGCAACGCGATCCGTGACTCGCTGGCGTCGCGTTGTTGCTTTACCGCCGCGGTTCCGATGGCGGTGATGATAAAAAAGCTGCAGCGCACAAATACAGTCCATCCCTCCATCCAATTTTGCAGATAGGGATGACCTGCCTGAACGTCCGCCCACCACCAGGTGATTCCGGCCAGGAGCGCCATTAACACCCCCATTTTTCGGTCGCAACACCAGGCCACAATGAAAATCGGGACGCAATAGAAAATCGACAAGGTGACCTCGTAACCGGTGCTGTAATCGATAAGCGCGATAGGCAACAGGAGGATGGCCGCTTCCGCGAAAATCCAGGCACGGGCTTGGTTTTGAAATGCAGTGAGAAATCTCATCAGGCCTTGGGCGAACGGATAACTTTTTGTATAGCAATTCCCTGGCCAACGCCCCGGGCGGCCGGACGAACACGCAGCGGTCGTTAATCTGCCAATTTCAGGCAGACTACGGGCGTCTTGAACTGCTATAATGCCCACCACATGACCACTCCGAAAATCCTAATCGCGGATCCTATTTCGCAAAGCGGCGTGGACGAATTAACGCGTGACCATGCGCTCGAAGTCTCGATCCAAACCGGTCTGAGCGAATCCGCGCTCGTGGAAATCATTTCGGAGTTTAGCGCGGTCGTGGTGCGAAGTCAGACCAGGATCACCGCGGCGGTCCTGAACGCGGGATCCAAATTGCGAGTCGTCGGGCGGGCCGGGGTCGGGATCGATAATGTGGACGTGGCGGAAGCCACCCGGCGGGGCGTGATCGTGATGAACGCGCCGGGTGGGAACACCATTTCCACCGCGGAACACGCCTTCTCGCTCCTGCTCTGCGTGGCCAGAAAAATTCCGCAGGCCGATGCGATGCTCCGCGGCGGGAAATGGGATCGGAAAAACCTGGAGGGGGTCGAGCTCTTCAACAAAACGCTCGGCATCGTGGGCATGGGCCGGATCGGCAGCGAATTGAGCCGGCGCGCGATCGCCTTCGGAATGCGGGTGGCCGCCTACGATCCGTATCTCTCGGCTACACGTGCGCGGACGTTGCAGGTCGAGTTAATCGAAGAGCTCGATGATCTTCTCGCCACCGCGGATTTCATCACGTTGCACACGCCGCTGACTCCGGAGACGCACCATTTGCTTGATCGGGCCCGGCTGGCCAAAACGAAGCGCGGCGTGCGCGTGATCAACTGCGCCCGGGGCGGTCTCATCGATGAAGGCGCCCTGGCCGAGGCGTTGCAATCGGGACAGGTGGCGGCGGCCGCGCTCGACGTTTTCGAAACCGAGCCGCTTCCTCCTGATTCTCCGCTCCGCGAAGTCGGCAACATCGTTCTTACGCCTCATCTCGGCGCCTCGACCGCGGAGGCACAGGAAAGCGTCGGCATAGAAATCGCCCAATCAATCCGCGCCGCGCTTCTCGACGGAACCATTCGCAACGCGGTCAACATGCCCAACCTCGACGCGAAAACCCTCGCCATCGTCGGACCGCATCTTCGCTTTGGCGAGAAGCTCGCGCGTTTCCTTTCGCAGCTGGCACCCAGGCGGGTCGAGCGGCTGAATATCAATTACAGTGGAAAAGTAAACGAGGTCGATACCACCGCCATCACTCGTTCCGTGTTGAAAGGATTCCTGGAGCACGCCGGGGGCAGCGAAATCAACGAAGTGAACGCGCCCGCTTTCGCGGAGAGTCTGGGGCTGAAAGTCACGGAATCACGGTTGAGCGCCGCGGGCGATTATACTGATCTCCTAGAGCTTTCCGCCGTGGCTGAGGGCAAAACGGTTTCGGTTGCGGGCGCCTTTTTCGGCGCGACCCCTCGCATTGTGAATGTGAATAACCGGCACGTGGAAGCGCGGCCGCACGGAGTCGTCCTGGTGTTGGAAAACACGGACCGCCCCGGGATCGTGGGCCGGATCGGAACGTTGCTTGGCGATCACGGGGTAAATATCGCCACGATGTCGCTCAGCCGAAACCAGGCCGGTGGCACAGCGTTAACCGTTCTCAACCTCGATACGCCGCCAGACGATGTTCTGCTCCAACTGATTCGATCGAGCGACGACATCAAGTCGGCGCAAGTCATTCAGCTGTAACTCGTGCGCACAAGTCCCTTACTCACCGATTTTGCTTTCCAGTCCCTCAACACCCCAATAGCCTCCCGCTTATGGATATCCAAGCTATTCTGATTACGTGTGGAATCGGGCTCGTCGTCGGAGTGATCGCAAAACTTCTGATGCCGGGGAAAGACCCGGGTGGATGCATTATCACGATGTTGATTGGTATTGCCGGCGCTTGGCTCGGCACCTGGCTCGGCCAACTGATCTTCTCCAACCCGGGGTATGCGGCCGGTTGGATCATGTCCATCGCCGGCGCGATGATCCTCCTGCTGATTTACCGCATGATCTTCGGCCGCCGGGCTTGAAAAACCGTTGCTTCTAACTCGGTGGGACGCGCGGAAGCACGTCCCTCCGGTCGATCATAAGAAGCGGGTGGTCGTGCCGAGGCTCTGTGGCAGAGTGGTCGCGTCATGGAGCGGCCGTCCAAATTTTCCATCCTCGCCGCCTTTGCGGCTCTTTATCTGATCTGGGGCTCGACCTATCTCGGCATCTTTTTCGCAATCCAATCCATCCCGCCGTTCTTGATGGCGGGTGTCCGATTCTTCCTCGCCGGGATTATCATGTACGCGATCGCGCGTTTTCAAGGCGCCCCCAGGCCTGATCCGGTGACGTGGCGGGATGCGCTCATTGTCGGCGCTTGCCTGCTTTTGTTTGGGAACGGCGGCGTGACCGTTGCGGAGAAGTGGGTTCCGACCGGGCTCGCCGCGCTGTTGGTCGCCACGGTCCCAATCTATATTGCGCTGCTTGGCTGGATCACGGGCACGGCGCCGCGCCCAACCCTGATGGTTTGGTTGGGACTCGTCGGTGGATTTATGGGGGTCGGCCTCCTGGTCGGAAGCGCGCTGACCAATTCCTCGGGGTCGCCTAACGAACATCTCGCGCTGGGGATGGCGATTCTGCTTTTCGGGTCGCTCGTTTGGTCGGCCGGCTCGCTCTACTCACGCAGGGCCAGGAATGCGCCGTCGCCCTTCCTGGCCGCGGGCCAGCAAATGCTTTGCGGCGGCGCCTTGCTCATTCTGGGCGGCGTCGCCTTCGGAGAGTATCGCGGTTTTGATCCACGCCAGATCACCATGCCGTCGGCCATGGCTTTTGTTTATCTTGTCCTTATCGGGTCGCTCGTCGGATTTCCCGCTTATATTTTTCTCTTGCGCCATTGCGACCCGGCGAAGGTGGCGACTTATGCCTACGTGAATCCGATCGTGGCCGTCTTGCTCGGTACCGCCTTTGCCGGCGAAACCCTGACCATGCGCACGATGCTAGGCGCGGGATTGATTATTGGATCCGTGGCGGTTGTGATCACGGCTCAACAAATGACGCCCAAGACAGCGATCGACAGGGCGATCGGCGCGCCTGATTGCGCCCGATGAGGTCCGTCAATTCCAACGAGTGGTCCTATTGCGAATTCGCGTAAACCGCCAGCACGATAATCAACACCACCAGGATTGTCAGAACCGCGAGCGCAATCTTGATCCAGCTCAACGGATGGCGCCCGGCAATCGTGCCGGTGTATCCATTCACCACGACCTGGAAAGATTTGGCGCCGTAGGTGTAGGCGACTAGCCAGATCGGAACGAGAATGTGCTTGAACGTCTGCCCGGTAAAAACGGAGGCGACGTTGAGATTGCGCTGGGTATCGCCCGGAACTTCCGCCGAGCAAAGATCACGCGTCTTGCGCTCCATGATATTGCGCGAATTTTGCGCGGCGGCGATCAGGTCGATCTGATATTGCTCGACCACCCACCCGGAAAGAAAACCGGGGTCGTAAGGCTTCAGATCGGTCGTAGTCGGAAACGGCTCGATCTTTCGCAACAGTTTTTCGTCAATCCCGCGCGAAGCTGGCACAAGCTCATCATCGAAAAAATGTTGGATTGATCCCGAGGCCGGGACCCAGCGCGTTTTCCGCACCTGGCGGGTCTGCGACTGGCCTTTGGAATCGGTGTAACTTTCGCTCACGTAGTAATAGTGACCGGCCTCCGCGGTCCAATCGGCGGCGACGTGCGCGTCAAAGGTCCAATAGGGAATGTAAACGCCGTGCACCGTGTCCGTGAGCGAACGCGCTTTCATGGCATTGGGAGCGAACCAGCGGCCCCCATACCATTTGCGAACCAGATCGCGCACCTCGGGTTCCGGAAGCTTGAATTCGAGCAAACACTCAGGGCGAATCGGCGCCTTTATCTCATCGTACGGAATGAGAGCGGCGGAGCCGCAAAATTCGCAGCGCTGCCCAACCCGGCTCGGATCGAAAACTGAAATGGCCTGGCAACTCTGACACTTGACCGACGTTTTTTCGGCCTGCCAACCACGCTTATCGTCACCCACCGCCTGCAAAGCAGCCGCCAGATCGTTCTCCGCCGCGAGGCCCTCTTCCTGCGGCAACGGCGGCGGGAGAAGGGTATGGCAAAAGGGACAAACCAGCGCCTGTTTCGCCGCATTCCACTCCGCGGCCGCTCCGCAGGCAGGACAGGCCTGTTTTTGCCGCGCCGTAATTTCAGCCATGGGCGCGACTCGCTAGCTCTTCATGAACTCATCCAGGGCCGCGCGGCTGATCCGCCAGGTCGAGCCAATCTTCTTGGCCTTGAGATCGCCGGCTTCGATCGTGGCGAGGATGTCGCCTTCGCTCACGCCCAGAGTATTAGCCACGTCGCCGGGACTTAACCACTCCGCTGGCTTGGCTGTAGTGGAGGGTACCGGCGACGGTCCCTGACCAGGCAACGGCGGTGGAACTCCAGGCGTCGCTTGCGGGCCGAGTACCCCGCCTTGCTGTTGCATCATCTGCTGCGCCATCGCCATCCCGACTGCCATTTCCGTGGCAAAACCGCCGGCGCTGCCTCCGCCCGGCTGCGTCATCCCCTGCCCCATCTGAAACTTCACGAAATCATTCAAGTTGCCGACAGCCGCCATGGACGAGCGCTTGTCGATCGCCTGCTCCACTTCCGGCGGCAGACTTACGTTCTCCAAAATGAAACTGGTCAACTCGAGCCCGTACTTCGCGTTCGTGACCGGATTGATCAAGGGCAGCAATGCCGCGCCCACTTCGCTGTAGCGCGATGCGACATCAAGGACCGGGATTTTTGAGTCGGCCAGCGCTTCACTAAAGAGGCTGACAATGCGCGAGCGCATTGTATCGGCGAATTCGTCGAGGCGGAAATGATGATCGCTCCCCGCCACTTCCTTCAGAAATAACTTCGGGTCGGTAATCCGGAAATCATATGTCCCAAACGCGCGCGCCCGCACGATTCCAAAATCGTTGTCGCGCATCATCACCGGGTTCGATGTTCCCCATTTATTCCCGGTGAACAGGCGTGTACTGATGTAATAAACGTCCGCCTTGAAGGGCGTTTCGAAGCCGTATTTCCATCCTTTCAACGTCGTGAGCACCGGAATGTTATCAGTGGTCAGCGTGTGCTTCCCGGGCGCGAACGTGTCGCCGAATTGGCCCAGGTAAATGAACTGCGCGACCTGCGACTCGCGCACGATCAATTGCGCGCCCTTCTTAATTTCCTTGTCGTTATCCGGCCAGCGGAAGCTGAGCGTGTCGCGAGAATCATCGGTCCATTCGATGATTTCAATCAGCTCGCCTTTGATGAAGTCCATGAGTCCCATATATATTTTGTCTTTCTAGCGTCTTGGCCGCCCGGCTCTTACCGGACGGACTCGAGCAAGCTCCACCACCGAAATCCGTCGATCGTCACAACCGTTCCATGACCGACGCATAGAAGGTGTGGCCGGACACCGGGCAGGTAATGGCAACATTGGAGCCGTCGTCCGGGAGGTCGGCGAAAACATAGGAAAGGCAATAGGGATCCTGCACCAGTTTCCGGATCGTGCCGCGCCCCTGCACCTCGGAGTCCGGCACCTGGGTCACGCCGGTCACCCGAGGACACTGATCGGCATTCTCGACCGACTTTTTCCCGACGATCGCATCAGCCGTTTTATCGCTCGGATCAGATTGCATATGGTCTAAAGGGGAAGGGAAGTTGCCGTCACGCGCAAGTATTTTCACATTTCGGCGCGGCGATAACGAGTGAGCGAGATCTTAAACCCAGCCCGTATCGAATGACTTGGTAAATAATTGATTTGGAATAATTATGAACAAAATGAATCCCAAGCCGGCTGGAGAAGGATCGGAGCCCAGAGTGCCAGCGGATTTTCGCAAAGCCCTCGCGGCTGCCCCGATGGCGAAGGATCAGTGGAGGGGTCTCACGCCGATCGCGCGCAGGGATTTTATTAGTTGGATAGACTCAGCCAAACAACTGGAGACACGTCGACGCCGGATCGAGAGAGCCTGTTCGATGCTTGCGGACGGAAAGCGGCGCCCCTGCTGTTATTCAATAGTGTCATTCAATCTTCACAAAGCCCTTGCCGCTACCCCGATGGCGAAGGCGCAGTGGAGGGATCTCACTTCGATCGAGCGCAGAGACTTTATTAGTTGGATGGACTCAGCCAAACAACAACCGGAGAAACATAAACGCCGGATTGAGAGAGCCTGCGTGATGCTTGCGGCCGGAAAGCGACGTCCCTGAGGTAAGGTCGCGGGGATTTTTGGGAGCGAAATTCGAGGTGGTGGTGGAGGTATGGGGATTCGAACCCCAGGCCTCGTCATTGCGAACGACGCGCTCTACCAACTGAGCTATACCCCCGAAATTGTGGGCGTCATGTTAACCGCACGGCAGCCCATTTCAAGACAGTGAAAAACTGGGCGCTCCCCGCCGTTAAAAGGCGTTCAGGAGTTCAGCAACGTCTCCGCCGATTTGTCGCGCGGTTCTGGCAAAGAGTTCTCCGTATGCGCCACCGAATACTCCGACCCCGGACCGTCGTTCCTGTCTGAATCGAATCAGGACTTTCCGGGAACGCGCGTCAATCACTTCGCCCAACATCTCGATTTTTACCGCGCCGGCTCCGAATTTGATGAAGTACCGGGCCGCCTGTGAGCCGGGATCCACCTTGAGCAGACGCGCACGAATAACCAGGGTTTCGCCCTTGCCTCCAGGTGCATTTGCGGCACCCGGCTTTTGCCGCAGATTCTGGAGCAAGCCCTGGATGAACGCCGGCTTGATCGAGCTCAGGGCTGATCGCACAGCCTCGTAAGTATTTTCAGTCGGAGGCGGCAGGACCACTCCGGAGACATCAAAAGATTCCACGGCAATATCGTTATAAGTATCCAGACGAAGTGGCTGGACGATCGTTACCTCATCCAGGTCGCCGTTCCAATTGCGGTACGTTCCCGGCATGGTAGTTCCCTTCCTGGCGGCGGCTGCGTCTGCCATCAGAGCGAGGAGGAAAATTCCAGGCAGAAAACGAAAAAGCGCGAAATTTCTGGCAATCATTCCGCTATCGTCGTCTTTTCCGGCATGCTAAACAAGCGATTAGGCGACGCGAGGACGCCTGCCGGAACGTCTCGCGGACCCTCTCTCGAATGAAACGATATCTTCCATTTGTCATTGTTGCAGCTGTCGGAACGCTCACCCTCGCTACGGGAGCGGTGCTCTATTGGGCCAAACGTTCTCCTGTCCTCGAGATTCCCAAGAATGCCAATACGCTCGGTCCCGAATCCATCCATGTTCGCGGAGAAGCCAATGCGCCGGTCACGCTCGAGGAGTTTGCCGATTTTGAATGTCCGCCGTGTGCCATGCTGGCCGGCGCTTCCGGACAAATCGAGGACGGTTATGCGGCGCAGCTCCGGGTAATCTTCCGTCACTTTCCCCTCCCCGGTCACGCGCACGCCCCTGAAGCAGCGCAGGCCGCGGAGGCCGCGGGCCTCCAGGGCCGTTTCTGGGAAATGCATGACCTGCTCTATAAGGAGCAAGGCGCTTGGAGCAAAGCCGTTGATGCGCGCGCCTTGTTCAATTCTTACGCGGGAATGCTCGGATTGAACCTCGATCGCTTCAAGACCGATGTGGACAGCCCTGAGGTCAAAGAGCGGGTCGCGTCCGATAAGAAGCGCGGGATTGACCTGGGTGTTCATAGCACGCCCACGATTTTTGTTAACGGCCGCCAGGTCCCTCCGCCGGTGAACGTCACCACCATCCGTGCCGCCATTGCTGCGGCCCTGAACGCCAAACCATCACCCTGAGACCTGGACGTGAAACGCAAGAAAGAAAAACAAACCGCCGCTGCGGGCTCGCGCGCCAGAGTGGTCCTCTACACCGTCGCGGCAATCATTTCTCTGAGTGGTCTGGCCGTTTCGACTTATCTCACGGTCGCGGCTCTCACGGGTGAAACCGCGGTGTGTGCTGGATCCACGGGTTGTCTCGAAGTGCTCGGGAGTCCGTATGCGAAAATAGCTGGAGTTCCCATCGCGGTCTTGGGGGTGTGGGCTTATTTTGCCGCGTTCACTTTCGCGATCTTCGCCGGGTTCGGCTACGCTCGTTCGCGCACACTTTTTGCCCTGACGGTGTGGGCGATGTTTGCGGCGACTTTGTGGCTGCTTTACGTGCAGGCATTCGTCCTGCACGCCTTCTGCCGCTACTGCTTGTTCTCGGCCGCTTTCATTTTCCTCCTGGCTGGCCTGGTCGTCGCGAGTCCGCCGCCACGTGACTTCGGGAGTGAGAAGTAACTGATCCTAAAGCCCTCAAAAGGCTTTGTGGCATGAGCGTCAACTTCGAGGAGCTGGACTACCAGCAGACTGAACTTGGCGAGCTAGTCTTGAGAAGAAGGAGGCTGGTATCGCTGAAGGGAGCCGATGTATTCGAGATCAAGCTTGGCGACAGCTTTCTTATGTCCAGTTTGTTCACCGAAGTGGAGGTGGCACTGGCTCGGCTGGCGTTGTCTGAGTTGCACGCGGATCGGTTAGAGGTGGTTGTCGGCGGACTCGGGTTGGGTTACACCGCGCGCGCCGCGCTGGAACATCCAGCGGTCAAATCCGTGGTCGTTATCGAAGCTCTTGCCGCGGTGATCGATTGGCATCGCCGGGGCCTGGTGCCCTTGGGAAAGCAACTGACAGCCGACCCGCGCTGCCGTGTCGTGAAAGGCGATTTCTTTAAGCTGGCAACGACTTTTTTCGACCCTGAAAACCCCGGTAAACGGTTTCACGCAATCCTGCTCGATATCGACCACTCGCCCCGCAGTCTGCTCCATCAGCGTCACCGGACATTTTATGAAGCCGAAGGACTTCGCCAGGTTGCAGGTCAGCTGCGTCCAGGCGGAGTCTTCGCGATGTGGTCCGACGATCCGCCCGACGAGGAGTTCCTGGAAGCACTCGCTGACGCGTTCGTCGATGCGAGAGCTCACATCGTTTCGTTTCACAATCCATTGATGGATTGCCAGTCCGCCAGCACGGTCTACGTCGCGCGCACGGAGGCTTAGGTGGCGCATCTCCTGCTCGTTTTGAAGGAGTGCGCCGCCTCTTTGTTATCGTTTTTCTTCTCATCCATGCCGCCTTTAGCAGCGTCAGTGGCCGGGTCCTGCCGCTCACGGTGAAGGAGGTCTGCCTGATGCTGCGATCAGGTTATTCGAACGAAGCGGTGCAACGTGAGCTTTCCGCGCGACAACTGGCCGAGACCTGCGATACCGCGGGGGAAGCGGCCTTGAGAGGAGCAGGCGCCAGCCCAAGTCTGATCGATGCAATAAAAGGCGGCGTATACCAGACATCGCAGGCCGACGCCCGGGCCGCGCTCGAGCAGCGGGCCGCGCAGGCCCAGCGGCAGGCGCTGGAAACGGAGCGTTTGCGCAAGATGGACACCCTCTACCAGGCCCAGCGCGCCCGTGAACGCACGGCATCGGGTCCGCTCGAAACCCGGCCTGCCGTGGCCGATCTCGTCAAAGGCGATCTGGTTTACTTGAACAACGGAAGCGTGGTTCGTTTCAATGATGAAGCGCTGGGCAGCAAAAAGCTCATCGCGCTCTACTTTTCCGCCAGCTGGTGTCCCGGCTGTCGTGAATTCACTCCGCAGCTGATCGAATACTATAAGCGGGTCAAAGCCCAACACCCGGAATTCGAAATCATCCTGGTAAGTGGCGATCGCTCGGCCGCTGAGATGGGAGTTCACCTGCAAAAAACCCAAATGCCCTGGCCCGCGGTCGACTTTGCCAAACTGCCCGGCAAGGAAACACTGAAGAGATATGGGGGCGAAAGCATTCCCTGCCTTGTCCTCCTCGATGCCAGCGGGAAAGTGCTTGCCGATACCTTTGAAGGCAAGACCCGGGTTGGCCCGGAAAAGGTCCTGGCAACCCTCGATGCCATTTTCGCTGGCGGACCGGGTAATCAGGTCGCTCAAGTGCGTTGACCTTCCGCGCCCGGACGCAAATCCGGACGCCACGCTCCCGACTTGACGGGAAAGTGTCGATTGCCACCGGAACCTGTTCCGTGGTTTGATTCGGACGTGGATAGACGGCGATTTGTTCGTTCCAGCGCCGCCGCGGGTTTGACCGCGGCAGTCGCTCCGCGCGCGCTCTTTTCCCAGGCACCTTCAATTATGAATTCGAAATCAATCAAGCCGGTCGTGATCGCATCCGCGAATGGCAACAAGTTCAAAAACGGCGGTGACATGACTTGCGTCCAGAAGGCTTTCACGATGATGACGCAGGGAACCGATGTGCTCGACGCATTGATCGCGGGGGTGAATATCGTCGAGCTCGACCCGCTCGATGACAGCGTCGGCTACGGC
>Ga0190272_10000138_pt1 | contig 45905 bp, 43 predicted proteins | sample Popmic504T_FD_133746 | JGI IMG/M metagenome (GOLD analysis project Ga0190272, IMG submission 133746) | Populus adjacent soil microbial communities from riparian zone of Shoshone River, Wyoming, USA - 504 T | ecosystem: Environmental > Terrestrial > Soil > Riparian zone | place: USA: Wyoming...
CATGGAGCCCTTTCTCGCGCGCTACGGCGATGTTTTCCTCGGGGCTCGACACGCCGTCGCCCGAAAAGAACGTGTGCGTGTGCAGGTCGATGTTGAACGGCATTGCGAGGAGGCTAGTTTGCCGGGCCCGAAATGGAAAGCGCCGGTTTAAAGGAGTGGGCCATCGTCTGCGAGGCGATGGGTCGCGGGGAACAAAGTGTCATCCTGCGGAAGGGAGGACTCGCGGAGGGCCGGACGGGATTCGCGTTCCGGCACGCGGGATTCTTTCTCTTTCCGACGTTTTTTCACGAGCAAATCGACAAGGTTCGGGTGGAGGGCGCGGAAATTCCGACGAGCCGGGAGGGCGAAATCGAGGTCCGGCTTTTTGCGCAGCTGATTGCGGCTACGCACGTGACGTCGTGGGAGACAGCCGCGGCCCTGGAGCCGCTTCACATTTTGCAGCGAGCGGTCGTGCGCGAGCGTTTCGACTATGACAAGGCGCCTGGTCTTCACGTGGCTCTGGTGCGGGTATTCCGAGTTGTGCCGGGCTGGATTTTTCCTGATGCGCCGCGGTACGCGGGTTGCCGGTCCTGGGTGATGCTGCCGGAACGGCCCGAAAAAACGCGATTCGAGCCAGTGCTGACGGATCATGAGCACGACCATCGCGTGACAGAGTTTCACAAAGCTCTTCTGTAGCGTCGATCTGTGACCACCGGGATCGGACCCACGTTGGATCGGGGGCTCATAGAGCGCCGCGCCAGGCGAAATCTTCGGGAGCGAAGGCTACCCAATCGCCTCAACCAGGATGCCGGTCTCCGCCAGATTATCGTCTTCGCCGTCGCGGTTGAATTGCATGTCGTAAAGGCGCCGATAGTAGCCGGACTTCTCGAGTAACTCGCGGTGCGTCCCGACTTCCTTGATATGACCACCATCCATGACCACGATTTGGTCCGCGGACAGAATCGTGGAGAGACGGTGGGCGATGGCAATGACGGTGCGGCCAGTGGCCAGGGTTTCCAGCGCCATCTGGATCTGCTTCTCCGATTCCGAATCGAGGGCTGAGGTGGCTTCGTCGAGGAGAAGAATCGGCGCGTTCTTCAGCAGGGCGCGCGCGATCGCGAGGCGCTGCTGTTGTCCGCCGGAAAGAAGGCACCCCTTGTCCCCGATGATCGTTTCATAACCCTGGGGCTGTGCCACGATGAAGTCGTGGGCAAACGCTGTTTTCGCCGCGGCATAAACTTCGTCCGCGGTCGCCTCGAGGCGGCCAAACTGGATGTTTTTGAAAATCGTGTCGTGAAACAAGAAGGTCTCCTGGGTGACGAGACCGACCTGTTCGCGCAACGATTTTTGCGTCAGCGTCCGAAGGTCGTGCCCGTCCACGCGCACGAAGCCGTTCGTCGGGTCGTAGAGGCGAAGGATGAGCGAAAGAATCGTGCTCTTGCCTGCACCGCTCGCGCCGACCAGGGCATAGCTTTTGTGTGGTTGAATGCGAAGGGTCAACTTGCTCACGGCGTCGCTGACGCCGCCGGTGTAGCGGAATGTCACATCGTCGAACTCGATCAATCCATGAGCGTGACCCAAATGCTTTGCGTCGGGCGCGTCTTTCACGCTGGGCTCAGAATCGAGGATGGCAAAGACCTCCTTCGTTGCCTGGATGGATCGTTGCATGAGGACGTGCATGCGACTGAGGACCTTGATCGGCTCGTAGAGAAGGACGATTCCGGCGTTCAGCGCGATGAAGCGCGCGGCGCTTAGATTGGCGGCATAGATGTAAATCAGGGCCAGCCCAATGCCCGCGGCTGCAATGAGCTCCACGAGCGGCCCGACCGCTTCCATCGACATGATCATGCGCATCATGTTTTCGAACTGAAGCCTGTTGCTGCGGCGAAACTGGTCTTCCTGATGTTTCTCGCGCGCGAACGACTTGATGACGCGGATGCCGGCGAACGTCTCCTGCATGGTGACCACCATCATCCCCATGTCTTCCTGTTCGTGTTGCACGGCTTTGCGCGCCTTGCGCCCGTAATAGATGATCGGAACGAGGCAGGTTGGAAAGAGCACGAGGGTCACGAGCGTGAATTTCCAATCCAGATAGAGCAAGACCGAGATCCCGGTGAGGATCGCCACGGGTTGCTTGAACAAATCACTGCTGACGGTGGACACGGCCATCTGCATGCCGCGCGTATCGTTGGTAATGCGCGACATGAGGAAGCCGGAACGCATCCTGTTAAAGAAATCCATCGAATGCCGGACCATCTTGCCAAAGAGCTGGTCGCGGATGTCGGTCACAACGCGGTTACTGACCCAATTCATGTAAAAGGAACTGCCGTAGGCGCACAAACTGCGCGCCGCCATGACCGCAGGGATCAAGAGGCAGGTCAGGATGATGTCATTGATTTTGGGGCCGGTGTTGAGGAGGGAAGGGTTCTGCGCCATCTGTTGAGGTGTAGCGGGCGCTGAGCCCCCAAAGACTTCCCCCGCCACGCTGGCCAGGACAAGAGGCAAACAGCCGCTAATGGCCCCGAACCCAAAGCTGCAAACGAGCCCCATAATAAACCGAAACTTGTAGGGCTTGGTATAGGACAAGAGCCGCTTGTAAGGGCCCCAACCGTCGCGAAAAGTCTGCCAAAAGGAGGATTTGGCTTCTGCGGCTTGCGGGTCACTCATAGGGCGGGCGCCGCCGGAGCCGACAGCAGCGATTCCATAGCATCGATCACCGATTGCGTCGAGATCTGGTTCATCGGCACGGGTGGCTGATGAGGGTGAAATTCGCTTACCGGCCCGTTACCCAGGCCAAGGAGGATGACCGCGGATTCGGAGCGGGGATGCCAATGAAATGGATTGGTCGGACCAAACAGGACCACCTGGGGGGTCTCCCAGGCGGCGGCGAAATGCATCGGTGCGGAATCGACCGTAATGAGCAAGCGGGCCTTGCGAACGAGGGCCGCAAGGCTGAGCAAATCGGTTTTCCCGGAGAGGTCGATCACATCCGAGCGAGTCGAAGCCTTGATAGCGCCGATCTGCGTTCGCTCCATCGAAGAACGGCCTCCGGTGAGGACGCATTTCATCCTGCGTTCTTGCACGCAGTGATCGATCAACTCGGCCCATCGCTCCGCTTTCCAGAATTTTTCGCTTCGGGCGGAGCCCGGGTGAAGAATCACAAATTCGTCCCCCGCTTGCGCCGATTTCAGGAGTTGGTCCGCCTTTTCCACCGCGGAGTCCGGCAAGTCGAGCCGAATTGCGCGGGACGCGTCGTGAATCCCCAACGGCTTCAGCAAGGCGAGATGGTAATCGACGGTGTGGAGGTGACGTACGGGAGATTCCACAAACTCGTTGTAGCTCCGGGCCCGGATCTTTGTGCGGAGGTTAGGGTGGTCGGCGGTGATACGCTTTTGGGCTTGCGACAGCAGCGTCAAAAAGGAAGAGCGATCGTTGCGGGTGAAGTCGAGGCAATAATCAAATTTGCCCCACGCCAGGGCGAGCCAATCGAGCGCATCGTCGGCTTTTCCCCTCACCACGAAAATCTTGTCGACGCCGGAGATTGCCGGGAGCAATTCCTCGACCGCCGGAGCTACCACCAGGGAGAGCGTGGCTTCCGGAAATTTTTGACGCAGGGCCGCGATCGCGGGCGTAGTCAGGATCAGATCACCGATCCGCTTCAGTTGAATGAGGAGGATGTTCACGAGGGAAAGAAAACGAACGTCCAACGTCCAACGTTCAACGCCCAACATTCAACGAGGGGAAGCGTAGACGGGAAACTCTCTGGAGTTAGACGTTGGACGTTGAACGTTGAACGTTGAATGTTTCTGAAAATCGAAGCTCTCACGCCCATTGGAAACTTCGAGATCGAACTACTCCCCTAGCGCGCCATCCCCATCGCGAGCTCGTACGCGCCGAGCAGCCGCGCGCGAAAATGGTCCCAGGTGAAGTTCTCGACCACGCGCCGGCGGGCGGCCACCCCCATGCGTTCGACCATTTCGGGATGCCGGTAGAGCTCAAGAATCGCCGAGGCCAGTTCGCCCACATTGCCCGGCGAGATAAGAATTCCTTCAACGCCATCGGTGACAACATCACCCGCTTCCCGTGTCGTGATTTGCGGTAATCCGCACGCCGCCGCCTCGTAGGTAACTTTCGCGCTTCCTTCGCATTGCGAGGGAAAAACGTGCACCGTCGCCTGGCTCAGGTAATTCTCCACATCCCGCGCGAAGCCGACCACTTTGATATTGTCGCGCCAGTATTTCTTTAGATGGGGCTTCGCTTCCTCATGCACCGAGCCCACCAGCCACAGCTCCGCGTCTTTGAGGTCGAGGCGATGCCACGCTTCCAGAAGGTGGTGAATACCCTTGCGCTCGATCAAGGCGCCGGAAAAGACCGCGCGAAAGATCGGCGGGCGCACACCCGGCTTGAAGCGCTCGGTGTCGACCCCTCGGGGAAGATAAAATAGCTTTTCCTCGGGAAACCCCTGGATGCGGAAAGTGTCCGCCGCCTTTTGGGAAAGGACGAAAAGCATGTCGGCCAGCTCGTACTCCTCCAGAAAACGTTCGCGCGTCTGGAGCAGATTTTCCCTCCAGCGCCGATGCCATGAAAGGTCCGCCGCCGCCGACGTGGCTGCTGGGCGATCGCCCAGGACCTTACCGCGATCCCGGTGCCACGTGGGAATCTCGACAATCGAAGGAATGCCGAGCTTGCGCGCCACGCGCAGCGATTGGAGACAGTCCCCCGACCAGCTGTGAAAAAGGTCGTAACGTCCGGTCGCCAGCTGCCGGGAGGCGATCCAGTCCAGGTATTTTTTCTTCGCTCCATAATAATACGGGCGATCGAGAAAGGAAATCAGGCGCACCGGATGCCAGCGGAGCGAGTAGATCAGCGGCGCCGGTATTTCCGTTTGCCGGTTATCGTAGGCCACGGCGCACCCGAGAAATCCTCCGCGATAGGAGGCGCGCAGGGTCTCAAAGGCGTCCGTGTCCAGGCCGGAGCCACCGATCCGCGCGAAGATCGAATAAAGCAACTGCTTGGGAAGGACGCCTGGCTTGCGAGTCGCGGGGCGCGACGGCGAAGGGGCGTTTAGAGTTTCACCCACCATCGGCTAACAAGTATTGTGGTGATTGCAGGCAAGTAAAGTTCTCGTTCCATGTTGAACTAAATGGGATCCAATAATCTTACCATAGGATTTGTCCGGCGCGGATTTTCTTCCAGCGGCGGCGCGGAGGCGTATTTGAAGCGGCTCGCCGCCGGCGTGGTGGAGAAGGGTCATGACGTGCGGCTTTATGCGTCCGGCGACTGGCCTCCGGCCGAGTGGAGCTTCGGGCCGGTGATCCGCGTGAACGGGGGATCAGCGACCCCGTTTGCGAATGAAATGGAAAAGCTGACGCCACGGTCGGACTGCGATGTGTTGATGAGCCTGGAACGCATCTGGCGATGCGATGTCTATCGCGCGGGCGACGGGGTGCATCGGGCGTGGCTGGAACGGCGGGTGGAAATCGGTGGGCCGTTCCGAGGGCTCAGCCGCTTCTTGAATCGCAAACACTCAGCCACCCTCGCTTTAGAGAAATCTCTTTTTGGGAAAGGGGGAGCGAATTGCGTGATCGCCAATTCAAAAATGGTGCGGGATGAGATCGTGCGCTTCTATGGATACCCGGCCGAGAAAATCGAGGTGGTCCACAACGGCGTGCCGGTGGCTGCTCTCCAGCGAGGCGGAGAAAGCCGGGAGAAAACTCGTGAGGCGCTCGGTCTCGGAGCTGACGAGATCGCGGTCCTCTTTGCCGGTTCCGGGTGGGAAAGGAAGGGTCTGCGTTACGCCATCGAAGCGATCGAACAGAGCGAAAAGCAAATCTCGCTCCTCGTCGCCGGGCGTGGTGATGAAGGCAGACTTGGCTCAGCTCGGGTCCGTTTCCTCGGGGTGGTTGAGGATATGGCGACGCTGTATGGAGCGGCGGATGTCTTCCTGCTCCCCACCATTTACGACCCGTTTTCCAATGCCTGCCTCGAAGCCCTGGCGGCCGGTCTTCCGGTCGTCACCACACGCGCGAACGGTTTCTCCGAAATCATTCAGACTGGTGTCCACGGAACAGTCCTGGACGATCCGCGGAACATCGATGCGATTTGCGAAGCGCTTCTGCTTTGGTCGGATGGCGCTCGCCGCCAGCAGGCCCGTCCTGGAATTCGCGAACTGGCAGATCGATTCGACATCTCCGCAAATGTCGATCGAACCCTCGAGATCTTACTCAGGGCGCGGCCAGTGCCGCGTCCACGTGAGGGAAAATGATGAAAACCTGGTCGAGCCGGGCAATTTCAAAAATCGGCCGCACGCTTTCCTGCAAACCGGCCAGGACAAATTTGCCGCCGTATGCTTCGACGTTCTGCATCCCTTCGATCAAAACCGCGAGTCCGGAACTATCGATGTAAGAGACGCGCGAGAGATCGACCACCAGGCGTGCCGGCTTTTCCTTCACCATCGCACTCAGGGACGCAGCGATGCGTGGCGCAACGTGGAGGTCGATTTCGCCCTCGAGCGGGAGAACGTTGGGTTCGTCGGGTAGAGGCATAGCGGTCGGGGTGGGGGAAGATGTCACTCTCCCGGCACACGTCAATCGATCACCAGCCTAAAGTCTCGATTACGTCCTCAACGTCCGAGAGATCGTCGAACAGAAAATCGGGGGCGTGTTCCGCCAATCTCTCCCGCGACCACGCGCCCGTCGCGATCGCAATCGTGCGCGCGCCAAGCGCTTTCCCGCAGGCGATGTCGTGCCCCGTGTCGCCAATGACGTCCACCTGCGTGGGCAGGAATTTCTCTCCGTTGTCCTGCGCCCGCGTCACGGCGAAAGCGCCGAGCTGGTTCCGATCGTGATGGTCGTCGGCGAAGGCACCGAAGGCGAAAAAATGCCACAATTGATAGTGCTCGAGTTTTAATTGGGCTCCCCGGCGAAGATTTCCGGTCAGAAGCCCCAGGGTAGTTTCCGGACGGTGATTGGCTCGCCCGAGTAATTCCAAAACCCCTGGCATTATCTTTCCCGCGCTGCGGGGCAGCTCTTGCGCAAGCAGTTTGAGATAAAGATCGAGGAACGACTTCACACTTTCCTCGGTGATCGGCTCTCCATATTTCGCGAGAATCTGATGCGCAATGCCGGAATCTGTCCGTCCGGCGATTTCGATGCCTTCCAGATCCCCGCTGCCTCCGAACCGTTCCGCCGTCGCCAGCACGATCGCCCGATTTCCAGCCGCCCCAGTGCTGATGAGGGTGCCGTCAATATCCCAGAGCAGGAGTCGCTTTTTTCCCATTGTCATTCCGAGCCCTTCGGCTTTGCTCAAGACAGGCTCCATTTCGTGAACGCGAAACGTAGTCGAGGAATGTGTTGTTTCATGCAGATTCGTGGAGAGTGACAGATTCCTCGACTTCGCTCGGAATGACAGGGTACCGCGGCCGCCTCGCCCCATCGCCCACGGGCTATCTTCATCTGGGGCACGCGATGACTTTTTGGCGCGCGCAGGAACGTGCGCAAGCGAACGGTGGGAAACTGGTGCTTCGAATTGAAGATCTGGATGGAAATCGTTGCCGGAGGGAATTTCGTGACGCTCTCGTCGAAGACCTTCGCTGGTTTGGATTGCAATGGGATGAAGGGCCGGACCTCGCCGGGCCGTTTTCGCCGTACGTCCAAAGCGAACGGCGCGAGGTTTATCTCGCGGCGTGGAAGAGACTGCGTAATGCGGCGTTGATCTATCCCTGCACCTGTTCGCGGCAGGATGTGCTTCAATCCGCGGGTGCGCCGCATCACGAGAACGAAGAACCCGTTTATCCAGGAACCTGCCGGCCGCCGAGCGGAGCGAGTAGCGACATCGCTTCGCCGGAAGGGCATAACTGGCGTTTTCGCGTATCAGATGGGGAAGCCCTGCACTTCGTCGATCAGCGCTTTGGAATGCAACACGCGGCCGCTGGCAAGGATTTCGGCGATTTCATTGTCTGGAGAAGAGACGACGTGCCCGCGTATCAGCTCGCCGTTGTCACGGATGACGCCGCGATGCGGATCACGGAAGTGGTGCGCGGCGCCGATCTCCTTCTCTCCACCTTTCGGCAGTTATTGCTTTACCGCGCGCTGGGGCTGGACGCGCCGCAGTTTTATCATACCGAACTGATCACCGACTCGTCAGGCCAGCGGCTCGCCAAACGGCACGATGCGCTCAGCTTGCGGGAGCTGCGCCGTTCCGGAGTGGCGCCGGAAGAGGTGAGGACGCGCTACGAGTCATCCTGAGCCGCGCAGACGGCGAAGGACCTCGCCCACGAAGATTGCGTTACTCATGGCAGAATTGCGCTTGGCTCGAAGGTCACGCCGAGTCTATCGCGAAAGCGCTTCAGCAATTGCGAGGTCCCTCGCCGTCTGCGCGGCTCGGGATGACAGCGTTTGTCTCAATCGCCCACCCGATTGACCCACACTGGACGCGCCCGCATAGTGCAGCGCTTTATGTCGATCGAGCTGACCCGGAATTTCTGCATCATCGCGCATATCGATCACGGCAAGACGACGCTTTCAGATCGATTGCTCGATCGCACCGGCACGATCCACGAGCGCGACAAGCAAGACCAATTGCTCGACTCCATGGACCTCGAACGGGAGCGTGGGATCACGATCAAGGCGCACCCGGTCGCGATGCGTTACACCGCCAAGTCGGGAGAAAAATACCGCCTCAACCTGCTCGATACGCCGGGCCACGTTGATTTCGCCTACGAAGTTTCGCGGTCCCTGGCCGCCTGTGAAGGCGCCCTCCTTATCATAGATGCTGCGCAAGGTGTTGAGGCCCAGACAGTTGCGAATGTCCATCTCGCGCACAAACAGGGCCTCACCATCATCCCGGTGATCAACAAGATCGATTTGCCGAACGCCGATATTCCCGCGGTGCATAAGCAGCTCGAGGAAATCCTCGCGATTCCAGCCGAGGAAGCGATTGACGCCAGCGCGAAAATGGGAATCGGCATCGAGGAAATTCTCGAGGCCATCGTCGATCGGGTCCCGCCGCCTCCGAAGCCGCCCGACGAAATTTTGCGCGGGCTCGTTTTCGATTGTGTCTTCGATATCTACCGCGGCGTCGTCGCCTACGTCCGCATTTTTTCCGGAAAAATCGAGGCGGGCCAGGGAATCAAGTTGATCAACAACGACGCGCGCTACGAGGTGAAGGAAATCGGCGTCTTTACGCCAAAAATGTTCCCGCAAAAAAGGCTCCAGGCAGGCGATGTCGGTTATTTCATCGCGAACATCAAAAGCACGGCCGACATCAAAATCGGCGACACGGTGACCGACCTGCGCCATCCCGCCAAGGAGCCGTTACCCGGCTTCCAAGAGATCCACCCAATGGTTTTCAGCGGGATCTACCCGATCAACACGGGCGACTTCGAGCATTTGAAAACGGCCATCGGGAAATTGCGGCTGAACGATTCGGCGTTTGTCTATCAACCGGAAAGCTCGGTGGCGCTGGGCTTCGGATTCCGGTGCGGCTTTCTCGGATTGTTGCACATGGAGATCATCCAGGAACGGCTTCGGCGCGAATACGACATGGATATCATCGCCACGTCCCCAAGCGTCATTTATGAAATCCTCACGACGCGGGGCGAAACGTTGCTGGTCGACAATCCGGCCCACCTGCCCGATCCGAGCGTGATCGACGAAATTCGCGAACCAATCGTGAAAGCCTATGTCCTTGTTCCCAACGAATTCATCGGCGACCTGCTTCAACTTATCATGGAGAAGCGCGGTTTGATGGACCACACCGAGTCGCTCGATACGCGACGCGTGATGCTGCACTGCGAACTCCCGCTCAACGAAATTCTGGTCGATTTCAATGACAAGATTAAGAGCATTACCCGCGGCTATGGCTCGATGGATTACGAGCATGCCGGTTATCGGGCCGCGAATCTGGTAAAGCTCGACATCCTGGTGAATGGCGAGCCGGTCGATGCCTTTTCCATGATCGTGCATCGGGATCGCGCCGAGAGTCGCGGCCGTGCCCTGGCCTCGAAACTAAAGGAAGTGATCCCGCGGCAACTTTACCAGGTGGCCATCCAGGCGGCGATCGGCGGAAAAATCGTCGCGCGCGAAAGTGTTTCCGCGTTGCGCAAGGACGTGACGGCGAAATGCTACGGCGGCGATATCACCCGAAAACGAAAATTGCTCGAGAAGCAGAAAGAGGGAAAGAAACGCATGAAGAGCATCGGTAAAATCAACATTCCCCAAGAGGCCTTTATTAAAGTCCTGCGTGCACAATAACGCTGGGTCGCAGATCGAGACTGCTTTTTGTCATGTCGAGCGAAGTCGAGAGATCTCTTGCTCTAATTCCTTGCTTGCTTTCAGGGACAGATTCCTCGTTCTTCGCCTCCGCTGCGCTGCGCTTGGAATAAAAATCTAGTTCATGTTCACACCAGGCTACATCAAACACGGCCGCCTCCTCGTTCGCCATTCGGAGAAATTGATCCGATACCGCAAAGACCTGTTGAGCGAAGCGAACATTTCGGAGCTGAAGACGCAGATCGGTAAATTAAAGAAGGCGCTGGACGATCGCGACAAGAATGCCGTGAAAACGGAGTCCGAGCGGCTGCACAGCCTTTGCCTGGACCGTATGCCGGTGTCGCGAGATGGGGCCTGGCGAGAAAACGTCGAAGTCATCCTGGTCGCAATCGTGGTCGCAGTCGGCATCCGTTCCTATTTCCTGCAACCGTTCAAGATCCCGACCGGCTCCATGCAACCGACTCTGAACGGGATCATTGGGCATAAACATTTTTATCAGAACGAAGCCGATATTCCTGTCGACCAGAAGGCGCTCTACCAACAACGGGATAACGGGTGGTACTTAAGCGGGTATTCGGCCAAAGGCTCGGGACCGGGCATCCTCCGGCAGATCGGTGAGTTTGTCGTCCTGGGACGCAATTACATCAATGTTGTCGCGCGCATGGACGATCAAGTCCTGCGGGTGGAACCGAAGAAATTTCTCTTCTTCTTCACCTTTTCCCGGATCGTCGGGCAGCATGAGAATTACCTGGTGTATGCGCCCTGGGAAACGTTGCGGGATTACTGGAGCGTCGTTCCGGGACGCGCGTTGCGTAAAGGGGATGTCATCGCGCGAGGCGCCGTCGATACCGGCGACCAGGTCTTCGTCGATAAATTCAGCTACAACTTTATCAAGCCGCATCGTGGCGATGTTTTTGTCTTCCGAACCGATTCCATCGAGGGCGTCGATCCGCGAGCCGGCCCGTCCCGGTTCGTGCGGTCCACTTCGGTGCACGCCGAGGAGAGCGCGCCGTTTTACATTAAGCGCCTGGTCGGCCTGCCCGGGGACACGCTTCGGATCGAGTCGCCTCGCCTGTATGTTAACGAAAAACTGGCCGACGAGTTCGGTTTGAAACGAGTGTTGGAGGCTATTCCTCCGTACCGGGGCTACGTTTTGGGGCGGGCGCCGGTTGACGTTTTCTGGCGCGGGAGCGCGCTTCACCTGGATCTGGCAAAGCCATTTCGCGTGCCCGATCAAGGCTACTTCGCGATGGGCGATAACAGCGACAACAGCCTGGACAGCCGCTATTGGGGACCGGTCCCGGAGGAAAATCTGGTTGGGCGCGGGCTGTTCGTTTATTGGCCCTTCAATCGGCACTGGGGCTTGATTCGTTAGGCGAGTCCGATGCTCTCGAGCGTGCCGCGAATTTATCCGCTCCTGGGACTTTGCGGCGGCTACGCCGTCGTGATGCTCTTCAACCCCATCCGCATGGCCTTGCGTGACGGGTTCCGGTGCATCATGCGTTTCAAGCGCATCTGGCTCACCTTCACCTTGCTCGGTTTCGCCTATTCGGTCTTTCAATTCGCCACCTTCACTCCGCTCCAGCGGACCTCCGATATCGATCTCAGTCAGGTTCTGGCGCCCGCCAGTTGGGCCTGGCCGACGTTCGTCGAAGTATGGCGCGAGGTGCCCTTGCCCGCGTTGGAAGGGGTGGTGGGAATTTTTGACAACGCCACCACCACCTATCCGCTGTCCGTTCTCGCGGCCATCCTCCTGATCCTGAACTGGCGGGGCCTGCACGTCGCTTTGTTTCGCGCGCTGCGGAAACGCTATCGGATTTGGGGCTACGCGATCTACGTCGTCCTGCTCATCAGCGTTTTGGCTACGCTCCTGAAACCGATCGCTTTTTGGCGGTTGCCGGAGTGGGGGGGACAGGTGCCGTCGGCCGGATGGCTGCAAATATCGGCGTCCATCGACGCGATCGCCTTCATTTTTGAATACCTGTTCGGGGTCTACATTCAGGTTTACCTGATCACCGTTTGTCTGGCGTGGATCAAGGGCCTGAGCTTTCAAGAAGGCGATTTGTTTCGCTTCGCGATGCGGCGTTTCAGCTATGTCCTGGAGTGGGCCGGAGTCGTCGTTATCGTGGGCACCTTGATCGTGCGCGGGCCGCTTTTGCTGGCGTATTTCCGAAGCCTCCCCGGTGTCCTCGATTATCTGCCGCTCCAGCGCCTGATCATGAGCGCACTGATCATCGCCTTTTGTTCCGTCCAGGTTTCGTTGGTGCTTCATAACGAAAGTCTGGGAGCGGCCTTTCGTGCGCATCGCGAATTTATTCGAACGAACCTCGTGCGGCTCGGCTGGTTTTTGCTCATCGCGGGGATGCACTTTTTCTTTTTGACGGCGTGCGACGCCATCGTGCGCGGCGCGGTGGCGGACCGCGTGGTTGCCGTGATCGGATGGAAAATCATCTACGTCTGTGTGCGGGGACTGATTACCGGCTGGCTCCTGGCTTCATGGGTCTGTCTGTTCCGGCAGTGCGAGACCGCCCGCGCAGATCAGGAAACCTGGATACGTTATTGAGATGAGGATTCCGGATGGCTGCCTTACCATGGCAGCTGAACGATGAACGCGGCGAAAATCACGCGCCAAAGCAAGTCGAACCTCGCTCTTGCCTTCGTTGCGCTCAATCGCGAGCGGCGGCAGGACATCACGATCTTTTACGCGTTCTGCCGGGTGATCGACGACATCGCCGACTCCACCGAGCTCTCCGGACAGGAAAAAGCGCGCGATCTGACGGCATGGCGGCGGTGGCTCCGGGAACGCAGCCCGGATGAATCACCGATCGCGGCGGATGTGCGTGGATTGATGGCGAAGTATGCGCTCACGCCGGCCATGCTCGATGAAATCATCGATGGCGTTGAGATGGATTTGGACAACGTCCGGTATGACACGTTTGACGCGCTTCGGGTCTATTGTTACCGCGTCGCGAGCGCGGTCGGCCTCGTCAGCATAGAAATTTTTGGATACCGCAATCCGGCGTGCCGCGAATACGCGATCCAACTCGGCCTGGCCCTTCAAGTGACCAACATCATCCGCGATGTCGGCAAGGATCTGAGCAACGGCCGGATTTATCTGCCCCAACAGGATCTCACCCGTTTCGCCTACTCGGAGGAAGATCTTCGCCTCAGGAAATATAACGAGCCTTTTCGCCGTTTGATGGAATTTGAAGCCACGCGGGCCGAGGAATTTTTCGCAAACGCCGCCGACCTGCTGCCGCGGGAAGATCGCCGCTCGATGGTGGCGGCAGAGATCATGCGTTCGGTTTATCAGGCGTTATTACGGCGAATGAAAGCGGACGGCTTCCGCATTTTTGAAAGGGAATACCGACTGAGCCGGCTCGAGAAGGGCGGCCACGTCGCCGCGCAACTGTTCCGAGTTTCCTTGAATGCGCGGAACTAATTTTCCGTCAGAGCCTGTTTCGAATCATTTCGCCAATCCTATTATGAAGAGGGACAGATTATTGATTGTCGCAGGGCTCCTGCTTTGTTCGTTCGCTTTCACGTCCTGTGACACAGCCACCGGGCGAGGGGCCGGCTGGGGCGCCGCCACCGGCGCAGTTCTTGGAGCTGCGGTCACCGGCGACGTGCATGGCGCGGTCGCAGGCGCGATTGTCGGCGCCAACACGGGCGCCCTGATTGGTGCGTCCATCGACGAGGAAGAGGCTCTGCGTTACGGGCCAAGGCCGCGGGGTGGATTTCCCTACGGTCGCAGAACCGGCACGCGCGGGTTTTACCAAAGCCCGTATCCTCCGCATCAAATCTACGATCTGCGGGGGATTCCGCACGGTGGACTCGTCGAAGACCGGGTCGGCGGTGGCTATTTCCGGAAGCCCTAGGAGCCGGTCTTCTTTTGCAAGGCATCGACGAGCGCCTGCGCCTCCTCGGTCATCTTCAACAGCTCGGGCCAGGAGCGATGATAATTTTCGCCGGGAAGTTTTCGGGTGGCATCAAACCCCATGTGCGACCCGATGTTCTGCGAACTGGGCGCGTGATCGAGCGAATCGCTCGGATTTCGGATGATCGTGCTGTCGCGCTCCGGATCGGTATTCGCGCATAAGCGGAAAAGAACTTCGCTGGTGTTATGCACATCGCAGTCTTCATCCACGACCACGATGTATTTGCTGAACATCATCTGCCCCATGCCCCAGAGACCATGCATCACTTTGAAGGCTTGATAGGGGTATTGCTTCCGGATGCTGACGAAAACCAGATTATGGAAAACTCCCTCCGGCGGGAGAGTCATGTCCACCAACTCCGGAAAGTTCATTTTGAAGACGGGAAGGAAAATCCGGACGCTGGCATCGCCCATGTAAAAATCTTCCATCGGCGGGATGCCGACGATGGTGGTCGGGTAAACCGCGTCGCGCCGATGCGTGATCGCGGTCAGGTGGAAGACGGGGTAATCCTCGATCGCGGTGTAGAAGCCGGTGTGATCCCCGAACGGCCCCTCCGGATGCGTTTCGCCGGGCTGCACATAACCCTCAAGGACGAAATCGACATCGCCCGGAACTTCGAGATCAACGGTCTTGCACGGCACCAGATCGACTGATTTCTTGCGGATGAACCCGGCGAAAAGGATTTCGTCCAGCCCGTCGGGCAGCGGCGCGGTCGCCGCGAAAGAGTAGGCGGGATCGCCGCCCAGCGTTACCGCAACGGGCATGCGCTCATTGCGTTCGTAGTATCGCTTGCCGTGGCGGGCGCCCACCTTGTGGACCTGCCAATGCATCCCTGTCGTTCGCTCATCATAGACCTGCATCCGATACATCCCGAGATTGCGCGCGCCCGTGTCAGGATCACGCGTGTGCACATTCGGCAACGTGATGAACCGCCCGCCGTCCTTCGGCCAGCACTTGAGAATGGGCAGATCGCTTAGCGAAAACTTTCCGGTCTCCGGTTTCCCGTTTCCGGTTTCGAACAGGTGCACCACTTCCTGGCAGGCGCCTTCCTTCGAATGCTTCGGCCGTGCGTGCAGCAGGTTGAGCCCTTGCTTGAGCAGGCTCCAGCCTTCGCGCAGATCAGTCGGCGGCTTCGCCTTGAGGATGAGCTGTATCTCCTGCGCGAGATCTTCCACGTTGTCGATCTGCAAGGCGAGGGCCATGCGCCGCCGTGATCCCATCGTGTTAATGGCAACCGGAAACTTCGACGGCTTTCCCTCGACGGTGGGGTTTTCAAAAAGGAGCGCCTTCCCGCCATCAGGCGATTTCATTTCGCGATTTGCCCATTCCGAGATCAGCAAGTCTGTTTCGACCGGTGCGGCAATGCGTTTCAGTTCGCCTGCGGTATCGAGCGCCTCAACGAATTGGCGAAAGGAAGTATAGGCCATCGCCGCACTGTATCAGATTCACGCCAAACTCACACGGAAGCTCTGGAGGGAATTAAATTGATAGCATCCGACAAAGTCTCTATAGAGGAGCTTCCTGATGTCTGGTTTCCTCCGAAGGCGCCTTTGTCCTGTCTTAGTGGCGTTGCTCTTGTTTCCGGCTGCGTTCCGGGCCGACACCTTTACAGTTATCAATAGCAACTCAAGTGGGCCGGGATCGCTCGCGCAGGCGGTTGCAGACGCAAATGCGCATGGGGAGAAGGGTCCTCAAACGGTGGCTTTCGCCATTCCTGGACCGGGGCCACACGTGATTGACCTCAGTAACACTAGCATTGGCGTTGCTTCTTTCATTACCATCGATGGTTATACGCAACCGGGCGCGAGTCCGAATACTCTGAGCGTGGGAAATAACGCTGTCATTTTGATCCAGCTGGATGGCGGCGGACCCGGCGCCACATCACAGGGCCAACTCGCCCTTTTCGGAGGCGATTGCGTCATTCGCGGCCTCTCGTTCACCGGCTTCACGGGGCCAAATCCTCTAGATCCTAATTATGCGGCGATTAGATTCACGAGTATTTTTCCTGAAATCAATCGCCGAATTCGGATCGAAGGGAACTTCATTGGCCTCGAGCCGGACGGCGTCACGCTGAGAGGCAATACCTTCGGAATTTACACCTTTGGCGGCAACGAGAACCTGATTGGAGGAAGCAATCCCGCAGCGCGAAATGTCATTTCTGGGAATGGCACCGGATTAACTTCGATGGGACTTCAGACGATCATTGGCAACTACTTCGGAACCGATGCCAGCGGCTTGGGTCAGGGCTATGGGAATGACATCGCCATCAATGTGGGTGCCGACATCATCGGCACCGCGGAAGCGGGCAATGTGATTACTGGCAACGGAATCGGGATTTATGCTGGCGGAAACGGGGTTATCCGCGGCAATTTAATTGGGCCACGAGCAGATGGGAGCCCTTCTGCCGGCAACGAAACTGGAATAGCAACCGGGTCCTCGACAATTGGAGGGATGGGTCTCGGCGAAGGGAATGTGATCGCCTTCAATCGAACAGGAGTTTCGGCATTTGGGGACGGCGACAGCATTTTATCGAACCTGTTTCACAGCAATTCCCTGATAGACATCGATCTGGGCGGCGATGGGCCGACGGCCAATGATTTCGGCGATCAGGATTCTGCCCTACCGTTCGGATTCAACCCTTTGCAGAATTTCCCGGTTATTGTGTCGGTCACGCGAAATCCTGGACAGACCGCAGTCTCAGCCGGCTTCAACAGCACGGGCGCGACAGCTTTTACGCTTCAGTTCTTCGCCAACGGCCCTCCCTCCGCGCCGGGTCAAAGGCTCCTGGGCACTCGGACCGGGGTTACGACCAACACTGCTGGGGATGTTTCATTTCAATTCGTCTTTCCGGTTGCCACCACTGCCGATGAGTTCATCACCGCTACTGCCACGGACCCGAACGGCAACACGTCGGAATTTTTCCCCCCCAACGGAGCGGTTGAGCTTGCAAATATCTCTACCCGCGGAAATGTCGGCACCGGGGATAACATCCTCATTGGCGGGATAATTCTGAGTTCCAGCACAGCCGAACGGACTTTCCTTATTCGCGCCCTGGGGCCGTCGATGAACCATACGGGATCGCTTGCGGATCCGCAGATCGACGTTCGAGCATCTGATGGAACACTCATTGGCCACAACAATAATTGGCGCGACTCTCAGGAACAGGAGATTCTGGCGACGGGCGCCGCCCCAACCAACGATCAGGAAGCCGCGCTATTTCTCCCGCTTTCCGGGCAAAGTTACACCATTCAAGTGAGCGGCGTGAGCGGCGGCACTGGGATTGCCACGGTGGAGGTCTATGCTTTGGGCAGCACTTCGGGCAATCCAAAGGAGTTCCGTAACATTTCCACGAGAGGCAACGTCGGCACCGGCGATAACGTTCTAATCGGCGGGACAATCGTGCAGGGGAGCGCTGCGCAGAGATTGGTTATCCGGGCGATGGGTCCCGATCTGGCGGGATCAGGCGTACCCGGCGCATTGGAAGACCCGACTTTGGAGCTGCGCGACGCCGTCGGCACTCTTCTGGCCTCGAACGACGATTGGCGAAGCGATCAAGAGCAGGAAATCATCGCCACCGGACTGGCGCCTCAGGACGACCGGAATGCCGTCATCCTCACAACTGTGTTTCCGACGAGCTACACCGCAATTGTGCGAGGAAAAAACGGAACCTCGGGCGTTGCCCTCGTCGAGATTTACGGGCTGGATTAGCAGTTCGCGGCGGATCCCATCGCGAACGGGCAGCTACGGTCGCCCCGACTCCGCCTTAGTAAAACCGCGGTGGAGGCAAAAGCTGGAACGCGATCGCGCGACCATTCTGGAACGAAACGGTGCGCTCCGGGTAGCGGACAATGTTGGCGCGATTGTAGAAAAAGGGATCGTAGAAGGGATCGTAGAAATGGTGCCGATAGCCAAATCGACCGCGCCGTCCGCCGTACATTCCGAATCCGATTCCGTGTCCGTAGCGCGACCCGTAATAGAATGGTCCACCGTAATCGCCCGCAGCCGTGGCATCATAAACCCAGGTCTCCACGGTGCGACCGCGATTCCGTCCCGGCACGCGGTGACTGGGCGGTCCCCACGCGATATAGACCGCATCCTGCGACATGCCTTCGCGAATTTTTCCTTGTTGGACCAGCGCCTGGTCGGAAGGCGAGAGAGCCTGATAGGCCGCAGGCCGCTCTTGAATGCGCGTTTCCAGCGTGGTGCAGCCGCTCAGCAAGAGGATTGAAAAAAGGGCGCAGGCGCCGAACAGCGCCTGAAAAATGGTGCGACGCTTCATAGCGTAAGCTAGCCGCCGCGTCCGGGGGCGTCAACTGACGCAGCCTTGCAGCGCGGTCTGCGCGTCGTTACCTTCTCTCTCAAATGGAGGATCGATTCGGCCATCGCATTTCCTATCTGCGCGTCTCCATTACGGATCGCTGCAACGAGCGCTGCACCTATTGCATGCCGCGCGAATTGCAGGAATGGCTGCCTCGGGAGGACGTTCTGACCTATGAGGAAACGCTCCGGCTGATTCGCCTCGCCACGGAATTGGGCGTTTCCAAAGTTCGCATTACCGGCGGCGAACCGCTGACCCGCCGCGATGTCCTTTCCTTTTTCGAAATGTTGCGCTCGGTCCCCGGCATCAACGATCTCGGACTCTCAACGAACGGCACTTTGCTCGCACGCCCGACTGCGTCGGGCCTCACGATGGCTCAAGCGTTGCGCGCGACCCGGGTCAATTCCGTCAACGTCTCGCTCGATACGCTCGATCCTGAAGCTTACGCGCAAACCACCGGCCGAGATTATTTGCCGCAAGCGCTCGCAGGCATTGAGGCGGCGATTTCCGCGGGATTTCCGCAGATCAAAATAAATTGCGTCCTGATGAAGGGCCGGAACGAGGACCAGTTCATTCCCTTGGTGGAATACGCGGCGGAGCGGAACCTGATGCTTCGCTTCATCGAACTGATGCCAGTGACCACGGGCGACGTCCTTCATGAGGACAATTTTCTCCCGATCGCGACCGTACGGCGCGGGCTCGAATCGCATTTTGGGCCGCTCATCCCGGAACCAGCGTTCCGGACCAACGGGCCGTCCAGCTACTACAAGATTCCGGGACGCGACCAGCGCATTGGGTTCATTGGCGCCATGAGCAATCTGCATTTTTGCGAGAGTTGCAATAAATTGCGGCTGACCTGCGACGGGAAGCTCAGGCCTTGTCTCGGTAGTTATCTCGAGTTCGATATCCTGAAGGTCATGCGGGCAGGGGCGACGGACGCGGAATTGAAGCGGTTCTTCCTGGATGTCGTCGAGCGCAAGCCCGAGCAGCATGATTTCCGGGAGAACTACCAGCCCGGACGAATGATGGTGGCCATCGGAGGTTGAAGATGAATCGATTGAGCCACCTGGCGGAGGATGGAACCGCGCAAATGGTCGACGTCTCCGCGAAAGGTCCGAGCGCGCGGGAAGCGGTCGCGGCCGGCCAGATTCATCTTCGGGCGGAAACCCTCGATCTCATCGCGCAAAACCAGATCGGGAAAGGGAACGTCTTTGCCACAGCGCGCATCGCCGGGATCCAGGCGGCGAAGCAAACCTCGGAACTTATTCCGCTCTGTCACAATCTGAACTTGAGCCATGTCGAAATTGAGATCGCGAACTCTGGAGCCGGCCTGGAAGTAAAATGTTCGGCTCGCACCGTCGCGCAAACAGGAGTCGAGATGGAAGCGCTCACCGGCGTGGCCATTGCGCTGCTGACCATCTACGACATGTGCAAGGCCGTGGATAAGGAAATGCAGATCACCGACATTCGTTTGCTCAAGAAAACCAAACGCGATGTCTGACGTGCGCGTGAACGCTCTGTCATCCCGAGCCGCGCAGACGGCGAGGGACCCCGCAATTACAATCCTCGCTTCCGAACGACAAGGTGCGTCCAATGGCTGATGCGAGATCCCTCGCCGTCTACGCGGTTCGGGATGACACGCGGCTGCGGATCGCCTAAGCAATAAGAAACCCATGCAGATCACTGTTGGCATCATCACCATCTCCGATCGGGCTGCCGCTGGGGAATACGACGATCTGGGTGGACCCGCGCTCAAAAGCGCGGCGCAAGAGTATGGCTGGCAAGTCCTTTCCGAGGCCGTGGTGCCGGATGAAATTTCACGGATCAGGGAAACAATCCGCTCGTTCTCCGATCAGGGCTGTGGCCTCATCCTCTGCACCGGCGGCACGGGCGCCGGCGAGCGCGACGTCACGCCGGAAGCGATTCGCGGGATGCTGCGCGTCGAGCTGCCCGGGTTTGGCGAAACGATGCGGCGCGAATCGATGAAGATCACCCCAAACGCAATTCTCTCCCGGAGCCTCGCGGCCGTGGTCGAACGGTCGCTTGTCATCGCGCTTCCCGGTAAACCATCCGGCGCGGTGGAATGCCTCGGCTTTGTGACCGGCGCGATTCCACACGCGGTCGCCCTGGCCCAACGCGTGCCGACGTCGTGCTAGTTACATTGTAACCACGGTAACTTCAGGCCGGCAGTTTAAGCGCAACGGAATCCGATAGGTGCCGATGCCTGCGTTCACATACAGCGGACCGCCGGGCGTTTCATAATAGCCGAGTTCATACCGTCCCACTCCGTGAGGAACGATCAGCGCGCCATAGAAGGGTAATCGCACCTGACCGCCATGTGAGTGCCCCGCCAGGATGAGATCGAATCGGCGATCGTGCAATCCGTTCGCCATTTCCGGATAATGCAGCAATAACAGCTGCCGGCTTGCGCGCGGCGCGGTGAAAGCATGGATGCCTCGGAGCGCCATCCCCACCAGTTCGAGATCGTGCTTCGGCAGGACGATCGTGCGATCGACCAGCCAGGCACCGCCGGTCGCCGCGAACGCGCGCTCGAATTCGGGAAAAGAAACGCCGCTCCAGTAGTCGTGATTTCCCGGCGAGCCGTAAACCGGCGCCCGGATTTGCTGAATGAAACCGAGAGCCTCCGTTGCAAACCGCTCGTGTTCGACCAGATCACCAGTGAAACAAACGAACTCGGGCGCCAGCTCATTGATCGTGCGCACCACTTCGGCGGCGTATTTCACGTCACCTTTGTGGTGGAAATCGGTGAAATGGACGAAGCGGCAATTGCCCCCGCCGCTCAAATTGAATTTCGTCACGCGCAGTGACGTCGGTTCGATGAAACGGGCATCGACGCCGAGCGCGGCGGGGAGGGCCAGCGCACTCAGGCCGAGGAATTTTCGCCGTGTGATCTTCGTCATCGTTCCCGGACCCTCAAGAAGCATATAGCATTCTTGCCGCGGGAGCCCTACTCGGAGGGACGTGCTTCCGCACGTCCCATTATTCAGAGCGCATGATTTGGATATTTTGGGGACGTGCAGAAGCACGTCCCTCCGACCTAATCCGGATAAGTGAGCATCCGCATGAATTGCTTTCCCTTCTTGGTGAGATGGGCGCCTTCGCCTCGTCCCGCAATCTGGCCTCGCGTAAACTCACTCGCATTGATTCCGATCGGCTTGAGATAGGAAAGTCTCGGCTCGCCGGCGGGTCGCTCGCTTGGTGAGATCTTCACCGGCACGCCCACGCGGTTGAAGGAAATTTCCCATGACGCCGGAGGATCGTCCGTTTTCCGGGTGACCATCCACGGATAAAACCGTGCGAGATCGAAGTTCTTCGAAGCGGGAAGGAGGACTCGATAAAACGTCTCTTCTCCGGCGAGAAACTCCGGAATGGTGAGCGACGGTCGGTTTCGCAATTCAAGATAAAGCCGTGCGATGTCGAGGCCGATCAGATTGATTCCGTTATAAAGGCCCTGCCGGTTTGGATCGCTTTTGGAAAAGTGGTCGTACCACGATTCGAACCGCCGGCTCAACATCAGGTTTAGCTCGAGATGCAGATGCGCGCGGGTCTGATTCAAGCCGTCGCCGGTGTGTCCCAGCACCCCAAGCTGATCTCGTTGCTCGACCCGTTGTCCGACCTGCACCTGGATCGAGCTGAGATGTCCGTACAGGCTGTAATAATTGCAGCCCTCCCAGCGGTGTTCCACCACGACATACTTGCCGTAGTTGGAAGCGCCCGGCACCAGGTTCGTGTGCACGACCTGGCCGGCCGCGATCGCCCGCACAGGATCCAGCGGTTCGCCGCGCGCGTCCCGCTCCAGCGGCCGGATGTCGATGCCTTCATGAAAGCGCGTGTAAATAATCCCAGACGGCGTCTCGGTTGGATTGCGCACAAAGCCATACTGGCCGCCCTCCCACGGCGTTGACTTAACCCCTTTGTAGTCGCGCTCGATGTACTGATAAAACTCGGGGCCGTCTCCCCGATAAATGGCGTCGTTGTCCGTCGGGAGCGCGAGATTCAACGGCGCGGGCTGGCTGAACCCCATGACTGGGAAACTGGCGAGCAAGGCAAACGCGAAACCCGTTATCCGATGTCGCATTGCCGTATCTCTTCGCGGGCCCGATCCGCCGCCAGGGCTTCTCCATCGCTCGATATTTCGGCCCCCACCGGATGCCACCTGGATCCTGCCCTTGGCCAGGCGTCGATCAATTTGCGCTCCCCTGGCAAAGGGCCGACAATGGCGGATGCGGCGATGGATCGCATGGCGGATTGATAAAGGGTTTGACAGGATTTGCAACGTTTGCTGATTAGCAGCCGCTCATGAGCCGCTCCATCGCCCTGGCCCTCCTTTTGCTCGCGCTCGCCGGCCGCCTCGCAGCCCAGGAGGAGATGCCGCAGTCGACACCCCAGAAGCGTGGCTGGTTCAGCCGGATGCTTCATCCGTTCCAATCCAGTCCCGCGCCGAATTACAAGGACGCGCGACTCCGCGGGCTGGTGCTCGATTTGAAGCTCTCGGCGCAGCCGGTCAAGCTGTCCGAGGTTCGCCAGCTCGAGGTTAAGATTACCCTCGCCAACGTCGCTAAGCGCGCCGTCTCGCTCGATTTTCCTACCGACCAGCGAATTGAAATACAGCTGAAGAACTCATCGGACGCCGTTTTGACCACCTGGTCGGAAAACCGTGCCTTCGAGGCGAAAGCAGGCTCTGTCCTGATCAATCCCGGAGAGCGTATCTTTTATCCGGAAACAATTGCCACCCGCGAGCTGACGCCGAATAAGGTTTTCATCGTCGAGGTTTTCTTTCCGCAATACCCCGAGCTGCGCCTCCGGCAGAAATTTCTGACTGCGCCATAGGGCTGGGGACAAATGTAGAGGCGCTCGCCGCGGCGATGCGCCTACCAATAGACAGGCGCTGGCCAAACACTCTACATCCTGACCCATTGAAGCTCTTCTCCGACTACCATTCGCATCCGCAGGGCCATCGGATCCAGCCTTACAGTCAGGAACTCCTCCAGCCCTGGGTCGATCACGCCCGGAAAAGCGGACTCACTGACATCGCTTTTACCGATCACGATCGCTATCACCAAGGAGTCGATTTCGACGAACTCGAAAAACTGCGCGCGGCCAATCCCGACGTCAAAATTCGCGCTGGAGTGGAATTGGATAACGATCCGGAAACCTCCGCGGCAGGCCGGAAATGGGTCGAGAAGAACTGGGACAAGCTCGATTTTGTTCTGGGTTCCGTGCACTACCTGGAACGCCACGATCAGATGTTCGATACCGTGCCGGCCGGTGCGGAACAATTTGCCGGCCGCGACATCGACCAAGTTTACGCCGATTATTTTCGGCGCGTCCGCGAGATCGCGGCCACCGGTCTGGTCGATTGCCTGTCGCACCTGGACCTCATCAAAATTCACGGCCACCGGCCGAACGCGCGGATCGAGGCTCTCTTCGGAGAGACGCTCGATTTCATTGCCGCGCGAGGGCTATGCATCGAGCTCTCGACCGCCGGCTGGCGCAAACCCGTGAACGAACTGTACCCGTCAGATGAAATCATTCAGCTGGCGATGGCAAAGGGGATTCAGTTTACGACCGCTTCCGACGCGCATTCGCATGTTCAGCTCGGCGAAAATTACAATCGCCTCGCCGAAACGATGGAAAAGTTGCGGATCCGCGAAGTGTGCGTTTACGAGAAACACACGCGCATGGCTTGGCCGTTGTAGGGCAGGCCCACCGCCTGCCATCGTTGCAATCGGCAACCAGTGCGGTTGCCCTACAACCCCAGCCCCGTCACGCCCAACCCGCCGGTTATTTTCGTCATCTCCGACTGGGCCAGCTCCTTGCCTTCCGCGATCGCCTGCTTCACGCCGCTCAAGACGGCTTCTTCGAGGAACTCCACGTCTTCGGGATCGACAATCTCCTTCGCGATCTTGATTGAGATCACATCGCCCGAGCCGTTCGCGACGACGGTGATCTTTCCCCCGGCCGCCTGCACTTCGACTGTCTTGTCTTCCAGCTCGGCCTGGGTCTTCGCCATCTGCTCCTGCATCTTCTGGGCCTGCTTCATTAACTTGTTCAGATTCATAAACGGTCAATCACTCACGGTTTTAATTTCGCCTTTGAAAATTTCCAACGCTTCCCGGATAAGCGGATCATCCTTGAACATCGCTTGCGAGTCTCCCTTTTTCCTGGCCGCCGACTCATCCGGTGCCGCTGCCGGTTCCTCGAAATTTACTACCGGCAACCCTTCCTTTAGCGTGAATTTGATTTTCCAATCGTGGCCGCTGATCTCTTTCAGGAGCGCCTCAAGAAAATCGCGCGTCCTTGGGCTCGCGACCGATTCCATCGCCATCTTCTGCTCTGGCGGAAATCCGACCACGAAAAAACGTCCCTCGATTCCCAATGCTTTGGCCGATGCCACCCAACCTCGGATCAAGGGTCGACGGGCTCGGATTTGTTCGATCGCCCTTTGCCAGACTGCTTCGTGATCGACCGCGTTTGATTCCGGTGTCGGAGGAATTGACGGTTGATCCGGTTGCGGGTTGGACGCTTTGGGCGGGGGTTGCTCTGCCACCCGCGGAGCTTCGACGGCAACAGTCTTGGCGGAAGGCTTCAAGTTGCTCTGAGCGAGGGCGTGGCCGCCTGAGAGGGGCTGGGCCGGTGATTTTCCGTCCCGCAAGGCGGCCAGATTCTCGATTACTTCATTGAGCGTTACCTGACTCAGCGTTTGAATCGCCTTGATCACGGCGACCTCGAAGTGCAGCCGTTTGTTCGGCGCCCATTTCATTCGCCCTTCCGTCGCGGCAAACTGGTCGATCAACTCGAGGAGCCGGTCGGTATCAATGATCGCGGCCTGGGTCTCGAGCGATTTCTGCAACTCCGGATTCAAGTCGTCCACCAGCGCGTCCGGTTTCACTTTGCAAACCAGGAGATCGCGCAGATACGAAATCAGGTCGGACATCAGCTTCATCATGTCCTTGCCGTTTTCGGCCTCGGCGTGGAGCAACTCGAGTGCTTCCGGTGTCTCGCCCCGCAGGATCTTGTCGGTAAAATTGGAGACCGTTTGTTCGCTCGTAAACCCAAATACGTTCAGGACATCAGGCTCCGCGATCTTTTCGCCGCAAAACGCCACCAGTTGATCGAGCATCGATTCCGCATCGCGCAATCCGCCGTCCGCCCCTTTCGCGATCGCGTGGGCCGCGGCCGGATCGAGCGTGATCTTTTCCTTGTCTGCGATGAATTGAAGATGTTTCGCGATCAGGTTTGCGGGAATGCGATGAAGATCGAAGCGCTGGCAGCGGCTCAGGATGGTCGGCAAGACCTTCTGCGGCTCGGTCGTCGCGAAGATGAACTTCACGTGGGGAGGCGGTTCCTCGAGCGTCTTCAGGAGCGCGTTGAATGCGGCCGAAGTGAGCATGTGCACTTCGTCGATGATGTAGATCTTGAAATGCCCCTTGCTCGGGGCGTAGCGCACGTTATCGCGCAGCTCCCGCACCTGCTCCACGCCGTTATTGCTCGCGCCATCGATCTCCAGGACGTCGAGGCTATTCCCCCCGGTGATTTCCTTGCAGCTATCGCAAACGCCGCACGGCGTGACGGTCGGTCCGTTTACGCAGTTCAGGGCTTTCGCGAGAATGCGTGCCGTCGATGTTTTCCCAATCCCGCGGGGGCCGACGAACAAGTAGGCATGCGCCAACCGGTTTTGTTCGACCGCGTTCTTGAGCGTGCGCGTTACGTGCGTCTGCCCGACCAGATCGTCGAAAGTCTGCGGACGATATTTTCGGGCAAAAACCTGATAGCTCACGACCCGAATCTAGTCCGCCCAATCGCCTCCGAAAACAGAAATCAGAAAATTGAACAGGATTAACAGGATTTTGATGAATTAGAGGGCTCACCTTCGCCAGCGATTTCCGGCTCTCTTCCCTTCTTCCATTGAGCGTTGGACGTTGGACGTTGAACGTTGGACGTTTCTTTCCTCTGGTATGAACTCAATCTCACCGCGGCTAATCCTTCTGGCGCTCCTTCTCTCCCCCCCGCTTCTCCCGGCCCGCGAACCCCAAACTTCCCCGGCGCCCTCGCAACAAACCATCCGCGCCCGGACTCTCGGCATTCCTTTTGACGGCACCCCCGGCCCGCTCAACGCCATCACCGACATCACCGGGGTCGAGGTCGGCTACGCCACGCTGATTAGCGGCGAAGGAAAGCTCGAAGTCGGTAAAGGGCCAGTTCGGACCGGCGTCACGGCCATTCTCCCGCGCGGACGCCGATCCTTCGACGACCCCGTTTACGCCGGATATTTCAGTCTCAATGGGAACGGCGAGATGACCGGCGCCGCCTGGATTGAAGAGAGCGGTTTTCTCGAGGGGCCGGTCATGATCACAAATACCCACAGCGTCGGTGTCGTTCGCGATGCGACCATCGCCTGGCGGGTCGCGCAGGCTGGCCCCGATCCGACGGGCTTTTCGTGGAGTCTGCCGGTCGTTGCCGAAACCTGGGACGGCTATCTCAATGACATCAACGGCTTTCACATTAAGCCCGAGCACGTCGTGAACGCCCTCAACACAGCCAAGCCGGGTGCAATGGCCGAGGGAAGCATCGGCGGCGGCACCGGGATGGTCAGCTTTGAATTCAAAGGTGGAACGGGCACGGCCTCACGCGTGCTCGACAAAAAAAGCGGCGGGTACGTGGTCGGCGCCCTCGTCCAGGCCAATTGCGGGAGGAGAGAACAACTGATGATCGCGGGCATTCCTGTCGGCCGGGAGATCACCGAAAACGCTCTCTTTAAACAGGAAGCCGGCTCGATCATCATCGTCGTCGCGACCAACGCGCCGCTCCTGCCGCATCAATTGAAGCGGCTCGCGCGCAGGGCCAGCCTGGGGCTGGCCCGTACCGGCAGCGTCTCGGGAAATGGTTCAGGTGATCTTTTCGTCGCTTTTTCCACGGCCAACACCGGTGCCGCCGATCCCGCCGAGCCCACTCATTCTGTCACGACCGTGCCTAACGACCGCATGGACCCGATTTTTACCGCTACCGTTCAATCAGTTGAGGAAGCCATCATAAACGCAATGGTTGCGAATCAAGGCATGACTGGCCGTGACAACCATCGCGTCGATTCTCTTCCGCACGACCGCGTGCGCGAACTCTTGAAGAAGTACAATCGGCTGCGTTGAATCCCGATTCGGCGGCGAGGTCCTTACGCCAACAAGCGACCCCGACGCCGGCGAACTCCTGCGCAGGGCAGCGAACGCTTTGGCGAATCGCCTGAACTGACGCGGACGCTCACGCAGGCATCGCTCGGGTCTTTTCCGGCGAAGCTGTGTTCCCAATGCTTTTTCACGGTCTCGAACACCTTGGGATAGTTGATATTAAGTGACTGCCGCATTCTGTAAATCAAGGTGTCGTCGGTGATGTCTCCCCCGAGGTCGTGATTTTGGAGGCAGGTCCTCATTCGGTGGTGAAAAAGCAGGAATTGCGCCCTCCTGTCTGGTCCTGGTGACCGGGTAAGGACTTGCTGCGCAGGGCCGGAGCGAGGCGAATTTCCTACCCCCGTGGGCTGCTCGGCAACCGGAGTCAACCCGTCTCGTCCAATTCCGCGAGCAGGTCTCGTTTTAAATGCCGCCGCGCTGACTTCTTGATTGCCCGGCGCTCCGCGGCGACACCCTGTTTCTCCGCCTGCCGCTGCTGGCGCGTTCGTGTTTCAATTGCGCTGGGCAAATGGGAAATCTTCGGTCGCTTGGCGCCGATCTTTCGCTCGTTAGGCTTGGCGTAGGGGTCCATTTGTCATTGAACGATCTGGCGATTTAGTGATTTGGCCAATGCAAACAGCGGTTCGCCCACGACATGGCGAAGGCGGCAGGCAGAAACGACGGTAAAGATTTTCGTCGCCTCACGGGTAGGAGCTGCCTATCCTCGCGCTTTCCAAAAAAGGAGATCCAAATGCTGAAATCTATTCTTGCCGTGGTCGTTAGTTTCATTGTGATGGCGATCTTTTCGTTCGCCGCCTTCACCTGTGCTTATTTTGCTTTGGGCGCCGAAAGCGTCTTTGAAGCGGAAAGCTACGACGTCTCCACCATCTGGATGGTGATCATGATCGCCCTCTCCCTAATCGGCGGGATTCTCGGCGGCTTGGTTTGCGCGGCTATAGGCAAGAGCATGGGAGTCTGCAAAGTGTTTGCGGGAATCGTCCTCGTTCTTGGTTTGCTCTCAGCCATCGTGACGACAATGAAGGAACATCCCGGCAGTCGTTCCGGCGATGTTCCAAATTTCGAAGCGATGCAGAAGGCGCAGACACCCATGTGGTTGTGTTTGCTTAATCCGGTCCTCGGCGCGGCCGGCGTGGTCCTCGGCGCTCGGATGAAAAAGCTTCCGACCGCATAAGCCCTCTCTTCCTGGCCATTCCGAAAGAGCGAGACCTAAGTGCTGCGATTAATTGTTGGGGTAATCGTTGGTTATGTGGTGATGTCGCTCTTTTTCTTTGCCGTCTTTACTGGCGCCCATGTGGTTCTGGGCATCGAGCGAATTCTTCAACCCGACAGCTATGAGGTGACGACGCTTTGGCTGGTGATCTACGGGGCAATCTATTTTGCCGGCGGAATTTTGGCGTGTCTGATTTGCGTTGCCATCAGCCGGACCCAGCGAACCTGCCAGGTGCTCGCTTTCGTAATTTTCGTTGCCGGGGTTCTTCTCTGCATCCCGGCGATGCGTGACAGCGGGGGACTGAATATTCGTGCGGGCGAAGTTACAATTATGGAGGCGATGAAACTCGCGAAGCTGCCTCACTGGATGCACTTGCTCGGACCGGCCCTTGGGGCAGCTGGCGTCCTTCTTTGCGCCAGGACAAGAAAGCTTTCCGCTCCTTAAGGCTCGTCCCTTTACGAATGGGACTTGGAAAGACTAAACTGGGCCATGAGCACTGACCTGGCGCAGCTGGCCTCCGATAGATATGAGATTGCGGACGCATTGCATCGCTACGCCTTCGGCCTCGACCACGGCGATCCGGACTCGCTGGCCTCGGCTTTCACTGAGGATTGCCTCTTAGATTTCACGCCCGCGGGCGCCAAACTCGGGCTCGATTTCCCCAAGCTGACCGGCCGCCAGGCGATCCTGGACGCTGTTCTTCCGCTGATCGGTCCGCTCGACACCAGCCACACCGCGAGCAATTTCCAGATCGAGATCAACGGCGATTCGGCCACGCTTTCCGCGTACGTCATGGCTCAACATTTCATGCCGCGCCAAGGTTCTCGCCGCGGCTCGGAGAACGCGCTTTTGATGAACCGCTACGATTGCGAACTGGTGCGCGACGGCCAGAAATGGCGCTTCAAGCGTGTCACGATCGACAATGCCTGGTCGCAAGGAGACCCGGAAATTCTGAACGCGCTGGCAGGTCGCCAGGCGTTGCGCGCGAAATCGAAACAATCGAAATAAATTCGGACGCAAATCCGAGCGGCTGCTGCTGCTATGCAGACAATCCGGTTAAGTCTGGTTCCAACCTGTCTCCGGCGTGCGTCGCCAGCCGCCTACGATGCATTGCACTCCTATTGTCGAGTTGAGTGAAACCAATTCGGCAGCATAACAACGCATGTTGCCGCGCTTGAATCGGATCCATCCGCGCCAGGCTATGAAGTAACAAATCGGTGTCCCAAATTTTGGAGGCTGTGAATCTAAAACAGATTGTTTTCGCGTTTCTGACTCGTTAGCCTTCATCATTATGAGCGACACTTACGTTCCACTGATCAGTTCCGGCACGGCCGGTCCACTTGGCGTCCTGCACCTCCCGCGGCTCTGGCAGAAAGTCTCTCTTGAAGCGGCGGGCAAACTGGCGTCTGGCTATCCCGGCATCGGCAGGGGATTCGATGCGATGACCTGTGCTGCGCTCGGGCTCGATGAACAGGCGGTGAAGGATTTTATCAAGCAGAAGAAGCCGACGTATCCCGAATTCGAAGCGTGGGTGAAGCAAAACGCCAAATCGCTCACGCCCGAGGCCGTTGAGAAGCATAACGCCGCAGTGCGCGGGTATAATCACGATGACGATACGCGGAAGGGGATCTTGGGATCGTGCGGTCTCCCCGATGATGGGTCGGCGGCGAAGGACGCGGTGAACCTGAACAATCTGGACGATTGGTACGAGTTTCACCAAGCGGTGCTGAAGTAGGTCCCAGAGAGATCGGCCTTGCGGAGAGGCCTCGTTGAGGGTTCAGGCTCAAGTCTGGTTTTCGTGCGCACCAAACCTCCGGGCGCATCGGTTTGGCTCTGCTGTAGCCGCTTCGCTGCGCGAAGCGCGGTGGTCGCACGGCTTTCACTAACCCTCATAGAGCTGCCACAGGCGGCTGCGACGGGCGGCGGAAGTCCGGTCTGACCGTCGCGATATTGGAGAGCCGGGAAAAATTGAATCCGATGAGGCCGTCGAGCGCATCCCACCGATAAGACGTTCCCGAACAGGCGGCGGATTTTTCGGGTGGAAGAAATTATTTAGACAAAATTAATTGTGAGCTGCGTTTAGGTAATATATGTCTATAGCACATATGGCTTCGGCAATCCTCGATCGAGAACTGAAGAAGGGCAGCGCCGAGCTTTTGATCCTTTCCCTCGTGGAAGACCGGCCGCGGCATGGATATGAGATCGGACAACTCATCGAAATGCGGTCGGGCGGGGTGCTGCATTTCAATGTCGCTTCGCTTTATCCGCTGCTTTACCGGCTCGAAAAGCGGGGATGGATTCGGGGGCGCTGGGTGGAGAAGGCGGGGCAACGGCGGCGGCGCTATTACCGGCTGACGCCAGAGGGCAAAAAGACTTTGGCGGCGCAACGGGATGGCTGGCGCGAGTTCGTGGCGGCGATCAGCCAGATAACGGGGATTCAGCATGCCTGACTTTAAGGAGGAGATCAGAAAGCGGGTCGCGGCGCTGAATCTTTCGCCGACGCGGGAGAATGAAATTGTCGAAGAGCTCTCTCAGCATCTTGAGGATCAATACGAGCAGGCGCTTCAGGGTGCGGCGACCGAGGACGAGGCCCATCAGGCGGTGCTGCGCGAGCTGAACGAGAACGATCTTTTAGCGCCGGAATTGAAGCGGATCGAGCGGCGCGTTCCGCAAAATCCTGTCGTGGTGATGGGGAAGGAAGGGAAATCCAATATGCTGGGAGATCTTTGGCAAGACTTGCGTTACGGGCTGCGGATGCTGGTGAGCAACCCGGGGTTCACCATCGTGGCCGTGGTCGCCCTCGCTCTCGGGATCGGCGCAAACAGCGCGATCTTTAGCGTGGTCAACACGGTCCTGCTGAAACCGTTGCCCTACCGGAACCCGGACGCGCTCGTCATGGTGTGGGAAGAAGCGACTCATCTGGGATTTCCGTTCAATACGCCGTCGCCCGCGAACTTCATTGATTGGCGCGAGCAGAACACCGTCTTCGAAAGCATGGCCGCGATGGCGCAGAAGAGTTTCAACCTCACCGGCGCGGGCGAACCTGAGCGCTTCGATGGCCGGCGGGTGTCTGCGAATCTGTTTACGTTGCTGGGCGTCGAGCCGGTGCTCGGTCGCACTTTTCGCGCGGAGGAGGATCAGCCTGGCTCGCGTGTTGTGATCTTGAGCTACGGTGTGTGGCAGCGGCGGTTCGGCGGGGACTCGGGCGTCATCGGCCGTCCCGTGAATTTGAATGGCGAGAGCTACACGGTCATTGGCGTCATGCCGGGATCCGTCGATCTGCCGAGCATCGACAACTGGCACGACCAGCTCTGGGTGCCAATCGCTTTTACGTCCGAAGACGCGGCCAGCCGCGGCAATCATTACCTGGAAGTAATCGCGCGGCTGAAGCCCGGCATCACGCAGAAGCAGGCGCAGGCGGAGATGAGCACCATCGCCGCGCGTCTTGAGCAGCAGTATCCCGCGGAGAACACGCGGATCGGCGCCACCGTCCAATCGTTGCACGAAAGAGTCGTCGGCAACATCAAGCCTGCACTTCTTGTCCTACTCGGCGCCGTCGCCTTTGTGCTCCTGATTGCCTGCGCCAACGTCGCCAACCTGCTTCTGGCGCGCGCCGCGGTGCGCCAGAAGGAGATTGCCCTGCGCCTCGCCCTGGGTGCGAGCCGCGCGCGTCTCACCCGGCAGTTTCTGGCTGAGAGCGTGCTTCTTGCCGCGATGGGCGGCGCGTGCGGATTGGCGCTGTCGTTCGTCGCGTTGCACGTTCTCAAGATTTTTATCCCCACGAGTATCTCGCAGGCCCAGGCGATCAGCATGGACGCGAAAGTTCTCATCTTTACTGCGCTGGTTTCATTAGTCACCGGACTTATCTTCGGCCTCGCGCCAGCGACTCAGGCGTCGAACTTCAATCTGAACGACACCCTGAAAGAAGGCGGCCGTGATTCCGGCGCGGGCAGCCGCGGCAATCGAATCCGCAACCTGCTGGTCATCAGCGAAGTGGCGATCTCATTTCTCCTGCTCATCGGCGCCGGGTTGCTGATCAGTAGCTTTCTGCATCTGCTCAAACTCGATCCGGGCTACCGCGCCGATCATCTCCTCACCATGAAGATTGTCCTGCCGGAGACCAAGTATCCCGACAAGGAGCGGCGAGCGCCTTTCTTTCGCGAGCTGATTCGCCGAGTGCAGACGTTGCCGGGTGTGCAATCGGTCGCGGTCGCCAGCAACCTCCCTCTCACCTACAACGGCGATTCCATGCCGATCGGCATCGAAGGCCGGGCCGATCCTCCACCGGACCAGATGCCGGACGTCATTCTTCGAGTGGTCAGCCCCGGCTACTTCAGCACCATGGGAATTCCGCTCGTGCAGGGACGTGATTTCACGGAGCAGGACAAACCGGACGCAGTGCGGGTGGCGGTGATCTCCGAGAAAACGGCGCGCCATTTCTGGCCCGGCGAGAGTCCGATTGGAAAACGGTTTAAGCCGGGCTTGGTCACGGGAGACAGTCCGTGGCGTGAAGTGGTCGGAGTTGTGAAAGACGTGCGGCAAAACGACTTCGTGGCGGAGCCGAAGATGCAGATGTACATGGCGCACGAGCAGGTCGGTTCGTTCGCTCCGAACGCAGTCGTGGTGCGCACGAGTGTGGATCCGCAAAGCCTAGGGACCGCTGTGCGCAAAACGGTGTGGGAGATCGACAAAGACCAGCCAGTCTCGGACATCCGGAGCATGGAAGAAATCGTCTCCGAGGCTGTGGCGCGCCAGCGTTTCAGCATGGTCCTATTAGGTGTTTTCGCGATGCTCGCCCTGGTTTTGGCGGCGGTCGGTATTTACGGCGTGATGAGTTACTCCGTCGGGCAACGGACCCATGAAATCGGCATCCGGATGGCGTTGGGAGCGCAACGAAGCGATGTGTTGAAGATGGCGGTGGGGCAGGGGTTAAGGTTGGTCCTGATCGGAGTGGCGATTGGCGTGGTCTCCGCGGCCGTCCTGACCCGCGTCATGACGAGCCTCCTTTTTGGCGTCAGCGCCACCGATCCGGTGACATTTATCGCGATCTCGCTGCTGCTGATCAGCGTGGCTCTTCTGGCCAGCTACATTCCCGCGCTGCGGGCGGCGCGAATCGATCCGATGGTGGCGCTTCGGTACCAGTAGGGCATTGAGCAATCGCGCGCGCACGGGAGATCGGGCACCCTTTTTGTCATTCTGAGCGCAGCGGAGGCGGAGTCGAAGATCCTCTCGTCGTAATTCTCGCGAAACGCTCGCACGAGTTTGAGATTCCTCGACTGCGCTCGGAATGACAACGGGCAGAGACTCGGGACTAGCCGCCCGCCATCGCGCCGAGAACAACGAACGATTCGGCGCCCGTGGCGACGGCCGCGGGAAGGGGAGTGTCGGGTGGATCGTGGGAGAAATCCTGTTCGCAGGCGAAGAAGCGGACAAATGCGCGCCGCTTTTGCGTGACGTGATCGCGGATCGTTCCGCGGAGCACGGGATAGCGCGCCTCGAGCGCATCGAGGATGGAACGTTGCGTGACGGGTCCTTTCACGTCGAGCTCCACCTCGCCCTCGACACGGGCGAGCTTCCGCAAATGGTGCGGGAGCGCGACGCGGATCATGGGAGTGTCTGGACTTCGACGGAGAGCACAGCCGGAAGATCGCGGACAACGGCGTTCCAAGTGTCGCCGGCATCAGCCGAGGCGTAGACCTGGCCACCGGTGGTGCCGAAATAAACGCCGCATTTGTCGAGCGAATCGACGCACATGGCGTCGCGGAGCACGTTGACGTAGCAATCGCTTTGCGGCAGACCTTTCGTCAGCGCTTCCCATTCGTTGCCGCCGCTCCGGCTGCGGTAGACGCGCAGCTTGCCATCGGGTGGGAAGTGCTCGGAGTCGCTCTTGATCGGGACGACGTAAATGGTCTCGGGCTCGTGCGCGTGCACATCGATCGGGAAACCGAAATCGGACGGCAGGTTGCCGCTGACCTCGTTCCAGGAATCACCGGCGTTTTCGCTCCGCATGACATCCCAATGCTTTTGCATGAAGAGAACGCCGGGGCGCGACGAATGCATCGCAATGCGGTGAACGCAGTGGCCGACCTCAGCTTTTGGATCGGGAATCTGTTCGGACCGCAGACCTTGATTGATCGGCCGCCAGGTCTGGCCGGCGTCGTCGCTCCGGAACGCACCCGCCGCTGAGATGGCGACGAAGATTCGTTCGGCGTTACCCGGATCGAGAAGAATCGTGTGCAGGCACATCCCACCGGCGCCGGGTTGCCAGAGGTTGCCTTTGGCGGCGCGCAGTCCGGGAAGTTCCAGCCAGGTCTTGCCACCATCCGAAGTTCGGAACAGGGCGGCGTCTTCCGCGCCGGCGTAGACGGTGTCGGGATCGGTCAACGACGGCTCAAGATGCCAGACGCGCTTGAATTCCCACGGGTGCTGCGTGCCATCATACCACTGATGAGTGCCGGGGACGCCGTCGTAGACGAACTCATTCCCAACCGGCTCCCACGTTTTGCCGCCGTCTTCGGAGCGTTGAATCAGCTGGCCGAACCAGCCGCTGGATTGCGAGGCGTAAAGCCGGTTCTGGTCCACGGGCGATCCCTTGAGGTGATAGATTTCCCAGCCCGCGAAGTAGGGGCCATCCACCTTCCATTGCTGGCGTTTGCCGTCTGAAGTCAGGACGAACGCGCCTTTGCGGGTGCCGACCAGTAAGCGGACGGCGCTCATTGGTTGTTCCCTTTCAACAGGCGTGGGTTTGGGGTCGAGTCGGTGGCCATTCTCATGGTCGAACTATTTCAAAGCGGGCGACGGGTGACAAGGGGCGAAACGATTTGGAAAAACAGCGGTCGCCCCATCGGCCCAGGAGAGAGCAAGGATTTCAATGAAATCGGAAGCGAGCGGCAAATTTTACAAATTTCGAATGGGCAGGAAAGGGCGCGAACGATATCATTGAAGCGCATGAGCCAACTGGAACAGCGCCAACCGGACTCTAATGGCCAGAATCCAGTGGCGGCGCCCCGTGTCTTGAGCCCTGAATTGAAGCAGCGGTTTGAGGCGCTGCGGGCCTTGCTCCAGCGCGGATTGTGGCTGGCCGAACGTTGCGCGGACTACGAAGGTACACAGATTTTGCGCGCGCGGCTGACTAATCTCCAGGCGGCGGCTTTGCTGGTAATCGTGGGCGAAGTGAAGGTGGGGAAGAGCAGTTTCGTGAACGCGCTGGTTCATGAGGACGTCTGCGAAGTAGCGCCAGGGCCGTGCACCTCCAGCATCCAGGAATTGGTCTACGGCGCGGAGCGGAAAGTGACCAGCCTGGGCCAGTATTGGGAACGTCTCTATCTGCCCAAGGAAGTGCTGCGCGAAATTACGATGGTAGATACGCCGGGGACGAACTCGATCATCCAGAATCATGAGACGATCACCGAAAACTATATTCCACAGAGCGACCTCGTTGTTTTTGTCATTTCAGCGGCGAATCCGCATACCAAGTCGGCCTGGGAACTCCTGACCCTGATCAGCAAGGAGTGGCACCGCAAGATGGTCTTTGTGCTTCAACAAGCAGACCGCGCGAGCGAGCACGAACTGAGGACAAATCTGGAGCTGGTAAAGCAGTATGCCCGCGAGCGGCACGTCGAGAATCCGACTGTCTTTACCCTTTCGGCCAAGCTGGAAATAGAAGGAAATCCGGAGAGTGGTTTTTCGGAATTTCGGAACTTCCTCCAGAACGCCATCGCCTGCGGCGAAGTCTGGCGCATGAAAGTGGAAGGATCGTACGAAACGATCCGAACGGTCATGACCAAATTGCTCACTCATCTCCGCGCGGAGAAGGAATCGATCGACGGGGAGCGCACTTTCTATCAGGACCTCCTCGGGAAGGTGGAGGCGCGCGAGGCGAAGGCTTATTCGCTGAAGTTAGGGATGGTGGAAAAGCTTTCGGTCGCCTACGAGAACCTCGCCAGGCAATCCGAGACCGAGTTCGCGGAAGGTCTCCGGGTCGGACAATTGGTCAGGCGGGCGATTCCATTTTTGCGGGACAAGAACACAGAGACCTGGCTCCAGGATTTGAAAGGGCGGTTTGAGCGTAATGCCCGGAAAGAGCTCGAAATCGAAGCGGGGCAGGTCTCGAGGGATATCATCGATGAGATGCGGGCAATGATGGATGAAATGGCCCAGAGCATCGCACGAAGGCAGGAGCGCACCCGGGAGAGCGCGATGTTGCCGCAGGCGGCGAAGCACTCGGAAATGCTCAAGCAATTGAGATCGAAGCTCGAGTGCATCCGGGTGGACGACAATCTTTTGAAGGGCAAGGTCGCTGAGACGTCGGATGTGAGGAAGCTGGCCCTGGCTGGCGGCGGTCTCGCGGGCCTGGGAGTAATCATCGCCGCGCTCTCACCGATCCTATGGCTGGATATCACCGGCGGAATATTTTTAGGAACTGGTATCCTGCTGGTAATAGTCGGGCTGCTCTGGCGCAGGTCGGGTATCGTGCGCGACTTCAAGCAAAAGCTGGGTGATTCGCGCAAGGAGTTTAACGATCGGTTGGATTCTGAGTTTAGTCAGATTTTTGACGGCCTCTTTTACGAGGTACGTCACGCTTTGACGGAATCGATTTTTCGTCTCGATCTCCAGGCATCTTTTAATGCTCCACTGCTGGAAGAAACATTCCAGATTGGAGAAGCTGCCTCCGACATGGTGATCGTTTCCCAACGGATTCTAATCCCACCGCGACCAGAACAGCCGCCGGCAGCCACCTGGGACGAGCCCGTTCCGGACGGGAGGGTGCCGGAGGGATTCCCCGCGATGCGTCACGAACGCGTTGACTCGCGTTCCGTTGAGGCATTTCGCACCGATTCTTTCTGCTAGAAGGCCGCCATCTTCAGGGCGCGTCCCTCCGGGACGGTGGTCTTCGCTTGTCTTGATTGCCTTTCCTTGGTCAGAATCGACGGATGAAGCCGTTTCTAACCATATTTATTTTTCTCGCTTTCGCTGGCGCCAGCTTCGCAGCGTCGCCGCCCGCCAAGGGACGGATGCTGACGGACCTGAAGGTTATCCCGACCCGTGTTTTGCAAAGGTCGGTAAGCCCCAAATTCTACAAGAGCCTGTTAATCTCGCCGCTCGAAGGTTGGATTACTGTCCGGGCCAACCTTTCGGGCACGAGTCTCTCGGGACCCAAAATCATCCGCTCTGAACTCAGTGGGCTTTTCGATCCTCTCGCTCTTCAGCTAACGAAAGAGGCGCAAATGACCGGAAATTACACGCTCGAGAACCCCAATGTGAAGCCGTCCGTTCTTTTGCATCTTCTCGTTTACGAGATCGCCGACGGCACCATGGTCCTTTCATTCGTTCATCTGGACGGACCCGGTGGTGACCAGGCGGAATATTACGGTTGCGCACGTCTTTTGATCCTAAAGAACGACAAATGGACCGAGATCAGAGGACCGGAAAGTCTTGCAGGAAAAGGCACGGCGCTGCGACGGGGCCCGAAAAATAACTACGAGACCAGCGTGAAGCTGGAACGGACACAAGGCGCTGAATCCACGATCATGGGAGGAGGAAAAAATCGTTGATCGGTCTGATTAGAATAACGGGAGCTGGGTAGCGCTCCCGGCGATTTGGAAACGTTGCGGCTCGGAAGCGGCATACGACCGCGCGTGCGTCCATCCATTTGGCAGAAGCTTGAGACTTGGCGGTCGAAGGTTACAATCGTTCTCTCCGAGAGATGCAAACGATAACGCCGCCGCCCTTTCGAAAAACCGTCGACACTTTCACGGCGGGCTCGAAGACTCTGCCGCAGCGTTACTTCATTTCACCGGAGGTTTTCGCGAACGAACAGGCGAACATTTTCTCCAGCCAATGGGTCCTCGTCGGACATCAGAGTCAGATTGCCAAAGCGGGTGATTACTTCGTCCGGGAGGTGGCGGGGGAAAGTCTGATCATTGCGCACGATCAAAAGGCGACTCTGCGCGCGTTCTACAACGTCTGCCGCCATCGTGGAACACGGCTGTGCGAGGAGAGCGGCCATTCGTCGACAATTCAGTGCCCGTACCACGCCTGGACGTATGCGCTCGACGGCAGACTCATCGGCGCCCCGCATATGGACAAGGAGGGAGGGTTTGATAAGAACGATCACTCGTTACACGCGATTAACCTCGCGCTCTGGAACGGGTTCATCTTCGTCAACCTGGCGGATGAACCGGCTCCGCTGGAGGAAGTATTTGCGCCCCTGGCCGGAAAGTTCACGCATTGGAACCTGCCGATGCTGCGCTCGGCCCGGCGGATCGATTACGATGTCCGGGCCAATTGGAAATTGATTTTCCAAAATTATTCGGAGTGCAATCACTGCCCGGGAGTGCATCCGGCGCTCCAAGAACTGACGCCCTCCGACCTGGCGGAGAACGATCTCTCTGAAGGGCCTTTCCTCGGGGGGTTCATGCCGATCACTAAAGGCAAGAGTCTCACCATGAGCGGCAAGGCCTGCGCGTTATCGGTAGGTGACATCAATGCCAAGGACTACCACCGCGTCTTCTATTACTCCATTTTCCCCAACATGCTGCTGAGCATGCATCCGGATTACGTCATGGTGCATCAAATTTGGCCGCAGTCGCAGGAACGAACGCGCGTTCTGTGCGACTGGCTTTTTCATCCGGACGCGTTCGATCGCCCTGATTTTCGTCCGGAGGATGCGATCGATTTCTGGGACATGACGAACAAGCAAGACTGGCACGTCTGCGAGTTAAGCCAGCAAGGAATTGCCTCGCGCGTCTACGAACCGGGCCCGTATTCGCCGCGCGAAAGTATTCCGGCGGCGTGGGATCGGGAATATCTGCGATACCTTGGATAGAGCCAGCGGCAAAGGAATGCCTCAAGCGGTCAGGGCATGAGTCTGCGCCAGGCGATGCTCCAGCGCGGCCCGCATTTGTGCGCCGAGTGCGTCATTTTGCTGAATGAGCTTATCAAGCTGTTCACGCTGCAAGGTAATGAAGATGCTTTGGGTCAGACTCGTTACGGTGGCGGTGGTCGGGATGTTCGAGAGCAAAGCAATTTCACCAAAGTAGTCGCCGTCTACGAGAGTGACGATTTGAACGGCCTCGGCTGCGCCTCTTTTTGCACTAACAGCCACTTTGCCACGGACGATGATGTAGAAGCGATTGCCCTTGTCTCCCTCCGTAATAATCGTGCGGCCCGCCGGAACATATTCGGTGCTAAACATACCCGCGATGTTTCTCAGATCGGCTTGATCGAGGTCCTTGAACAGCGGGACGTCGCGGAGGATGCTCGTGTCGGTGACCTGGAAATTTCCATCGGGCGACATGGTCATCCCGTGCTGGCGACGCCACATTTCAGCGTAATTTTCGCCCAAGGCTAGGAGCTTTTTGTGCGATCCGTGTTCAAGAATGCGACCATTTTTGAAGACAAGGATGTGATCATAGTCCACGACGGACTGAAGCCGGTGTGTGACTGAAATGACCGTGCGTCCCGCAGAGACCCGCTCGATCGTATCGTTGATTGCTGCTTCCGTAGCGGGGTCAAGAGAAGAGGTCGCCTCATCGAGAATGAGCAAGGTTGGATTCCGAATCAGGGCGCGCGCAATAGCAACCCGTTGGCGCTGGCCGCCCGAAAGGCGCCCTCCACGCTCGCCGACTATGGTGTCGTAGCCCTCGCGCAACTGGACGACGATGCCGTCGAGCTCGGCGGCCCGTGCCGCTGCCTCAACCTCGGCTTCGGTTGCGCCCGGTTTGCCCAGGCGAATATTTTCCCGAACGCTCGTGTTGAAAAGGAAACTCTCCTGAAAGACGATGCCTATCTGGTCATGGAGCGAGTCCACCCGGATTTCGCGCAGGTCCGTCCCGTCAAACGTAATCCGTCCCGATTGCGGATCATAAAAGCGCATGATCAAATTCAGGTTAGTGCTCTTGCCGCAACCGCTATGCCCGACAAAAGCAATGCGGGCTCCAGCCGGCAGCTTCATGCTGACGTTTTCAAGGTTGGTCTGTTCCGGCGTATATCCGAACGTCACATTTTCGAAGCTGATGTCCGACCGCAAATTGGGCAGCCGGGTTGCGTCGGGCTTCTCGACTACAGTCGGCTGCTCCTCGAGCAGTTCTCGTATGCGCTGCATGCCACTGGTGGCTTGCAGGAGTGATGGCGTCACGGCAGTCAATCCCATCACCGCCGTGCTGACCGTGATGAAGAGGGCATTGAAAGCGACGAGAGATCCGATGGAAAGCGAGCCGGTAAAAGCCAGGTAGGAACCGCCGCTGATAAGCGCCACGTTGAAGAGCAGCATCGCAATGTTTGGACTACGCTCGCTTGTGTAACTGAGGAAATTGAATCGAGTCGCCAGGCGCGCCAGCTTTTCCGCCTCTCGCTCAAAAATCGTGACGACAGACTGCTTGAGACTGAACGCCTTGATGATGGGCTGCGCTCCGAGATTTTCATGAATGCTACTTGTCAGGAGTGCGTCCTCGGTGCGCAGTTGGTAACCCGCCTGCAGTGCGCGCGGACCGAGGAGCCTGGGACCCATGATGCACAAGGGGAGGCCCGCGACTGTTGCTACGGCCAGTCTCCAGTCGAGGGCAAACAAGATCCCGGTGCTAAAGATGATATTGATGAGGCAAAGCGACGCGCCTGGAAGACCCAGGACGACGGCGTTCTCGACTGCCGCCAAATCAGTAGAAAAGCGAGCCGCGATGTCGCCAGTCCGGGTGCGGGCATAATAGCTCAACGAAAGGCGCTGCAGTTGGCGAAACATCTCCTTGCGCAGATCGTTGGGAATCCGCGCGCCGAACCAGGCATACAGGTAATCGCGGAGCACCTGCGAAGCGGCAGTTAGGAGAAACCCGGCGATGAGGCTGCCGATGATCCATGCCAGGGCCACGGCGTTTCGCGGCACGATGGCCAGGTCAATAATGAGCTTGAGACTGAGCGCCAATAAGACGTTAAACGCTCCCTCGATCACCAACGTTACCAACAGGACACTCGCACGCGCGCTATAAGGCTTTACATAAGAAAACAGGATTCTCAGCAGGCGGCCGGGACGCATCAGGGAAGCCGGTGAATCGGGGTTTGTGTTCATGGTTGAGCGAGCTACCCAGATTCGAGGCCCGTGCGCGCTTGCTTATCCATACGTCGGCTTTTGAGGCCAGCCGGGCGGCGAGTCTTCAAAGTCCTCTTGCCGGCCGTACGGCGTCCGGTCGAGAAGACTGTAAGCGTCCGTCACTCCTTCGCATCCGCGAGCAAAGCTGGAGTAGGTGTGAAACACATCGTCCTCAAGCCGAAAAAAGACGCTCATACCGTGCTGTTCGCCTTTCCGGAAGTAAGGCTCGTCTCTTTGCTCGAGCTCGGTTTGGTCGCGGAAGTTATACTGAACCGGAGCGACGGCCTCATCGAGGGTGACGTGAAAGTCGTAGTTGAAATCGGTCTCGTAAGACGAAACCCATGGTCGATCCCAGCCCTTTCGTGCCTTGTATCTCTCGAGTTTCGCCAGGGGCGCGCGCGAGACGAGGACGAAGGAGGTGTCGCGCTCATGCAGCATCGACAAATTGCCGAGGGCATTCACAAAACCGGTGCAACCGGGGCACCCTTCGTCCCATTCCGGGTCGAACATGAAGTGATAAACAATGAGCTGACTCCGGCTCTCGAACAGATCTCTCAGGCTTGGTTTTCCGCTCGGACCGTCGAAAACATATTCTTTTCCCAGCTTCACCATCGGTAATCGGCGCCGCGCGGCATTCACCCGGTCGCGGTGTTTGGTGAGCTCTTTCTCGTGCTCAAGGTGGGCTTTGCGCGCGGCGAGCCATTCGTCGCGCGACACGATCTTCGGATGCGGGATCTCGTTCTTTATCATACCACAGTCCTTCCTAGTGTTGTGATGGGGCGGGCTCCGGGCGCGCGTTAGTCGGACAGCCCGAGAAATTCGCGCGCGGTACCATTCAGCAATTGGGCCTTTTCGTCGGGAGAGAGTTCGTTCATCGATTCGATGAGTTTGCCTGGATGCGCTTCGCCCAGCGGAAACGGATAGTCCGAGCCGAGCGCCACGCGCTGTGCGCCGAAGAGCTTAAGAAGGAGTTTCAACGCGTCGGGGTCGTGCACGAGGGAATCGACGTAAAAGCGTGCGGGAGTCCTACCCTGGGCGAGGTAAGAACGTGGATTGCTTTTGTTGTCCACGGCGACGAGGTCGGGCCGAACGTGAAAGGCGTGCTCGATGCGTCCAATCGTGAACGGGAATGCGCCACCGCCGTGGGCAAAGGCCACGCGCAATTTTGGAAAGCGGTCGAACACGCCGCTTAGCATCAGGCAGCAAATCGCCAGACCGGTCTCCGCCGGCATGCCGACCAGCCAGGGAAGCCAATACTTTGGCATGCGTTTCTTGCCGAGCATGTCCCAGGGATGAACGAAGATGGCCGTATTGAGATCCTCGGCCGTTCGCCAGACAACATTGAGCGATGCATGATCCAGGTTTCGGCAATCCGCACCCTGACAATGCTCATTGGCATCGACGTGGGTGCCAATCTGCGCTCCGCGCAGGCCGAGCTCACGGACGCAGCGCTCTAATTCCCCGGCCGCCAGTTCCGGGTCTTGCAACGGAATTGTCGCAAACCCCGCGAATCTTGTCGGGTATTCTCGAACGACTTCGGCGATGTGGTCGTTCAACCGGCGGGAGAGATCGAGTGTGTCGGCCGGCTTTGCCCAATAGCTGAACATCACCGGCACGGTCGAGAGGACCTGCATTGATATGCCCGCGCGGTCACATTCCTCGATACGGCGCGCGGGATCCCAGGCATTGTCGCTGATTTCGCGAAACACCCGATCGCCCTTCATCATGCGCGCACAGCATGGCTTGTAGTGATCGAGCCGAACAAACCCCGAGTATCCGTATTTCGCGTCGAGGTCGGGCCAGTCGCGCGGGAGGATATGCGTATGCAGGTCGATCTTCATTTACGTTTGGCGGGGACGCCGCCGCGCGGCATCCGACGATCGCCTCCTTGAGTAAACGCGGTGGTGGAAATCACGAACATAGCCACGCGTTGCGGACGGCGCAGCGCGCCGTCCCCACCCTTCAGAACGGCTCCGTCGGCCCCGGCTGCTCGACTTTCGTGCCGCAGTTTTTGCACGTTCGGCGTGCGTCGTCGTTCCAAAAGTCGAGCATGGCCTGGCTGAAGTGCTGAACGATGTCGCCACAGTCGAAATCGATGTCTTCCACCAGCGCTCCACAATTTTCACAGTAGAAAATAACATGTTCTCTCTCACCGGCCGGCCGACGGCGTTCGACGACGACGCCCAGGGTGTCCGGCGGGCGGACGGGAGCGTGGGGGACGTTGGCCGGGATGAAAAACGTTTCGCCCTCGCGGACGAGATGATCCACGATCCGATCGCCTTCGCGGATACGGACTTTGATGTCGCCCTTCAGCTGGTAGAAATATTCTTCCGAATCGACGAGGTGAAAATCGTTCCGTGCGTTTGGGCCCTTGATTACCATTACGAAAAAATCGCGCCCATCGTAGAGATACCGGTTGCTCACCGGCGGCTTGAAGAGATGACTGTTCTCTTCGATCCAGTTGTTCAGATTAACCGGCGGCTGCACGGCGGTCAGGGGGGAGCTTTCTGCGGTTGGTGTTGGAGGCTCAGCAAGATTAGCCATGACCGAGGCTATTTGTTTCCACGCAGAGCGTCAAACGCGGTGTTCGCCGTGCCTGCGCGGCTCGCGCGAACTATTCAGTACGCAGGGCCGCCATTGGGCTGATGCGTGTAGCGCGGCGGGCTGGAAGCCAGGTAGCGACCAGCGCGGCGGCGGCGAGCAGCGCCGGCGCGACAGTGAAAGCAATCGGATCGAGCGCGCCCACTTCGTAGAGCATGCCGCTGAGAATTTTTCCTGTGCCGGCCGCCAGGAGCAACCCCAGAGCCAGCCCGCAAACCAGCATGACCGAGCCTTCGCGCAAGAACATCCGCAGGACCGCCCCTCGTTGCGCGCCAAGGGCCATTCGAATGCCAATTTCCCGTGTGCGGCGCGCTACGGAATAGGCCTTCACGCCATAAAGGCCGACGACGGCGAGACCGAGCGCAAGGGCCCCAAAGACGGAAAACATCGCTGCTCCGGCGCGCACGATCCAGAGTTGAAAGTTGCTGTCGAGATGTTGGGCGAAAGTTTTGAGCGAAAGGATCGGCAGTGCGGAATCGACCTCGCGCACGGTGCGTCGCAACAAATCCGCCGTCCCAATTTCGCTGCCGGGCGCGAGGGTTCGAAAGCGGACGAAAAACGAAATATTGCTTTGAAAGCCCCGTCCAAACGGGACGTAGATTGCGCCGTTCGGGTCGGTTTCGAAGAGTCCATTGCGCGTCGCGGGGACGATGCCGACGATTTCGATGGTCTCGCCGGGTTTGATTTGATCACTGAGATCCTCACTCATTCCTACCCGCGTATCGCTGCCTTTGGCGCTGGGTGCGTCATCGCCCGCGAATTGAATTCGTTGCCCGAGAGCATCTCCCTCGGGCCAAAGTTTCTTCGCGAGAACCTCGTCAACTATCGCCACGGCCACACCGCCGGCTTGCGTCGTCTCAGCCTCATTAAAAGGGCGGCCGCGCATAACCGGCAGCCCCACTGTGGTGAAATAGTCCGAGCCGACGCTGTTCCAGGCCGCGTTGAAGGCCAAACCCTCCGCGGCAGTCGCCGGCTTCGCGTCGGGCGCCAGCTGCAAGCCGGCTCGCTGCACATTCTTGCTCAGCGAAATCATCCCGAACGGAATCGTGGCAGAAACACTGGCGCGCTCGACTCCGGGCAACGCGGCCAGCCGCTCGTTCAGGCTGCGGTAAAGATCCTGGGCGCGTTTGGGCTCGTAGCCGGCGAGGCTGGCGTCGGTTTCGATGAGGAAACTCGCGCCCGGTTGCAGGCCGGTGTTGACCGAGGCGGCTTTGCTTGCGCCGCGGATGAACAGCGCCGCGGCGGTGAGCAAAGCAAGGGAGAACGCGATTTGCACGACCACCAGCGGATTGCGCGGCAGG
>Ga0190272_10000139_pt1 | contig 45800 bp, 49 predicted proteins | sample Popmic504T_FD_133746 | JGI IMG/M metagenome (GOLD analysis project Ga0190272, IMG submission 133746) | Populus adjacent soil microbial communities from riparian zone of Shoshone River, Wyoming, USA - 504 T | ecosystem: Environmental > Terrestrial > Soil > Riparian zone | place: USA: Wyoming...
CGGGTCGCGCTCGAGGACCCCGGCTGGCACACCCACCGCCTGATCGTCGAGCAGGCGGGCCTCGAGGTGGCGCCGGTCCCGGTCGATGCCGAGGGCCTGCAGGTCGAGGCGCTCGAGGCGAGCGGCGCCAGCGCCGCTGTCGTCACCCCGGCGCACCAGTTCCCGACCGGGTGTGTGCTCAGCAGTCGCCGGCGCTCGGCGCTGATCGAGTGGGCTGAGCGGGGCGAGCGGCTAATCGTCGAGGACGATTACGACGCCGAGTACCGCTACGACCGGGCGGGGGTCGGCGCGCTGCAGGGCCTGGCCCCGGAGCGGGTCGCCTACATCGGCTCGGCGAGCAAGCGGCTGGCGCCCGGGATGCGCCTGGGCTGGGTCCTGCTGCCTTCCTGGCTGGCCTGGCCGCTGATCTCGGCCAAGGCGGTGGAGGACGGCGGCTCGGAGGCGATCGGCCAGCTCGCCCTGCACGACTTCATCGCCCGCGGTGAGCTCGACCGCCACGTGCGGCGGATGCGCCTGCGCTACCAGCGGCGCCGCGAGGCGCTGGTGGCTTCGCTCGAGCGCTGGCTGCCGCGGGCCCACGTCGGCGAAGGCGCCGCCGGGCTCTTCGAGCTGGTCGAGCTGCCGGCGGAGACCGAGGAGGCCGCCGTCCTCGCCGGCGCCGAGGAGCGCGGCGTCGGCCTCGAGGGCCTCTCGCTGCACCGCTTCGCCGCCGCCGGCCCACCCGCCCTCGTGCTCGGCTTCGGCAACCTCTCCGAGCCGGCGATCGAGCAGGGCGTGCGGCTGCTCGCCGAGGCTCTTGCCGCGCAGGGGGAGGCCTGATGCTGGAGGCGCTCGGCTGGGGCGCGGTGGCCGCCTCGTCACTGACGATCGGTGCTCTGCTCGCCTACGTGCGACCCTGGTCCCCGCGCCAGGTCGGCCTGGTGCTCGCTTTCGGCGCCGGAGCGCTGATCAGCGCGGTCAGCTTCGAGCTGGTGGGCGAGGGGATCAGGGTCGGCAGCCTCGGCGCCACCGCGCTCGGCCTCGCCGTCGGAGCCCTCGCCTACTACGCGCTCGACGGGCTGATCGCCAGGCGCTTCGCCGCCGGCCGCGGTCGCGCAGGCCGTACCCAGGCCTCGGATCCCGGCCCGGCGCTCGCCCTCGGCGCCTTCCTCGACGGCATCCCCGAGCAGCTCGTGCTGGGGATCGGCCTCGCGGCGGGGGAGGGGGTCGGCGTCGGCCTGCTGGTCGCGATCTTCGTCTCCAACCTGCCCGAGGCGATCGGCTCGGCCGGCGACATGCGGAAGTCGGGCGCCGGCCCCGTCAAGGTCCTGACTCTCTGGTGCGCGATCGCCGTGGCCTGTGTGCTCGCCAGCGGCGCCGGCTACGCGCTCGCCGACGTCACCTCCGGCGAGCTGCGCGCCGCCATCGACGGCTTCGCCGCCGGCGCGCTCCTGGTGATGCTGATCGACTCGATGATCCCCGAGGCGAGGGAGGAGTCCGGTCGCGTGGCGGGGCTCGTCACCACTCTCGGCTTCGCCGTCGCGGTGGCGCTCTCCAGCGTCGCCTAGCTACGCTCGGAGCGATGGCCAAGGGCGATTACACGATGCTCGAGGTCGCCGGGCGCGAGGTCCGGCTCTCCAACCCGGCCAAGGTCTACTTCCCGAAGCCGGGCTGGACCAAGCTCGACATCGCCGAGTACTACCTGGCGGTGGCCGACGCGGCTCTGGTCCACCTGCGCGAGCGCCCGACGGTGATGAAGCGCTTCGTCAACGGGATCATGGAGGACCCGATCTGGCAGAAGCGGGTGCCGCGGAAAATCCCCGAGTGGCTGCAGACGGCGACCGTCGCCTTTCCCTCCGGGCGCACCGCCGAGGAGCTGGTCGCGGGCGACGCCGCGCACCTGGTCTGGGCGGTCAACCTCGGCGTGATCGACTTCAATCCCTGGCCGGCGCGGCGCGCCGACCTCGATCATCCCGACGAGCTGCGGGTCGACCTCGATCCAACCGACGGGATCGAGTGGGACGCGGTGCGGCGCACGGCGCTGGTCGTGCGCGAGGTGCTCGAGGAGCACGGGCTGCGCGGCTACCCGAAGACCTCGGGCTCGAAGGGCATCCACGTCAACGTCCGGGTCGAGCCGCGCTGGGACTTCCTCGAGGTGCGCCGCGCGGCGCTGGCCATGGCGCGCGAGGTCGAGCGCCGCGCGCCCGAGCTGGCGACGACCAAGTGGTGGAAGGAGGAGCGCCACGGCGTCTTCGTCGACTACAACCAGAACGCGCGCGACCGCACCGTCGCCTCCTGCTGGTCGGTGCGCCCGACGCCGGACGCGCGGGTCTCCTGCGCCCTGCGCTGGGAGGAGGTGCTCGACGCCGAGCCGGCCGAGCTGCGCCTCGACACCGTGCCCGAGCGCCTGCGCGAGCTCGGCGACCCCGCCGCGGACATCGACGAGCGGCCCGGCTCGCTCGACTCGCTGCTCGAGCTGGCCCGCCGCGATGAGGAGGAGGGTCTCGGCGACGCGCCCTGGCCGCCGCACTTCCCCAAGCAGCGGGGCGAGCCCAAGCGGGTCCAGCCCAGCCGCGACCGCGACCGGCCCAAGCAGCGCGGCCGAGCCGGCGACCCCCAGCCGGGCGGGCCGCCTCCCGGCGTTAGCACGGGCGGCATGCAGCAGGGCTTCGGCTCGAAGCCGCGGACCGGCCAGGGCCACGAGCACGAGTTCGAGGAATAGCCCGGTGGAAGAGCTGACTCAGCTTGCGCCGGCCACGGCGCGCTGCAGCTGTTCCTTGGTCATCTTCGAGCGGCCTTCGATTTTCAGCTTGCGGGCGTCGTTGTAGAGCTGCTCGCGCGACCGCGAACGCGATTCGCCTGAGCGGGCGCGTTCCTTGTTGACGGTGCGCGCCGCGATTTCCTCGGCGCGGTCCTCCGAGCGCCCCTGTTTCTTGGCGCTCTTCTTGACGTGCTCGTACTGGCGGCCTCGCTTGCTGCCTTTTTTGACTCCGCGGGGTGGCATCTGGCTCCTCCTTCCTCAGGCGCGCGCCGTCTGCTCGCGCTGGCCCTCGTGCACGCCCTCGGCGAACTCCTCGACGATCTTCGCGTTGAAGGCCGGGATGTCGTCCGGGTTGCGGCTGCTGACCAGGCCTTGGTCGACGTGCACTTCCTCGTCGACCCACTCGGCGCCGGCGTTGCGCAGGTCCGTTTTTAGGCTCGGCCAGGAGGTGAGGGTGCGGCCGCGCACGACGTCGGCCTCGACCAGGGTCCAGGGCGCGTGGCAGATCGCCCCCACCGGCTTGCCGGCCTCGAAGAAGGCGCGGACGAACTCGACCGCCTCGGCTTTCGTGCGCAGGTGATCGGGGTTGGCAACTCCGCCCGGCAGGACCAGGCCGTCGTACTCGCCGGCGTCGGCGTCGCCCACCACCCGATCGGGGGAGAAGGTGTCGCCCTTGTCGAGATGGTTGAAGGCCTGGATCTCGCCTTCTTCTGGAGCGAGCAGGTCGACCTCGGCGCCAGCCTCGCGTACCGCCTTGAGCGGCTCGGTCAGCTCCACCTGCTCCACGCCCTCGTTGGCAACGAGGAAGGCGATCCGCTTGCCTTTGAGCTGATCGGACATGTAAATCCCTCCTTACAGAACGTTCAGGTCTTGCGCTCGAGATCTGCGACTTCCGCGGCGCGATCGTCGGCGCGTTTCTGCTCGCGATCGAGCTGCTCCTTCTTCTCGCCCTTCTCCTCCTCGCGCTTGCCCTGGCGGCGCAGCGAGGCGTCGTCGGCGAGGTCGCCGGCGGCCTGCTTGGCCCTACCGGTGATCTTGTCGATGATTCCCATCATTCCTCCTCTCAGTGGATTGCCTGGGATCAGCTACCCCAGGCAATCCGAGGGAAACTCAGGCTCGCTCGTAGGAGTTGGCGATGACGCCGGTGGAGAAGGTCTGGCTGTCGGCCAGCTTGAAGCCTTTCTTCAAGCCCGACTCGGGGAAGACGCGCTTGCCGCCGCCGACGATCGTCGGGAAGACCATCAGTTTGAGTTCGTCGACGAGGTCGTTCTCGATCAGCGTATGAACCAACGTGCAACTGCCGGCGACCAGGATCGGACCCTCCTCGCGCTCCTTCAGCTTCGCGACCTCTGTGGCTACATCGCCCTTGACCAGGGTCGAGTTCTCCCACTCGAGCGGCTCGGGAAGGGTCGAGGAGACGACGTACTTCTTCATCGAGTTGAAGTGGTCGGCGAAGGGGCCTTTGCGCTGCGGCCATGCGCCGACGAACGATTCGTAAGTGACGCGGCCGATCAGCTGCGACTCGGCTTCGAGCGTCTCCTCCATCTTGTACTTCTCATGCTCGGGACCGGCGTAGTCGAAGACCCAGCCGGAGTGGGGATGGCTCGGCTCACCTCCCGGTGCCTCCATTACCCCGTCGAGGGTCACGAACTCGGTGACGATCAGCTTTGCCATCTCAGCCTCCTGATTGCTGGCTTGCACGGTCCTCGCTCGCTGCCTGGCCGGCTAGAGCGTGAGGACGTGGGCGCGCTTTGGCTCGACCCGGCCCTCGAGCACGTCGAGGTAGGCGCCGCGGACCGCCTCGAAGCCCTCGCCTGGGATCGTCTCCAGCCAGTCACCCATCCACTCGCAGAAGGGATGCCAGGCGTCGGCCACTCTTGTTTCCATCTCTGATCGTCCCCAGTCCTTGGAGCGCTTGCTCACCCGGTCGGGGGCGAAGAAGAAGGCGGGTGTGGGCCCGGGGAGGTCGGGCTGGTCGGGTCCCTGACCCTCCTCCCAGTGGGTGAAGCCGACGGCCATGCTGTGCGCGAGCTCGTCGCCGTAGTGCGAGTGGACCGCGTGGCGGACCCCGGCGTCGCCGGCGACGTCGACGAAGGTCGCCGGCCCGCGATCGAGCGACTCGATCGCGTCGTAGGCGACGGTGCGGCCGTAGATCCCCAGCCCTTCGACGAACTCGACGCTGCGCGGTGAGGTCAGCCCGATCAGCTCGACCCCCTCGCGCCGCGCCAGCAGGAAGGCGGCGGCGAGCGCCGTCTTGCTCGAGGCGCTGGAAATCAGGACCGGGCCGCGCTCGACCAGGCCCTCGTCGGCGAGCTGGTCGTCGATCAGGAATGAGGTGAAGAAGAGCGGCCGCAGCAGCATCTGGATCTCCTCGGTGCCGGGCCGGTAGAAGGCGTCGTGGTCGGTGGTCAGGTAGCGGTGGTAGGCGGAGGGCAGCTCCTTGCGGTGCGGCGAGCCGTCGACGAAGCCGCTCTCGCCGGCGTCGACCGGGGTGACGAGGAGGTGGGAGGAGGCGGGGAGATAGCCGTAGAGGCGGGCGCCCGGCTCGACGCCGTCGGCCTCGCTGCGCTCGACCTCGGCGAAGCCCCAGGTGGGGAGGACGCCCCAGCCCTCCTCTGCGGTCGGGAAGAAGTCCCAGTAGTGCATCGCCTCGCCGAAGACCGCGTAGGTGACGTTGTTCGCGGTCATCCCGAAGGTCTCGATCCGGAGCAGCGCCTGTCCGGGCTCGAGCGGTGGCGGCTCGGACTCGACCACGCGGCACTCGCGCAGCTCGCCTCGCTTGACCAGGAAGTCAGTCACTGGTCCCGAATGCTCTCACGCCGACGGAGAAATTCCAGTTCCGCACCCCGCTCGCCCTGGCTTTGGTCGTCGCCTTCGTCCTCGGGACCGTCTGGCAGTCGGCGATCGGGAAGACCGAGGCGGCCCCGAGCGCGATCCGCGACGCCCTCGCCCAGACCGACGAGGTGCGCGGCGCGCCGGACCGCACGATGGTCCTCAGCCGGGTGGTCGTCCCGCCGGGAGCGGTGCTGGCCCTCCACCATCACCTGGGAACGCAGATCGCCCGCATCCAGTCCGGGACGCTCACCTACACGGTCGAGAGCGGCTCGGTCGTCGTCCGCCGCGGCGAGTCCGACCAGGACCCGCAGGTGGTGCGCACGATCGCCGACGGCCAGACCGGTCGCATAACCGCCGGCCAGTGGATCGTCGAGCAACCCTCGGCCATTCACCGCGCGACGAACAAAGGCACGACCCCGGTCGTGATCTACATCGCCACCCTGCTGAAGAACGGCGCGCCGCCGTCGACGCCGGTCTCGGGCTAGGCCTTCGGGGCGCGGTAGTGTCAGCCGCACTTGACCGTGACGGCGTCCTACAAGGGAGGCGATGGAGAGCCGCTGGTCCTGCTGCACGGGTTCAGCGCCACCTGGCAGACATGGCGGCCGGTCCTGCCTGCGCTGGCGGAGCGCCACGCCGTCTTCGCGCCGACCGTGCTCGGCCATCACGGCGGCCAGCCCTTCGCCGACGGCGAAGCCGCCTCGATCGTCGCCGTGGTGGATGACATCGAGCGGATGATGGACGCCGAGGGCATCGAGCGGGCCCACTTCGCCGGCAACTCGATGGGCGGCTGGCTGTGCCTGGAGATGGCGGTGCGCGGCCGGGCGCTCTCCGCGGTCAGCATCTGCCCCGCCGGGGGCTGGGAGAAGGACAGTCGCGAGGGACGCGCGGTAATCCGCTTCTTCCGCCGCAACGAGATGGTTCTGCGCGTCTCGCGGCCATGGCTGGAGACGATCGCGCGCCGTCCCCGACTGCGCTGGCTCTTCTTCCGCGACGTCGTCGCCTTTCCCTCCCGGATGGACGCCTCGCTGGCTCTGGCCAGCCTCGAAGGGGCCGCCGGCTGCATGGTCGACAGCGACGAAGTCGCCGGTCTCGCCGAGCAGGTTGGAGACAGGGAGCTCGGCCCGATCGAGTGCCCGGTGCGGATCGCCCTCGGCTCGCGCGACCGGCTCTTCCACCGGCCTGGCCACTTCGCCAAGCTGCGCCGCCTCCTCCCCGAAGCGGACTGGATCGAGCTCGAGGGCCTCGGGCACGTGCCGATGTCGGACGATCCGGCGCGGGTCGCCGAGGCGATCCTCGAGGTGACGGCGGGCGACCGGGTGACGCCCGCTCCGTCCTAGCCTCAGCGGCGCGCGGTCAGTCCGTCGAGCAGCACCTCGACCGGCGAGCGGTGCTTGCTGCCGTCGCCATTCTCCTCGCGGACATGGCGCAGCTCGGTGGCGAGCTCGCCGACCTGCTGGCCGAAGGCGCCAACCTCCTTCGCCGCCCGGGCGACGTCGCGCGAGCGGATCTTGACCCGCTTCGGTTGCGGCATCTTCACGCCCAGCAGCTTGTGCGAGTGCGAGTGGCGGGAGCGCATCGCGCCGATCGCCATGCCGCCGGCCGCTCCGGCCAGCGCCGCGCCACCGGCGAGCAGCGGCGCCTTCGCCTTGCTCGCCGCTTTGCCCACGGTTTTACCGGCGCTGCCCACGGTTTTGCCAGCGTCTTTGGCCGTGTGCTCGACCGTCCGGCGCACGGCTTTGATGCGGGTCTTGCCGTTCGAGCTGCGGCTGCTGGCGGCAGCTTTGGATTTCGATCGGGTCTGGGATTTTTTCGGGCTCGACCGTTTGCGGGTCGAGGACCGTTTCGTCGATGCTCGGGTTTTGGCCTGAGCCATGGGTCTCACTCCTTACTTGGGGGGCGGCCTCGCGGGAGGCCGGGTCAGTTCTTGTTTTCGAGCTCTTGCTCGCGCTCGGCGGCGCGTCTCTCGTCCAGCTCCGCCTCGGCCTGCGCTCGTCTCGCACTCTCCTCGGCGACGGCAGCTTCCGTCCGCTTCTCCTCGGCCTGGCCGCGGTGATGGCGGACGTCATCGTGCTGCGCATCGACCTGGGCGTGCCCGATCTCCCGCCGTTCCTTGTTACGGCGGGCCATCGTGGCGACGACCGCAATCAGGATCAGGACTGCGACGACGATGGCGATGATTGCGAGTGTTGACATCTTCCTCCTCCTTCCCTCGTCTCACTGGGATTCCCGCAATTGGCGATGCGAAACGCATTGCAGGGCGTTTCGCCCCATGTCACGCCTGCGCTTTCGCTAATCGAGGGTGCCGATGAGCAGCGAGACCACGACCGCGATCGGGGTGCCGATCAGGCTGAGGCGGGCGAAGAAGCGACTCCAGACGCCCTCGTAGGAGACGCTCTGGAAGAGGAGCAGGCCGACGACATGGGCCATGTTGATCAGCGCCATGCCGATCGCGATCAGGATCCGGGCCGCGCAGGCGGCGCCGAGCCGGCTTTCCTCGAAGTCGCCAGCGCCGCCGGTGCCGCCGGCCTCGTCGACGCAGTGGGCGGCGAGGAAGGCGAGCAGGAGGGTGCCGACGATCGCCATCACTATCCCCCCGATTTGGCCCGGGGACAGGGGCGGCCAGTTGGGGGACGGGCGCCAGCCTTCGCGGCGCCCGGCCACCGGCTCGGTCTCCTGCACGTCGAGCACGTGCGGGTCGCTCGCTTTGTCGACGACGAGCTCGATCACAGGGAGGTCGAGGTCGCGTTCGATCTGCTCGAGCAGGCCCCGCTCGGCGAAGGCGCCGTCCTCGTCGCGATGGGCGACGACGAGCACCTGGTCGGGATGGAACTTCTGGATCTCGTCGCTGATCGCCATCATCGGGTCGGAGTCGCCGACCTCGCCCGCGGCCTCGATGCCCGCCTCGCGCAGCTCGGCCAGCGTGCGCTCGAGGCGCTCGCTTGCGGGCCCGATCGCGGCGTCGACGTCTCCCAGCATGTATTTGAGGCCCGACTCGGTCAGCGCCGGCGCGACCACGAAGACTTCGCCGATCTCATCCCCCAGGTGAGAGATCAGGCTCTCGCGCAGCTCGCGCCCGGAGACCGCCTCGTTGGCGACGACCAGGGCACGCCCGTCGCCGTTCGCGGCGGTGCTCACGATGCGACCCCGAGTGGCACGTCCGGCCGGTCCCAGGTGGCAGCGACCTTCTCGGCCGCCGCTCGCTCCTCGGCGAGGATCAGGTCGGCCGCTTTGACCGTCTCCTCGTCGCCGGCGCGGTGCGCGACTCGTTTCAGCAGCTCATAGGCGGCGATCTCGAGGTGCTCGAAGGCGTAGGCGAAGCCGGCGAGCTTGGTCGTCGTGTCCGGCTGGGCGCCGAAGAAGGCGCCGAGGTTGAGGCCGCCGGCGCGGAGCGCCGCGTCCTTGGCCAGCGAGGCGCCGCCCCCACGCGCCTCGAGCCGCTCCTCGATCAGCTCCACATGGCGACGGGTCTCCTTCAAATGCTGGCGGAAGGTCAGCGCCAGCTCCTCGTCTTCGGCGAGGCTGGGGCCGGACTCGAGCAGCTGGACCGCCTGCTGCTCGATCGCGTGGGCGTCGGCCAGGTACTTGACCAGCTGCTCGCCGAGGTCGCCGGGGGCGACGTCCGCCAGCGACGCCGCGACGGCGACGTCGAAGGACGCCGCTAGGCGATCCGCCATGCGCTGCTCCTCGGCGCCGATCGCGCGTGCGGCCTTCGCGACCTCCTCGTCGTCGTCGCGTTCGGCTATCCGTCGCAGCAGCTCGTACGCCGCGACCTCCATGTGCTCGTAGGCGAAGGCGTGGGCGGTCAGCTTGCCCGGCGTGTCGGGCTGGCTGCGGGCGAAGAGCAGCATTCCGATGCCGCCCCCCTTGCCGGCCAGGTCCTTGAGCTTCGAGGGAGCGGCGTCGTGGCTCTCGAGCAGCTCGCGGATGCGGCTCTCCTGCGCTTCGGTCTCGACCAGGTGCTCGCGGAAGATCTCGGCGAGCCGCTCGTCGCCGGCGATGTCCGGAGCGCTGCGCATCTGGGTCAGCGCCTGCTCCTCGATCGAGTGGACGTCGGTGAGGTACTTGACCAGCTGCTCGCCGCGGTCTCGCCGCCACTGACGGGCGCCGACGCCGGTGCGGACCTCGTCGACACGTCCGCTCAGCCCGGCTTCCTCCAGCGGTGGGGTAGGCCCGCCCCCCCGCCGCCGCAGCCCCTCCATCAGCTCTTCGACCGACTCGACCGCGCTGAAGCGAGGTTCCCACCCCAGCTCGTCGCGCGCCCGATCGGACGACATCAGCGGCACGTTCAGCGCCATGTCCAGCCAGCCGGGAGGGGTTGGCTGCAGGCGCAGGCGCCAGCTGAGGCCGGCGAGAGCGCGGACGAGGGGGGCCGGGAGGGAGAAGGTGCGCGCGTCGAGCGCGTCGCCCAGCTCCTCGGAGCCGAGCGGCGGCTCGGCGGCGATGTTGAAGGCGCCCTCGGCGTCGCTCACCGCCGCCCGCAGGTAGGCCTGACCGACGTCGGCGGAATGGACCGCCTGGAAGCGCAGGCCCTGCACGAGGGGGAGGGCCGGGATCAAACTCGATCGGACGAGGAAGCTGGGCAGGAACGGTCCGATGAAGAGGCGGCGAATCTCCTCCGCCGCCTCGCCCTTGAAGATCAGCGCCGGTCGCAGCCGCACGACCTTCGTCTCGGGACGCGTCCGTTCGAAGCGGTCGAGCAGCCGCTCGACCGCGACCTTGTGCCGCGAGTAGAAGGAGCTCGGCGTGCCGGTTGTGGGCCAACTCTCGTCGACCTCGCGGTCCTTCGGCCCCTTCGAGTACGCGCCCACCGATGAGGCGTAGACCAGCTTCGGCACCTCCGCCGCGGCAGCCGCCTCGAAGACGAGACGGCTGCCCTCGACGTTGATCCGCTCCAGCGTCTCCCCGTCACGGGAGGGCTGGATCGCCCAGGCGAGATGGATCACTGCGTCGGCCCCGCGGAACTTGTCCGCGAGCCCTGGCTCAAGGATGTCGGCCTCGACCCAGTTCGTCCTGGGCGGGCTCCAAGTCGGTCGGCGGCGAGCGATTCCCACCACCTCGTCGACCTCCGAAGACTGTGCGAGCGCTTCGATGGTGCTGGTCCCGACGTTCCCGGTCGCACCTGTGACGACGATCTTCATCGCTCTGCGGCTACCCGGGCGGAGGTGAGAGAAACAGTATTTCCGCACCGTTTGACCGGTCGGCGCCGCTGGGTAGAGAGGCGAGCGCAAGACGAACGGAGACGACACGAAGGAGGGATCGAGATGGCCGAGTTGACGACGCTGGAGGAGAAGCTCGCCGAGGTGCTGGGCCTCGCCCAGGCCGCCCAGGGCGCGACCGAAAAAGTCGAGGGGCTGGTCGAGGACGAGGAGATCGCCGCCGCGCTGCGCAAAATGCGCGAGGAGGCCGAGGAGACCGAGCGCCGCTGCACCGAGCTCGCCGAGAACCGCAACGGCAAGAAGACGGCGATCTTCGACAAGGCCCGCGAGACCAAGGGCGAGGCGACCGAGATGATGTCCACCTACCTCGGCGACGACGCCGACGGACTCGACGGATTCGAGTTCCTGACCATGGCCGAGGCCGGCGAGGTCGGCCACTGGGCGGTGCTGGGGAAGCTCAACGAGTCGGCCGGCGAGGAGCAGGTCGCGGAGCTCGTCTCCTGGGCGGCGCCGATCCAGGAGCGTCATTTCAGCGAAGCGAAGGAGTGCTCGCTGCAGCTCGCCGGCGAGAAGGATCCCTACGAGGAGGCATAGCCGCCGCGCTGGTAGCGTCGCCCTGTGGGCGGCGAGGAGCAGATCCCGTGGCGCGGGCCGGGGCCGGGGCGACCCGACCTGGCGATCCCGCCGGCACGGATGCCCCTGCGCAGCCGCGGGCAGACCCGCAAGCGCTGGCGCTACGTCGGCTTCTACGGCGAGCAGGTGATGCTCTGCGCGGCGCGCGCGCAGGTCGGCCCGCTAGGCCAGTGCTTCTGGGCACTGTGGGACCGGGAGGACGACCGCAGCTACGCCAACACGCGGCTGCGGCCCGGTAGCGACGAGGTGCGAATGGAGGACGAGCTGATCGAGATCGAGGCACGTGGCCTGCGGGCGCGACTCGAACTCGGGGACTCCGCCCCGATCGAGACGATCTGCCCCAGCGGCTCGGGCTGGGGCTGGACCCGCAAGCGCGCGGGGGTGCCGATCAGGGGGACGATCGAGACGCCGGAGAAGCGCTGGGAGCTGAACGGGTACGGCGTCGATGACCAGTCGGCCGGCTACCAGCGACGACGCACCAGCTGGCACTGGTCGGCGGGCGTCGGGCGGGCGACGGACGGCAGGCCGGTTGCCTGGAACCTGGTCGAGGGCATCAACGACCCGCCGACGAACAGCGAGCGGGCGATCTGGGTCGGCGGCGAGCCGTCCGAGCCCGATCCGGTCTCCTTCATGGGGCTGGACGCGGTTGAGTTCCCCGGCGGGACGAAGCTGGACTTCATCCCGGGCTCCGAGCGGGTTCGCGACGACAACTTCCTCCTCTTCCGCTCCAGCTACCGGCACCGCTTCGGCGAGTTCCGCGGCTCCCTCGACGGCGTCGAGCTGGCCGAGGGCCTCGGTGTGATGGAGCAGCACGACGCCGTCTGGTGAGCAGCGCGCCCGGGCTCCTCGTCAGGCCAGCCGCTTGTGCATGAAGACGCGCGAGAAGCCGTCGCCGGCGCGGCGCTCGTACTCGACGTAGCCGACCCGGGCGTAGAGGGCCTGGTTCTCGGTCATCTTCTCGTGCGTGTAGAGGTGGATCGTGTCGTGGCCTGCGCTGCGCGCCTCGGCCTCGGCGAGCTCGAGCAGCGCCCGTCCGATCCCCTCGCCCTGACGCGTGGGGTGGATCGCGACGTTGTCGATCGTGAAGCCCTCCTCGCCGGTGCTGAGCACGATTGCGCCGACGATCGCTCCCTCGCTCTCGGCGACGGTCACATCACGGTCCCGGATCACCGCTGCGTAGTCCTCGGTCATCGGTCCCGGCGGCATGCCCAGCCGCTCGACGTAGTGCCCGTAGGCCGCGTCGACCAGCTCCGTCAGCTCGCCCGCGTCGCTCTCGCGGGCGGCGCGCAGCAACCAGCCCCGCGACTCCTCCGGGTTCGGCTCCACTGGAAGATCTACTCCAGCAGTGCGGTGAGGCTCGGGGCCCCTGTGCTGCCCGCGCGCTCAATTCCGATGCGTGCCTTGGCTGCAACGTCAAGCGGTGGTTGCTTGCTGGTCAAGGAGGCGTGAGTGATGCGATCGAGACCCGCACCCGCGATAGGTGCGACCGTCCGTAGCGTTGCTGCAAGAGCCTCACCTGAAATCTGTCCACCGTGGACAACGAGGTTGCGCTGCCTGTAGAGGCGGCGGAAAGATGAGGCTGCCTGCCGCTGGATCGCCAAAAGTCCTGTGCGCGGGTTGCGCATGAGCTTTTCCGTCCGCTTTTGTGCGAGCCGATCAGGCAACTGGGTCAGCAGCGGATCGTCTGGCCCGGCCAGCCGATCGAGAAATACCTGTGCGCGTTCGCGGTTTGTGATGCAGTCCCTCAAGGGTTGTCCAATCCCATCACCCGGCGGTCGTTCGTGGAATGCCCAGCTAAGGGTTGTGAGCTCGGCGCGAGGCCAAGAGCACGCCACGATCGATCCGAGGCGCTCCGCGGTAATGACCTTGTCGGTGTCCCCTGCGCCCGAAAGCAGGCTCTCGATTGCGGCCCATCCGCTGGTGACGGCAACGGGTGCGGGCGCACGCTTCAGGTGCGAGAGCAGCTCCAAGGCGTCATCGACAGGCCCGGTCCGTTCAAGGTGCAGAAGCCGCTGCTCGCGCTCCAGCGCTCGCACCTCAACCCGGCGCGTCCGTCGGAGGCTGATCGAGGGCTTGTGTCCACCACCGACATACGCGCGCGGCCCAATGCGGATATCTCCCTTGGTTCCAACGCTAGACCGGGCAAGAACTCGGTCGGCAACGTCCGCTGCCTGACTCGCGGCAGCGAAAGCATCGTGGGCGTGCAATGTGAGTAAGAGGCCACCGTGCTGGCGCTTGGACCCAAAACGGTTGGCTTTCAGCCACTTACTAACTTCTTGTGCGTCGCGCCACTCTGGTGGCTTGGCGATTCGTTCCGCCGGCGGTTGCTCGAAAAGAAGCATGACCTCAAATGCTTGGACAGAGACATCCGCAAGCTTCTTGGCTCCTTGGAAGATGTCCGCTCCATCATCGGCCTCTAGATTTTTCAGCCATGCAGTAAGCGCCTGCGGTGAGAAGCCGAGATCGAGTAGATGAGCGGCAAGTGCACGTGAGGTTTGCTCCCCACTCGGTCGGGTTTCTTCCGTTACCGCAACCGACCAGCGAGATAGGTACGAGGGCTCGATTGTGTCGATCCATTGGCGTAGCTCTAGATAGCGGGCGCCTCCACTGGAGAGATCCTGGCTGAGAAGCTCGGTGATCGCTCTGCGTTCGGCCTTCGATCCTGCACCTGGATCTTCCGCGACCACTCGCTTAGTCGATGCAGCAAGCCATTTCACTGACTGACTGCTTAGTGCGCCAGTTTGCACAGCATCGCTAGCCTCGATTATCTCTTTGAGGCAGAGAACGAGGCCGGTGTTCCACAGCGAGCGCTGCCATCGAACCCCTGGGTCGACGAACTCAGCCGTGCGCTGCATGACCGAAACCGCGTAGTTGTCGCCTTCTGCCACCCCTGCTAGCCTATGAGGCACAGAACTTGAAGGGGACTGACGCTTCAACGCCTCTTTCCCCTTTCTTTGAGCCCGGCCAAGTGCCGGGCTCTTTTTCTTGAATCGGCTTGGGAATAGGCGCACGTGTCGATCCTATGGACCTTGGTCGTCTTTAGCTCAAGCCGGCGCGGCGGGGTAGCTATGGCCGGGGGGAGCGACGGTGCGAAGCTCGGTGCAGTCTTCCTATACGAACACACGTTCGTATAGGAAAGCAAACATCGAAGACGAAAGACGTTCACATGCCGATGCTGATCCTCGCCGCGATCGCGCCGATCGGCGCCTGGATCCACCTGCGCCGCCACCCTGAGCCGCGCAGCCGCCAGCGCACGCTCGAGGTCTATCTGCTCTGGTGGCTGGCGCTCGCGATCGGCGCCTCGTCGGTGATCGGCGCCCTGTTCCACATCTTCGACGGGCCGGCGATCGCCGAAGAGATCGGCTTCACCCGCGGTGACGGCGGCTTCCAGTTCGAGAACGCGATGGGGGACATGGCGATCGGCATCACCGCCCTCCTCTGCCTCCGCATCCGCGGCACCTTCTGGCTGGCGGTCCTGCTGGTCACCGCGATCCAGTACTACGGCGACGCCTACGGCCACGTCTACCAGTGGCTCGAGAACGACAACACCAAGAGCGGCAACGTCGGCCCGCCGCTCTGGCTAGACGTCGTCGTGCCGACGGTCGGCCTGCTCCTCTACCGCGCTTGGGGCAGGGCGCGGACGGCGGCCTCGAGGTGAAGCTCCTCGATTGCGCTGCGCTGGCGCATCGCCCGTTCGCATAGTTGTTTGAAGTCGAAGCCGGGCACGCTGCTCCCGAGCGTGTGCTCGAGAGCGGTCCACATCCGCATCTTCCCGTTGACGCCGATGCAGAGCATCTCCAGCTCAGCCAGGCGGCTCAGCGGCGAGTAGCCGCGCAGACGGCCGTTCAGCTTCAACCGGCCGAGCTTCTCGGCGACCCAGGCCGCCGCCGGCTTGATCGGGTCGCGCTTGATGCCCAGCCGTTCCATCACCTGCTCAAGCGTCGTCCGATCGGCTTCGATCTCGGCGCAGAGTTCCGCCAAAGGAGGACCGAAGTCATCGTTTCCCCGGTTGCTGGCACGCAGCCGGCGCGCCAACTCGACTCCGCCCGTGGCTCCAGCCAGGTGGTCGTTGAGGTAGATGGCGAGCAGGTGGGCCGGGTCCGAGGAGAATCTCAAGCGCTCTTCTCGCCCCAGATCCCGCCGTGCGGCTCATGGGTCTCCTCGCCGCTTCCCGGCGCTTCGCGCGCCAGGTCTGCTTTCTCGTCCGAACGGCGGCTGAAGCCGACGTAGGCGAGGAAGAGCGCGAACAGGGGCACGGCGATGACCAAGGCGAAGATCGGCGACCAGAAGGAGCCGACAGCGATGACCAGCGCCAAGACGACGATCGGGACTACGTACATGACCACTTCCTCCTTCCGTTGCCTGGCTCTCCCCTACCCGTCGTCCGGTGACACGAACCAGACCCTTAGGCGCACCCGGAAGAGACCAGGTCCAGGACTTCGCGCTCGATTCGCGCCCGCGCCCGCGGCCCGATCCTGCCGTTGCGGGGACGGGCGGGGTCGATCGTGACGCCGTCGCGGAAGCGGTCGAGCACGCGCGGGTCGATGTAGGAGCTGCGGCAGACCGCCGGGGTGTTTCCGAGCGCCTCGGCGACCTCGCCGACCGCTTCGCGAATCGCCTGTTTGGCGGCTGTCTTCGAGCGCGGCGGGGGTTGGCCCGCGAGCTCGATCGCGGCGAGCACGGTCCCGTGCCAGGTGCGGAAGTCCTTGGCCGAGAACCGCTCGCCGGCGTGCTCCTGGATGTAGGCGTTGACGTCCTCGGAGCGGACGTCGCGCCAGGCGCCGTCCTCGCGGAAGGCCAGCAGGTCCTCGGGCCCGCCTCGCCGACGCCGCATCGTCTCGATCGCCCGCCGCACTGCTTCGTCGCGGATCGACTGCACCCGCCGCTGTCCGCTCTTGGCGGGGAAGTCGAAGACGACCTCGCCGTCGCTGACCGTGACGTGCTCACGGCGGACGGTCGCCACCCCGTAGCTCTCGTTCGTCTCGGCATATTCCTCGCCGCCGATGCGAAAAAAGCCGAGGTCGAGGAGGCGCACGGCGCAGGCGAGCGCTCGCTCGCGTGGCATCCCCTCCCGCTTCAGGTCGCGTGCCACGGCCCGGCGCAGGGCGGGCAGCTCGGCGGCGAACTCGCGCACCGCCTCGAACTTGCGCTCCGCCCGCCGCCGCTGCCAGCGTGAGTGGTAGAGGTACTGCTTGCGTCCGGCGGCGTCGATCCCGGTCGCCTGGATGTGGCCGAGAGGGTCGGGGCAGATCCAGACGTCCTGCCAGGCCGGCGGGACCGCCAGCTCACGGATCCGCTCCAGCGTCTCCTCATCGTCGATCCGCTCGCCACCCGGATCGAGGTAGGTGAAGCCGCCACCGCGCCGGCCCCGGCGGATCCCCTCCCCCGAGCAGTCGGAGCGGCGCAGCCAGCCGCGCGGCTTCGCCCGCTCTCCCATCAGGCGAGCGTCGCGACGCTCATACGGGCGAAGACGAGGATCACCGCTCCCAGTTACCCGCCGCGCCATCTGTTTTCACCTCTGAGGCGGGGGTAGCTGCCGAAGACATGACAGCGAACGCTGGGAGCGAGCGATGAAGGCAGTGACGTGGCACGGCAAACGCGACGTCCGGGTCGACGAGGTGCCGGACCCGACGATCCAGGACCCCACAGACGCGATCGTGAAAATCACCACCACCGCGATCTGCGGCTCCGACCTCCACCTCTACGAGGTGATGGGTCCGTTCATGGGCGAGGGCGACGTGCTCGGCCACGAGCCGATGGGTGTGGTCGAGGAGGTCGGCAGCGAGGTGAGCACGCTCAAACCGGGAGACCGCGTCGTCATCCCCTTCCAGATCGCCTGCGGCCACTGCTTCATGTGCGACCAGGGCCTGCAGACCCAGTGCGAGACCACCCAGGTCCGCGACCAGGGGATGGGCGCGGCGCTCTTCGGCTACACCAAGCTCTACGGCGAGGTGCCGGGCGGCCAGGCCGAGTACCTGAGGGTGCCGCAGGCGCAGTACGGGCCGATCAAGGTCCCCGACGGCCCGCCGGACGAGCGCTTCCTCTTCCTCTCCGACGTCCTGCCCACGGCCTGGCAGGCGTTCGAGTACGCCGACGTGCCGAAGGGCGGCAGCCTCGTCGTCCTCGGCCTCGGGCCGATCGGCGACATGACCTGCCGGATCGCCCAGCAGCGCGGGGTCGAGACGGTGATCGGCGTCGACCTCGTGCCGGAGCGCCTCGAGCGCGTCCGCAAACGCGGGGCCGAGGCGCTCGACCTGAGCGCCGAGGACGACATCGTCGAGACGATTCGATGGATGACCGACGGTCGCGGCCCGGACTCGGTGGTCGACGCGGTCGGGATGGAGGCTCACGGGGCGCCGGTCGGCAAGCTCGCCCACAATCTCGTCGGCTTCCTGCCGGACGCGCTGGCGGCGAAGCTGATGGAACGGGCGGGAGTCGATCGCCTCAGCGCCCTGCACCTGGCGATCGAGGTCGTCCGCCGCGGCGGCACGATCTCGCTGATCGGCGTCTACGGCGGCATGGCCGACCCGCTGCCGATGCTGACCCTGTTCGACAAGCAGGTCCAGCTGCGGATGGGCCAGGCGAACGTGAAGCGGTGGGTCGACGAGATCATGCCCCTGCTGAGCGACGAGGACCCGCTCGGCGTCGACGGTTTCGCCACCCACAAAGTGCCGCTCGAGGAGGCGCCGGCGAGCTACGAGATGTTCCAGGAGAAGCGCGACGGCGCCGTCAAGGTGCTGTTGAAGCCATGAGGGGCGAGGGGTAGGTCAGCGCCCCGTGGCGGCGATCGGCTACACGCTCTCCAGCGAGGAGCAGGGCCCCGAGGCCCTGGTCGGCTTGGCCGAGCGGGCCGAGCAGGTGGGATTCTCCTTCGCCGGTATCTCCGACCACTTCCATCCCTGGATCGACAAGCAGGGCAACAGCCCCTTCGTCTGGGGCGTGCTGGGGGCGATCTCACAGCGGACCGAGCGCCTGCAGCTGCTGACCGGAGTCACCTGCCCGACCTTCCGCGTCCACCCGGCGATCGTCGCCCACGCCGCCGCGACCGCGGCGGCGCTGCTGCCGGGCCGCTTCTCGCTAGGAGTGGGCAGCGGCGAGAACCTCAACGAGCACGTCCTCGGCGAACGCTGGCCGCCGGTGCGTGAGCGCCAGGCCCGGCTCGAGGAGGCGATCGAGGTGATCCGGCTGCTCTGGGAGGGCGGCCTCAAGTCGCACCGCGGCGAGTACTACCGGGTCGAGAACGCCCGCATCTACTCGCTGCCGGACGAGCCGCCGCCGATCCTGGTCGCGGTTGCCGGCGACCGCTCGGTCGACCTCGCCGCCCGCGCCGGCGACGGGCTCGTCGGCACGGCGCCGAAGGCCGACTCAGTCGAGCGCTTCCGCGAGAACGGCGGCGAGGGCAAGCCCACCTACGGCCAGCTCCACGTCTGCTGGGCCGCCAGCGAGGAGGAGGCGAAGCGCACGGCGCTCGAGTGGTGGCCGAACGCCGCCGTCAGCGGCAGCCACTTCCTCGAGCTGCCGCTGCCCGCCCACTTCGAAGAGGCCGCCGAGCTGGTCGGCGAAGATGACATCGCCGAGAGCGTCGTCTGCGGCCCCGACCCCGAGCGCCACCTCGCCGCCATCCGCGAGTTCATCGACGCCGGCTACGACCACGTCTACGTGCACCAGATCGGCCCCGACCAGGAGGGCTTCTTCGACTTCTATGAGCGCTCGGTGCTGCCGGAGCTGCAATGAAGCTGATCTTCGCCCCGATAGGAATCATCGCCGGCCTGCTCGCCGGCCTCGCCGCCCAGAAGGCGTTCGACCGGCTCTGGGCGATCTTCGACGAAGAGGAGCCGCCCGAGCCCGACCAGCGCCAGATCCGCTACGCGAAGCTGATTCCGGCGCTGCTGATCGAGGGCGCAATCTTTCGTGTGACCAAAGGACTGGTCGACCACGGAGTCCGCGGCGGTTTCGCGCGGCTCACCGGAAAGTGGCCAGGTGAGGAGGAGGAGGATTCACAATGATCGGAGCACTGCTGCTTGGCTTGGTCGCGGGTGCGATCGGGCGGGCGCTGGTCCCCAACGACGCCTTCGAGGGGATGCACGGCCCTCGCTCATGGCTGGTCTCGATCGTGCTGGGCCTTGTTGGCGCGGCCCTCGGCTGGGCGATCTTCACCGCCGGCCTCGGGATCGGCGATGACGACGCCTTCGACCTGGGCGGCATCGTCAGCGCCCTGATCGGCGTCATCATCGTCCTGTTGCTGGCCGGCTTCGTGATGCGTCGGGTCGACGGCGGTCACCGTCACGGGGGGGCGCGGGTCTAGGACCAGCATCGGCACGTCGCGGCGCGCCAGAGCGCGGGAGGCGGCGATCGCCGGCAGGCGATCGGTGAACGCTTGCCAGAGCGCCTCGGCCTCCTCACCTGTGGCCTGGCGCGCCGTGACCGCGATGCGCTCGCCGCCGACCTCGATCCAGGCGTGGGGATCGGCTCTGAGATTGAGGCGCCAGGCGGGGTCCCGGTCGCTGCCGAGGTTGAGGGCGCCGACGGCATAGGCATCGCCGCGGTGAACGTAGGCGACGACCGTCGTGCGCCGGGCGCCCGAGCGCCGGCCGGTGGTTGTCAGCGCCAGCACCGGCTGGCCACCGGCCAGCAACCGCGAGCGCCTGATGCGGCCGCGGCTGAGGTGCAGCAGCACCGCGTGCACCCGGCCCACCCGGGGCTGGACGCGACGGAATCGGGTCAGTGATCGCAGGAATTTGGCGAGCGTCATCGTCAGGGACTACCTTGTGAGCCTCACAAGAACTTAGCCCATCTCTTGAGAGGGTGTCAAGTCAGTGCCCAAGACGCGCCCGGCGGAGAGCCGCGACGACAAGATGGACGAAATCCTGAGCCTCGCCGAGGAGCGGCTGCGCGAGGGCGGTTTCCAGGCTCTCTCAGTCGCCGCGATCGCGCGTGAGCTGGGGCTCGCGCAGAACGCGATCTACTGGTACTTCCCCTCCAAGGACGAGCTATTCGTCGCGACGATGAGGCGAATGCTGGAGAAGATCGCGGCGCGCAAGCCCTCGAAGCGCGTCGGCGATTTGGAGCGGATCCTCTGGTTCACCGATCGGTTCGAGGCCCTGTCCGGCCTGCGGGGTGCGATGAGGGACCGCGCGGAGACCTCGCCCGTCGTCGCCAGCTTCGCCGCCGAGCTCGACGGGCTGCTCTCGAGGATGCTCTCCAACGTGCTGTGCGATCACGTCGGCGAGGATCGGCTGCCGCTGGCGGTCGAATCCTTCCGGGCAACCGTCGACGGGACCTTCGTCAAGGGACTCGACAAGCGATCCAGGCATGAGCTGCTCACCTTCACGCTCGAGCAGTTGACAGCCGGGGCGATCAAGTGAGATCAGCCGGGCTGTGGAGCGGTCTGCGCGCCGGAAATCTCAACGGTGTCGGCGGACGCGTTTTGTCGCCTGGAGAGGGCAAGGCACGGCAGCGCCAGGACTGAGATCCCGGCTCCCATCAGATAGGACGGTGCATACCCCCACACGTCGGCGGCCCGGCCGAGCACCGGCTGGGCCCAGACCCCGCCACTGGAGTCCATCAGCGAGTCGAAGGAGAGGATCGTCGCTCTCTGCCGCGAGGGGATCAGCCCGTTGAGATAGGTCTGGCGAATCGGCATCGAGGCCGCGAACAGCAGGCTCCAGATGGCGATCAGCACGATCACCGCTGCAAAGCTCTCGACGATCCCGATCAGGCCCAGCACCATCGTGCTCAGCCCCGCGATCACGATCAACGCCGAGGTGCGGCGGTGGAAGAGCCTCCGGATCCGCGGCGCGGCCACCCCGCCGACGATCTGCGCGCCGGCGACGATCGCCGCCACCAGGCCGGCGATCGAGTATGCCTGCGGGTCGCCGTAGAGCTCGAGGAGATATGGCTGCAGGGCATAGAAGGCATAGATCCCCACACCGCCGGTGAACAGGGCCTCGACCATCAGCCATTTGACCGCGGGAACTCGCCAGCCGTAGTCGATCGAGGCCGAGGCGACCTTTCGCATCTCGGTCAGCGGCCGCCCGCCCTTCTCGGGTGTGAACCCGACGTCATGCATGAGCCTGAACGCGACCGCGAACATCACGATCAGGACGAGACCGCGAAGCACGAACGGCACTCCGAGGCTGGTCTGCTGGGCAATGAACCCTCCCGCGACGGAACCGGTGAGCATCGCCGCTCCGGTCACTATCTGACCGCGACCGAGCACCGACTCGAGCTCGCCCTTGAAGCCGGTCGCGGCAAGCGCATCGACCAGCCAGGCTTCGACCGCGCCGGAGAAGAAGGTGAACCCGAGCCCGAGCAGCATCGAGACGACGGCCCATTGCCAGAACGGCGCCTCGACCTGCCACAGCAGCACGTAGAGCAGCGTTGACACGGTCAGCGTCACCGTGCCGAGCAGATACGAGGCACGACGCCCAACGGTGTCGGCGACGATCCCCGTCGGCACCTCGAACAGCACCATCCCTGCCGTGAAGAAGGCGTTGGCTGCGAACGCCTCCAGGTTGGAGAGGCCGGCGTCGAGCAGGAAGATGGTGTTGATTCCCCAGATGAACGACGCCGCCAGCGTGTTCCCGAGCAGAAGCGTCAGGTAGGTGCGCTGGATCGAACGGGGCGTCGGCATCCGCCGACGTTATGTCAGGTGGCCAGCTGCTGGCGGCCGCTGCGCGACGGCAGCAGCAGAGCCGAGAGGCAGACCATCGCGAAGGCGGTCGCCTGGAGGGCGATCCCGAGCGGGTTGCCGGAGAGGGGATCGTCGAAGACGAGGATCCCACCGGCGATCTGGCTCGTGTTGGCGACCAGGCCCATCAGGCCGATCGTCTCGATCGCCTGTCCGCCTTGGAGCGCCGCCACCACCGTGTACTGGGCGAGCGCGCCGCAGGCGACGATGAGCGCGACCCAGGGGAGGACGACGGCAAGCGAGACGCCGTCGGCGCCGGTCAGTCCCTTGATCGCGACGCCCGCCAAGGCAATCAGGGTCCCCGCCAGGGCGGCGAGGAGGAGGCCGCGGCGGGCGACGAGTCGCTCCGAGCGATGGCCGAGGGCGAGGCCGATCGCGATCAGCGCCAGCCCTCCCTCGAAGCCGAGGATCGCGGCGAGCGAGAACTCGGAATGGCTGCCGCTCAGGTGAGGCACGGTGAGGATCAGCAGAGCGAGGCCGGCGCCGCCCACGAGCAGCGCCAGCCACTGGCGCAGCTCGACCTGCTCGCCGAAGATCCGCTGCGACATCACCGCTAGGGTCACCGCGCCTCCGGAGAGCACCGCCTGCACGATCGAGATCGGCGCCATCGAGAGCGCCGCGACGTGGATCAGCCAGGCGATCGCCGCGAGGCTCCAGCCGGCGGCGAACCAGGGCGAGCCGGCGAGCCGCCGCGCGCTGCGCAGCGGCTGCTGGATGCGCACCGGCTCCAGGCGATGGCAGCCGCGGTGCTTGAGCAGCGACGCGAGGTTCGTCAGCAGCGCGGCGAGGAGAGCGAGCGCTATGCCGGCCTGCGCCAAGTCTTACGGCCCTTCCACGGGTTCCAGGCGGCGGCGGATCGCGGCGACCGCGGCCGGCGTGGTGCGGCACGCCTTCGCGATCGTGTTGTTGCTGCGGTCCGGTACCCGCTCCACCTCGAACTCGATCAGGGTCGAGCGACGCAGCTTGGCGCGAGCGCCGCGGTCGCCCTCGGTCGTCGCCTCCAGAGCCGCGTCTGCGGCGCGCTCCCGTCTGCAGCCGAGGCAGTAGCAGCCCTCGGCGGAATCGACCCAAGTGTCCGGCAGCGGAACGCGCTCACCGTGCATCCGGCTCTCCGCGACCCCGCAGCGATCGCAGGTCCATTTCAGCGCGGTGTCGTGGGTCGTGGTCATCCGGCGACCCGCGGGCGACGACGGCGGCGGGAGCGCTGCCCCTGGTGCGTCGAGCCGTTCCGCGAGCCTCCGCCTTTGTGGTGCTGGTCGAACTCCCGGGAGAGGCCGAGCGAGCCGGCCATGCGCCGCACCTCGTCGGCCTGGTCGGCGAGCACGAAGCTGATCCCGGTGCCGCTCTGGCCGGCGCGTCCGGTGCGGCCCACCCGGTGCACGTAGGACTCGCGGTCGCCGGGGGCGTCGAAGTTGACGACGTGGGTGATGTCGGCGACGTCGATGCCCCGCGCGGCGACATCGGTCGCGACGAGCGCGTTGATGTCGCCCGCCTCGAAGCGGGCCAGGGCCCGCTCGCGCTGGCGCTGGTTCTTGTCGCCGTGCATCGCGGCCGCTTCGATCCCGCGACTGAGCAGGCGCTTGACGAGCCGGTCGGCGCCGCGCTTGGTGCGGACGAAGACGAGCGTGCGGCCATCCGCGTCGTCGCGCAGCTGCTCGACCAGCCGGTCGAACTTGTCGCTCTGCGTCTCGAAGTGGAAGAAGTGGTGCTCGATGTCGGCCTTCGCCTGCTTGGGCGCGGCCTGGGTGTGGTGACGGGCATCGCGGGTGTAGGCGGCGGCGAGCTTGCCGGTCGCCCCCTGCAGAGTCGCGGAGAAGAAGAGGGTCTGGCGCTGCTTCGGCGTCTGGGCGACGATCCGATCCACCGCCGGCTTGAAGCCCATGTCGAGCATGCGGTCGGCCTCGTCGAGGACGAGGACCTGGACGTGCTCGAGCGAGACGACGCCGCGGGAGATCAGGTCCTCGAGGCGGCCCGGGGTGGCGACGACGATGTCGGCATTGCGGGCGGCCTTGCTCTGGGGGCCGAAGCCGACCCCGCCGTAGACGGCCGCGATCCGCAACTGGCAAGTCTTGGCGACCGATTCGAGCTCGTCGACAATCTGGCTCGCCAGCTCGCGGGTGGGGGCGAGGACGAGCGCCGAGAGACGGCCGGGCTCGACGAGCTCGACCAGGGGAATGCCGAAGGCGAGCGTCTTGCCCGAGCCGGTCGGCGACTGGACGAGCAGGTCATGGCCGGCGAGCGCGTCGCGGACGACCAGCTGCTGGACGGGGAAAGGTTGGGTGATGTCGCGGCGTGCGAGCGCGCGCACCACAGGTTCAGAGATGCCGAGATCGGCAAAAGAAGTGATTGTTGTGGCTCCTTGTATGAGCGTTTTAGGGAGATCCAGCGACCCCTAAACGCAAAGCAGCGCACGGAGGAAACGGAACCTCTCGGGCAGCGTTGAACATCCGCCCGACTCATTCACCGTAGCAGCCACCCCTCGGTGCAGCGGTTTTTCACGGTCGCTGCTCCATTTTCTCCAGCCCCCGGTCGAGCTCGTCGAGGGTAACGGCGCCGACAGGGACCGGCACCGCCCGGAAGGTGGAGGCAGGGAGCCTCAGCCGGAAGGCGATCCTCTGATTCGGGTCGAACGCGGTGACGAGGGGGTTGTCGCCCCAGCTCACCAGCCAGCCACCGTCCTCAAGCTGCCTTGCCGAGCCGCAGCAGTGGCTGGTCCGCACGGCGGGATCGTTGAGCTGGCCGAGATAGATCGCCCTGTCCCGCTCCAGGTCGAGGCGGTAGAAGACGACCCGCGGCCGCCGCGGCCGGTCCTTCCCGTTGTCGTAGACGCTGAGGCTGCCGTCCGCGGCGATGCGGGCGTCGTGCTGCCCGCCGAGCAGCTTCCTCGCCGGGTCGCCGACGATTCGCAGCGAGTCGGCGGTCCGGCTGCCGCCCAGCTTCCAGCGGATCTCGCCGGTCGAGCGACGGATCCCGTAGACGGCGTCGGTGTGGCGGGTCGAGATCACCACTTCGTCCGTCCCGCGAGGCTCGATCGAGTTGATGTGAACCGGGTCGAACGCCCGGCGCCCCCGCAGCCGCCGCCGCGGATTGCTCAGCACGTTGCGCCACCAGCGGCCGGTCTCGTCGAGGGCGATCTGCGCGCGCGAGTTCCACCGCCACAGCAACCGGCCGCGCGAGTTGAGTTCCTGGACCTCGGCGGAGACGATCGCCGCCTTGGCGGGCCCGCCGTAGCGGCTCAGGTCCGCCGTTTCCGGGACGTAGGTGCCGACCAGGACGTCGCCGTCGCCGTCCTCGCGGTACTCGTGCCCGTCGACGATCGTGCCCTTCGTCCTGACCAGCCGCAGCAGCTCGCCGGCGGGTGAGCGAATCTCGTGCGCCATGCGCGGGTCGAGCCCGTACCCGTCCCCGAACGACCTTGCCCAGGCGATGGTCCCGTCGTGCAGCACCTGTGCCCACAGCGCCCGCGTCGTAGGGCTGTACCACCAGCGCGGAACGCCCTCGTGGTCGAAGACGATCACCCAGGGACGGGCATCTCGCGACTCCCTGAAGCTGACCGCGAACAGGCCCGGCGGGACGTCGCCCAGGCGCTCGAACCGCCATGCTGGGAAGTCCGCGGGGAGGCAGCGCACGCTGAAAGAGCGCCGCCGGTCGTCGGCACCGATCGAGATCCGGAAGTTCTCACCGGGCCGGACGCCGGGCGGACGCCGGTCGCAGCGCGAGACATAGCGCGACTCGGCGGGATCGAAGTCCGGGTAGAGCCCCTCGATCTCGATCGAGGGCTCGCTGGCTGCCGGGGTCTCCGGATCGCTGCCGCAACCCACGACCGTCAGCGCGACCAGGCTGCCGGCGGTCAGGATGGAGGTGAGGAGCCTCAGAGATCGCACTCGTAGTAGAGCATCGAGGGGCCGTCCTCTTTGCCTTCGCGGTTGGTGAAGCCGACGCTCTCGTAGAGGGCGCGGGCCGCGGTGTCGGTCTCGCCGGTGTTGAGGTCCATATGGGTGGCGCCGGCGGCGCGCGCCGTCTCCATCGCGCTCTCCAGCAGCGCCCGGCCGATGCCCCCGCCGCGCAGCGCGGGGACGACGTAGAGCTCCTCCAGGTAGGTGCTGAGCCCGTTGTCCCACATCGTCCGCAGGTACCGCATCTGGGCGAGCCCGTCGGGACCCTCGCCGGCGAGGAGGAAGACCAGCGTGCCGTCCTCGATGAAGGCGCCTGCCCGCTCGGCGAGGACCGCGGCGGGCGGAGTGGGTTCGGAGAACTCGGTGTTGAAGTCGTGCAGGAGGCGGCCGATCTCGTCGGCGTCGGCGCTAGTCGCGCGGCGGATGGTGACCCGAGTCTCCACTACGCAACCGGTGGCGGCGCTCCCTCGGCGCTTGCCGCGAGCGACTCGTCCCAGCCGCAGGTGGCGCAGGCGTGCTGGAAGGTTGAACGGGCGAACTGGAGCGCGAAGGTGTGCGGGTCCTCGCTGGCGCGGACGTCGTCCCAATCGAGGACGTAGAGCCCGAGCGCCTCCTCCCAGCGCGCGGCGGCGGGCTCGAGCGCGACGTCCGCGAATCCCGGCGGGGCGGGATGCGCGTAGGCGTAGAACGCAGCCTTGCCGTATTTGACGTCGCCCGGCCACCAGCCGACGGCGACCTCCTCGGCATCCATCGAGTTGCGCATGATGAAGTCGGGCGAGGGCGGCTCGGCCGGCTGGCCGGAGAAGAGGCTGACCGCGAGGTCGAAGGAGCCCCACCAGGCGTTGACCGGAGTCGAGCGGCCGCGGTAGGGCGCCCGGAAGGCGGCGAGCACCTGGGCGGCCTGGGTGGCGGCGGCGAAGTAGGAGGCGACCTGGTCGGGGTCGTAGGTGGCGTGCTCCTCGTCCTCGTCGAGTGGCACGGTCCATGAGACCTCCTGCGGGGTGGGATCGATCTCGACTGGGCCGCCGAGGTTGGCGACGGCCTGCAGCAGCTCACGCGTCACCCCGCCGACAGCGTGGTCGGGTGTCAGGTCGATTCTCACTTCGCGACCGTCGCTGTGCTCGACCACTGCCTGGTGGCCACGCAGGTCGAGGGCGACAACGAGGGCACCCGACCCGTCCGGCGCCGGCAGCGCCGCTGTCTCCCAGCCCCGCGCGGTCAGCCGCAGCGCGGCATGCTGGAGCTGTGGCTCTGGCGGCGCCAGTTCCGCCGCGAGCTTGCCGAGGACCTGAGTGTGCGCGTGCAGCGTGTCGCAGGTCTCTCTCCATTCCTCATATGAGACGGAGGGCCACGAGGGTGAAGGCGCCACCGGCTAACGGTAGCGTGGTCTGTTGGCATGCCCGCCAACGACAAGCAGACCAGCTGGCGCACCTGGGCGGTCGGCGCACTCATCGCCCTCGTCCTCATCGTCGCCCTGCAGAACTCCCAGCAGGTCAGGGTCGACGTCCTCTTCGTCACGATCGACGCCCCCTTGATCATCACCCTGCTGGTCGCCGTCGCGATCGGCGCCCTGATCGGGTACGTCGCCCCAGTCGTGCGCCGTCACCGCCGCGACGAGCGACGCCGCGGCGCGGGTTGAGCCGGCAGGATCAGTCCGCTGAGCCTATGGCCGCGGTGGCCGGGAGGGGGGCGGTGGCGTCGCTTGGCTCGGCGGGGGCGACAGCTCGCGGCGTCACCTTCCACTTGCGCTCGCGCATCGCCTCCTTGATGTGAGCGGTGCGGTTGATCACGTTCTTGAACTCGGCGTAGAAGAGCTGCGAGCAGAGGCCGTAGAAGAAGAACCATGACTTGTGGCGCCCGACGGATGGGTCTGAGAACCGCCACGCCGTCCACGCCTGCACCGGCCCGGCGCTGAAGGTGAGCAGCGTCGTCGCCACGAAGATCGGGACGAACCAGCTGATCGCCGGGTCCCCGCGGAGCAGCCAGTAAGCGAGGATGGCGAGGGTCTGCAGCGACAGCCAGGGGACCAGCTCGCGCCAGCCCAGCAGGTGCAGGCAGCCGAGGCGCTGGCGCACCGTGAGCTCCTTGCTGCGCAGCGCGGCCCGCAGATGGCGCAGCGCCACCTGTGACCAGCCCTGGGCCCAGCGCATGCGCTGGTTCCAGAGTGCCGCGACGTGGTCGGGAGCCAGCTCCGTGGAGACCAGGCCCCGGTCGGAGACGATTCGCCCGCCGGCGCGCAGCACCCGCAGGGAGGAATCGATGTCCTCGGTCAGCATGAAGCTGCGCATCCGAGTGCGCTCGATCATCTCCCGCCGCCAGTAGCCGTTCGAGCCGCCGAAGATCCCGAAGCCGTGGATGCGCGCCCGTCCCGGGTGGGTGACCGCGTACATCGCCTCGAACTCCGCCGCGACGAGCCGGGTCAGCTTCCTTTCAGAGCCGTTGCGCACGACGCAGTGGCCCTGGACGACGTCCGCCTCCGAGGCCAGCCAGCGCCAGGCACGCAGGAACGAGCCCGGCGCCGGGTGGTGGTCGGCGTCGAAGATGCCGACGAACTCTCCGCGCACCCGTGCCAGCGCCGCATTGACGTTCTGGGCCTTCGAGGCGCTGCCTTCGACGCGCAGCGGCTCGAAGCGCGGGTCGCGGGCGGCGATCGCGCGCAGCTCCTCCTCGACCGGCAGCGACCGCGGCGTGTTGTAAGCGAGGACGATCTGCAGGCCGGGATAGTCCTGGCGCAGGAAGGCCTCGACGGTCTCCACCACGGTCTCGGCCTCGTTCGGAAGGTAGGCGGCGATGATCGCCGAGGCCGGCGGCGCGCGGTCCTCCAGCGGCGGCGGCTCGACCGGCCTAATCGCGGCGACGCTCTCGGCGATGATGGTGAGCGCGGTGAGCGCCAGGGCGATGACGATCGCCAGGTACACCCCGCCGGTCACGTCGAGGCCGAGCCCGTCCATGGCGAAGTAGAAGAGGAGCGGGATCCCGAAGCAGAGGATCTGCTGGAACCCGACCTGCAGCGGCGTGCGCAGTCGCCTCAGCCGCGCCCGCAGTCCGCTCGGCGCGCCGTCTTCCTCTCGGGAGAGCTCCGGTCGCCAGCGCGCCGGGTAGAGGTCGAGCTGCTCCGTCGCGTGCATCAACGCGATCCAGGCCCGCTCCTTCAGCTCTTCGGAATCGGTTCCGCCGGCCGAGGTGACGTAGCCGAGCGCCGGGGTGAAGCGGTGGCGGTCGCCGCCGACGGCGAACTCCTGCTCGTAGAGCTTGCGGCTGAGGCGTTCGAGCCGCACCTGGGCGCCGTCGGGGGGTGTGCCGGGCAGCAGCAGGGAGAGCTGGCCGCGCGAGAGGCCGATCATGTCGAGCTTGCGCCCATCGGCCTCGATCGCCTTGACGATCTGCGCGAGCAGCTCGTCGCGCGCCCGCGAGCCGAGACGGGCCTGGACGTCCGGGAGCTCGTGCAGCGAGAGGTAGGCGAGCGATCCCGGCCTGCCCTCGCGGTTCATCCGCTCGACCTCCTTGGCGAGCTGGGCCTCGAACGCGGCCTCGGTCAGCGCTCCGGTCACGGGGTCGGTGACCAGGCGCTCGCGCGGCACCGGCCGCCGCGCCAGCCGCACGCCGATCCGCGCCGCCAGCTCGGAGTCCGGGATGCCGCGTCGGGCGACATCGTCAGCACCGAGAGCGAAGGCACGCAGGCGGGTCTCGGCGTCGCCCTTCCTGACGAGGACCAGCGCCGGCACCGCCTCGGTGGCTGGATCGTCGCGCAGGGTGGGCAGCAGGGAGAGCGCGTCCGTCTCGCCGCATGCTCCGTCGAGCACGACTAGGTCCGGGACAGCCTGCTCGATTCGCCACTGCGCTTCCCCGACGTTGCGGCAGACGATGGCGAGCGAGCCGGCCTCCCCGAGCAGGCGCTCGACCCGCGCCGTCAGCTTTTCGTCCACGCAGACCAAGAGCACGGCGTCATGCCGTGCGTTGAGCGCGTCGGGCGCGGCGGCAAGGCCGCCGTCTCGTGAGGACACACCCCTTTATCGTCAGCGGTAGTGGCTCCTTGAAGCGGGAAGGCGGCCGTTCAGGCCGCCCTGGTGACCGGGGCGACGACGACGCCGAGCCTCGGCAGGACCTCGCGGGGCGTAGACCTCGATCGCTGTGTTCAGCGCTCTGGCAGTGTGCGCTCGGCGAGGTGTCGGAGTAGGGCCTCCATGCCGCGCTCCCGGCGCACGCGGCGCTGTTCGTCGGCGCCGTTGCCCTCGCGCAGGATTCGCTCCAGCTCGTCGAAGCAGTCCTCGCCGCCGAGGTCGCGGGCGTAGGGACGAGTCGAGTCGAGCACGCGGCGGGCGACCTCCCTGGCCGGCGCCGGCGATTCGTTGTCGAGGACGATCTCCGCGTCGAGCCCGTGGCTCGCCGCCTGGAAGTAGGACTCCTCGAGCGCCTCCCGGTAGAGCACGAGCGGAGTCGGGTCCTCGAGCTCCTTTGCCGCGATCGCCTGGATCAGCCCGGCGATTGCGCTGGAGGCGGCGACGTCGGTCAGTACGTCGAGGGCGCGTACCTCGACCGTGCCCAGCTTCGGGTGGGGGCGCACGTCCCACCAGATGTACGTGTAGTCGCTGACCCCGGCGGCGGCGATCAGCTGGTCGGCGACGCGGCAGAAGTCGTCGTAGTCGCGGAAGAGCCGCGGCACCTGGAAGCGCGGGTAGGCCCGCACCACCGAGGTACGGGCGCTGGCGTGGCCGGAGTCTGCCCCCTCGCGAAAGGGCGAGTTGGCGCTCAGCACCTGCAGGACCGGCAGGTAGAGGCGGAAGGCGTTGGCTAGGCGCACCGCAGTGTCCGGGTCGGGCATGCCGACGTGGACGTGGAGACCGCATGGGGGGTTGGCAAGCAGGTCGCCGAAGTCCTTGCGGACGACTTCGTAGCGCGGCTTCTTGACAAGCTTGGCCTTGCCTGCTGGGGCGGCGGGGTGGAGGCCCGCCGCGAGCAGGGGGAAGCCGACCTCGTCGACGCCTCGCCTCGCCGCCCCGAGCTCCTCCAGAACCTGGCCGGGACCGTGGCAGACGCCGGTCTTGACCTCGATCTGTTCGGTGAAGACCTCAGACGAGACGCGGCCGGCGAGCGCCGGCGGAACCCGCTCGAGCACCGCTTCGCTCGCCGTCGCCAGCGCGAGGTCGTCGTCGACCAGCAGCAGCTCCTCCTCGACGCCCAGCGAGAGCGGCGGCGAGGCGCCAAAGCGGTGTGAGTAGCGATCGTAAGCGCCCTCCGTCTCCTTGGTCCCCATGATCCGGGCAGCTACCCCACCCGGGCAATGGCTCAAACGGTCGTGCACGGAGAAGGAGCCGGGCTGGCGCTTACCCCGCAGACCCGGCTCCTCGTTGGGAGTGCCTCAGCTTTCTTGTCCTACTAACCCCGAGTTGGGTGAGAAGTAGTTACCCGGATAGACGTTTCGATTAAACGGTGGACCGCGCGCCGATCAGAGTGCGCGGTCCACCGTTAACGGTTAACCGGTTCTCAGCTGACCGCGATCGCGGTCAGCTTCGTGTCGGAGGCCGATCACCGGCAGCACGATCGTCTGCGTCAGGGAGAGGAGCCAGACGGTGCCGACCAGCGCCGCGCCGAACCCGACCAGGAGCCAGGAGGAGAAGCCGAGGTCGCGCATCCACTTGGGAGCGGCGAAGATCCCACTCAGCTCGCCGGGCTCGATCTCTATGTCCCTCTCTTTCACACAGGAACTTTCGCGCACGTGACGGCGGCAGACCGGGTCACCTATGTCGGTCACGCGACCGTCCTCGCCGAGCTCGGCGGCGCCCGTTTGCTCACCGATCCGGTGCTGCGCGGGCGGGTCGGGCCCCTGCGCCGCCAGGGACCATCCCCCGCGCCAGAGGTGTGGAGAGAGCTGGACGCGGTGCTGATCTCCCACCTGCACCACGACCACGCCGACCTGCCCTCGCTGCGCATGGTCGGCCGCGACGTGCCGGTCCTCGCCCCGCGCGGTACGAGGAGGTTCTTCGAGCGCCGCGGCTTCTCCGCGGTCACGGAGCTGGTGCCGGGAGAGTCGGCGCGGGTCGGCGCGGTGACGGTGACCGCGACCGAGGCGGTGCACCCGAGCGAGAGCCGCTTCGAGCGGGACTCGGAGGCGATCGGCTTCCTCATGGCCGGCGGCTCTCGGCGCGTCTACTTCGCCGGCGACACCGATCTCTTCGACGGCATGGAGCGGCTTGCGGGCGAGCTGGACCTGGCGCTGCTGCCGATCTGGGGTTGGGGGCGAGCCTCGGCCCAGGGCACCTCGACCCCGAACGCGCCGCCCGCGCCGCCGCCCTACTTGAGCCACGGATCGCCGTCCCGATCCACTGGGGACGCTCTACCCGCTCGGCCTGGCGCGGCTGCGCCCGGACCCGCTGCGCACACCGCCGCGCGAGTTCGCCGCCCGAGTGCGCGAGCTGGCGCCTCAGATCGAGGCGCGGGTACTGGCCCCGGGAGAGGCGACCTCGCTGGCGTAGCTCGAGTGCCCCAGCTCGGCGAGCCAGCCGCAGAAGATTCGGTGGACGCTTTCCGCCCCGACGACCTCCTGCTCGGGCCACTCGAGCTCGCTGGGGTGGAGAACGAAGGGGAAGCTCTGCGTCCCGCCGAGCCCGCCGTGCGAGCCGACCAGCTCCTCGAAGGCGGCGACTTCGCCGAACTGCGGCCAGAGGGTGCTGTTGAGCATCAGGTCGGCGCAGTGGGGGAAGCCGTCGGTGCGCCGCAGGTGGCGGGCGGCGTTGGGACCGAAGGGCGCGAGCGGGTCCTCGCCCTCGACCCGGTCCTCGTCGAGGAACCGCGTCCCGTCCCTGCCGACCGCGAGTGCGCCCGAGCGCTCGGAGCGGACTAGGGCGAAGCCGATGCCGGGGTGCTCGCGCAGCGCCGGCATCAGCTGTGGATAGAGCTCCTCGATCTGCTCCAGGGTCACCCGGCCCGGCTCGCGCGGGAAGCTGATCAGGCCCAGGCAGCCCGAGGCCATCACCGAGAGCTCCGGAATCTCCTTGCCGCGCGTCTCTTCGAGGTCCTCCCTGGCCTCGGAGTCGAGGGTGACGATGCCGTCATCGCGGCGGTCCCGCGTTGCGATCCGCACCGCGCTCGCGGCCGCGGTGTCGTCGCGCGCGACCTCGGTCAGGCCGGCGCTGAGGTAGGCGAGCGCGTCGTCGTCGCCCCCTTCGACGGCGATCGTGCTCTCCGGCTGGCAGGCGGCGCGGACCACGTCCTCGAGCGTCTCGTCGTAGCGGTCGCGGAAGGTCTCGCCCCGCGACTGGCCGTGGTCGGAGAGGACGACGAGGCGGTAGGGCCGCGGCGCCTCCGGGCAGGCGGCGGCGATCCGCGCGATCTGGCGGTCGAGGTCGCGCAGCACGGCGAGCGCGTCGTGGCGCTCGATCCCGGAGTGGTGGGCGACCTCGTCGTAGGCGAGGAAGGTGGTGTAGATCGTTGGCCGGCCGACGAGGATGTCGCCAACCACGGCCGCCACCTGGAGGTCGCGCTGGACGATCGTGCCCCAGGCGCGGACGAGCGCGTAGGAGCGGCTGCGGTGGATCCGCGGCCGCACGTCGTCGCGGACCTGGGCGCGGGCGGCGCGGCGCTCACGCGCCACCTCGGCGAGGACGAGGACGAACGTGCGGGCAACCGCGGAGGGGCGGGCGAAGTAGGCTGCGTAGTCGCGGCCGATCGGGCGCCGCCGCCGCAGCGCGGTGCTCATCGTCAGCATCGAGTGCGGCGCGTCGCCGGAGAGGATGTTGGCGCGGCTGGCGCCGTCGGCGTGCAGCAGGCCGCGCCCGTTCGAGTGCCGCCGCTCGAGCTCTTCCGCATCGCGCGGGTGGTTGGTCACGATCGCCGTGTCGCGGTCCTTCTCCCACCAGCGGAAGGCCGGCATGTCCTCGTTGTCGCCGTGCAGGAGGCCGGCCTGGCAGGCGCCGGTCTGCGAGGACCAGTCGGTCTCCCACCTGTTGAGCTGGTGGCTGCCGTCGCGCAGCCAGGCGGCGAGGTTCGGGGCGCTGCCGTCGCTGAGCGCGCGGTGCAGCACGTCGTGCGCCAGCCCGTCGACCTCGAGGAAGACGATGCCTGGGACGTCGCTGCGCACCGTCTGCTTGCGGCGCCGCGCCTGCCGCCGCACGACGTGGCGGTACCAGGTCTCGTCTTCGTCGATCGCGAACAGGGCGTAGACCACCGCGGTCACCGCCGTCATCGCGATCGTCACCACGATCCCCTCTAGCACGCCGTCGATCTGGCCGCCGGGGAGGACGTCGATGGCGAAGGTGACGAGCACCCCGTTCAACACCAGCGCCGCCCCGCCCAGGGTGAGGACGGTCAGTGGCAGCGCGAAGCGGGCGAGGGTCGGCCAGACGAGGGCGTTGAGGAGCCCGATCAGCGCCGCCGCCGCGAGCGCGTTCGCAGCGCCGTCGAGGACGAAGCCCGCCAGCACCTCGGAGAGCAGCAGCAGGGTGAGCGCGTCGAGCAGGAGAACGAGCAGGACCCGAAAGGTTCTCTCCGCCATCGGGCAGCAGTCTAAGCCGGCTCTGTGGCTCGCTGCTGGACTGCTCCGAGCCCGCCCAAGGCGCCGAGCGCCGACCCGACGAAAAGCGCAAGGACGAACAGGCTGTCCCCGTCGACCTGTCCAAAGTTGAGGTCCTGGGTGAGGGAGTTGAGCAGCGTCAGCGCCAGCGCCCAGAGCGGTCCGACCAGCGCGCCCCAGGCTGCGCCTGCCAAGGACGTCATCGCGCCATTGGCCCTGGAAACGGCGAAGCCGGCGTAGAGAGCGAAGAACGCCGGAACGATGAGCAGCACGGCGAGGATCGGAGCGAAGGCCCAAGCCGGCAATGCGTTCCCGTAGTCGAAGATCCGGAACTCAGCCCCCAGTATGTCGACGCCTTGCTCCTCGATCAGCTTCTCTGACTTCGACTGGGCGATCGGGATCGGCAGGAAACGCGCTACCGCGCCTCCCGATTCGCCTTCGTCGTCGATCGACGTGGTGGCTAGGACTGCGCCGGCGAAGTCATCGTTGAACAGCCTGAGCTCGGCGCCGGTTCCCAGAGCCTGGTAGCGATATCCCAGATCGCCGGCGAAGAGCACGTCGTCGACCAGTGCGGTGGCGAGCGAGCGGTCCTCCCTGGCTTCGCTGGCGTCCCGGGCGATCTGGACTCCCCAGAGGAGGACGGCGAAGAGGCTCAGGATGGCCAGGGAGGCGGCAAGTGGGCGGAAGATGGCAGAGGCGGTGGCAAGGCTTCGGTCGATCGGCGAGTCCGAGGCAAAGGGAGGCTCCTCTCCTCGCAGCGCCCATGCGGTACCGCCGATCCCGCCCACGGCGCCCCAGAGCAGGCTGAGCACCAGAACGGAGCCCTCGGAAGGGGAAAGGCTGCCGTTCGTATCTGAGAGCGATCCCGCAAAGAGGCTGAGGACCAGCATCGTCAACGCAAACGGGATGCCGACAGCGGCGCCCCATACGTAGCGCAGCGATGAGGGATGGCCTGCCGTTCGAGTGGCCATGAAATTGGCGCCGAGGGCGCAGCCCCCAATCGGAAAGAGGACGAAGAGAAGCGGTGCGATGCGGACGCTCAGCTCGCCTCCGTCGAAGCCCAGCTCGAATGAGGCCAGCGTAGTGGTGGTGGCATACATCAGGGTTTCGCGCAAGAGATCGGAGGAGTCCTCGCTGCTGATGTCGATGAAGGACTCGCTCGGGATCGCTATCGCGAGCAGAAAACCGGCCGCCAGGACGATCGCTGATCCAATCAGGGCACTGAGAGCCGCGAACTGAACTCCCGGAAGTTGGCTGTAGTCGCGCAGCAGCTGCAAAAAGTCGGCGGCTTGCGGAGTCGCACTTCCAGCGCCAGCGGCCGCACCGATTGGCGATTCGGGATCGATCGTTTCCTCTGCCACGGCTGGCTGGACGACTTGCTCGGCGCCACAGCTCTGGCAGAAACGTGCGGAGGCTGAGATCGCCGCGCCGCAGCCAGCGCATCGAAGTGTCTCGGCGCCGCTCATTCGTCTGCCTCGACGGCCCAGCTCTTCACCGGGCCTTCGCCGTATTCGCCTGCCGCTATTTCGATCAGAGCCGGCTGGGCTTCCGCGGGAAGCGTGAATTCAATGACGTAATTGTCGATGGTCAAGCCTGGCTGCAGGGAGCTGCCGCAGTTGGCCGTGTTTCCGGCGATGACACCTTCACCTTCATAGCTTCGACCGACCGAATCCACGAGCGTGACCTCCGAACCCGTGCAGAAGATTTCGGCGGGCTGGGAGCCATTGTTCTTGGTTTCGATGGTGACGAGCCAGGTCGCTTCCTCGCCAGAGCTGGAGCCTCTCTCGACGCTTGGCTTCATCACGAACTCGCCGACTGTGCCGGCCACACCTGCCAGATAGTCGGCGTCGGGGGCGGATCCCTCGCCCTCGACCAGTTCGTCGGCGTCGCCGCTGAGGCTCTCCTCGGCCTTGAGCTGGCTGGCGAAGTTTTCCTTCTGTTCGGCTGTCAGGTCGAGTTCTTCCTCGACGAAGTCGAGCTCGGATTCAGCCTCCGACAGCTCATCGCTGAGCTGTGCCACCTGCTGCTCCAAGTCGCCTACTTCACTCGAATCGTCTCCGAGCACGTTGCCGGCGACGAAAGCGCCGATCAAGAGGGCGAGCCCAGCCAGGACGGCAATGCCCAGCCGGCGGTTTGGCCCGCCAGATCTTCCTGTCGCCGCCTGCCCCGTCGGCGGCTCTCTCTGATCACCACCCTCCATGAGTCTGGCGCAACCTCTCAGACCAATGGTTTGAAGTCAACTGTCTACTTGAAGCAAGAACAAGCGCTGGAAACCTGGAAACCAAACCACACACCACTAGATAACCGGCCTAACGCAGGTTTCCGGCACGCGCCTGCAGCACCTCGCGCTCGCGGGCGTTGTCGCTGAGCGCGGCGGCGCGGGCGAACTCCGCGGCTGCCTCCTGGTTGCGGCCGAGTCGCTCCAGCAGCTCGCCGCGGGCCGCTGGAAGCAGGTGGTAGCCGGCCAGCGCCGGCTCGTCGGCGAGCCCGTCGAGCAGCCGCAGGCCGTCGGCCGGGCCGAACGCGAGCCCAACCGCTACGGCGCGGTTGAGGCGCACCACCGGCGAGCCGGTGATCGCGTCGAGCGCGTCGTAGAGGGCGACTATCCGCTCCCAGTCGGTCTGCTCGGGTGTTCGCGCGCGGGCGTGGCAGGCGGCGATCGCGGCCTGCAGCGCGTAGGGCCCGAGCGGGCGGCCCAGCGCCTCGGCCCGCTCCAGCGCCTTCAGCCCGCGACCGATGAGGACGAAGTCCCAGCGCGAACGGTCCTGCTCGGGCAGCGGGATCGCTTCGCCGCCGGGACCGGTGCGGGCGGGGAAACGCGACGCCTGCAGCTCCATCAACGCCACCAGCCCTAGCGCCTCGGGCTCGCGCGGCATCAACCCGACCAGGATGCGGCCGAGCCGCATCGCCTCCTCGCAGAGATCGGTGCGAATCCAGTCATCGCCGCCGCTTGCCGCGTAGCCCTCGTTGAAGATCGCGTAGATCACCTCCAGCACCGAAGCGAGCCGCTGCTCGCGCTCGGCCGCGCCCGGCACCTCGATCGGCACCCGCGCCTCGGCCAGGCTGCGCTTGGCGCGGACGATCCGCTGCGCCACCGTCGACTCCTTGGCGAGGAAGGCGCGGGCGATCTCCGCCGTCGTCAGCGAGCCGACCAGGCGCAGGGTCAGCGCCACCCGCGCCTCGGTCGCCAGCACCGGGTGGCAGGCGGTGAAGATCAGGCTGAGCAGGTCGTCTTCGATCTCGTCGTCGGCGGCCGCGGCAAGGTCACGCTCGCTGAGCTGCGCCTGCAGCTCGACTTCCCGCCCCAGCTGCTCCTCCTTGCGGACCGCCATCTCGCGGCGGCGCGAACGGTCGATCGCGCGGTTCTTCGCGGTCGCCATCAGCCAGGCGCCGGGGTTGTCGGGGACGCCGGACCGCGGCCACTGCTCGAGCGCCGCGACGAGCGCGTCCTGCGCCAGGTCCTCGGCGATCCCGACGTCGCCGGTCATCCGCGCCAGCGCCGCGATCAGGCGCGCCGACTCGATCCTCCAGACCGCGTCGATGGCGCGGCGGGCGTCCTGCTCGTTCATCTTCTCGCCCGCCGCGCGCTGCCGCCGGCTACTGGTTCTGCTCCGTCTGGGCGCGCAGCCGTTCCTCCTGCTCGCGCACCTCCGGCGTGTACTCCTCGCCGAAGTCCTCGGCCTCCGCGACCTGGCGGATCTCGATCTCGCCCTCTTCGTCGTGGGGGTTGGGGCAGCGCTTCATCCACTCCACCGCCTCCTCGAAGGACCCGACCTGCAGCAGCCAGTAACCGGCCACCAGCTCCTTGGTCTCGGTGAAGGGGCCGTCGACCACGGTCCGCTCGCCGTCGCCGCCAAAGCGCACGCGGGCGCCCTTCGAGCTCGGCAGCAGTCCCTCGCCGGCCAGCATCACGCCGGCTTTGACCAGCTCTTCGTTGAAGTTGCCCATCTGGGTGAGCATCTCCTCGCTCGGCATCTTGCCGGCCTCGGATTCCTCACTTCCCTTGACTATCGCCATCACTCTCATCCTCGATCCTCCTTCGTGTCGCGGGGCCGGCGAAAGGGCCGGATTCCCTCTCTTTACCCCTACGACGAACGAGCATCGCCGAAATCGACACGACTTCGGAGAAATCTTCGTGAGCGGCGCTGTGAGGCCAAAGTTGTCCCGGTTCGGACCGCGAGCGGCTGTCACCCTGGGAGCATGAACCTGCGTTTTCTCCCCTGGCTCGTGATCGCCCTGTTGGGGGCCGGCATCCTCTCTTCATCCGCCGGCGCCGCCTGGCCGGGCCGCAACGGCCCAGTCGTCTACATCGGCCTGGGACCGGCGCCGCCGGGCGTGGCCGTCTCCTACGTCGCCGCCGGTCTGCGTACGTTCGATCCCGATGTGCCGGGCTCGAGGACGCAGCTGACCGAAGACAACACCGATCGCGATCCGAAGGTCTCACCCGACGGCCGCCGCGTCGTCTTCTCGCGCACGATCAGCCGCTCCTTCGAAGGCAGTACCTCCGGCATCTTCGTAGTCAACATCGACGGCACCGGCCTCACCCAGGTGACCGCCGGCGGCCCCGGCGGCGCCAGCGACGTCGAGCCCGCCTTCTATCCGTCCGGAAACCGAATCGCCTTCGTCCGCGGCAGCTCCGAGCCCGAAGGCCGCCCCGGCCTCTACTCGGTGCGGCTGGACGGCACCGGCCTTCGCCGCGTCTTCTCCGGCACGACCGGGATCCGGGCGCCCGCCGTCTCGCCGAGCGGCCGCCAGATCGTCTTCGCCTGCCGCTACCTGCGCGACGGGTTCGAGATCAACGGAGAACACATCTGCTCGATCCGGCCCGACGGCTCCCATCGCCGTGATCTCACCCGCCGTTTCGACGGCCAGCCCGCCTTCGACCCTGACTTCAGCCCCTCCGGTCGCACGATCGCCTTCGACGTCGGCCCAGGGGTCGCAGCCGACGTCTTCACCATGCGCGCGAACGGCGCCCGCCTCGGCGCCCTCACCAACCGCGGGCTGCGCGGCGGCAGAACCTTTCCGCGGGATCTCGGCTACGACGACCCCGCCTTCGCCCCGGCCGGCGGTTCGCTGATCGCCGTCGCCCGCTCGGGTGTCCGTCCCCGCTTCGTCATCGTCCCGCTCGGCGACGCCGCGCATCCCCGCCGCCTCGACGCATCGATCCTCGGCCGCGCCCCGGCCTGGGCGCCTCTGCCGCCCGGGCCTTAGCCTCTCAACTCGGGTCACTCACGTAGTCGAGACGAGGAGGCGAGATGACCGAGCTGACCGAGAGGCAGGCCGAGTTGTGCGAGCGCAGCGAGGTCGACTACTCCGACCTGCGCGCGCTCTTCGTCAACTGCACGCTGAAGCGCAGTCCCGAGGTCTCCAACACCCAGGGGCTGATGGACGTCTCGATCGAGATCATGCGCCGCAACGGGGTCGAGGTCGAGTGCATCCGCGCCATCGACCACGAGATCGCCACCGGCGTCTGGCCGGACATGACCGAACATGGCTGGGAGCGCGACGAGTGGCCGCAGATCTTCGAGAAGGTGATGGCGGCCGACGTCCTCGTCCTCGGCACGTCGATCTGGCTGGGCGAGAAGTCCTCGGTCGCGACCCAGGTGATCGAGCGCCTCTACGGCAACTCGCACCTGCTCAACGAGGCCGGCCAGTACGCGTACTACGGCCGCGTCGGCGGCTGTCTGGTCACCGGCAACGAGGACGGGGTGAAGCACTGCGCGATGAACGTCCTCTACTCGCTCCAGCACCTCGGCTACACGATCCCGCCGCAGGCGGACGCGGGCTGGATCGGCGAGGCCGGCCCCGGCCCCTCATACCTCGACGAGGGATCCGGCGGCCCGCAGAACGACTTCACCAACCGCAACACGACCTTCGCCACCTGGAACATGCTGCACCTGGCGCGGATGCTGAAGGACGCCGGCGGCATCCCGGCCCACGGCAACCAGCGCACCGAGTGGGAAGCCGGCTGCCGCTTCGACTTCCCCAATCCCGAGCACCGCGCCTAGCTTGCCGCCTGCCCGTTCGGCTTCACGACCAGCCAGAGGCCGCCGAACTCCGCGACGTCGTGGCAGAGGATCGTGCCTGGGGAGTCGTCGACGTAGTAGTAGAGCGGGTGACCGGCATAGGTGACCTGGAGCTTGCCGTCGCTTCGCTTGGTGGTCCCGAGCAGGCGCTGCTCGCCGCCACCGGCAACCGGTTTGCCCTTGGTGAGCACTGGTGGCCAGACGTCGGCGCAGGTCCCGTAGCACTCCGCTTTCTTCGTCTTCTCCTTGTCGAAGAGATAGAAGGCCTCGCCCTTGCCGTCGGCGATCACGCGGCCGTAGTCCGAGCTGACGACCTTGACCCGGGTGCCCTTGGGCGGCCTCGAAGCCCGGGCCTTTCCCGCTTCTGCGCTCTTCTCCGTTGCCGGATCCGAGCCCGACGCGCCGCCGTTGCCGTCCGCGTCGCCGCAGCCAGCGACGATCAGCGCCGCGGTCGCGAGGAGGAGAAGGAGCGCCAAGGCCCTCATCGTCACCGATGGTAGCCGCCTGCTTGACCCCCCAGCCGACCTACGCCGCCGGCTCGGCCAGCGGCGTCGGCTCGGCGCGGCCGCGCAGCGTCACCGCCTCGCGGAGCACCCAGCGTCTCTCCTCATCGCCCGCCGCCGCGATCGTGGAGCTGGAGGCGAGGACCCGGGAGGGCCGCTCCTTGGCGAGCTCGGTGAGGCGGGCGGCCTCGTTGACCGGATCGCCGATCACGGTGTACTCGAAGCGGCTCTCGGCGCCAATGTGCCCGGCCACGACGAGGCCGGAGGCGACGCCGATCGCCGCCTCCAGGTGGGGCAGCCGCTCGCGCAGGCGGGCGTCGAGCTCGCGGGCGGCCAGCAGGGCCGCGGCGTGACGATCCGGCATCGGCGTCGGGGCGCCGAAGATCGCCAGCGCTGCGTCGCCCTCGAACTTGTTGATCCAGCCGCCCTGGCGATCGACCGCCTCGACCACCTCGGCGAAGAACCGGTTGAGCATCTCGACGACCTGCTGCGGCTCGCGGCTCGCCGCCAGCGCGGTCGAGCCGATCACGTCGACGAAGAGCACCGCCACCTCGCAGACCTCACCACCTAGCTGGGGCTGCTCGACGGCAAGCGCCTGCCCGGCGGCCTCGTGACCGACCTGACGCCCGAACAGGTCGCGGATCCGCTCGCGCTCGCGCAGGCCGGCAACCATCTCGTTGAAACCGCTCTGCAGCAGCCCCATCTCGGTGCTGTCCCAGACCGCGACGTCCACCGAGAAGTCTCCTTCGCCGACCCGCTCGAGCCCGCGGCGGATCGAGGCGATCGGGTGCACCGTCGCATAGGCCGCCAGCGTCGAGAGGAGGGCCCCGAAGACGAGCGCGATCCCGCCGAGGACGACGATCGTGATCGCCAGCGCCGTCTCGTCGATCGCGACGTCGGTGAGCGCGACGATCCCCACCGCGATGAGGCCGACGAGCGAGGCGCCCGTCCCCAGCGCCCAGGCCAGCAGCCAGCGCGTCGCGACACCCGGCACGCCCCGCCGCGTGACCGGCCCGGCCATGAGGGCCCGCGAGGCGACCGGGCGCAGCGCCAGCTCGGCGACCAGGTAGGCCGCGGCCGAGGTGGTGAGGCCGCCCAGCGCCACGGTCATCCCCACCCCGAGCGCCAGCAGCACCGAGTAGGTGGCGTTGATGCCGGTGAAGAGGACTGTGGCGAGGCCCCAGAGCACTGCCTGCACGAGCATGATCCGCAGCGGGGCGCGCAGCACCCGCAGCCGCTGGCGGGGGGTCGGGATCGCGTCGTCCTCGAGCCAGCTGCCGATGCCGTCCCGCCCGCCTTCCAGCAGCCGCCTGCCCCAGACGACTCCGATCGGGAGCGCGAAGGCGACGTAGACGGCGGCGATCAGGAGGTTCACCGTGTCGGCGTCGGTGCCGTCGACCCCGGGCGGCTTGGGAAGTGCCCAGAGGGCGAAGCAGGCGACGGCGGCAATGCCACCGGCGTTCGCGGCCAGGGTGCCGATCAGGGCCAGAATCCGCACTCGCCGTGCCAGCGTGCGGCCGGGGATCTCCGGATCGCCGACCAGCCAGGGCCGTTCCGCCCAGCGATCGAAGGCCGCCTTGATCCGCGCCACTGCCGAGGACATTGCGGCAGTATCGCCGGAGGGCGTGCGCCTACACCTGGCGCAGCAGGAGGAAGACCGCGAAGGCGAGCAACATGAGGCTGACAGACAGGGTCCAGGCTCGACCGTAGGCACCGATCACGTTGTAGTCGCGGGGCTTGCGGCCACCCACTTCTTCCGAGGACGCCGCCTCTTCGATTTCAGTCGGGCCTTCCCCCTCGCCCTCGACCAGCGTCTCCGCGAGCAGGGCGCGCGCTTCCTCGACCTGGTCCGCGCGAACCAGCACACGGCGCGACCCACCGCCCGGGTTCAGCAAGCCGAAACCCAGCTGGGGCCCGTCGATGCCCACATGCTTCAGGGCGCTGGGGATGCCGGCGCCCTCCAGCAGCCCCTGGATCATTTCGGCTTCGACGCGATCGTTGGCGTGGGCGACGCCGACCAGTTCGTTTGGGTCGCTGCGGGTCATACGAGTAGGGATTCTCCTCCAACTAACCTCATCACTGATGAGCGCGCCGAGCCGCGACGAGGCCTGGGAGCTGTTCTGCGAGTGGACCGAGTCCGAGTCGCTGCGCAAGCACGTGCTCGGAGTGGAGGCGGCGATGCGCGCCTATGCCCGGGAGTACGGGGAGGACGAGGAGCTGTGGGCGGTGACGGGGCTCCTCCACGACCTCGACTACGAGCGCTATTCCGACCTGGAGAGCGGCCACCCACGGATGGCGCTGCAGCTGTTCGAGGAACGGGGCTACCCCCGTGAGCTGATCGACGCCGTCGCCGGCCACGCCCCATACCTCGGCGTGCCGCGGGAGACGCGTCTGGCGAAGACCCTGTTCGCGGTCGACGAGCTGACCGGGTTCATCGCCGCCGTTGCCCTCGTGCGGCCGACCGGCATCGCCGGGATGAAGCCGAAATCCGTCAAGAAGAAGCTGAAGCAGCCGAGCTTCGCGGCGGCGGTCAACCGCGAGGAGATGCGGGAGGCGGCCGCGGCGCTCGGTGTGGACTTCGACGAGCACATCGCCTTCACGATCGCCGCGCTGGAACCCCACGCCGAGGAACTCGGCCTCACCGGCTCAGTGCCGGAGTAGCGGCGGTCTCCCGGAGCAGAGCCGCTCGCGGGCGATCCAGTCGGAGCCGCGCGGCGGCTTGCGGAGCAGGCGCTGCTCGTCGCCGCACTCCTCGTAGCGCTGCTCGGGGTGGGAGTGGGGCGAGCGGGAGGCGACCGCGGCCAGCAGCAACGGGGCTGGATCGATCGGGGTGTCGTAGCGGCGCACCTCGAAGTGCAGGTGAGGACCGGTCGAGGCGCCGGTCGAGCCGACGTAGCCGATGCGGGTGCCGCCGCCGACCTGCTCGCCGACCCAGCTCGTGATCGTTTCGAGGTGGGCGTACCAGGTGGTGAAGCCGAGCCGGTGCTGGATCACGACCAGGTTGCCGTAGCCGCCGCTGTTGTAGCCGGCGAAGATCGTCGTCCCGACGCCGGCGGCGCCGACGCGGGTGCCGAAGGGCACGGGGAAGTCGATGCCCTGGTGCCGGTGGTCGCCGCGCGGGGCGCCGAAGCCGTCGCCCATCGGGCCCGCGACCGGGCGCAGGAACTGCACCGGGCCGCTCGGCGAGTCGCCGCCGGCGCCGCGCAGCGAGCCGATCGTCGCCGGGCCGGCGAGCCCGTCGGCCGCGATGCCGGCAGCGCGCTGGGCGCGTAGCACCGCCGCCTTGGTCAGCGGCCCGAAGACGCCGTCGGCCCGGCCGGGACCGTGGCCTGCGCGCTGGAGCAGGAACTGCAGCGCCGCGACGTCCCAGCCCTTGTTGCCGCGCCGCATCACCCGGCTGCCCAATGCCGGCCTGCCGCGCCAGCCGAGTGCCCGGCGCGTCGCCGGCCCGGCGAGCCCGTCGGCCTGCAGGCCGCGCCGGCGCTGGAAGGAGATCAGCCCGCGGCGGGTCAATGGGCCTCTGATCCCGTCGACGTAGCCGCGGTAGAGGTGCAGCCCCCTGAGCGCCACCTGCAGGGCGGCGACCCTGGCGGGGGGCGCATCGGCACGGGCCGGCACCGCGAGAGTGACGACGATCAGCACCGCTGCGCCGATTGCTCGGATCGAACGCATCCCTCAGATGGTCGGTACAACCGGCCGTCCCTACAACCCCCCGCAACGATTCGTGCAGCGAGTTCCCTCGCTAGTAGCCGGGTGAGCGCTTGACGCTGTGCCGCTCGGAGGCGTGGGTGCCGCCCTTCTTCGCGAGCGTCTCGCAGGCCTCATGGATGTCGTCCGCGAGACGGTCGACCTGGGAACGGCCGAGGGTCTCCTTGACCAGAGCCCGCATGATCTTCACGTCTTCGGCGTTCGGCGGCATCGTGTAGGCGGGGAGCATCCAGCCGCGCTCGGCCGAGAGCTGCCAGGAAACGTCGAACTCGTCGTAGTCCTTCTCGCCGGCGAGCTTGAAGGCGACCAACGGCAGCTGCTCGGCTCCGTCGCCGATCAGCTCGAAGTTGCCGTTCGCCTTCAGCTTCTCCGCCAAGGCCCGCGCGTTCTGCTCCATCGCCTGCATCACGTGGGTGTAGCCCTCGCGCCCGAGGCGGACGAAGTTGTAGTACTGGGCGAGCACCATCGAGGCGCCGGTCGAGAAGTTGAGCGTGAAGGTGGCGTCGGTTTTGCCCAGGTAGTTCTCGTAGAAGACGAGGTCTTCGGCGAGGTCCGACTTCTCGCGGAAGACGAGCCAGCCGATGCCGGGGTAGACGAGGCCGAACTTGTGGCCGGAGACGTTGATCGAGCGCACCTGCTCGAGCCGGAAGTCCCACTCCGAGTCGGGGTGGAGGAAGGGCCAGACGAAGCCACCGCTGGCCGCGTCCACGTGCAGCGGCACGTCGATTCCTAGCTTCTCCTTGACCTCGAGCAGCAGCCGGTTGATGCCGGCGATGTCGTCGGCGTGGCCGGTGAAGGTGGTGCCGAGTACCGCGGCGACGCCGATCGTGTTCTCGTCGAGGTGGGGCTCGACGTCCTCGGGGCCGATCACGTACTTGTCCTCCTGCAGCGGGACGATCCGCGGCTCGACGTCGAAGTAGCGGCAGAACTTCTCCCAGACCACGTGGACGTCGCCGCCGAAGACCAGGTTGGGCCTGTCGGTCGGCTTCGACTCGGCTTCGCGGCGCTGCTTCCACTTCCACTTCAGCGAGAGGGCGCCGAGCATGATCGCCTCCGAGGAGCCCTGGGTGCGGGCGCCGGTCGTCTCGCCGGGGGCGTGGTAGA
>Ga0190272_10000140_pt1 | contig 45593 bp, 43 predicted proteins | sample Popmic504T_FD_133746 | JGI IMG/M metagenome (GOLD analysis project Ga0190272, IMG submission 133746) | Populus adjacent soil microbial communities from riparian zone of Shoshone River, Wyoming, USA - 504 T | ecosystem: Environmental > Terrestrial > Soil > Riparian zone | place: USA: Wyoming...
CATCGCGGCGCCGCTCGAAGTGCTGGTTTACGAATGGAAGAACGAAGGCTTCTCCTGGAAATCCGTCCGGCGCGCCCTGACCTGGGACCATTATCGCGACAAGATTGTCCCAACGCTGCTCGCGACCTGGGCGGTTTGGGTGCCGCTCATGGCCATTATCTACTCACTGCCCTACGCCCTGCAGTTTCCGCTCTTTAGCATCGCCCTGACTTTTTGGGTCCTGCTTCTGACGTATATGACGAATCGATTCGCAGGGAAGATTGAGGCCGATGCGCCGCCGGCCCTCGCCGTGGCAGACGTTGAAGCGGTGAAGCGGTGAAGCAATTGTAGGGCAGGCGCATCGCCTGCCGGGTTTGAAGGACGGCAAGCGGAGCGCTTGCCCTACAATTTCGCCCGACGCTCTAGCGCTGGTGGACGAAAATCAGGAAGCTGTCATCGTGTCCGAGCGGATGAGATCACACGAAATTTTTCAACGGATGCCGCCGGCGCTCGCCGCGCAGATTTTCACTTTCATGCAGACGGAACAAAAGCCGGTTTATAAAGCGGCGATTCAGGGGCTGGCTAATCAGCGCAACCTTCGTGGAGTTTTTATCGAACGAAAACCACCGGTCGAACGGCATCCCTGGATGCAATCCGCGCTGAGCCGGAGCGTGAGCGATGCGCTCGCGAGCCATCTTTTGCAGGCCTGGCTGCTTGGGGCCAACAAACCGATGCTCTGTGATTTTCTCGACGCGATGGAGATCAAGCACGAAGACGACGGAACCGTGGAAGAGCTTCCGCCGGCGCCGCCCAAGGAAAAAATCGCGAGCGCAGTGTCCCAGCTCCTCGCGAAGTATCCAGCGGAGACGGTGTCCGTTTATTTGAACGCGTTTCGCGATATGGACAGCGCGGTGCAATGGCCGAGTCTCGACGAGATCCTGGCGGAAGAACCGCGGTTGAAACTTGGTGGGCAAATTTTGTAGGGCGTCTGCGTCAGACGCCAGGAGCGACGCGATATCGAAGGCGTCTGACACAGACGCCCTACAATTTGATAAGATGCAGGAGCGCCTCGTGGACACCGGCGCCGTATCCTTGCGACGCGACGTAGCCTCGGGCGGACCGGACGGCTTCTTTCACCTCGGGAATCGCGTTGGCGGGGCAGGCGGGATACTTCGCGAAACGGCCGTTAAGCATCGAGACGTCGTTATGATGATCGCCCGCGGCAAAAATCTCTTCCCGCGGTATCTCGAGCAGGCGCGATAATTCAGCGAGGGCCGCCCCCTTGTGATAGTCGGCGTGACAAAACCGAAGGTAAACCGTATTGCGCTGGTAATGAAACTGCGGCTGCTTTTCGCGGGCTCGATCGATGAATTGCGTGACCCGCTCCAGTTCTTCTTCACTTTCGGCGACCAGTCCTTCCAGACCCGCTGTATGGTAGAGCAAACGCGCTTTGGTCTTCTGGTTCACAAAATCGACGACTTCCGCCAGGACCGATTCGGCTGAGTGATACAGCTCGGCGTGGTCGCGCGCGACACGCTCATTCCAGTCTCCGTACGGTTCCCATTTTCCGCCGTTGGAGGAAGGGCGAAAAACATCGCGTTCACTGGTCAGGATGAAATCCGGGTGGATCGGAAACTCGAAATCTGCCAGACCGGATTCGAGCAGATCCACGGACCGGCCGGTGTTGATCGCCCAGATGACGCCATCCTTTTGCAGTTTCTCGATAAATTCCATGCAACCGCGATCGAGCACGGGATCGCTGCCGTGGGCGACCAGCGTACCATCGAAATCGGTGCTGAGAAGACGGATTTTGGAGGACATCGGAACGGTAAGTTAGGGTTTGATTTGGCAACCGCAATCCGCCTTCGCCTTGCTCCGTCGAACAAGTCCGCTAAGATCGAATGACAGGATCGAATGAAATCGGCTTACGAACTGGCGATGGAACGCCTCGAAAAGAAGGCGCCAAGTGTCGCGCTCACAGACGAACAGAAGAAACAGATCGCTGAAATCGATTCCACTTTCAAAGCCCGCATTGCTGAGAAGGAACTCTTCCTCAAAGACCAGATCGCCAAGGCCGTCGACGCGGAAAAGGCGGAAGAGGCTGAGTCGCTCCAAAAGCAGCTCACGCTCGACATCCGGCGTTTGCAGGAAGACGCGGAGACCAAGAAAGAAAAACTGCGCGCTTCGTTCAAAGCGTAGGCCTTTTACATCTCCAATCCGCGATTGCCAATACTGGCAGGGCACGCCAATGTTAGCGCCCGCCCGAAATTAAAATTATGTACGCCCGCCAACCCGAGATGAAGGTCTTCAGCGGCTCAGCCAATCTTGAGCTGGCTCAGCGCATCTGTGACGGCATCGGTGTGCCCCTCGGCGCCGCGACCATCAGCTCGTTCCCGGACGGTGAAACCTACGTCAAGATCGAGGAAAATATCCGGGGCCGGGATGTTTTCATCATTCAACCGACTTGTCCGCCGACCAACCAGCACCTGATGGAGTTGCTCATCATGGTGGATGCGGCCCGGCGCGCCAGCGCGGATCGCATTACGGCCGTAATCCCGTTTTTCGGATATGCGCGACAGGATCGCAAAGACCAGCCCCGGGTACCGATCACAGCGAAGCTGGTCGCGAACCTCCTTTATGCCGCCGGGGTTAGTCGCGTGCTCACCATGGATCTGCACGCCCAACAGGTGCAGGGGTTTTTCGACATCCCGGTGGATCATCTCTATTCCATGCCGGTCCTGCTCAAATACCTGCGGACGCGCCTGACTCGCAAGACTGTGGTGGTTTCACCGGACGTGGGTGGACTGAAAATGGCCTCGGCCTACTCGCAGGCGCTCGGCGTCAATCTCGCGATCGTGGCCAAGCAGCGAAAGAGCGCGACGGAGACGAAAGCGCTTTATGTCGTTGGCGAAGTGGAGGGCTGCGATGTCCTCCTGGTGGACGACCTGACCGAGACCGCCGGCACGCTTTGTTCCGCCGCCACCGTCCTAAAAGAGCATGGCGCCCTGGACATTTACGCGGGCGTATCCCACGCCGTCCTGGTCGACCTGGCGATTCCCCGGTTGCAAAACTCCCAGATCGAGGAATTAATAACGACGAACAGCACGCCCGTGCGCACGGTGGATGGATTTAAGACCACCGTCCTTTGCGTCTCCGAGCTTCTCGGGGAAGGCATGAAGCGAATTCACAACGACGAATCCGTTTCTTCGCTGTTCAGGATCGACACCAACGGCAGCAACTAGAATTCGAACATGGCTAAGCAGGTTAAACTTACGGCGGAACCACGGACGGCACTGGGGCGTTCGGCGGTGCGAAAACTCAAGGCGGCCGGCTCGGTGCCGGCAGTGATTTACGGCTCAAAGGATAAGCCGGAGGCGCTGCAAGTATCCCGGCGCGACATCACCGCCATGCTCAGTCACGCCGCCGGCGAGAACATTTTGGTGGAATTAGAAGTTGGTGGGAAAAGCCGCCTCGCTCTGGTTCAGGAGGTGCAACACGCGCCGCTGGGGAATGCAATTTTGCACGTCGACTTTCACGCAATTTCGATGGACGAGGTGATTCAGGCGGATGTTCCGCTCGAGCCAACCGGCACGGCCAATGGTGTCAAGAACATGGGCGGCCTCCTCGAACATAATCTTCGCTCCCTGGCGATCGAGTGTCTGCCCCGTGATTTGCCTGATATTATCAGGGTGGATGTTTCCGCGCTCAATATCGGCGATGCCATTCACGTGCGGGAAATCCAATTGCCAGCCGGCGTCACGACAAGAGTTCAACCCGATCTCACCGCTTTCTCAGTGCTAGCGCCGACCGTGGAAGAGGAACCGGTCGCCGCCGCGGCCGAAGCTGCGACCGGGCCCGAAGTGATCCGCGAGAAGAAGGAAGAGCCGGAAGCGGCAGGTGCTTCGGGAGCGAAGGACAAGGAGCAGAAGAAGTAATCCATTAGGATTTCCGATTTCGGATTGAGCGGATTTGGACGAAAAAGCTCCACAGATTCGCTTGATTGTCGGGCTGGGTAATCCGGGCGCCGAATACAACCGCACCCGCCACAACGTTGGCTTTAATGTCGTCGAGTTTCTTGCCGCCGAGTGGGGACTCACCTGGCAGCACTCTAAAAGCTGGCATGCCCTCTGGGCCAAAGGTGAGAAGGCGATCCTGGTCAAGCCGACGAACTACATGAATCGCAGCGGCGAAGCGCTTTCGGCCGTAACCGGCTTTTACAAGATTGAGCCCGCTGAAATTCTCGTTGTGCTGGATGATATGGCGCTCGAACTCGGTCGGCTCCGTCTCCGCATGGAAGGGGGAACCGGCGGTCATAACGGTCTCGAATCGATCATTCTACAATTGGGCACCGAGGCAATTCCACGGCTCCGCGTCGGTATCGGGGCCGCGCCGAGCGAGGGCGCAGTCGACTACGTGCTCGGCCGTTTTTTTGAAGAAGAGATGCCGGTTGTGCAAAAAACCGTCGAACGGGCGGGGGAGGCGGTGAAATGCGCGATTGACAAAGGCGTGCTTTCCGCGATGAACCTTTTCAACAAAATTCCAGAACCATGAAGAACCGTTACGAAGCGTTGCTCGTGCTCGATACGCAGGGCAAGGATGATACCGTGAAAGACGTCGTCGAGCGTCTAGAGGCCGAATTTCAAAAAGAAGGCGCCGAAATTGAGCAGGTCCAGAAAATGGATCGGCGCCCCTTCTCCTACGTCGCGGGCAAACTCGAAGCCGGTTACTACGTGAACTTTGTCTTTCACGCCGATCCGCAGTTGATCACCAAGCTCCGCTCGAAATTCAAACTCGATCCGGAAGTTTATCGACAGAGCTATCAGCGTCTTCGCGCCAAGGTCGAGCGGCCCTCGAAAAAGTTGGCCGAGGACAAATAATTCCGCTAGAACGGCGGCATGGCCAGTTTCAATAAAGTCATCCTGCTCGGAAACCTCACGCGCGACCCGGAGGTCCGCTACACCCCCAAGGGAACAGCCGTCACGGAATTAGGCATGGCCGTGAATCGCGTTTACACCGCCGAGAATGGCGAGAAACGCGAAGAGACCACCTTCGTCGACATAACACTTTGGGGGCGGACCGCCGAAATCGCCGGCGAGTATTTGAAAAAAGGACGTCCTGTATTCATTGAGGGACGACTCCAACTCGACACCTGGGACGACAAGCAGTCGGGCCAAAAGCGGAGCAAGCTTAAGGTTGTGGGGGAAGGGCTTCAGCTCATCGGCAGCCGTCCAGGAGGAAGTGGTGGTGGTGGAGATGAAGAAGGGGCAAGCGCGCCGCGTTCAAGCAAGTCCACCCCGCCGCCCAAAGCAGCCCCCTCAGCACCTGACGACGACGAGATTCCTTTTTAGCACCCCGCTTCTCTCTGGTAGGGCGAGACTCCGTCGAGCCGCCCGCGTTCGATGGCTCCCCTGAGCGCCGCCCTACGGAATATTGATCGATGACCCCCACCGAAGCTTGTATCGCGCTGAACATGCTTCCGACGATGGGCCCGGTGCGATTGCGCCGCCTTCTGGAAGTCTTTGAAACCCCTGATCGCGTTCTCGCCGCGCGGCGGGATGCCCTGCGCGCGGTCGAGGGGATAGGCAGCGATGTGGCGGACCAGATCGTCCATTGGGAAAATATGGTCGATCTCCCGGCCGAGCTGGAACGCATTCGCCAGTTCGGCGCGACCGTCCTCACCGCTGATTCGCCGTTCTATCCGCGGCAGCTCCGCGAAATCCATGCGCCACCGATCGTGCTCTATGTTTGGGGCGAATTGAGCGAACGCGATCAACACGCCATCGCGGTCATCGGTTCCCGGCGTACGACGCATTACGGGATGGAATCGGCCAAGAAGCTCTCCTACCAACTTGCTTACGCGGGCCTCACCGTTATCAGCGGGCTGGCGCGCGGGATTGACACGGCGGCGCATCAAGGCGCGCTCGCCGCCAAGGGCCGGACGATCGCCGTCATCGGATCCGGTTTGTCGAAGCTTTATCCGCCGGAGAACGCCGCTCTCGCGGACAAGATTCGCAGCGGCAACGGCGCGATTATCTCAGAATTTTCCATGGAAATCGAACCCGACCGCCAAACCTTTCCCATGCGGAACCGGATCATCAGCGGCTGGAGCCACGGTATTCTGGTCGTGGAAGCAGGTTTGAACAGCGGCGCGCTTATCACCGTTTCGCAGGCGCTCGAGCAAGGACGGTCCGTCTACGCGGTGCCAGGTCATATTAATACGCCAAGCGCACAGGGATCGAATCGCCTGATCCAGCAGGGCGCCAAGCTCGTCATGGAGGCGAACGACCTTCTCGATGACCTGCAAATTCTTCTTCCGGAAACAAAGCCGTCGCCCGAGGCGGCAGTGCGCGCTTTACCCCTGCTGACCGACGATGAGCGCCGTGTTTATGATGCGATCGAGGCCACGGAAACGTCGATCGACGACATTGCGGCGAAATCTGAATTGCCGAGCGGGACGGTTTCCTCCAGTCTGCTGCGCCTCGAGCTCAAGCGACTCGTGAAGCAGTTGCCCGGAAAATATTTCGTGAAGCTGGCGTAGCGATGGCGGCTCTGGCTGTAGCCGCTTCGCTGTGCGAAGCGTTGGAAGTGTCAAACGCAGAGGCCACCAACGAACACGCCGCCCACAGGGCGGCGGCTACAGGAAGATGAAAGCCATTCGCCTCCTCAAGCCGGGTTCGCCCCTGGAGGCGCAGGAGATTTCAATCCCGTCGGTTGACGCGCGCGATGTTTTAGTCCGCGTGAAAGCGGCCGGCATTTGCCACTCGGATGCGCATTACCGCGCGGGGATCTCGCCAGTCGGTCCCTTACCGCTCACGCTCGGCCACGAAGTCGCGGGCGTGGTCGAAAAGACCGGAGCCGACGTTAAGGGTTTCACGATAGGAGACCGCGTTTGCGTGCATTACCTCGCCACGTGTGGTCGATGCGCTTTTTGCCAGGCGGGCCTCGAGCAGTTTTGTGAGACGGCCCAGATGATTGGAAAACATCGGGACGGCGGTTACGCGGAATTCATCGCGGTGCCCGAACGCAGTGTGTTTCGATTGCCCGACGAAATTCCCTTCGAGCAGGGCGCGATCTTGATGTGCTCGTCGGCGACCTCACTGCATGCCTTGCACAAAGCCCGGCTTCGTCCCGGTGAAACGGTGGCGATTTTCGGTGCCGGTGGTTTGGGTATTTCGGCCGTTCAGTTAGCCCAAGTTTTGGGCGCGGCCCGGGTGTTCGCCATCGACATCAATCCGCGCAAGCTGGAGCTCGCAGAACGATTTGGCGCGATCTCGGTAAACGCCTCGACTGGTGACCCCGTCGAGAAAATCCTGGAGCTCACGGTTGGGCGCGGGGTGGATGTTGCGCTGGAATTGGTCGGCCTGCCGGTGACGATGCGGCAAGCGGTGCAATCCCTGGCGATTCTGGGCCGGGCAGCGCTGGTTGGTCTTACGCAAAAAACGCTTCAAGTCGCGCCGTACTCGGAGATCCTGAACAAGGAAGCGGAAATCATCGGGGTCTCCGATCATCTGGCGAGCGAGATTCCCTTTCTCCTGGACTGGGCTCGCGCGGGAAAACTCGATCTCGCCCACGGCGTGATCCGAACAGTCTCACTCGAGGCCGCGGCCGTGAACCGCGTTTTGGATGGTCTTGAAGAGTTCGGTGACGATGTGCGCGTCGTCATCATACCCTAGGTAGGGCCGCCGCGCCGTGTCGCCCGCGAAATCCAATTTGCCAAGCGCGGTGGTCTCTTCTACCCTCCTGCGCCTTGAGCTAAAGCGACTGTTAGACAGTTGCCCGGAAAATACTTCGTGAGACTGGCGTAGACGCCTCCGCAACGTCCTGCTGGTTTTTTCAAGGCTGCACGCCTTACGTTCCTGACCGAACAAAATGTCCAAATCGCTCATCATCGCCGAGAAACCCAGCGTCGCGAACGACCTCGCGCGCGCGCTTGGTGGTTTCAAGAAAGTCGACGAACACTTCGAAAACGAGGACTACATCATCTCGTCCGCGGTCGGTCATCTCGTCGAATTGTGTCTGCCGAGCGAGCTGGATGTGAAGCGCGGGAAATGGAGCTTCGCGAATCTTCCGATCATTCCCGACGAGTTCGAATTGAAGCCGATCGAGAAGTCGAAACCGCGTTTCAATCAACTCAAGCGATTGATCCAGCGAAAAGATGTCGCGGACCTGATCAACGCTTGCGACGCCGGACGCGAAGGCGAATTGATTTTTCGCTATCTGGTCAAGCTGACTGGGAGCAAGAAGCCGATCCGCCGCCTTTGGCTGCAATCGATGACGACGGACTCGATCCGATCCGCCTTTGCCCAGTTGCGGACGAATGAAGAAATGATTCCGCTCGCGAAAGCCGCGGTCTGCCGTTCCGAAAGCGACTGGCTGGTCGGCATCAACGGCACGCGCGCGATGACGGCCTTCAACAACAAGGCGGGCGGTTTTCAGCTGACGCCAGTCGGCCGGGTGCAAACGCCCACGCTCGCGATCCTGACTGAACGCGAAGAGAAGATCCGCGCCTTCAAGTCACGCCCGTATTTCGAGGTCTTCGGTGATTTCGGGGTCAAGGCGGGGGAGTATCGGGGCCGCTGGTTCCGAGAAGACTTTGCCAAGAACGGCGATGAAGATGCTCGGGCGGAACGAATTTGGGAATCGGAGACGGCGGAGGAGATCAAGGGGCGTTGCCTTGGCAAGACCGGCATCGCGACGGAAGAACGCAAACCGACTTCGCAAGCGCCGCCGTTGCTTTACGACCTGACGAGTTTGCAGCGCGACGCGAACGGACGTGGCTTTAGCGCGAAGCGGACGCTGCAAATCGCGCAGCAACTTTACGAGAAATTCAAACTCATCACCTATCCGCGAACCGATTCTCGCTACCTCCCGGAGGATTACATCGCGACCGTCAAGAGTACGCTCGGGAAGATCAAGGATCCGGCGCTGGCCGTGCACGCGCGCAAGGCCGTCCAGCTGGTGAAGCCATCGAAGCGTATCTTTAACAACGCGAAGATCTCCGACCATTTTGCCATCGTGCCGAGCGGTGAAGTGCCGCACGGCCTCGATGAAGTGCAGCAGAAGATCTACGACATGATCGTGCGACGATTCATTGCTGTTTTTTTCCCCGCGGCGCAATTCGAAGTGACGACGCGGATCACGCGGGTGGAAAAAGACGTCTTTCGAACGGACGGCAAGATCATCACGGACCCGGGCTGGCTCGCGGTTTATGGACGGGAAGCGGCGCTGACAGACGACGACAGCGGTGCCTCGCTCGTCCCCATTTCGGAGAACGAGCCGGCGAAGGTGATCGATATCGAAGTGAAGCAGAGCGAGACGAAACCGCCGGCGCGCTTCAACGAAGCGACGTTGCTCTCCGCCATGGAGGGCGCCGGCAAACTGGTCGACGACGAGGAATTGCGAGAAGCGATGAGCGCGAATGGCCTCGGCACGCCCGCGACGCGCGCCGCCATCATCGAGGGACTGATCTACCAGGAATATGTGCGGCGCCAGGGACGCGAATTGATTGCCACCGCCAAAGGTCTGGCGTTGATCACTCTCCTGCGCGGCATTGGGGTCCCGGCGCTTTGTTCCCCGGAGCTGACCGGCGAGTGGGAGCACAAACTCAAGCAGATTCAGCAAGGCGAGATGAAGCGCAAAGACTTCATGGCGCAGATCAAGGATTTTACTCGGGAGATCGTCGAGAAAGCCAAGAACTTCGAGGGCGACAGCGTTAGCGGAAACTTCGCGCCGATTGAGGTGAAGTGTCCGAAGTGTGGCGGAGGTCCATTTGAAGAGGATTATCGCACCTTCAAATGCGCCAGTTGCGGACTTATCGTTTGGAAGACGATGGCCGGACGACTCTTCGAAGCCGGAGAGGTGGAAACGCTGCTCACGGAAGGGAAGGTCGGGCCGCTGGAAGGATTTCGCAGCAAGATGGGCCGGCCCTTCACCGCCACCGTGAAGCTGGGCGAAGAATTCAAACCAGAATTCGAGTTCGAAAATAATGACGCCGCGGGTGCCGTGGTGATCGATCCCGCGCGGCACGAAGCGCTGGGCATTTGTCCCATCTGCCAGAAAGGCACTGTCTACGCACTCGATAATTCCTATGCGTGCGAGCACGCCGTTTCAGCGGAGAAAACCTGCACCTTCCGCGTTGGCAAAGTGATTCTGCAAAGAGAGATTCCGAAAGAGCAGGTGCAGAAGTTGATCACGGCCGGGAAAACCGATTTGCTCCCGAAGTTCATTTCGAAGAAAGGCCGCCCCTTCTCCGCACATTTAAAGTTGGAAAAAGGCAAAGTCGGTTTCGAGTTCGCCCCGAGAGCGCCGAAGGCGAAAAAAACGGCGACGCGCAAAGCGGCTGCCACGGGAGCCTAATGTGAACGTCGCGCGAGATGGTTCGGCGGCACGCAGCCAGAAAAAGGGAACTGCGTGTCAGAGGTGCGGTCAAATTCTCGCATGTCTTTAGCCAATCTTGAGAAGCGATGACGCTACTGCCAGCAGGAATGCCAGAAAGTATGTCACGGGCAGTGCTTCCACGAGGACGACGACGATACAAAGGAGCATGATCCACCAGGGGAATTTCTGCCGGTGGGGCCTGACCAGAACCACCGAACGCGAAATCAGGTCGGACACCGTTTGGCCCTTCGATGTAAAGGGCTGAAAGAGAAATCCAATCCCCAGAGTGCCGTAGCATAGAAATTTGGCGAAGTGTCTCGCGGTCGCGCGGCCGAAATGCAAACGGTTGCCTTTCTCGTCGGTCGCGAAAATTCCCCACGCGATCATCCCCAGAGTCGCCTGGCGCCGGGAGCTGATCATGAGCGCGTCGTATAACCAGTGGGCGACAACCCAGCTCAAGAGCACGATTCCGTAAAAATAGTCTTGAAGAGCGCGCGGCAGCACCTCAGACGAATAAAGAAGCCCGCCGAAAAGGCCTATCGCTCCGAGCAGAAAGAGGCCCAGGTCAAGCACGTAAGCGCCCATGCGGCGCCAACCGTTGGCATAGGTCGTTTCCAGCCTCGCCGCGAGGTCGTTCAATGCTCGCAGAGCTTTCTGCTCCCGCCCGGCCTTGCTCGAGGAGAGCGCCACCTCCGACAGGATTTTCGCGAAGGTCAACCGGCGGACCACCCACTTCCCCGCGTAGTTGAGCGCGAAAAAAGCCAGAAAGTACGGACCTAAGAAGAAGGTGAGTGCGAGCAGCAGCTTCAGGACTTTCCAGAACTCCGCATTCCTATCTAAACCAGGCAATTTCTGGGCTAGGACTTGCTGGGCCGATTCCACTGGCGCGGGTGGTGGCTCTACCGGGCCCACAAAGTCTTTATCCGCCCCCCAGATATCCGACCACCATTTCAGGTCCTCGAATTTCCACAGGAGAACGCCAGCGATCAGAAGGAGAATGAAGGGTATGCCGATTACCAGCGGCCTGACGCGTCTCCAGCGCCGCTCGAAAACCACTTCGGCCAGCTCGTGGTCGCGGCTGGCCTGGCTTCTCTGGAGGAAGTCGATCGCGGATTCGAAATCGCCGCCGTAGAGATGGGCCCAGGACCGGGTGGGCTCGCGCTCTTCTTTCCAATCGAGAGCCAACTGGAGATCGGGGTCGCGCCAGAGGCCGGCCTTGCCGCCTTTCTCTAACGCGGCCGTTTCCGCGAGACGGCGATAGCGGCGGGCGGAATCCGATTCTTCTTCCGCCCAGAGCCGGAGCTGTTTCCACACCCGCATCAGGCTTTCGTGGGAGATATCGATAACCCTGTCCGGTTCGAGCGGTTCTCCCGCGGGTGGCATCAGGAACGCGCGACTGGGATCGCGAAAGACTTCGATGACCGCCTTAATCTCCTCTCCGCTGCCGGCCGCCGCGATTTCGGTGAGCGCCGCCAGCTTAAGAGGGCGCCGGATCCCGCGAGCGTCGGTGCCGAGGTCGGTCAACGCTTTGAAGAGTTTCTCGCAAATTCTCTTTTTCTGTTGTGTCTCCAGGAGTTGGAAGGCCTCATTCGCGTGCTGGTTCAGAGCTTCGCTCATCGTCCCGATTTTTGTGTAATGATCCAGCTCGAGCATTCCTTCCGCGCCATGGGATTCCCAGCACGCCCAGGTGCGATTCAAGGCGTGCTGGAGGATGGAGAGTTGATCGGGGTTATCGCCCACATCGTTGACGAGACGTGTCAGCAGCACGGGGTTGAGCTCCGCTCCACCCACCCTGACGGGTCCGGCTATGCTGGCGCGCCGCTCGTCCCGTGTCATCCGCGGAACCAGATACTGTCCCCGGTTGATCGCCTCGGGGAGCCCGTAGAATTGCGAGCAATCTCCCAGGAAATCCGAACGCATGGTAATGACGACATAGATCGGATAGCCGGGCTCGGCCGCTGCCTTCAGGAGAAGATTGACGAAAGCGATCGCTTTTTCGCTCGCGGCGTACGAGTCGCGGCCTGCCGAGGTCTCCAGTTTGGAATAACGAAACAGTTCTTCAAACTGGTCCGCCACGACTAAGAGATTGGTTCCTTCAGGCAGGCGCGCTTTTTGGAAAGCCTCCAACACGCCGTTCGCGCTTTGGTTACAATAGGTTTCCATGATCTCATCGATCGGAAAATCCTCCTTATGCTTGGAAAAAAGGACGCCCTCTGCGGCCAGTGCTTTAGCCAGGCTCTTGATCGGATCGGAGCCCGGACGGAATTGCGCGATGCGCCAGCCGGGGCCCGCGCCGGCCATCAAGCCGCGATGCAAGGCGGGGTGGAGACCGCAATTGACGAGCGATGACTTCCCGCTGCCAGACGAGCCGACCACTGCGAGGAAGCGCGTCGCAACCAGCTTGTCCACCATGGTATCAACCTGGCTCTCCCGGCCGAAAAAGAGGTGCGCCTCATCTACGCGGAACGGTCTCAAGCCCGGAAAGGGATTTAGCCGCTTGGTCTCCGGTGCCATCTTCGATTAGGCGCGTTTCACGGCATCGATCAGCGGCTGCAAGCTCGCTTCGGTGAATTTTTCCAAACCGATGATCAAGCCCTCCTCGCCCATATCGATGCAATCCTTCTTGTGCACGGTCGAAGGAGACGCCAGGTAGCTAAAGATGGCCAGAGGCGCGCGGCGGCGGTAGCTCTTGCTTTTCTGTAGATCGGCGTCCGTTGTTCGCTTCCAGGCCTCGTTGCCGGCACCGTAAAAAACGAGCGCCGCGTCGCTTTTGGTCAGCAAGTCTTCATGGAATTGCCGAACGGTGGCCGCGTCGCCTCCAAAAAGTGGCACCTGCACATCCAGCCCCTTGGTCCTCAGGAATTTTCGCAGCTCGACTGTTTCCTGCAGATCGGTCTCGAGGCAAACCAGATAGATGGTGGGCCGATCGCTCTCCGTTTCGTCCGCTTTCTTCGGAAGCGGTTCCTCCAATTTTTCAGAGCCAGACGAAGCGTGTTCTTCAGTGCTTCGAGATTGTCTTCGATCAAATCCGCGCCGCGCTGCAATTCTGCCTTGGAGCGCAGATCATCGATGAAAGTCTGTTGCTCGGGTTGGGCGGAGCTGGCTGCCGGAAGCCAGATCAAACGGGAGAGGCGATCTCCCCCGCTTTTCTGCGCTGCGATTTCGTTTTGAAGCTGAACGGCGTCTTGCCGGGCCGGGCCATTGAGAATGGTGCCACCGTTCGCGCCCACAATGTGAATGGAAAGGCGGCAGCTCTCCAGTAATCGATCCACTTCAGCGGCATAATCCGCCTCCATCTGCGGCAAGCGCGTTCCTGGTTCGGGCAACACGATATAGCCCGTCGAATGAAGTTCGGCCCTGATTTTTTCCCGGTCGTCCCCGCGATCCCAGCTGCACTCGGCCAGATACACGATTGGTTTCGGCGGCCCTTCTGGTCCGGGCGGTCTCGATTTGGATTTGGGATTTTCCTGCGCCTCAAGCCTGTTGATTGTCTCCGCAAGTTCGTCCGCCAGGATGCTGATTTGTCGAGTGAAGGCCGCCTTGACCTCGTCTCCAAACCGTGGGTCCAGGCGCTCAGTTTTCCCGCACTCTCTCTTGGCATAAAATTCATACCCGAGCTGGTCCTTCAGTCTTCCGGGCAGCTTTTCGAGGAGTTCGTCCTCCAAAGGCTTCAACAGCACCCGGACATTCCGCATCTTGTTATCGATCACCAATCCGCCCTGGTCCTCGGCGATCCTGCAGAATTCTTCGATCTCCTTGAGACACCACGGCGACTCAAAATAACGGGGCGAGAGGATGGAGACCAAAAGCGCTGATTTTGGAAGCTGCTCGGCAATTTCATCCGTCAGGACCTCGTTCCTCCTTAATTTTAGATCCCGCCAGATGACGGGCTTCTCGCCGAGACTCGTGCTCAAGTAAGCGTTCAAAGAGGCGTGAAACCGATCCACCCAACCCGGGTCCTGGGGCTCGGTCCTCTCGTTGTCGAGCCACGCATAGCTGATGAAAAGATGGTTCGCGAACTTCATCCGGATTTCATTGGGCTGGAAACCAAGTTGCCGCGGCGGGCGACTGCGTTAATTCTCGGAGAATTTCGGGGGTAACCATGGGGGCCCGACTGTTTTCACATAACACCGCAAAAAAATCGATACACATTTTGGGGTGCCCGTTTGAGCGTAAAAATACTTTGCGAAATCGTTCGCGAAGCGTTGACTCCACAACTTATGGTGTGTTACTTACTCCGCCGACACTATGCGTTGTCCCAAGTGCGGCTTTCGTGACGACAAGGTCATCGACTCCCGCCAATCTCGTGATAGTTCCAGCATCCGCCGCCGCCGCGTTTGTTTGCAATGCGCGTACCGCTTCACCACTTACGAGCAAATCGAGCGCTCCGATCTTCGTGTCATCAAGCGCGACCGCACCCATGAACCGTTCGACCGCCGCAAACTCGTGAACAGCCTGGCCAAAGCGTGCGAAAAACGCTCGATCAGCCTCGTCACGCTCGAGACGGCAGTGGACGAAATCGTGCACGAGCTCGAAACAAGCGGCCGCGAAGTGTCTTCGGCGATGATTGGGACGAAGGTGCTGGAGAAATTGCGCGTGATCGATGAAGTGGCTTACCTGCGTTACGCGTCGGTCCATCGCCGGTTCGAGGGAGCAGATCAGTTCGTCGACGCCATCCAGGCCCTGGGCCGCCGGATCAAACCCAATGCGCTTCAGCCCGAACTGTTCGCGCCGGAGATAAGTGCCACGCTGCCTGCCGGAGCGGGAGCGGCAGAGACCAAAGCAAAAATCGAAACCCATGGTCGCGTTTAAAGAAGAATTTCCTTACCTGCGCTGCGATTCGGGCCAGCTCTTCGAGTTCGATCAGGCCTGGCTCCACGCCGCGATTACCCGCGCGGCGGACCAGGCCGGTTATCCGCGCTGGTGGCTGACGGATCACGTCACGGAGAGCATCGCGTTCTATTTGCGGCTGCGGAACGACGAATCGGTCGTTCCGTTCGATCAACTTTCTCAAACCGTCCGCTACGTCTTGAAGGTGATTGGTTACAAGGAGATCGTTCCGTTTTTCGTGCCGTCGCCGCCGCCGGTTTCGTTCTCCCTTCTCCAGATCGCGCAGGAAGCGGGAGCCGGATACGAGCTCGCGTTTTTTGACGGCTTGGAAAAACGAATCAACGCGCTCGTGAGTGCCCGCGCCGACAGCCTGCACCTTTGCGATCTGCAAGCGTGCGTGAAGCACCTCCGCGGGGCGAAAACCTGGACGCGCACCTGCGATACCTTGCGCGAGGAAGTTATCTGCTTCGTCCGGGAGCGGCTCGCGTCCAGTTCGGAACTGGAACATTTGCGCTGTCACATTCGCTGAGCGCACCAATTCTGCCGGGAATGCCGTGACCATTTTCGAAAAAATCGTCCGGCGCGAAATTCCCGCCGACATCGTGTGGGAAGATGAGGAAGTGCTTGCTTTCCACGATGTGAATCCACAGGCGCCCGTTCATGTCTTGATCGTTCCCAAGCGGGTAGTGCCGAGATTGGCCGATGCGACCCAGACGGATGGCCCGCTCTTGGGAAAACTGCTCCTCGCGTCACGCACGGTGGCGGAAAAACTGGATTTGCTGACGTCCGGTTACCGCGTTGTGATCAACAGCGGCCCGGATGCAGGCGAAAGCGTTCCGCATCTGCACCTGCATGTGCTGGGAAAGCGCCCGCTCGCGTGGCCGCCGGGCTAGCTACTTCTTCACAATGACCGGCGTTCCCGGCGGCGAGGCCTCAAAAAAGCGCTCGGCCATCCCGTGGGGCAAGCGGATACAGCCATGCGAGGCCGCATGCGGCGGGACGTACCCTTCGTGCATGGCGTAGCCACCCTTGAAAAACATCGCGTATGGCATGCGGGCACCGTCGAAGCGGGTCCCCGGCGGACGGCGGTCCTTCCGGGAATCGACATTCGATTTCACGACGTTGCCTAAGCTGTCGACATAATCCCCGAAACGAGTCGAGACATGATCCTTGTGTTTCCAGCCCACGCGATAATGGCCCGGCGGAGTGGAAAAGCCCTTCTTGCCGGTGGAAACGACCGATTCGCCGACGAGCGTTTTCCCCTTATAAAAATAAGCGCGCTGATCGCTCAGACTCACGACGATCTTCGGCGCTCCTGAGACCCCCTCGTCGTTCCAATACTCCGGCTTCGGTTGGAGAGCGGCGGCGGCGGTCCTGGCGGCATCAGTCGCCGTCTGTTTCGCCTTTTCCAGTTCGGCGCAGCTGGTGCACAAGGCGGCCAGACCTAGAGCAAGCGCGGTTCGAAATAGATGTTGGCCGGACATAAAGATGCGCAGTGTAATGGGTCCCATATTGCGTTCAACCCAAAGATTTCGGCCGATCGGCGGCGAAAAGGCGTGGATCCATTCGGTTGTTCTTGCTCCGGCGCCCAGTTCCTGATTCCCTCTCCGGCAGAGGATTTTTATATATGGATCACCGCTTGTTTTCCGTTTTGGTCATCTTTTGCTTCGCCCTGGGAGGGGCCGGTTGCGTCTCCGAATCGCAACGAGCAAACCGGGAAGAGATCCTGATGCCGCGGCAGACCGGGAGCACCCTTCAGCGCCGAGTCATGGTGAAGGGAGAAGGCGTGACCAAGAAGCCGAAGAAAAAGAAGGAATCGAAGCGCACCACCCCCAAACCCACTCCGAAGCCGACTCCTGCCCCCGAGGCGACGGAAGAGGCAACGCCGGAGCCAACTCCCGCCCCCCCGGATCGGTTCCGGTAGCTGATTGGCGGGATTGGATCCCTGGCGGGGCGCCGCGCGAGTCGAATTCGCCTTCGCCAAGTCTTCGGCGTGACAAGCCGCGCGTGCGCGAAATCGAAAATGCAGTGGCGGTGAGGGAGGGATTCGAACCCTCGGTACCCTTTTGGGGTACGGCGCTTTAGCAAAGCGCTGCTTTCGACCACTCAGCCACCTCACCAACAAAGTGCGAGAATAGGAGCGTCGCGCAGGCTCGTCAACCGTGCCTGGCCAAACCCATACGTGCGAGGCGCGCGTGCGAGAGTAGTTGTCGGCGCCAATTCTAGGCGATACAGGAAGCTTGTGATCACGGAGGCCGAAGCGCTTGCCCATATTCTTGAGAGCGTGAATCCGCTTTCTCCGCGACGCGTGCCCTTGGTTCAGGCCCGGGAGCGGTTTGCGGCAGGGGACATTCTTGCGCGGCTGGCACTCCCGGTTTTCGACAACTCTGCCATGGATGGCTATGCCGTCGTTGCCAGTTCCTGCCGAACGGGACAAAGCCAGCGCGTCGTCGGCGAACAGCCCGCGGGTCTTGACCGCAAGCTACGGATTGCGCCGGGAGAAACGGTCCGGATCCTTACCGGCGCCCCAATGCCTGAAGGCGCGGATGCGGTAGTCATGCAGGAGGACGTTCAGCGTGATGGCTCGCAAATTTTCATCCATGCGCAAGTCGAGCCCGGAGAGTTCGTGCGTCGTCGCGGATTGGATTTGATCGACGGGCAGAAAATTCTCTCGGCTGGAGAACGGATTCAGCCCCAGACGCTGGGGTTGCTGGCGGCGCAAGGCCTCACTGACGTCGAGATTGGCGCCGAAGTGCGCACGGCGATCGTAACGACAGGCGACGAATTGATTCGGCCCGGCGGGTCGTTAGGGGCGGGACAAATCTACGAAAGCAATTCGACTCTCCTCCATGCGCTCTGCGAAAAATGGGAAGCTTCAGTTTCCCTGGTCGAACATTGCCAGGATGATGCGTCCTCTCTCGAGGCGGCGCTGCGAAGGGGCCTCGCGCACGATGTTCTCGTGATCGTCGGCGGCGTCTCGGTCGGCGCGCGTGATCTGGTGAAACCGGCCCTGACCGCCGTGGGCGCGCAAACCGATTTGTGGCGCGTCTCGGTCAAGCCGGGCAAGCCGTTTCTCTTCGGCCGCGCCGGCGGTTGCGCGATCTTTGGATTGCCAGGCAATCCGGTCTCGGCCTTTGTGACTTTTCTCCTCTTCGTACGGCCGGCGATCCTTCGCATGATGGGCGCCGATGAAAAAGCGCTCTCCCTCCCGACATATGACGCGCAGTTAGCCGAGGAAGTGCAAAATCAAAGCGACCGGCCCCATTACGTGCGCGGCCAGGTGGCCAATGGAAAGTTCACTCCAATCGGTCGCCAGGAATCTCACGCGTTATACGGATTGAGCCGCGCGAATGCGCTTCTGCGCGTTCCCTCGGGCGAAATTTTCCCGGGTGGCGCCACCGTTCCCATCCTTGCCCTCGGCTGATCCGCGCTTTGTTGTTGCGCGCGTTTGACACACTCCACGGGCATTTTAGCTTAAGCGCGTTGAAAACCGCCACCGCCACAGCATCCGCTACTACCACGCAGCTTACGCTGAACGGGATGAACCAGTTCCGCGCCGACGCGGAGCGGCTTTCGCATATCATCCTGGAGATGCAGCGTTGTTTCGTCCTGCATCTCTGCAAGGAGCTGGCGCCCGGCAACGTCTCGTTTCCGCAGTTTTTTCTTCTGGCGGCGCTGGATCACAAGGAAGTCCTGACCATGTCCGCCATCGCCCAAAAAATGGGTCATACGACCGCGGCCGCGAGCGGTTTGGTCGCACGCCTGGAGAATCTTGGCTATGTCGTGCGCTCGATTGCGCGCGAAGATCGGCGCAAGGTCATGGTTTGCATCACGGAAAAAGGCTCGGCCCTGGTCCGCCGCATCCGCGAAGAAATGGTGGGCAATGTGATGAAGGTGATGGGCCATCTGACGCGTGGAGAGCAGAAAGCGTGGCTCCAGATCTACAGCAAGATTTACGATTACTGCCAAACGAAGGACGATCCGCCGTTGCGCAGTAAGTCGCGACGAGACTTGCTCATGTCGCGGCGTTTCGAAAATGGAACGCGCTGATCCCGAACGTGGGAACAATTTGCCGCTCACTTAAGCAAGGACCATTTGTTAAACAGTTACTCGGCAATGGTTTAAGTCATCAAGAGGGAATGCGGCACGCGGAATGCATAGCAGGCAGCGCTAACGGTCCAGATCGCGTCCCTCTCTCGTCGAAACCAATCCCTTCCTAATCCGTCACGCTTCTTGCCTTTCATGCGAAAATTCATTTTCAACGCCCTGATCCTGTTCACGGCCCTGGCCTTTCTTCCTCATCCTTTGCTGATGGCCGGCACTGAATTCGTCCAGATGAACCGCTCCGTCATTCCGCGCTTCACTCTGGAGCAAGCCATCCTGACGGCGCTGCAACGCAACGCCAGCATCCAGATCGCGCGCGAGGAGATCGAGCGGACGAAAGGCCTTTACATCGCAGTCCGGGCGGAAGCCTTGCCGCAGATCGGTGCGAACCTCCAAGTTCAAAACACCGATCCTCGCCTTGGATCAGTCTCCTCGGGGGACGGGGGCGGCCTCTCCGGCGTGCCGACGCAATACAGCATTTCCTTGCAGGCTACGCAGGTCGTCTTCGCCGGCGGGCGCGTCATCTCAAATATTCGTTCAGCGACCTTTCAGCGCGACTCGAGCTACTACGCTTTTCGCGACACAATCGATCTGGTCATCGCGACGGTGAAGCAACAGTTCTATCAGATTCTCCTAAACCGCGCGCTCGTCGGGGTGCAGGAGGAATCGGTCAACCTGCTCAAGAGCCAGCTTCAGGACCAAACCAATCGGTTCGAAGCCGGCACTGTCCCGCGTTTCAACGTCCTGCAAGCGCAGGTCGCGCTATCGAATCAATATCCAGTGCTGATTACCGCTCAAAACAACTACCGCATTTCGCAGCTCCAGCTCGCGAAGACGTTAGGACTGGATTTCGACCCCGCTCGCGGTGATGGAGCGCCCTTGGAGGCAGTGGGAGAGTTGCTCTATCGCCCGCGCCGCATGCCGCTCGATATGGCAATCGAAATCGCCAAGGAGCGGCGGCCGTTTTTGAAACAGCAAAAAGCGACCATGCTCTCCAATGCCGAGCAGGTGCGGGTAGCGCGTTCCGGATATTTCCCGACACTCAACGTCAGCGCCGGGGAAGATTTTCGCAGTTCGCCGATTAGCGAGAACATCAACGCGGTCCGCTCAGGCTATGTTTTAGGCGGCACGGGGAGTTGGGCCATTTGGGATTGGGGCGCGACTTACGGCGCGGTCAAACAGGCCACGGCTATTCTCCACCAGTCGCAGATCACTTACGATGACGCGGTCCGGCAGGTCGAGCTCGAGGTCCAGCAGGCGGATTCAAATGTAAAGCAAAGCGCCGAGCTGGTGAAAGCAACGGAAGAAAGCGTGGGGCAGGCGTCGGAAGCTCTTCGCCTGGCCAGCGCGCGCCTGAGTGCGGGCGCGGGCACTCAGCTGGAAGTCCTGAATTCGCGGGTGGAAGTGACGCAAGCGCAATCAAACCGGCTGCAAGCGCTCTACGATTACAACACGGCCCAGGCCGGATTCGATCGCGTGACCGCCATCGAAGTCATTTATTCCAACGAGCTCGATGAGCCGAAGACGCGAAGCAAATTGAAGACCGACGCTCGCCCCACGCCGGTGCCCAAGCCGGGTCCGCTCGAGCTGAATCATGCCGGCGACCGGCAACCGGTCCAGAGTACGACGCGCACCACGCGGACGACCACTTCCGGTAAGTGAATCAGAGTCAGCTTCCGGCTGAGCAGTTCGCGGCTCTTAGCGCGCAGCCAAACGTTGTTCACGGCTTTACCCTGCGTGTGTCCGGGATCGAGATGTCCCACGACAAGAGCGAGGCGCTCGCTCGTCTGGACGGCGTTCATCGGGAGATCCGAAAGGAACATGGACTCGGCCGTGCGCCTTTCATTACCGCGCAGCAAGTGCACGGCGAGCGTATCGGCGTTATCAATGAGGCGACCGCAGACGACGCCTGTTTTGACAGCCATGACGGCCTGATCACCAATCAACGTGGCATTTGTCTCGGCATTTATGTGGCCGATTGCTGCGCCGTGTATCTCGTCGATCCCGTGGGCGAGGCGATCGGCCTGGTCCATTCTGGAAAGAAAGGCACCGAACTCGGTGTCGTTTCCAATGCCATCAGATCGATGGCAGAACATTTTGGTTCGCGCGCCTCGGAACTCGTGGTGCAGCTCAGTCCGTGCATTAGGCCGCCGCATTATGAAATCGATTTCGCGGCCGAGATCGTGCGGCAATGCCGCCATCTTGGAGTCGCGTCGGTGCACGACTGCGGCGTTTGCACCGCGTGCGACCTTAATCGCTATTATTCCTATCGCGCTGAAAAAGGCCGGACCGGTCGCATGCTCGCGTTTCTCGCTCTTCCTTAGCCGCGGCCATACGGGCTGGGCGAGTGCGTCTAATCTTCGCCTTCGGGATCGGCGCTATACGAAACAATCCCGCGCTTGCCAGCCTCAGCCACAAAGCCGAAAAACTCGCGTCCTACAGCGCCAAATTCCGTTTCCGCCGCTTTTTCCAGGGCCTGCTTCGTGTTCAGCCCGCTGGTATAAAGCAGCTTGAACGCACGCTTAATTTCGTCGCGATCCGCGGGGCTGAAACCCGCGCGCCGCAATCCGAGAATGTTTACGCCAAAGATCTGATTCTTCGCCGCGATCAGAAAAGGTGGCAGGTTCTTGGTGAATCGGCCCTCCGCCATGACGACCCGTCCGATCCGGATGCCCTGATGAAAGCGCGACCCGCCGCCGATGAACGCCCGGTCGTCGATCCGAACATGTCCGGCGAGCAAACAGTCATTCACGATGACAACGCCGTTGCCGATTTTGCAATCGTGCCCCACGTGGGAATTCACCATGAGGAAATTTCCATCCCCGAGAACTGTCGCGCTTCCTTCCGTTGCGCCGCGATGGATGGTGCAATGCTCGCGAATCACGTTGGCATTGCCGATTTCAATCCGGCTTTTGGTTTGCCCCTGGAAGTTGAGATCCTGCGGCACACTTCCAATGATTGAGCCGTGCCCGATGAAATTTCCCGTGCCCATTTGCATGGATCCCTCAATGACCACGTGCGATTGAATCACGCATTTGTCCCCGATTACCGCCTCCGGCCCCACAATCGAGAACGGTCCGATCTCCACCTCGGCGCCGATTTGCGCGCCCGCCTCGATGATCGCTGTCTGGTGAATTTTCACAGCACCCCCGCTTCCTTGAAACTAAAGTACGGCAACCGTCCCTCAGCCGGCGCGCCGATGATGATGTGATCAAGCAGCTTGATCTGCAACAGCTCCGCAGCTTCCGCTAAACGCCTTGTCAGGCTGTGATCGGATTGGCTGGGGGAGGGGTCCCCGGAAGGATGATTGTGCACTACGATCACCGCGTAAGCCGAAGAAATCACCGCTGGACGGAACACATCGCGAGGATGGGCAATGCTCTCGTTCACGCTCCCGAGCGAAATCTCCTCCATCCGGAGCAGATGGTAACGCGTATCGAGAAGAATGACGCGCAGAGATTCCTTGTGGAGGGTTCGCATTTCCGCAGCCACTAACTCATGGACCAGTTCGGGCGAATCGAGTTTTTGGCGCGACAAGCGCTCGTTCGCGAGGCGCTGGCCAAGGCCGAAGGCGGCCACGAGCTGGATCGCTTTCGCAGGTCCGATTCCCGGAATCGACTCGATTTCCTTCACCGTGCACCGGCTCAAGCCGGAGAGAGAACCGTACTGCTCTAAGAGCTGGCGGGCCACTTCAACCGCATTGGCTCCCGGCAACCCAGTCCGGAGCAAGATCGCGATTAGTTCCGAGTCGGTGAGGGCGGCCGCCCCGCGTCCAAGAAGTTTTTCACGCGGCCGCTCGCTCTGCGGCATCTCGCGGATCTTTATTTGAGCCATTCGAAAAGCGCGTGGAAAGGAGGGGGGAGCCTGCAACGAGCCTGTCAAATGTGTCCTGTCTCCTGTTTAGGCACGAAATTGATCGAGCAATTCCCGGAGCGCATCTCCGAATTGGAAAAGTGAATCGGTATATTGATTGGGTGGAAGCGCCTCCAGCTCACGTTGGGCATCCCGAATCAATTCTTCCCCGGCATCGACCGACGCCTTCAAAGCTCCATTGGGTGAATCCATCTTGAGCAGCTTTGTGATCGCGCTGGATTTCTCTTGGAGGATCAGCTCGCAGTATTGTTCGCGTTCCGCCGCCGGAGCGGAGTTAAGCAGCACCAGGACTGGGAGGGTCAGCTTTCCGTGCCGCAAATCGGTCCCGAGTGTCTTGCCGATCTCCGTTTCGTTTCCTGCGATATCCAGACAATCGTCATAAATTTGATACGCCGCGCCAATCTTCCGCCCGAAATCTCTCAGCGCGCGCGTCGTTTCGGGCTCAGCCCCATTGAGCACGGCTCCGAGTTCGCCCGCCGCCGCAAAGAGCGAGCCCGTTTTCATTTCGATGATTCGGAGATAATCCGCGATCCCGAGGTGCAGGTCGAAGCGCCGCTGCGTTTGGATAATTTCTCCGGAACAAACTTCGCGCGCCGCACGCGCAATCGTGCGGCAAACCTCCGTATTGTCGAAATTCGTTGAGAGATTCAAGGCCTGGGCAAAGAGGCAATCGCCCAGGAGAACGCTCAGCGAGTTTCCCCAGCGCGCGTTGACCGTGGGCTGGGCCCGCCGGCGTTCCGCTTCATCCATGATGTCGTCGTGCACGAGCGTGGCGATGTGGATCAACTCGACGATCACGGCCAGATCGAGATGCGCGGAAGCGATTCCGCCACTTGCGCCGCCGCTCAATAAGGCCACGACCGGGCGCAACCGCTTGCCGCGCCCCCCGATGGCGTAGCTCACGTAGCCTTCGATCGCGGGATCGAACTCGGCGACCTGTTGAGCGATGCGCGCTTCGACTTCTTCCAACTGCGTTTGCACCCCGAGCATCACTCGCGCAAGGGCCCGGTCTGGAGTCGCTGAGGGCGCTCGCGATTCAGTAAAAACTTCCACAAACTCAGGATAGAAGGAGGGCCAATGCAGCGCAAGCTTCCAGCTTAGAATCGGGCATGGAACCGCAGGCTGGAGTTTCGTCAGGCGCCGATCACGCAAAAACGGAGTCGACTGGTCCTTCGCATTCACGATAATCACTTCCGCGAAAGGATACCCCATGACCACACCGCAACCGCTCAATCCAAAACCCAAAGCAGTAACCATCAATGGCCAGCCATACACGCTGGTTGCCTTCTATTACCCTGGCAAAGACACTCCCTGGGACACTGTTTTTCAGGGCCGCTTCCTGGCTAATTTTTGGCCGTGCAGCCTTACGCTGACGATTAACGGCAGCACCGCCACGTTTAATAACTCCGAGGCGGCTTTTCAGGCTACTAAATGTTGGCACAGTTCTGAGCGAAAAATGTTCGAGGCAGCCAAGTGGCCTCATGTAACCGGCTCTGAAGCGTTCGACCGCAAGAAAGGCATCAACAATCCGGATTACAGCTACGCCGGCTTGGGTGCGTATGAAGCAATGAAAGCAGTCCTGGCTGCGAAGTTTAGTGATCCTGCCCTGAAGCAGGCGCTGCTTCTCACCGGCGATGCCTATTTGCTGGAACACAATGTGGCCGGCCGAAAGGACCCGGGAGGCTGGAGCGATCTTCACGACGGGACCGGGACTAATCTATTGGGCAAAGCGCTGATGGAAACTCGGGCGGCTTGTGGCGGAGCCGGGGTTCCTGCGGGAAGTTACTCCGTCGCAGATTTCACTGCGCACGCGGAAAAATAACGAGAGCAGACGCCACCCTCGCGTGCGCCCATTATCGGCGCAGCAGCCATTCAGCCGTGGCATATTTCGTCTGCGCGATCGCGGTGGCACGTGTGATCAATTGAGGAGAAAGCGTTTTGCGCTCGAATCGGTCGCAAAGTATGCGCGCCAGGTCATCATTGAATTTGGCCGGTAACCCGGCGAGCTGAATGCTCCCTTGATGCAGCAAACCGGTCCGGGAACGCCGGTGCGCCGCGCCGGCAATCTTCCGGCCTTCACTGAGCACGTCCGCGCGGACGGCATTGGCGAAACAATTTTCCGAAACTTTTGGTGAGACCGAGTTTGCGAGGATGGCAGCGACGCCGTTCGCCTGCAAAGCTTCTCGAACTGCATCGTGCAAGTCGGAATAGATGGCGAGCGAGGAGCGGGCAAAAAACAGGTGGTTCGCGGGAATGATGACGGAATAGGTGAGATCGTCTCCATGCGGAACAATTCCGCCGCCGGTCCAGCGGCGGACGATTTCGCGCTCGCTCTGCTGGTTTGCAACCTCCGCATAGGATCCAAAATAACCGAACGAGAGGGCGGCGTGGTCCCATTGATAGACTCGGAGCGTGGCCACTGTGGCAGTTTCCAAGAGCGCCTCATCGATCCCCATGTTCATCGCCGCGGATTGCGGGAATTTATCTTGGTAAACTTCCAACGCGCCGAAGATCGACATGAAGCAGCGTTAGCTTTCCAATTCGCCCAAAATCTTTGCCACCGCCTCGCATGGATTCGGGTGCGCCGTAATCGGCCGGCCGATCACCAGGTAATCCGCGCCGGCATCGATTGCCTCCCGGGGCGTCATGAAGCGTTTTTGATCGCCTGGTTCCGACCAGCTGGGCCGGACCCCGGGGGTGACAATCTTGATTTTGTTTCCGAATTCCGTGCGGAGCGCTCTCGCTTCATGCGGACTTGCCACCAGCCCATCGATTCCTGCAGACACGCCGAGCCGAGCGAGGCGGAGAACGTGGTGGTTGATGGTATCTGGGATTCCAGTTTCGCGCAGCGTTTGATCAGTGGAGCTGGTCAAAACCGTGACGCCCAAAATCAACATATCGTCTTGCCGTGCCTTGACCGCCGCGGAAATCATTTCGCTCCCACCGCTCAAATGAATCGTGAGCATTTTCACACCCAACTTGCCGGCCGCTTCTACCGCTTTCGCGACCGTGTTTGGAATGTCGTGTAATTTGAGATCGAGAAAGACCTTCGGACCCAGGAACGGGATGGCGCGGGCCAGGCCGGGACCTGCCGCGGTGTAGAGCTGCAGGCCGATTTTGAAAAAACCGACGTCCGAAGATAGCTCGGTCACAAGACGGAGAGCTTCCTCATTCGTTGGCACGTCGAGCGCGACAATAATCTGGCTGGCGGGCCGAAAATTCATCCTGTTCTTCTTCGGTTTTGCTGAACAAATTGCAAATCATGCAAGCGTTCGCTCCGGCGAAGATCAATCTTTCGTTCGAGATCAAGGGCCGACGTGAGGACGGCTTCCACGAAGTCGAAACCCTGATGGCGCCGATCTCGTTGTCGGATCGCTTGACGATCGAACGAGGGCAGACCAGGGGCGACATCAAGTTTTCCTGCGACGATTCCTCTTTGCCGAACGGGGAAGAAAACCTGGTGGTCCAGGCCGCCAGACTCTTCCAAGAGGCAACGAAGATCAAAGAAGGGGTCGAAATTGCCTTGGAGAAAAAAATCCCACATGGCGCCGGCCTGGGTGGTGGCAGCAGCGACGCCGCCGCCACCTTACTCGGGATGAACGACCTTTTCGAAACGCGTCTCGATGAGAAAGATCTCCTCGAACTGGCGGCCCAAATCGGGTCTGACGTCCCCTTTTTCATTCCCGGTTCGGCGGCGATCTGCCGGGGCCGCGGCGAGATTATCGAGCCCGCGAGATTACCGGCGAAGATCAGGCTCCTGCTCGTGAAACCGGATTTTGGTGTGCCGACGCCGTGGGCTTACAGGAGATGGAAAGATTCCCGGGAACTGCCGGGAGTGGAATACGCGCCCCAGGAGTTTTCCGGCGCGCGGTTCGTGAATGATCTGGAGCGTCCGGTCTTCGAGAAATTTGTCCTGCTTGGCTATCTGAAGACATGGCTGCGCCATCAACAGGAAGTGGGCGGAGCGTTGATGTCCGGTTCCGGATCGACCGTATTCGCCGTCCTGCGCGATGGCGCCGAGAGCAATCAGCTTGCGGACCGGCTCCGTGCCGAAGTCGATGCGAAAATGTGGACGTTCGCCTGCGAAACGCTCTAACCCAACGCCGCTATTCGCCCGCGTTCCGGCGTAAGCTCGCGATCGCGTACTCGCGGTTCAGTTTTGCGATGAGGCTGGCGCTAATCTTGGCGGGACAGACCGCTTCGCATTCGTAGGTATTTGTGCAATTGCCAAAACCTTCCGCGTCCATCGCGGTCACCATCTTCAAGACGCGGCTCGTCCGCTCCGGTTGTCCCTGAGGCAGGAAGGCAAGATGCGAAACCTTGGCGGCGGTAAAGAGCATCGCCGACGCATTCGGACAGGCTGCCGCACAGGCCCCGCAACCGATGCAGGCCGCCGCTTCCATGGCACGATCTGCCTGATGTTTGGGGACCAGGATTGAATTCGCTTCAGGCGCGGATCCCGCCCGCGCGGCGACGAATCCTCCGGCCTGAACAATGCGATCCAGAGCGCTGCGATCCACGACGAGATCCTTGATCAAGGGAAATGGTTTCGCCCGGAACGGCTCCACCACGATCGTGGCGCCGTCCTTGAACCTCCGCATATAAACTTCGCACGCGGCGCCCGGATGGTCCGGGCCATGCGCTTCGCCGTTGATCGTGAGCGAACAAGTGCCGCAGATGCCCTCGCGGCAATCCGAATCGAACGCGATCGGTTCTTCGCCGCGCTCGACCAGGCCTTCGTTGACGACGTCGAGCATTTCGAGAAATGACGTATTCGGTGAAACATCGGCCGCTTCGTATTCGACGAGCTTCCCCTTCGTCTTGGGATTCTCTTGCCGCCACACTTTCAAGCGAAAGTTCATAGTTGAGAGTGGATAGTTGATAGTTGGGGAAAGACGCCCACGAGTCATTTCGAGGTCAGCGATTTTCGGAGGCCGCTGAGCATTCGCCCGACCTCCTCGGCCGATGTGTAGAGCGCGCGGAAGCTCTCTTCTCTCAAAAAGCCCTGCCCGCGTCCAATGAATGCTTGAGACGTAACTTCGAACACCGACCCTGTCGCAATTTCAATAAATCGCCGAAAATCAGATTGCGACATTCGAGATGTTCCCTCCGCGATATTCGATGATATCGAAACGGCAGCGCGCCGCATTTGATTGGTGAGACCGAAGCGCTCGTCCGCCGGAAATTGGCGCGTGTGTTTGTAGACGAGATCGGCGAAATCAATCGCCTTTTGCCAAACTTCCAATTTTTCAAAGTTAAACATGGGGGTTCTGGGCCTTTCTTACTATCAACCATCAACTCTCAACTAATAACTACTTATAGCTCCTCTGCGTTAGCTCGACGGTCTCGAACGCCAGCGGTTCGCGATGCAATTTAGGCGGGGCGAAAGATCCATTGCCCTGATATTCCCAGGCGAAGACATCCGCGAAGTTTTCGTCGTCGCGTAACGCTTCGCCATCGGGCGTCTGATGTTCCTCGCGAAAATGGCCGCCGCAGGATTCGTCGCGGGTCAGGGCGTCGGTGCACATCAGCTCGGCGAACTCCAGGAAATCGGCGACGCGTCCGGCTCTCTCCAACGATTGATTGAATTCCTCGCCGTCGCCGGGGACGCGGACGTCACGCCAGAATTCCTCGCGCAGAGGTGGAATCCGGTTCAGCGCTTCGTTTAGTCCGGCGGCATTCCGCGCCATGCCGCATTTGTCCCAAAGCAGAAGACCCAGCTCGCGATGAAATGAATCGACCGAGCGTTTTCCATTGATGGAGAGCAGCTTCTTCGTCCGCGTCTGCACGTCGTTCTCCGCTTGCTGAAATTCCGGATGGTCCGTGGCTGGCCGCCGGCCGATCTGCCCGGCAAGATAAGCCGGCAGGGTGTAGGGCAACACGAAATAGCCGTCAGCGAGACCCTGCATGAGAGCGCTCGCCCCGAGCCGATTCGCGCCGTGATCCGAAAAATTCGCTTCCCCGATCACGTGCAGCCCTGGGATGTTGCTCATCAAATTGTAATCAACCCACAATCCCCCCATCGTGTAGTGGACTGCCGGGTAGATCCGCATCGGGCGTTTGTAGGCATTCTCGCCCGTGATTTTTTCGTAGATATGAAAGAGGTTTCCGTAACGTTCGCGGATCATGTTTTCTCCGAGGCGATGGATGGCATCAGCGAAGTCCAGATAAACGCCGCGTCCACTCTCGCCCACGCCGCGGCCTTCATCGCAAACCTCTTTCGCACTTCGCGATGAGATATCGCGCGGCGCCAGATTCCCGAAGCTCGGATACTTTCGCTCGAGGTAATAGTCGCGTTCCGCATCCGGTATCTGCGCCGGCGGACGCTTGTCGCCGGGCTGTTTCGGCACCCAGACGCGTCCATCGTTTCGTAGCGACTCCGACATCAGGGTAAGTTTCGACTGATTTGCGCCGCTCACTGGGATGCAGGTCGGGTGAATCTGCGTGTAACAGGGGTTGGCGAAGAGCGCCCCTTTCTTATACGCGCGATAGGTCGCCGTGACATTGCAGCCGCGCGCGTTGGTCGAGAGGTAGAAAACATTTCCGTAACCGCCGGTCGCGAGGACGACCGCATCGCCCGAATGCGACTCGATTTTCCCGGTGACCAAGCTTCGCGTGATGATCCCCTTGGCATGCCCATCGACCAGAACGAGATCGAGCATCTCCGTCTGCGGAAACATTTTCACGGTACCCGCGGCGATCTGCCGGCAAAGAGCCTGGTACGCGCCCAGGAGAAGCTGTTGCCCGGTTTGCCCGCGCGCATAAAACGTTCGCGAGACTTGCGCCCCTCCGAACGAGCGATTGGCCAGCAGCCCGCCGTATTCCCGCGCGAAGGGCACTCCCTGCTCGACGCACTGGTCGATAATGAGATTGCTGACTTCCGCGAGCCGATAGACGTTGGCCTCGCGTGAGCGAAAATCGCCGCCTTTGATTGTGTCGTAAAACAGACGGAAGACGCTGTCGCCGTCGTTCTGATAATTTTTTGCGGCATTGATTCCGCCCTGGGCGGCTATGCTATGGGCGCGGCGCGGACTGTCCTGATAACAGAAACATTTCACGTGGTAGCCGAGCTCGCCCAGCGTGGCCGCCGCCGATCCGCCGGCCAGGCCGCTCCCCACGACGATGATCTCGAATTTCCGGCGATTATTCGGACTCACCAGTCGGGCATGATCCTTATGCGCCGCCCACTTATCCGCGAGCGGCCCCGAAGGAATCTTGGAGTCCAGGCGGCCGATCATAAATTTTGGGCGGGCTTCACCAAATGGAGCAGGACCGCGACTGGAATCGACGTGTAACCAACGAAAATCAGCCAGGCAAAGATGCGGCCGGCCAACGCCAGCCGCGGTGTCAGCTTCTCATCATTCAGGCCCAGGGACTGGAAGAAACTGGAGGTGCCGTGGCTCAAATGGAGCGCGAGCAGGAACATGCCGACGATATAAAACGCTGAGACGAACACGTTTTGAAAGCCGTAGACCATCATGGAGTAAACGTCGTAGCGATTAAGTGGATCAGCCTTGAGCAACAAGAACCGGGGATCGGTCACGCGGACGGTGAAATGCGCGATGTGGTAGATGATGAACGCGAGGACGACCAGGCCGCTCAGAGCCATGTAACGCGAGGCGAAGGTCGCTTTGACGTGGTCTTTCCTTTTGTACTGCACCGGTCGCGCACGGCGATTCTCGATCGCGAGACTGATTGTGTAGAAGATATGCAGGAGCACGTTTACGAGGAGAAAGATCCGGATGACCCAAAGGACAGGGCCGAGTTCGCGCAGTTTTTCCGCGTAACTATTTACCCACTCAGGCCCAAGAAAAATCTGCAGATTCCCGAGAAGATGCCCTACGACGAACGCGATCAGAACCACACCCGTCACCGCCACGATCATTTTCTTACCGACCGACGAGCGATAAAATGAGGAAGACGCGGTCACAGGCTTGGCAAAATCCAGCCTCTAGGCCGGTGAATAGCTGAAATTAGGATTCGTCCCAGGAGAGTCAAGCTCACACGACCGTGGCCGCTCCAGTTCGCGGCTGTCCGCGGACTTCATCGTAAAAGGTCTCGAGCCTCGCAGTATTCTTGTCCCAACTGAAGTGTTCTTCGCAAAAAGCGAGAGCGCCCGCAGCAAGTCGCTGCGCCAGTTGTTCGTCTGCCCGGAGCTTTTTCAGGGTATCGACGATGCCAAGCGCGTCGACCTTCGGCAGGACCCAGGCCTCTTCGCCGTGTCGAAGGAAGCGTCCCACGTTTGACAGGGGCAGGAGCACGGGCCGTCCCATCGCGAAGAACTCCGGCAGCTTCGCCGGGAGCCGATACTCGTTGAAGCCATCGTTCGTGCCCGGTTGAATAAGAAAGTCCGCGAGGGCGAGCACGTTGGGGATGTCGACATGCTTCACGTGGCCGAGATCGACCGAAACTGCGCGGGCCCATTTCTCATCCGGTCCGAGGAATGCGCAATAATCCGTGCCCGCGCGAATGAGGGTAGTGGGTGTTCCTTCCCGGGAGAGGATCGCCGCCGCGAGGTAAAGACTGCGAACTTCCCTTGCATTGCCCGAGTGGACGTTGCCGGTGTAACACAGAACAATGCTTTCCGTCGGCACGCCGAGACTGGCGAGAAAGGTCTCGTCCCTTTTGTGTGGAAAAAAAATCTGCCTGTCGGCCCCCGGCCATAAAACAAGTTTGGGCATCGCCGCCGGCACAAATTTTTCGAGGCGATCCATAATCATGGTCACGCCGTCGGCCTCAGCGATGAAGCGCCGGTAATTGCGAGGATGCGCCAGATTTCCCGGGAGTTTCATGCTCCTCGAGCGGGCAATCTCCTCGAAGGGCCTTTTCAAATTCACTTCGAGGATCATTTCTTCGTTATCCTCGAGATGAATGAAAAGCCGGGCGGAACAAAGCGCGCGGACTTTTTCGCAGAAAAGCCGCACATTCTCCCGCGGCGTCCAGGCATGGATTACGTCGGGCGGCTGGCCGTTGCTGAAAACACGGGTCCAATCCCCATCGACTTCCGCGAAGCAATGCACGGAGTAGTCTTGCGTGCCCAAACCGCTTCCGCGGTCCGGGCCTTCGGGGAACGCCACCGCGGTGGAGTGGCCCAGCGTGGCGAGTTGATTGGCGAAATTGTGCACGTGGACAGCGCTGTTCGCGCTGAGGTCGTGGTAGAGAACGAAGAGGATGTTGCTCACGCGGAGCGGCGGCTGTAATCGCCGCGTTCGAGGTCGAGATTGGGATTATAATACGGGTCGCCGCGCTCAATCACGCCCTCCCATTGATCAAGGAAGAGCGTTCGATCGACCATGTCGTAACCATCGCGCCGCGAGACAGACTCGTGGTGGATAATCTGGGCTCGGGGAGTGCAGATCAAACGCAACCCGCGGTCGCGCAAGCGCAGACAAAGGTCGACATCCTGATAGGCCGTAAAGAAATGTTCGTTGAAGCCGCCAATTTGCTCGAAGAGCGGCTTGCGAATCATCAGACATGCGGCCGTCAAGGCCGATACTTCGCGAGCGCAAACCAGGCTTCCGGCGTAACCATCCACACCGATAGGGAACCCGCGCATCGTGTGATCGGCCGTGCCGCGCATTCCCAGGGCGACGCCGGCGTGCTGGACGGTTCGGTCTTCATAAAGGAGCAAAGCCCCGGCCGCGCCTACGTCGGGTTGTTCCGCGTAATAAATCAGCTGCTCCAGCCAATCTTCCGAAAGGATCTCGGTGTCGTTGTTCAGGAAAACCAGATAATCGCCTCTGGCCGCGGCCGCACCCTGGTTGTTCGCGCGCGAAAAATTGAAAGGGTCGGGAAAGATGATCCGTCGAACCGGATACTGTTCCATCAGGCGAAGGGACCGTGCGTCTGTCGTTCCGTTATCCACCAGAATCACTTCAAACTCCGGATACGAAGATTGTTCTGAGATGCCTTTCAGACAACGTTCAAGAATTTCCGGGGCGTCCTTGGTTGGAATGATGATGCTCGCGAGTGGGAACTTGTTTCGCGACACGGGCAGGATTTTTAACCGGTGTGGAAGGTCCAGTTGCTCAGCGAGCGCGGGAAGCTCCAGACGGCTGAGGTGAGCGTTGACGGCGCTCTGCTGCAGCGCGCTGATTTGCGGCTTCGCGTCGCTTGCTTCGGCGATGCTGCCGGGGGTCTTGCGCCAATGATAAAGCACTCGTGGGACGTGCCCGATCCGGTGCGCCGCTTCGCTCACCCGGAGCATGAACTCGAAGTCCTGGACGCCGTCGAAGGCGGAATCGAATCGCGTTTCGCAGGCGATCTCGCGCCGCACGCAGAGAAGATGCCCGATATACATGACGCCTCGGAAATATTCCGGCGACCAGGCTGGCTTGAAGAACGGCTCGACTAGCTCACCGGTCGCGTCGTCGAGTTTATCTTCATCGGAATAGACGACGTCGTAGCCTTCACGAATTTTTTCCGCCATCCACTCGAGCGCCGACCAATGGAGGACGTCATCATGATCGAGGAAACAAACGTAATCGCCGTGCGCGAGATTAAGGGCATGGTTGGTCGCGGCGCTGATGCCGGCGTGGGTGTCCACTTCGACTCGCACGCGTGGGCTGACGCGCCTCAAGTGTTCGAGCAGTTTCTTCGTCTGCCGGTTTTGCGAACCATCGTCGACGAGGCACCACTCCCAATTGGCGAAAGATTGATTGAGAAGACTGAGCGCTGCTTCGGCGAGCCATTCCGGCCTGGTGTTGTAGGTCGGGGTGATCAGGCTGAAGAGCGGTTTCTGATCGAGCTGCGTGAGACGCCCGGCGTGCTTTTCGAAAATCGGCCTCAGACGCGTGAAGGCTTGGTCAGCCGACAAAGGCCCTAACCGCGGGAGCTGCTCTCTTGCTTTGTTTTCCCGGGCCAACGCGGCGGTCTGCGATTCTTCATCGGAATTCGGCCCCTTCTCTCCCTCCAACTGGTGTTCGAAAAACACCTGCCAGTCCGATCCTTGCTCGATGGCTTCGAGCCGAACGGTGGAGAGGCCGGGCGGGACGCGAATCTCGATGGTAAAACCGCTGTGGCGGGCGAGCGGTGCATTGTGCTGCGAGCGGGCCAATTCTGGTCGCTCCAAGCCGTAACGCGCCAGGCGTCCTTTGCTTCCGATCTTGGCCCGCACCCCCACGACCTGTTTTCCGCTGCGAGAAAAGCACCAGCCTTTGATGAGGAGGATTTCACGGCTCGTTTTCCATTGGGATGGCAAATCGAGGCCAAAGTTGAGATCGCCGCTCTCGATCGGGCTCTCTGATTTTCGCGAAAGATGGAAAAGCTTCCAGAGCGGTTTGATGGCTTTCCACGCGACCGAGCCCTGTATCTCCTCAAGCAAACGCTCGCGGCTTTTCAGGCGTGCCGTGGCTTCGGCCCGCCGGGCCTTTTGCTCCCACGTCTCGCGCACAGCGCGTTCGAGACGCGCTTCCAGCGCCGCAGTCTCGATTTGAAGGAGGCGAACCAGTGTTTTGCTCGAGCTAACCTGCTTGTTCGCCGACTCGAGCGCCGCGGGCAGGGATGGTTCGCTCGCGCTGTCGGCCGAGAGAAGCTGACGCAATTCGCCGAGCGACGCGCGAAGCTGATCCAGCTTTGCGTTCAACTCTTGAAAATGATCGTCTTCGTCAGGCACAAGGGGAAATGTTGGGCCGGCTTGGTCCGAGGGCCAGCCATGGGAGGCTGCCTTGGAATTGCACTAGGTTTGCGACCACAGGTCGAGCGTAGTCATGATTGTCCGCGTCGTCGAGAGGGCGCCTGTGCGGGGCGTGTAAACAACTTCCTCAGAACTTTCTTTCAACTGAATCGGGAGATGCTTTGATCGCGTCACTCGAAACGTGCATCCGGTGGTTGGGCCGTGCCGTGGACAAATCGGCGATGTTGCGCAATGGATCTAAGGCAACATCTGGGTGCTGTTTAGTTCATAAAAAGTTCCAATTCGCGCATCCAGGGCCCAGGCCGAGATAGTTTGCTCTCCGCGAGGAACTGCGGGGCGTTGGAAATGAACGGTCCACCCGCAGCGGACCAGCTCCTTCCGGCGATAGGCCTCGGCGACGAAGGGCCGGTCGCTCACTTGGTCGGTCACACCGAAAATAATCGGTTCCTTCCCCGGGGTGTTGCAGGCGACGACCACGCAGTCCGCCACCCGACGCTTCCTGGGTAGCACTGCCCAGCCCGTTACTTCGCACGGCCCATCCGAACCGGTCACGTTTTCCACATATCCTACAACCGTTTTGGTCGCAGCGACTGTGGGTAATCGAGAAACCTCTGTTGTCTTGAACATCGCCGGATGCAGTAAGCCTATCGAATCTTCCATATTGGCATACTTCAACACATCGGGCGCCCAACCTCCCAGGTGGGTTTCATAAACCATTCCGACGTTTAGCACGTTACCAAGGAGCAATGCCCCTTTGCCCCAGAGCCGCTTTCGCTCGATGGATTTAATTGATTCCACGCCCCACGACCAAGAGACAAAGATGGCTACGAGGAAAGCCGTCAGGAAAGCGGTCTCCAGGCGAAGATAGAAAGGTTTGAACTCCCCGCCTGCCCCACGCGTTGAGCGCAGCGTTTCGCGCATGATCGAAACCAACCCGATCACGCCCACCGATAGGCAAAGAGAGAACGTCGTATATCGAGAATCCAGCCCTTGGTTAACACCAAATCCGATCCGCGTAAGGACCGCCAGAAATGCGCTTGCTATCGCGAACCCGCCAATTCCTAACCAAGGCGTGACCTGCTTCAAGAGCAATGGAGTGCCTCGGAAAAAGGCAAAACCCATCGCGGCGAGATAGATGATCAGCAGGAAGCTTCCGGCAGTCACAGGTAGCACGATCGATTCAGTGGGGGCTGCCTGCGACAAATGCGCCCCGAGGAAGGTCACGACGTAGAGAAAATAATCCAGGGGATTGCTCGAGGCGGCGATGCTCGGATGATGAGCAGGTCTGACATAGTGAATAAAATAGATGGCGATGGCGGCAACACACGCTGCTCCCCAGGCCGCGAGCCAAACCAGCCTCCGCTTAAGTGATTCCCGTTGGCGAGAGACTAGAGCGAGCGGAAAGGTTGTTCCCCACAAGACAAACCCGTTGCCAAAGGTAAACGTGCCGATTAGGGCGATCACGAAGCAGATCGCGAATTTTTTCCGAATGGAAAGCTCTGAAGTAGCGATTAGAACGCCAGTAGTCAGCAGAAAATTGATCAAGAAAAGGGCGAACTGAAATCCCCACGTCCAATTTTCAGCCTGGACCGGTGAAAAAAGGATGAGGTTGAGCAAGGTGAGCAGCAGGAGCCTTTTCTCGAGCGCAAGCGGAAGGGTGCGGCGGAGGATCAACCAGAGATTTAGTGAGGTGAGTCCACTCAGCAGAACGGAGAACAGCATTTGGACCCGCACATTGCCGCCTGAAAGATGCGTGAAAGCAACCAGCAACAGCTTCGGAAAAACGGAGCGATGCTCGTTATGCTGGGCAAAGAAATCGGAAAACGCCAGCTCGTGCATGTGCGCTTTGACGAGGAACGGCGCGAGGGTCCATTCGTCCGCGTAAGGAATATCGACGCCGTATTTTGCGACCAAGCGAAGAGTAAAGAGCGCGGGACTTAACGCCAGCAGGAACAAACCAAACTTTAGGACTCTGCGAGCGATTGTCCTCACGGCTTGTCTTTCGAGGGCTCTTTATAGGCCGTAAGTGATGGCAACCAAATCTTAGGAAAGTCGAAGTCGGAGAGAAAGTTAGCGCTGGCTGATCAATCGATCGGGTCGAGATGGAGGCGCGGAAACAGCACGCTCGGCGCGCTTGTAGTCACCTTTGCTGAAGTACTTCTCGAGCCAGACATAAAGGCAAATGAAGAGATAGCGGCTCCCCATCTCCTTGATTTTCAATTTCGGCGCGCCGGTCCGCCGGTTGCGCCAGGTGATGGGAAGCGTGGTCCAACTATACCCGCGCACAATCGCCTTGAGCGGCAGCTCCACCGTGATGTTGAAATGCGGCGCGATCAGGGGACGGCAGCCTTGGATTACTTCCCAACGATAGGCTTTAAAGGCGTTGGTCGTGTCGTTTAGTTTGATCCGAAAAAGGACTTTTAGGAAAAAATTGGCGAGGCGATTCAGGAACAATTTGATCTTGGGATAATCGATCACACCCCCGCCCTTGATGAACCGGCTGCCAAAGACGCAATCGAAGCCTTCGTTTAATCGATTCCAGTAGCGCACGACATCGCGGCAATCGTCGGACTCATCCGCCATCATGATGACAACCGCGTCACCGTTCATTCGGTCGAGCCCCCAGGTAACGGCCCTGCCAAAACCATTCGGACCCGGATTTTGGGTTGGGACCAGCGTGGTAATCCTCGAACGCAAATCCTCGAGAATCTCCCAGGTGCGATCGGAGCTCCCGTCATCCACCACGATGATCTCGTGCGGAACGTTCTGAAGGCGCAGTTCGATGTGCAAATGCTCCACCGTGGAGGCGATGCATCCTTCTTCGTCGCGGGCGGGAATGACAACCGAGAGAAGTTTCAGCCCAGGCTCACTGAGACTCTCGGCACTCATAGCGCCGCCGACGTCTCCAACCAGCGCGGATTCGCTTCCGCGTGCTCTGCGATTTCTTGCAAGATCGCTTCCAGCGGGATGGCGGGTCGCCAATTCCAGGTCCTTTCAGCCAAACGCGAATCCAGCACCAGCCAGGGAACATCAAATGGACGCGGTTCGGCATCGCTGGCGACCTCGTGAGGTCCGAAGCGTTCTGCGCACCACTTGCTCAATTGCGCGAGCGACATGCTGTTCTCTTTTCCGCCGCCGAAATTCACGATGCGCGACTTGTCCGCGTCTGCCCCTCCCAACTGCTTTCTTAATGCGGGAAGGAGATCGCTTGGATGGAAACAATCGCGGGTTTGATGTCCAGCTCCGTCGAATCCGATATACCGCAGGGGGACGCGCCTCAGGTAGGCATTGATCCAAAAGGAAAAAATGCCCTGATCCGCCCTGCCAAACTGTCCCGCGCCGGCTAGGACGCCACACCGGTTGACCCAGACCGGGAACTCGAAGGTTTCCCCATATTCCAGCGCGATGCATTCCGAGGCGAGTTTCGAGCTTCCGTAGAGCGAGAGGGGAGGCGTGGTGGAGAAATTTTCCGCGATGCCGTGGACGCTCATCCCTTCGGGAAGCGGACCCTTGTCATCCGGTTCAAACCTGCCCTCCTTGACCACCACGGGAATAGCCGTCAGGGATCCAACCGAGTAGACACGACTCGTGCTCAAGAGAATGAATCCCGCGCGATGGCGCTTGGCCAGTTCCAGCAGGTTAACGGTTCCGTAAAGATTATGTTCAATCAGCTGCCGGCTGCTCGTCGACCCATCGATGCCGGCGAGCACACTCGGGTTCGCCGCGGCGTCGATGATCCAATCGACTGCCGGGATCGAGTCCAAATCGCTCGGCAATCGGAGATCAGCGTGGATGAGCTTCACCCCCCGGCTCCGCAGCGGCTCGATGTTCACGTGGCTGCCGGCACGGCTGAGATTATCCAGCCCGATAATCTCGGCCGCGGAATCGTGGTCGAGCAGACCGTGTGCGACACTGCTCCCGACGAAGCCGCAAATCCCGGAGACGAGGATTTTCATCGCAGGCCAGTCTTCTCTCGGAGGGACGTGCTTCTGCACGTCCAGCTCGCGGCCAAGCCGAAATCACGAAACTCCCGGATATGCCGAAGCATGTCCCTCCGAAAAGGTGCGGACGGGCTGTTTATTCCAGTTTCCATCCTATTTGCTTCCAGGTTTGATCGCGGGGATTCCCGCCAGGTCAGCCGGCAGATTATCCGCTTCAAAGGTTTCGACGTTCATTTCGATCAAGCTGACAAACGGACAGCCAAATTCGGGCCGTTTTCCGCCGCTGCGATCGACGATCACCCCAATGGCGGCGACCTCTCCTCCGTGAGATCGCACAATTTCCACGGTTTCCTGCACGCGACCGCCGCGAGTGACCACATCTTCGGCGACGATGAACCGTTCGTTGGGCCCGATCTGGAATCCGCGCCGCAACACCAGGCCACCCGCTTCCTTCTCGGCGAAAATGTGTCGCTTACCCAAGGCGCGCCCGAGTTCCTGCCCGACGACAATTCCGCCCAAGGCGGGCGAGATCACGGCGTCGCATTCGATCTCGCCCAATTTATGAGCGAGCCTGGCGCAGATATCGGCCGCGATTCTGGTGTGCTGAAGGAGCAAGGCACACTGAAAAAATTGCCGGCTATGCAACCCCGACCGCAGCACAAAATGCCCGTCGAGGAGCGCGCCCGTCTGGCGGAAAAGCGCAAGCAGATCGTCGCTCATGCGTTTGTAGGGCGTTTCTGCGAAACGCCAGGAGGAAAGGCGTCTGACACAGACGCCCTACAATTTCCTTGCCGTGCGTGGCCCATTAACCGGAGGTGTCGCTGACACTTTTGCCGCCGCGCGGATCGCTCTCGTCCGCAATGGCAATGGCCTCAATTTCGACGCGAGCGTTTTTTGGCAGGGTCGAGACCCCGACGGTCGAGCGGGCAGGCGGCGCGTCCTTGAAGTAGGTGGCGTAAACTTCGTTCATTTTTTGAAAATCACCGAAGTCAGCGAGGAAGACAGTCGTCTTGACCACGTGCGCGAGGGTCAGCTGCTCGGATTTCAAAATTGCCGTGACATTATCGAGCACTCGCCGGGTTTGTTCGGCGATGTCTTCGGAAACGATGTTTCCGCTCTTGGGATCGAGCGGGATCTGTCCGGCGCAAAATATCATCGAACCGACGCGAACCGCTTGAGAATACGGTCCGATCGCCGCCGGAGCTTCGGTGGTGGAAATGATCTTCTTCATCCGGCGAGCTTAGCGGGAAAACCACCTCACACAACGCACACAAAGGGCGCAAGGCGAAAATTTGGCATCGCCCGGCAACGTGCCAGGAAGCAGGCAAACCCTCTGTTCGCGGCTCGCTCCGGCGTTTCCCACGTCCTTCGTGTCCGCAGCGCCCATTGGGTGAGGCCTTCAACGGTTGTTTCTGCCCGAAATCCGTCAATATTACCCTTCCTATGGTTGGCTGGATTCTAAAGAAAATACTCGGATCGAAAAATCAGCGCGAAATCAAGCGCCTGATGCCGACCGTTCGTCGCATTAACGAGCTGGACGAACAGTTTAAAGCGCTCTCCGATGACGCTCTCCGCGCCAAGACGGCCGCCTGGCAGGCGGAGTTCGCGGCCATTCCTGGGCTGGCCGAGCAATGGGCGAAGCTCGACGAGATCCTGCCGGAAGCATTCGCCGTGGTGAAAAACGCGGCGCGCCGCCTGACGGAGCGCCAGCACACCTTTTCCGTCTGCGACCAGCCGATGACCTGGAACATGGTCCATTTCGACGTCCAGCTGGTAGGGGGCATGGTTTTGCACCGGGGCCGCATTTCGGAAATGGCGACCGGTGAAGGAAAAACGCTCGTCGCGACCCTTCCTCTTTATCTCAACGCGCTTACCGGCAAAGGTGCGCATCTCGTGACCGTGAACGATTACCTCGCCCGCCGCGATGCCGAGTGGATGGGGGAACTTTATAATTTTCTTGGACTCACCTACGGCTGCATTCAGCACGATCAGCCGCCGGACTTCCGCCGCGAGCAGTACGCGATGGATATCACTTACGGCACGAACAGCGAGTTTGGTTTCGACTATTTGCGCGACAACGGCATGGCCACCACCCGCGAGCAGCAGGTCCAGCGCGGTTATAATTACGCCATCGTCGATGAAGTCGATTCCATCCTGATCGACGAGGCGCGCACCCCGCTCATCATCAGCGGGCCTTCGACGGTTTCGACCCATCAATACGACAAGTGGAAGCCGCTGGTGGACCAGCTCGTGCGCAAGCAAAACATGTTGTGCAACCGCATTGCGAGCGAGGCCAAGGAGCTCTTCGACCAAGGAAAGACCGAAGATGCTGGCCTCATGCTCTTCAAAGTGAAGCTCGGCCAGCCGCGGAACAAACCGCTTCTTCGCATGATGGAAGACCCGGAAAAGCGCAGGGCGATGGACAAAGCCGAGCTCCAGTTTTTCCAGGACACTCGCAAGGAGGAACTCTTCGCCCTGAAGGAAGAGCTCTTCTATACGATCGATGAAAAATCGAATGAATCCGACCTTTCGGAGCAGGGACGCGCCTTCCTCAATCCCGACGAGCCGGATTCATTCGTGCTCCCGGATTTGATCAGCGAATTCACGGAGATCGATTTGGACCCGGCGTTGTCCGACGAGGAGAAGGAAAAGGCGAAAGTCGAGCGCCAGCAGCATTGCGACGCGCAGGCGGAGCGTATTCACAACATCTCTCAGCTCTTGCGTGCCTATTGCCTCTTCGAAAAGGACGTCGCTTACGTCATCGAGGAAAACAAAGTCGTCATCGTCGACGAATACACCGGCCGCAAAATGCCGGGCCGCCGTTGGAGCGATGGGTTGCATCAGGCGGTCGAAGCGAAAGAAGGCGTCCAGATCGACCGCGAAACGCAGACCCTCGCGACCATCACGATCCAGAATTATTTCCGGCTTTACCACAAGCTCGCCGGCATGACGGGCACGGCCGACACCGAGGCGGCCGAGTTTCACGATATCTACAAACTGGACGTCAATATCATCCCGACAAACCGGCCGGTCGCGCGGGCGGACGCGAACGATCGCATCTACAAGACGCGTCGCGAAAAATACAACGCCGTCATCAACGAAATCAAGGAATGCCACGCCCGGTCGCAGCCGGTCCTGGTCGGCACCGTGAGCGTTGAGGCGTCCGAGCTGCTCAGCCGGATGCTGAAGCGGGAAAAAATCCCGCACAACGTGCTCAACGCGAAGTACCACATGCAGGAGGCGGAGATTGTCCAGCGGGCGGGCCAGCCGGGGACTGTAACTATTTCCACCAACATGGCCGGTCGCGGCACCGACATTAAGCTCGGCCAGGGCGTAGCGGATCGAGGGGGGCTTTTTGTGATCGGCACGGAGCGGCACGAGTCCCGCCGCATTGACCGCCAGCTGCGCGGACGCTGCGCGCGGCAGGGCGATCCCGGTGGATCGCGTTTCTACGTCAGCTTTGAGGACGATCTCATGCGCAACTTCGGAGCCGCCGATCGCATGACAAAAATCATGGAGCGTTTTGGTCTCGAAGAGGGGCAGGAACTCGAGCATCCCTGGTTGAACAAATCGGTTGAGACCGCTCAGAAACGCGTCGAGCAGCGCAATTACCTCGCGCGCAAACGGACGCTTGATTTCGACGACGTAATGAACAACCAGCGCGAGGTCGTCTACACCTACCGGAACGAGACCATCGATTCCGAGGACCCGCGCAAGCTGGTTTACGAAGTCATCGAGGAAGCCGTTCCCGGAAAAGTGACCGAGCTTCTTGGGACTGGTGCATCGCCTGAGGAGAGGAACTACGGCCCGCTTCTAAATTGGGTGAATGTGACGTTTCCTCTCGGTCTCACGCGAGAAAGGGCGCAGTTCGAAACGCGCAGCGTCGAGGAGAACGCGAAGTTCCTCATCGATAAAATCAAAGACGCCTACGAACGCAAATCGAGCCACGAAGAACCGACCGCGGTCAAAAGCCTCGAACGTTACATTATTCTCAACGCGATTGATCGGCTCTGGCAGGAGCATCTTTATGCGATGGATGCGTTGCGCGAGGGCGTCTACCTGCGCAGCTACGCGCAGAAAGATCCACTGATCGAATACAAAACCGAAGCCTACGAAATGTTCGTGGAGCTGATGGCGAACATAAAAAACGAAGTGCTGCACAACCTTTTCCGGAGCACGTCAAATTTGCAGGCATTCGAAAATTTCCTCTCCACCCTGCCCCAGTTTCTGCTGCGCGAACATGCGCCCAGTGCGCCCACGGCGACCGGCCCGGTTCCCGGGCGCCACGGCGATCGAATGGCGGCGAGCGATAGCGTTTCGGATAACGGAGAGGGCTCCGAATTGAAACTCGATCTTGCGCCTGTGCGTCGCGACGTCCCGAAGACCGGACGCAACGAACCCTGCCCCTGTGGCAGCGGGAAAAAATTCAAGAACTGCTGCGGCCGCGTCGCATAGATTTGGGTTGGGGCCAGCCATTCAGGCAGGGCGCAGCTATGACAGAGGAACCGACAAGGAGAGTCAGGCGCTGGAATCGAGTGCGCATCGGTCTAATGCTCCTGGCCGCGCTACTCATAGTGGGCCGGATTATCCTCTACTACTTTCACCCCGGTCACTACTACTTCCTGGCTCAAAGCCTGGCCCAAGGCAGGCTCGACGTCGATCAGTTGGCGTCTGGCTTTCTCGATGTCGTTCATTGGCGGGGACACAACTATTTGCCCTTCGGTCCGCTGCCTGCCCTGCTGCTGGTGCCTTTTTTACCGCTGCTCGATGTCGGCTTCGACCTGAGCGTGGTGATCCTATTGCTGAGCGCGCTCAACGTATGGCTATTGCGAAACGTGCTGCGGCAGTTGGAGGTGACCGCTGAACTACTCAGGTGGGCGTTGCTGCTCTTTTTCGTGGGCACTAGTTACTACTCAACATTGATAATGCCCTTTTCTACCTGGCTGGCCCACGTGACCGTCGTAACCTGTATGCTCCTGGCGATAACAGAAACGCTAGGCCAGCGGCGGGCGATACTGATCGGCCTCTTTGTCGGGCTGGCAGGCATGTCCAGATTGACAGCGTTATTCGCGCTGCCGTTCTTCGTCTGGCTCCTCTGGCACGGGCAAGTGGCGCAGCCCAACGGAGCAGGCGGCAAGACCCGATTGGTAAGATTCGCCGGGCTGGCGGCAGGCATCGCCGGGCCGCTGATCCTATTGTTATTGTACAACTACGCCCGATTTCACAATCCGTTACGGAGTGGCTACGCCGACGTGGTTGTGGCCACTCCGGTATTGGAGCAGGCCCGGGCGCACGGACTCTTTAGCCTCGCGCACATCCCCAAAAATTTGTTCATGCTGCTGTTACAGGGTCCTGTGGCCTATCCGTCGGTCGAAGCGCCCGTGTTAGAAATGCCCTATGTACAGCCTAGCCGGTGGGGTATGGGCATAGCCTTCACCTCGCCGGCTTTGTTGCTGGCCTTCTGGGCATCGTGGCGTGAGCGCATCGTGCAGGCGTGCTGGCTAGCCATAGCGTTCGTTTTGTTGCCGTTGACTACTTACTATGGCGTTGGCTGGGTCCAGTTCGGCTATCGCTACGCGCTCGATTTCATGCCTTTCTTGTTGCTGCTCGCCGCGCTCGGCTTCAAGGCCGTATCGATCGAGAAGGTCCGTATTCTAACCACCATCGCGGTTTTAGTGAATTTGTGGGGTGCAATGTGGGTGATTGCTTGGAATGAGCCGTTCTGTAAACCGCTCGAATTGCGGAAAAAAAAACTGATTATCGGGCAGACCAGCCTCGTGCACGGGGGTGAAATCCTCAAGAATCGAGATGTTCCATGACCCCCCACGAAGTCCTTGAAAAGTATTTCGGTTTCCGGGAATTCCTCGACGCACAGGAGGAGGTGATTGCCGCCATCACGGGCGGTGCCGATGCGCTCGTGGTCATGCCGACCGGCGGTGGTAAGTCGCTCTGTTACCAGCTCCCAGCGCTTCTCCTCGAGGGAACTACTGTAGTCGTCTCACCCTTGATCGCGCTGATGAAGGACCAGGTTGATGCGTTACAACGCCGCGGAATTTCCGCCACCTTGATCAACAGCTCGCTCGGCCCCGAGGAGCAGCGGGAACGGATCCGGGCGCTGGCCCGGGGCGAGTTCAAACTCGTCTACATCGCGCCCGAACGTTTCCGCAGCCGCTCATTCCTGGAAGCGCTGGGCCAAAGCACCATCGCGCTTTTCGCGGTGGATGAAGCGCATTGCCTTTCCATGTGGGGCCACGATTTTCGGCCGGATTATTTTCGGCTCGATCAAGTGCTCGAAACGCTTGGCCGCCCCCAGGTTGCCGCCTTCACCGCCACCGCCACGCCGGAAGTCCGCCGCGATATCCTGACCCACCTCGGCCTGCGCGAGCCGCGGGAGTTCATCGCCGGGTTCGCGCGGCCGAATTTGAAATTGCTCATCTCGCCGGTCGCAAACGAAGCTCAAAAATACGAACGGCTGCACACGTTGATCCGTGAGAACAAGACCGGGATAGTCTATTGCTCCACCCGAAAGCGGGTCGAAGCCGTCGCCGAAACGCTCAAGACGGCGAAGATCTCGAGCATTCTTTACCACGGCGGGATGAGCGACGAAGAGCGGGAGCAGGCGCAGAACGAGTTTATGCAGCGGCGGCGTGACATCGTCGTGGCGACGAACGCGTTTGGAATGGGGATCGATCGGTCGGACATCCGTTTCGTCGTTCATTTCGACGTGCCGGGCAGCGTGGAGGCTTACTACCAGGAGGCGGGCTGCGCGGGACGGGACGGCGAGGCAGACACCTGCGACCTGTTTTTCAATCATGCGGACACGCGCATGCAGGAATTTTTTATCGATGGAAGCA
>Ga0190272_10000141_pt1 | contig 45288 bp, 38 predicted proteins | sample Popmic504T_FD_133746 | JGI IMG/M metagenome (GOLD analysis project Ga0190272, IMG submission 133746) | Populus adjacent soil microbial communities from riparian zone of Shoshone River, Wyoming, USA - 504 T | ecosystem: Environmental > Terrestrial > Soil > Riparian zone | place: USA: Wyoming...
CCGTGGGCCTGGGTCAGGGCGGCGCCGAGGGCGTTGCCGAGGGCGAGGTTGCGCAGGTGGCCGACGTGCAGTGCCTTGGTCGAGTTGGCGTCCCAGAAGTTGAGCGCGAAGACTCGGCCGTCGGCGATGTCGGCGTTCGCCTTGGCGTCGGCCGCTTCGGCCTTCAGATCCGCGGCCGCCTGCTCAAACCAGGTGCTCTCGAGGCGCAGCCAGACCTGCTTTCCGTCCTGCGCCACCTCGCCGACCCAGGGCTCGCTCTCGATCTGCTCCAGCGCCTGGCGCGAGGCCTCGTCCTCGCGCCATTCCTGCACCCGCGGCACCAGCATCAGGTCGAAGCGCTCGTGCGGGCGGTAGGGGGCGCGGGGGGCCCAGAGGGCCTCCTGCCCGTCCCCTCGGGCCACGTCGTCGAAGTAGTCGAAAAGATTCGTCCCCATAGCTCCGCCAAAGCGTCTCCAATGTCGCTTTGGCGATGCACCAGCCGGGGCTCGAACCCGGATCTCCGGCTTTTAAGGCCAGCCCTTTAACCGATTAAGGTACTGGTGCTTGCTGGGGGCTCGGGGAAAGTTCTTTCCCCGTTTTGGAACAAGAATTCCTTATTAAATTTTGGCTACCTTAGCAACGGCCGGGCGTCGGTGCAATGCAGCCGGCCGCCCGCCTGCAGCCGGGGCGCGCACCGCATCCTATGCCTGTCAGCGGGTTTCTTAGGGAGCGTCAGCGGGTACCAATTAGCCGCGTGGCGCCCTCGACCGAACGGCTGTAGCCGACCGCTCGAGGGCTGCACATTGGGAAAGACCTCGGGAGGGTCTAGCGCCACGCAGGGGCGGCGTATCGAACGTCAATGCGTGAACGAGGAGGAGTAGATGGTTAGGCGCTTGATCTTGGTAGCGATGATGGTGATGGGCCTCGGCGCGCTTGGCGCGCCGGTGGCGCTGGCGGACACGCAGGACATCATCGAACCGCAGTTCAGCCCGCCGGACGATCCTGCAAAAAGTGGCTTCCAGTCGGGCACCTGTGAAGAAGACGTGCCGCCGGCCATTCTCTGCTCGGAGAAAACCCCAGAGCGGTTCTTCACAACCGCGGGGGGGCATCCTCCGATGGGCTTCACGCAGTACATCATCCAGCACGATGAAATTCCGGCGGGCCCGATCGGCACGCTGGAACCAATCGACCCCCCGCTCGAGAACAGGACGATCAAGACCCTGCGCACCGACCTGCCGGCGGGCCTGACCGTCAACCCGGAGGCGACGCCCCGGTGTCCGTTGGCGCAATTCCAGAACAAAGTGGGCGAATTCGTCGTCCCGCTCTGCGACCCGAGCACGATCGTCGGGCGCAACGAAACCACCCTCGTAGTCAACACGCCGGGCGTCGTCCCAGCGCCTTCCCCACCCTTCCCGCCCGGCAGCTTCCTTCCGGTCGGCTTCGTGATTCCTCCAAGCGAGGCCCAGGGGACCCGCGTGCCGCTCTACAACCTCGAGCCCGAATTCGGCGAACCGGCCAAACTCGGCTTCGTCATCGCCGGCAAACGGGTTATCTACCTCGAAACCGAGGTCGCCTGGGAGACCGACTACCACGAGAGCTTCACGATCAAATTGCCAGCGCCCTCGCCTCCCTTCTCAACGCTGAAAAGCCGCCTGGTGAGCAAAGGCCGCTCGGGCAATGGCACCTACATCACCAACCCGACTACCTGCTTCGACCCCGATGCCCCGGAGCACCAGAACACCTACACGACGTTCTTCCGGGCTGAGTCCTACGGCGAACCTAATCCGAACTTCCCCAACGGCTCGACCATGGTGGGCTCGGAGCTGCCGGAGGGGATCATGCAAAAAGGCTGCGACACGATCCCCTTCGAACCGGCGATCGACGTCGATCCCCGCACGGCAGAGGTCGACTCTCCCGCGGCGCCGAAAGTGGTCGTTACGTTGCCTTTCAGGCCCGATCCTGAAGGCCAGGAACAGTCGCATATGAGGAACGCTTCGATCACGATGCCCGCGGGCATGGGCCTCAACCCCTCGGCTGCCAGCGGCCTCGAGTCGTGCACCGACGCGCAGTTCGCCAAGGGCGTGCGGGTCGAGGACAACAGTTGCCCGGAGGCGTCGAAGATCGGCACCGCCGAAGTCGACAGCCCGCCGCTCCATGAACCGCTGAAAGGCAACGTGTACATCGGCGAGCAGTTGAGTCGCGACCCGACCTCGGGCAACGAGTTCCGGATCTTCGTCGAAGCGCAGTCGAAGAAAGAGGGGATCTCGGCGCGATTGATCGGCAACATCTTCGCCGACCCCCAGACGGGCAACCTGAAAGCCTCGTTCTTCGAAACTCCGCAGGTGCCGTTCGAGGCCGTGACCCTGGCGCTCGAGCGCCAGGTCCTGACCAGCCCGCCGGTCTGCGGCTCGCACACGACCACGACCGCGCTCGAGCCGTGGGCGCGGCCGGGAACCGCCGCCACGCCGTCGAGCAGCTTCGCGCTCTCGAGCATCCCCGGCGGCGGCGCCTGCCCGACCTCGATGGCCGACAGACCATTCGCGCCTGGCTTCAAAGCCAACTCGGCGAAAAAGAAGGGTGGCACGCGCAGTCCCTTCCGCGTTCGCATAACCAGGACCGACGGTCAGCAGGAGCTGAAGGGCGTCAACGTGACGCTGCCCAACGGGCTGACCGGCAAGCTCCGGGGCCTCCGGTACTGCTCCGAGGGGGCAATCGACGCGGCTGCGTCCAGGGCTGGTCTCACGGAGCGCAGCGACGTCAGCTGCCCCGACAAGAGCTGGCTCGGACTGGCCACGACCCGTACCGGCACCGGGGCCAACCCACTCGAGATCAAAGGCAACGCGTACCTCGCCGGCCCCTACAAGGGCGCGCCGATATCGCTGGTCGTGATCACGCCGGCGGTCGCCGGTCCGTTCGACCTCGGCAACGTAGTCGTCCGCGTCGCCCTGTTCGTGAAGCCTCGCTCGGCGCAGGTCCGGGCGGTGTCCGACGTGATCCCGGATGTCTACGGCGGAGTCAAGCTCGACATCCGCTCGATCGACGTCAACGTGGAGCGCAAAGGCTTCATGCGCAACCCGACCGGGTGCGGGAAAAAGAAGGTCGTGGCGCTGCTCAGCGGCGGCGGTGCCGACCCGACGAACCCGGCGGCGTTCAGTGCCAGCAAACAGTCGGCGCCCTATAGGGCGACGCGCTGCAAGCGGTTGTCCTTCAAACCGCGCCTCTCCACAAGGCTGCTGGGTGGGTCTGACGTCACCACTCGCGGCCAGCACCCCGCGCTCAGGGCGGTCCTGGTGGCGCGTGGGCGCGACGCAAACATCAAACGCGCCGCGGTCGCGTTGCCACATGCCCTATTCCTCGACCAGGGGAACATCAGGACCGTCTGCACGAAACCGCAGCTGGCGGCGCAGGAATGCCCGAAAGCGGCGATCTACGGTCATGCCAGGGCGAAAACCCCGCTGCTCGACAAACCCCTGAAGGGCCCGGTCTACATGGTCTCTTCGAAAAACGAACTACCTGACCTCGTCGCCGACCTGCGCGGTCAGGTGAACGTGCGGCTGTACGGAGTGATCAGCTCCGTCCGCGGCGGGATCAAGACGGTGTTCAACTCGCCCGACGTGCCGGTGAAGAAGTTCGTCTTGAACATGAAGGGAGGCGGCGAGTTCGGCCTCCTGATCAACTCGACGAATCTGTGCACCGACCCGCTGTTCTCGACGATGAACCTGAAGGCGCAGAACGGGAAGCAGGTCAAGACCAATCGCCTCCGGCTCAAGGTGGACGGGTGCAAGAAGAGGCGCTGAGCCCCTGCTGACGGGACTACACTTGACCGATGCCCGTTGAGTACGACCGCGAGTCGACCCTGACCCTCTACCGACGCGGGATCGAGCTGCTCGCTGACGACGACTTCGAGCAGGCGGCGGTGCCGCTGGAGGCGGCCGCCAAACGGGCGCCGGAGCAGTCCTCCGTGCGCGAGGCGCTGGGCCGCGCCTACTTCCGCAGCGGCCGCTTCGCTGCCGCCGCGGCGGAGTTCAAGGCGGTGGTGGAGACGCACCAGGTCAACGATTTCGCCCACTTCTGCCTTGGCCGCGCCCTCGCCAAGACGGGCCAGACCGAGCGTGCGCGCCACCACCTGGCGCTCGCCTCTAACCTGCGCCCGGACCGGAGTGACTACCGCTTCTACCGCGACCTGCTGAGCGCCTAGCTAGATCAGAGGCCGGCGATGAGGGCGCCGACGTTGCTGCTGCCGAAGTAGGGGCTGAAGGTGTGGCGGCGGTCGCCCCGGTGGCCGTAGCTGGTCACCCCGTTGATCGCGGTGCCGGCGTCGACCAGCCAGCCCCCGCCGCTGGCGCCCGGCGTCCAACGGCAGCGGATCGCGATCGTCGGTGGGCCGGCGAACCTGTAGGTAAGGACGTCGTCGCCGACGTAGGGCGATTCGCACTGCTGCAGCGCCCGCTGCGTCGCCGGGTAGCCGAAGGTCTGGAAGTACTGCTCCCGCGGGCGGTCGAGGGCGATCGCGACGCCGCCGCCGACGGCGTCGGCGACATTCTGTCCGGCGGCGTTGGGGAGGGTGAGGAAGGCGCCGATGTCGTAGTCGGGGTTACCGGCCTTGACGAAGGGCTGGGGGGCGAAGACCTTGCTGCGATAGGCGACGAAGGCGCCGAACGGGGCGATGCCGTTGCTGTAGGCCGGGACGAACTGGACGAAGCGCGACCAGATCGTGCGTGGCGAGTGTTCCAGCGGGCCGGAGTTGAGACAGTGCGCCGCGGTCAGCACCAGCTGCCGGGTGGGGCTGTTGATCGCGGTTCCCGAGCAGTAGCCCCGCGCTTCACCCTGGCGCAGGAAGATGCGGCCGTTGACGGAGAAGGGGGCGATGGTGGCGTCGAGCACGGAGGCGAAGCTGGCGCTGGCCGTGTCCGCGGTTGCGCCGCCGCCGTCGAGCGGAGGCGTGCTGCGCATCCGCTCCGGGGTCCAGTAGCGCGCGACCCGCGCGGCTTCGGCGTGGACCTGACTCGTCGAGGCGCTCGCGGTCGGCGGGTGCAGGCGGGCCGCGGTATCGGCCTGGGCTGGGGTTGGGAGGCCGGCGACGGATAGGCAGGCGAGCGCCGCGAGCGAGCTCGCCAGGCGCGTCCGGACGCTGTGCGAGCGCGACCGCATCGAGTTTGAGGATAGCCAGCGGTTACCGCACTCCTTTGCAAACCGGCGTATGTATGTTCGTCCAAGGTTCTTGGTTTGCTCAGCATTTGCCGATTTACTCGCCGCCATTCGCAGTCATGAGCGGGGGAGGAAAGAGATGAGGCAGGGGAGAGGCTGGCCTTCGCCGGCGCTGGTTATCGCAGTCGTCGCACTGTTCGTCGCCCTCGGCGGCAGCGTCTATGCCGCTGCGAAGATCGACGGCAAGGCGATCAAGGTGAAGTCGCTACCCGGCAACCGGCTGAAGCCGCGCTCGGTTCCGGCCAACCGGCTCAAGCCCGGTGTGCTCAACGCCCTCTCCGGCTCCACGGCGCAGATCACTGGAGCCGAAATCAACGAGCTCACTCTCGGTCAGGTGCCGGAGGCGGCGCACGCCGAAACCGCCGGCAGGGCGCAGAGCGCGGTCGAAGCGGAGACGGCGCAGAACGCGATCCACGCCGTCAACGCTGGCACCGTTAACGGCCACTCGGCGGGCTGCATGCCGGGCACCCAGCTCTTCGCTGGCGCCTGCTGGCAGCTGGCGGCAGCCGACACCGCGTTGACAGCACCCGCCGCCGCGGCCTCCTGCGCCGCCCAGGGCGGCACGCTGCCCGAGGCGCTGCAACTGGCCGCCTTCTCGCAGCAGCCGGGGGTGACGCTGGCGGCTGGGGGTGAGTGGACGGGCGACATAACCAACATGAGTGGCTTGGATGCCTATGCCGTCGTGACGGTGTTCGCTGCGGGTGGAGCAGATTTCACAGCGCAGACGAGCACCAAGAAGTTCCGCTGCGTCATCCCGCTCGTCCGCTAGCCGCCAGTAGACTCGCTCGCGTAAATACGGTCGGTGGTTCAAGGGAAGTCCGGTGCAAGACCGGCGCGGTCCCGCCACTGTGACCGGGCGAAGGAAGCCGCGGGCGCCACGTGCGCCGACCACTGGGGAGGCGTCGCCTCTCTGGGAAGGCGCGGCCGACCATCCCGGAAGCCAGGAGACCTGTTCCCCGGCCAGCCATGACAACCCTCGAGGAAAGGGTGGCTTAAATGCCAAGACTCGTTCCGTATCGCCTGGCCGCTGCGTGCGCGCTAGCTCTCATACTCGCTCTCTCGCTCGCCGCCGGCGCGGCCGCGAAGGGCCCCGTCGCCGACCTTCGCGTGGTCGGCAAGGGCGGCAAGGTGCTCGCCGAAGACTCGTTCGGAGCCTTCACCGCGACGGTCAAAGCCAGTCCGAAAGCGACCTGCTTCGGGCCGGGGACCGGCGGCAGCGGCAAAGAGGTGACGCTGAAAGGGCCGACCGCGCTGGGGATGCTGGTCCAGGCGGCTCGCTTCACCGCGGCGCTGAAGCCGCTGCTGATCACCGACGCCTTCGACTTCGGTCTTGGGATCTGCGGGGTCGGCGGATCCGTCGCCAGCTCGAAAGCATCCTGGTACCTCAAGGTCAACCACGAGAACCCCGAACTCGGCGGCGAAGTGGTGAAGGTGAAGAAAGGCGACGAGGTGCTCTGGGCGCTGGTCTCGTTCCCCTATCCGGACGAGCTGGTGCTGAGCGCGCCGGACGAGGCGACTGCCGGCGAGCCCTTCACGGTGCGTGTCTTCGCCTACGACGACAAAGGGAAACGGAAGCCGGCGGTAGGAGCGCAGGTGACCGGCGCGGCGAATCCGACCAGCGCCGACGGCCGCACCACCGTCGTGCTGAAAAAGGCGGCCAACCTGGCGGCCCGCCACGGCACCGACATCCCGTCCGCGGTCGAGGCGGTCTGCGTCGGGGGTAAGTGCCCGCGCGGCTAGACGCCACACGCCGCTGTGCGGCGGCCGCGATCGCGCTCGTTCTGGCGCTCGCGGCCGCCGGTTGCGGCCTGGGGCCGGGAGACCGGCTCGAGCAGGTGGAGCTGAATGTCACCCGCGACTACGGCGCGGGCGAGCTGCTCGATCTCGAGATCGATGACGTCGCCGAGTCCGACACGGTGATGCGGGTGCTCGAACGCAGCGCCGAGATATCGACCCGCTACGGGGGCGGCTTTGTGCAATCGATCGACGGCCTCGAAGCAGAGCGCCGCGACGGCCGCTATTGGGACTGGCTCTACTACGTCAACGGCGTCGAGGCGAGCGTGGGCGCCGCCAACTACGAGCTCGACGGCGGCGAGGAGATCTGGTGGGATTACCGCGACTGGACCGACGCGCAGGGCGTGCCCACCGTGGTCGGCTCCTGGCCGCATCCCTTCGTCGACGGCTATGACGGCAGGCAGCTGCCGGTAGCGGTCGAGTGCATGGCGGGGGGGAGCGCCTGCGATGAGGTCAGGGCCCGCCTAGAGCGGGTGGGGGCGACCGTGGCGAGCGGCGAGCCCGAGGGGGCGATCCGGGTCCTGGTCGGGCCGTGGGACCGCGTACGGCTCGATCCCGTCGCGGCGCTGATCGAGGACGGGATGCAGGCCAGCGGGGTCTTCGCGGAGCTCGATCGTGCCGGGGGAGGGTTCCAGCTGCGCGGCCTCGACCAGGAGGGGGAGAAGGCCCGCCGGTTCGGCCCCGACGCTGGCCTGGTCGCCGCCACGCGTCGCTACGCCGCCCCACCCGTGTGGGTGGTGACTGGGACGAGCGCGGCTGGCGTCCGCGCGGCCTCGAGGCTGCTGGATGAGGAGGGCTTGCGCGACCACTACGCGGTCGCCGTCGAAGGCGGGAAGGAGACTCCGCTGCCGGTCCGATGAGATCGCCGTTCGCCTACATGCCCAGGCCGGGGCCGCTCCAGGCGGCATCGCCGTCGGCGGCCGTCGCCTATCTCGGCTCGCTGGTCGTCGTCGCATTCCTCTACTCCAACGCGCTCGTGCTCGCCGCGGCCGGCGCGGCCGCGATCGTCGTCGGCCTGCTCGCGGGCGCGCGGCGCGCGGTGCGCGCGGCTCTCTGGATGGGCCTGACGTTGGCGCTGCTAATCGTCGCTATCAACGCTGTGGTCGTCGACCGGGGGGAGACGGTGCTGGCCCGGCTTGGCGATTGGCCGCTGCTGGGCCCAGTCAACGTCACCGCTGAGGCCGTCGCTGCGGGTGCGGTGCTGGGCCTGCGCGCCGCCGTGGTCCTGGTCATCTTTGCCGTCTACTCCGCCTGCGTCGACCCAGACCGCGTGCTCCGCGCCCTGCGCCCGCTCGCCGGTCGCTCGGCGCTGACCGCGACCCTGGTCTCCCGCCTGGTCCCGCTGGCTGCCGCCGATGGCTCCCGCCTGCGTGACGCCGCCCGGCTGCGGGGTCCGGCAGCCGCCCCGGTCGGCCGCGCTCCGCTGGCCCGCCGCCTCCTGGCGGGCTCGCTCGACCGGGCCGTCGACGTCGCCGCCACCCTCGAGCTGCGTGGCTACGCGCTGGATGCTCCGAGGAGGTCGAGCGCCCGAGCGCGTTCCCGTTACGACGCCCGCTTCTACGCGATGGGTGCGCTGGTGCTAGCTGCTGCCGTCGCAGGAAAGCTGGCTGGCGCCGACGCCTTCGACTTCTACCCAACACTGGAGATCGGCACCGGTCCGGGGACCGTCGCCCTTGTCTGCGTACTGTTCCTCAGCGGCTTCGCGCCACTGCGCAGGTCGCGAAGTGCGACGACTCCCGTCGCCCTTTCGGAGGCTTCCCGTGCCTGAGCTCGCGTCTCCTGCTCGCCTGACGCCGGCACTCGCGATCGAGGGTCTCGCCTATTCCTATCCCCACGCCGAGCGCGCCGCCTTGCGCGACGTCTCGCTGCAGCTCGACCCAGGCGAGCTCGTCCTCCTCGCCGGCCGCTCGGCCTGCGGCAAGTCGACCCTCCTGCGCGCCGCCTGCGGCCTCGTCCCGCACTTCCACGGCGGCGAGATATCCGGCCGCATCGAGGTTGCCGGCATCGACGCACTGGAGGCCGGCCCCGGCAAACTCGCCACAGCGGTCGGCTACGTCGCCCAGGACCCGGAGACCCAGGTCGTGTCCACCACCGTCAAGGCCGAGATCGAGCTTCCCCTGGAGATGCGCGGCGACCCACCCACCTCCCGCGCCCGCGCCGTAGAGGAGGTCGCCCTCGCCCTCGCCATCCCGCACCTCCTCGACCGCACCGTCGACACCCTCTCCGGCGGAGAGCTGCAGCGTGTGGCACTGGCGGCAGCGCTCGTGACCAGACCCCAGCTCGTCCTTCTGGATGAGCCAACTTCACAGCTGGATCCCGTAGCCGGTGATGAGCTGATCTGGCTTCTCCGCCGCCTCAACGAGGAGTGGGGAGTGACGATCCTGCTGGCGGAGCATCGCTTGGAGCGCTGCTTGGCCGCCGCCGATCGCGTCATCGCCATGGATGGAGGGGCCATCTCCTTCGATGGCAGCCCGCGTGACTTCCTCGCTTGGGCACAGGAGTCAGATCCCGCCCTCGAGACCCCCGCCGCTCGCCTCTTCTCGCTGGTGGGTCTCGACCCCTTGCCCGTTGGTGTCCGCGATGCACGCCAGACGTTGCGAGAGCGGGGCCTCCGTTGACAGCGGTCGAGATTCGCGACCTCTGGGTGGAGCTGAACAACAACGATCAGGCGCGAGATGTTCTCCAGGGGGTCGACCTCGAGATCGAGCGCGGAGAGCGTGTCGCACTGATGGGACGTAACGGAGCCGGCAAGAGCACGTTGCTGCGAACGATCGCCGGGTTGGTCGATCCAGTCCGCGGCAGGATCGAGATGACCGATGGAATCGCGCTGCTGACCCAGAACCCAAGCGACTATCTGGTGCGGGAGCGGGTTGGAGATGAGCTGCCGAGGGCCGAGGGAATGGCGGCGCTGAAGATGGTCGGCCTGGAGCATGCGATTGACGCCGATCCGCGGGATCTGTCGGGTGGGGAGAGGCAGCGCTTGGCGCTGGCGATCACGTTGGCTGGTCGGATGGAGGGCGACCAGATACCCGGCTTTGTTGCCCTGGACGAGCCGACGCGTGGCATGGACCGTGCGCACAAGACCCGCCTGGTCGAGCTGATCGACGGCCTGGCCGGCAAAGGAGCCGGCGTGGTCGTTGCCACTCACGACGTCGAGTTCGCCGCCCTCTTCGCCGAGCGCGTCGTCCTGCTTGGCGACGGTGTCGTGATCGCCGACGGCTCCGCGGCCGAGATCCTCTCCGGTGGCTGGTACTTCGCCACCGAGGTTGCGAGGGTGCTCGACCTGCCCGGTGTGATCACCCCCGAGCAGGGCGCTGCCGCCCTGCTCGGCGAAGGAGCGGGAAGCTGATGTCCTGGGAGGCGGTCAGCTTCCTCATCCTCGGGGTCGTCCTGCTCGGCGGATTTGCCTGGTACGAGCGCTCGCGGCCGCCGTCGCAGGTCGTCGCCCTGGTCGCCGCCCTGGCGGCGCTGGCGATCGCCGGCCGCATCGCCTTCGCTGCCTTCCCCAACGTCAAGCCGACCACCGACATCGTCATCTTCGCCGGCTTCGCCCTCGGCGCGGCGCCGGGTTTTGCGGTCGGCGCCCTCGCTGCGCTGGTCTCCAACTTCTGGTTTGGGCAGGGCCCCTGGACCCCGTGGCAGATGGCTGGCTGGGGGCTCTGCGGCGTGCTGGGGGCCGGTCTCGCGGCCGTCGGGGGTCGCAATATCGGCCGCCTCGCGCTTGCCGCCGTCTGCGGTGCAGCTGGCATCGCCTACGGCGCTCTGCTGAACTTCTCCCTGATGGCGACCTACGGTGGTGACCTCTCGCTGGAGCGCTTCCTCGTTTTTCAGTCCCGTGCGATCCCCTTTGACGCCGCTCACGCCATCGGCAATGTCGTCTTCGCCCTGATCGCGGGGCCGGCGATGGTGCGGATGCTGATGCGCTTCCGCGAGCGCTTCGAGTGGGGGGGCAGGGAGGGCGAGACCGGGTCGCGCAGCTGGGCTCCCCGCCTGCGCGGCGGCGTCGCAGCGTTCCTCGCACTCTTCGTCCTTGCCTCGGCGGCCGTTCCCGCCCCCGCCGGCGCCGACACCGACGACGCCGTCAAATGGCTGACCTCGGTCCAGAACGCGGACGGCGGTTTCGGCGCCTCCACCGGTGACGAATCCAGCGTCTCGACCACCGCCTGGGTCGCCCTCGGCTTCGCCGCCGCGGGTCGTAACCCGCTCGACGTCTCTCGTCTCGGCCGCACCCCGATCGACTTCCTGCGCCGCAACGTCGGCGAACTCGGCAGCGCTGGCGATTACGCGCGGACGATCCTCGCCCTCGAGGCCTCGGGCATCGACCCCGGGTCCTTCGGCGGCGTGGATCTCGTCGCCACGCTGCGCAACAAACAGGCCGACAACGGGTCCTGGGTTGGCTGGCCGGGCTCGACCGCATTCGCGGTGATCGCGCTGCGCACCGCTGGGGCGACGGGTGGCATCAACCGGGCTCTCGCCTGGCTCGGGAAAGTGCAGAACGACGACGGGGGCTGGGGCGACGTGCCGAACTCGTTCAGCACTGCCGACGGGACCGGCGCGGTGATGCAGGCGATGCCTGGGGCGGAGATCTCCAGGCACGGTCTTGGCTACCTGCGCAAACACCAGCGCTCGAATGGCGGCTTCGTCACCGGCGCCTCGGGTGCGGTCAACGCGCAGTCGACCGCCTGGGCGGTGCAGGGGATGCTCGCCGTGGGCGCCGATCCCGGTGCCGCCCTCGACTACCTCACGGCGCGCCAGGCCGCCGACGGCCACTACCGCTACTCGTCTTCCAGCGACCAGACGCCGGTCTGGGTGACGGGCCAGGTCCTCGCCGCAGTCGCCGGCAAACCGTTCCCGATCGCGGTCCCGCCGCGGGAGCCCAAACCTTTGGCCCAGGTCGGCGCCGGCGCTCCGGTCCCCGGGACGGTCACACCTCCCGCGACGTCTCCGGCGCCGGTCGTGCCTCCCGCGAGCGAAGGCAGTGGCACCGGCGCCGCGCCCGGCAGTGCCGCTCCCGCCATCCCGCCAGCGCCTGGCGGCTCGATCACGCCGCCCTCCACGGGTGCTCCCGAGGCCGAGGACCCAGCCGCGTTGGAGCTGACCCCTGCGCCGGAACCGGCCGCGACGGAGAGCGGCAAGGGACCCTCGCCGCTGCCACCGGTCGGCATCGGCCTCGCCACCGCCGGCCTCGCGATCGGGGTTCCCTGGTGGCTCGGCCGTCGCAACGGCTGGTGAGTGGGGGCAGCGCAGCGACGATGGACGTTGAGGCCGCGATTCGCACCCGCCGCACCCACAAGGCCTTCGGCCCCGAGCCGCTCGCGCGTGAAGAGCTGCTCGAATTGCTCGACCTGGCCCGCTGGGCGCCCAACCACCACCTGACGGCGCCCTGGCGCTTCCGGGTGGTCGGCCCCGAGACGCTTGAGCAGCTAAAGCAGGCCGCGGGGCCAGAGGGCGCGGCGAAGCTCGAACGCGCTCCGACCCTGGTTGTTGTCTCTTGCCGGCTCGAGGGCGATCCCGTCCAGGATGAAGAGGATCTGCACGCGACCGCCGTCGCCGCCTACATCGTCCTGCTTGCCGCCCACGGCCGCGGGCACGCTGGCTACTGGCGCACCCCGGCGCTGCTGCGTGACGAGGCCGGCAGGGAAGCGGTCGACCTGCCGGAGGATGAGCGCTTCGTCGCCTTGCTCCACCTCGGCCCGCGGCGCCAGGACAAGGAGGCTCCGGTGCGCCCGCCGCTCGAGCAGGCGGCCGTCTTCCTTCCCTGACGTAGGGTTCGCCCGGATGCGAACCCGAGTCGCACTCATCGTGGCGCTCGCCGGGGCGGTGATCGCGCTGATTCTCGTCCTCACGCTCGGTGAGGACGGGGCCTCTCCGGCGAAGGCCGAGCCCCGCCCGGGTCAGCCCAGCATCGAGATCATCTCCCCCCGCAATGGGGCGCGTCAGCGCAGCCACGCGGTCGTGGTCAAGGTCGAAGTCCACAACTTCCAGCTGGCGCCGCACCACTTCGGCGGTGAACCGCAGCTCGGCGAGGGCCACATCCGCTTCGGCCTCAACCGCGTGCCGGACTGCGTCGACCCGGTCAAGTTGGAGCGCGCAATCAAAAGCCCACTCGGCCGCGGTCGCCTGGTCGGCGCCTCGTTCGACTTCGCGGAGTACTCCGGTCCCAACGGCGTGCTCGCTGAACGGATCGGCTCGGCCGGCAGCTACTCGCCGGCGACGCTGCCGCAGATCTACTACCGCAACCTGCGCCCCGGCTTCTACCGCCTCGTCATCAACCTGGCCCAGAACGACGGCTCGATCACTCCCGTCCACGCCGTCACCAACTTCCAGATCCTGCCCGGGCCGGGCGGCGGGCCACCCTCGTGCAGCGGCGGCAAGGTCCCCAGCGCCGAGGCTGCCGCCTTCGAGTAGGTCCGGGGGTGCAAACCCTCGTTCAGGGTCGGTGACCCGCTGGCACGGGACTACGATGATCGGCATGATCCCGACCCTGCTCCCGCTGGGCGGCGGGGCAGGATGGGCTTCAACTCGATGGAAAAGAAGACGACGCGAAGAGGCAACTACGAGTCGGGCTCCGACTACGTGCTCGAGTACGGCGAGCTCCGCTTCGCCTTCAACGAGGAGGACTTCGGCCAGCGCGTCGAGCAGGCCGCGGTCAAGCTCGGCTTCGTCAACCAGGGGCTGAGCCAGGAGGAACTCGAGGACCTGCTTGACCTAGCGGTTAGCGGCGAGATCGCCGAGCCCGCCTCGGGTCTCGGCGAGCACATCAACGCCAACTGGGAGGAGCTGGTTGGTCCCGCCAATCGCAGCCTCGTCCACTGGCTGCGGCGGCTCGTCTTCCGCGGCGCTTGGCTCGACCAGCGGGTCAAGGAGGGGGAGCTGGACGTCGTCTTCGACGAGCGCACTCAGACTTTCGGTTACGTGCAGCCCGACCGCAGCCCGGAGCTGATCGAGCTCTCCAAGGAGCCCTCCTGGCGCCGCATCGCCTACCGCGGCTAGAGCTAGTGGTGCTCGAGCGCGGCGACGACGGTCACTGAGCGAGCGGCGTCGAGCAGGTTGGCGCTGCCCTCGGGGTCACTTAGGCCGGCCAGGCGGGTGAGGGAGTCGATTAGGACGATCACGCTCTCGCCACTCTCGGCGCGACGGGTGGCCTGAGCGATTGCGTCCTCGGCGTGGCGTGCCTGGACGGCGGCGACGATCTCGGCCTGTGGGACCTCGCGCCTCCACTCGGCCAGCTCCTCGGGGCCTGGGTCGACCAGCAGGGCGATCGGGTCGGACCCGTTCGACTCGCCGGCCAGCTCGCCGGCAAGCTCGCGCAGCAGCTTCGTGCACGCCTCACGCGTCTCCGCGTAGACGATCGTCTGGCGCCCGCCGCTGGCGGGCGCCACCAGGTCGTGCAGCCGCAGCTCCTTGCGCTTGCGGCCGAAGCGGCGGCGTCGCCGCCGGCGCGGCCGGCGCTCTTCGGCGGCGGGAGCTTCGGGGCTCTTCTCATGAGTCGGCTCGGGCTGGTCGGATGGCGGCTCGGGCTTATCGGCCTTCGGCTCAGCGGGTTTCGGTCGCTCGGAGCGCTCGCGACGTTCCGGCCGCTCGCGGCGTCGCGAGCCCTCGTTGCGCTCGCGCGACCCTTCACTTCGCTCGCGCGATCCCTCGCTTCGCTCGCGCGGTTTGCGCTCGCGCCGCGGTCGCGCTTCCCGACGTTCCCTCGGCTTGCCGGCGGCATCGCCGCCAGCCAGCTTCTCGATCAGCTCCTCCCGGCGGAGCATCCGGTAGCGAGGCACGTCAGCCTCTGCGGCAAGCGCGTGCAGCTCGGCCAGGGGCTTGGACTCCAACTCGCTCTTGGTCATGCGCCCAGGTTATTGGAGGCGTTGGATGCCCAGGCCTCAGCCTCTCGCTTGACCTGGCGCCGCGACCAGCCCAGTTCTTCGCCGAGCACCTCGGCGACCGGGCGGACCGCGTCGGCGTCGTGCAGTTGGGGCGCGGCGAGCAGGCCCAGACGGGTGCGGCGCAGCAGCACGTCGGCGACGCTGCGCGCCTGCTCACGGCGGGCGGCGATTGCCGCCTCGGCCAGCAGGTCAGGGCGGCCGTCGACGATCGGCGCTGCCAGCTTCGGGTTCTTCCAGGCGAGGTCGAGGACCGCCCGCGCCGCGTGTCCGTAGCGGAAGGCCAGCTGCGAGACCGACTCCTCCGAGACCCCGTCCGGCGCCTGCAGATCGTCAGGACGGGCCTGCATCCCGAGCGGAATCTCGGCTGTGTGGCAAGGCGCCTCGCGGCCCTCGCGCTCGACCATGCGGTCGACGGTCTGCTTCGCCATCCGCCGCCAGGTCGTCAGCTTGCCGCCGGTAATGGTCAGCATCCCCGAAGACGTCTCGTAGAGCTCAGCCTTGCGCGAGATGTCGACTGACTTCTTTGGGTCGCCGGTGGAGATCAACGGGCGGACCCCGGCGTAGGCGCCGACCAGGTCGGAGTCGCTCAGGGAGACGCCGAAGAAAGCGTTGACCGCATTGAGCAGGTACTCGACGTCGTCGCTGCCAGGTTGGGGGTGGTCGATGTCCCCGTCGAAGTCGTTATCGGTGGTGCCGACCAGGGTGCGCCCGTACCAGGGAAGGGCGAAGATCGCCCGCCCTGCGCCGGCGGGGACGATGCACGCGGCCCGGCCGGTGGAGAGCTTGCTGTGGTCGAGCAGCACGTGCGTGCCCCGACTGGGGGAGATCCGCGGCGCGTCCTCCTCCTCGATCACCTCCTCCGGCCGGATCCGGTCGGCCCAGACGCCGGTCGCGTTGACGACGTTGTCGGCTCCGACCTCGATCCTCTCCCCCGACTCGGCCTCGACGAAGGCGACGCCACGGGCGCGCCCGTGCTCGAGCAGCACCTCGGTCACCTCGGCGCCGTTCAGCATCGCCGCGCCGAAGCGCTCGGCCTCGCCCAGAACGGTGAAGACGAGGCGGACGTCGTCGGTCTGGCAGTCGTAGAAGAGGTAGGCGTCCCGCGGGTCGCGAGGGCCGAGCGAGGGGATCATCTCCAGCACCTCGTCGCGGGGGATCGTGCGATGGCGGTCCGGGGACCAGTAGTAGTCCTCGTCCTCTTCCTTGGAGGAGCGCATCTCGCGGCGGCTGCGACCCACCCGCGTCGTCGCCATCACGTCGTACATGTTGAGCCCCAGGCCCACCCGCCGGTCGCGGCGCTCCTCGGCGAACGATGGGACAAGGAAGGGGGTGGGGTAGACGAGGTGCGGCGCGAGCTGGACCATCAACTGGCGCTCGAGCAGCGCCTCGCGGACGAGACCGAGGTCGAGGTTCTGCAGGTAGCGGAGGCCGCCGTGGACCATCTTCGAGGAGCGGCTGGAGGTGCCTTCCGCGTAGTCGCCTCGCTCCAGCAGCGCCACCGAGTAGCCGCGTGAGGCGGCGTCGAGCGCCACGCCGGCGCCGGTGATCCCGCCGCCGATTACGACGACCTCGAAGTGCTGCCCAGCGATCGCCTCGAGCGCGGCGTTGCGAGTGAGCATCGACGCAACATAGCCATCGCGGCAAATCCGCATCCTGCAAGGAAAGCCTTGCGCGCGAGTGCCCTTAGTGCTAGAAGTTGTTAAAGCAAATGAAAAAACCTGATTAAGGTTCGCCTGCGGTGCAGTGCCGCCGGCGCAAGTTGCAACCCGGCTTGGGCTTTGGTACATCTAAGGCCTTAATTCGAAACTTGACGGGGTTTCGAAAGCCGGGAGGAGAGGAAGACTTGCTGCACGGACCTGTGGGAGCGGGGTGCGTAAATGGCCGCAGCGCGTGAGGCTGCTGCACCGGTCGCGACGGCCGACGAGCCGTCGGAAGCGCTCTACCGCAAGCTGAGTCCAGGCCCGGGGAGGCCGGCACGGGAGGTCGCTTTACACCAGCGGGCCCGGATCCACGGGGCGATGGTCGAGATCGTCGGCGAGCGCGGCTACCGGGCGGTCACGGTGCGCGAGCTCGCGCGGCTGGCAGGAGTCTCGACACGCGCCTTCTACGAGCACTTCGACGGCAAGGAAGACTGCTTCCTGCGCACCTATGAAGTGGTCGTGCAGCGGGCGGCCGGCCGGATTGTCGCCGCCCAGAGGGGCGAGCGCGACTGGGAGCCGCGGCTGCAGTGCGCCTTCTCCGCCTTCGCCGAGGAGATCGAGGGCAAACCGCATGCGGGCCGCCTCGCGCTGGTCGAGACCTTGGCGGTCGGGCCGTTGGCCCTCGAGCAGATGCGACGCGCCGAAGGGATGTTCGAGGCGATGGTCGGCGAGAGCTTCGCCAAGGCGCCGGACGAGGTCGCGACCCCGGCGCTGATCGTCAAGGGGATCGTCGCCGGTGTCGGCGGCGTGGCGCGCACGCGGCTGCTCGAGGACGGCGAGCGGGAGTTGCCGGACATTGCCGAGGAGTTGATGGAGTGGGCGCTCAGTTATCGCTGCGAGGCGGCCGCTGAGATCGGGGGCCTCGACAGCGGGCCTGCGCCGTCCAGTCCTGCCGGAGGGCTTGAGGCCTCTGCGGCCGCTGAAAGGGAAAGCGACGGCACGCTCGGCGACGAGCGCGCGTTGATCCTCTCCGCCGTGGCCAAGCTCGCTGCTACAGACGGCTACTGGCAGCTGACTGTTCCGCGCATCCGCAGTGCCGCCGGCGTATCGCGCCGCAGCTTCGACGCGCAGTTCGAGAGCGTCGAGGACTGTTTTCTCGCGGCCCTGGAGCTGCGGGTCGAACGTGCGCTGTCGCAGGCCAAACGTGCCTATGTCGAGGCACCTTCCTGGCCGCTCGGTATCCATCGTGCACTCGGCGCGCTCTGCGACCGGATTGCGCGCGATCCAGTGCTCGGCAGGCTTGGGTTCGCTGAGGCGTTTGCGCCGGGGCTCGACAGCATGCGTCGGCGCGAGTCGATCATGGCCAGCATCAGCGCTCTATTTCGCGAAAGCGCTCCCGCCGAACTGCGGCCCTCCGAGCTCACGGCGGAAGCCTCGGTTGCGGCGATCTGGGGGATCCTGCACTACTACGTCGGCAGCGGGCAGGCACAGCGCCTGGGCCAGGTCGTCCCAGTTCTCTCCTACCTGGCGTTGGCGCCGGCGCTCGGCGCGCCTGTGGCGGCGGATGCGCTCCTCAGGGAGCGCTCACCACTCGCCCTCCAGCCAGTGCAGTAGCTCGGGTACCCGGCTGCGCAGGTCGGGTTCGGCGCTGGCCAACTCGGCGTGGGCGATCTGGAAGGCGGCTCCGAGTGCCAACGTGGCCCGCTCGGGGGTGCACTCCATGCACTCCAATAGGCGTTCCACCGTTGGGTCGTCGTGGCGCAGTGTCCAGAGCGCCTCGCTGGCGCGATCCGGGTCCGCCTCGGCCGCATCGATTGCGGCTTCCAGCGCGTTGCGGATTCGTTCTCTGTAGGAGCCCTCGGTTGCGGCCTCGAAGGCACGCTCGACGATCTGTTCGTCCAGACGGCCGTCGATCAGCAACGCCACCCCTCTATCCTCTCTCATGTTGGGACCTCCATGTCAGGTCTCGGCTGGCCCCGGGGCGTCGCAAGCGCTTCCGGGGCCGAACTGTCTCGGCATTGACGAAGCTAGGAACACCTCCGGACGCGATGGAGGCGGAAACACCCCCTTTTGACCCCTGCTTCCCTTTTGTCGCACAATCGGTGCTGAATCGGCACCAAATGTAGACTCAAGCAGGGAAGATACGCGTCTGCCGCTAAATGGTCAAATTTCTATGAGCAACGCGATACCCAAATACGACTCGGCGGTGGTGGAGGGGGCGCGGCAGACGGTCTGGGCGGCCCGCGAGGCCTTTGCGACGCCGGCGCCGGCCGAGGGGCAGCGTTGCTCCTACGTCAAGCCCTCGAGCCCCTTCACCTCGGGCAATCTGCACATGGGGCACGTGCGCGACTACGCGATCGGCGACGCCTACGCCCGCTTCCTGCGCGCCCGCGGGGACGCAGTTCTGTTCGGCTTCGGCTTCGATGCCTTCGGCCTGCCGGCCGAGATCGCGGCGATCGAGCGCAAAGTGCCGCCCGCGGAGTGGGTCGAGCGCTGCGGCGAGCGGATGCTCGGCCAGATGCAGCGCCTCGGCTTCTCCTTCGACTACGACCGAGCCTTTTACAGCTCCGACCAAAGCCAGTACCGCTGGTCGCAATGGCTCTTCCTGACCCTGCTCGAGGCGGGACTGATCTACCGCGCAGAGGCCACGGTCGACTGGTGCGATCACTGCCGGACGACGCTCGCCGCGATCCAGGTCGAGGACGGTCGTTGCTGGCGCTGTCACAACGAGGTCCGCCTGATCCTGCGCCCGACCTGGTTCCTGCGAATCGCGCCCTATGTGGAGGAGAATGATGCTCGACTTGGCGCCTTGGAGGAGGAGTGGGATGAGATCTCACTCGCCACCCAGCGGGACATCCTCGGTCGCAGCGAGGGGGTGGAGGTCGAGCTGCCGCTGGACGATGGGGGGGCGCTGACGGTCTTTACGCCCCACGCGGGTGCTGTCACCGAGGCGAGCTTCGTCGGGCTCTCGCCCCGGCATCCCGATCTCGAGCGCTGGGTGTCCGCGCCGGGAGTGCGGGAGCAGCTCGACGAGCTGCGCTCGGGCGGCTGGGAGCGCAGCGCCCGGGACGCGAAGTCGGTGCCGCTTGTCGACACCGGCGCGACGCTGACCTCGCCCTGGGGCGGAGGGCGGCTGCCTGTTCTCGTCTCGCCCTTGGTCGACGCGCGCTTTGGGCCCACGGCTGTGTTCGGCATCCCCGGCGTCGATGAGGCCGACGCGACAATCGCCGCCCGGGTGGAGCGAGTGGGGGAGGGAGCGTCAGACACGGTGCCGGCCGCCGAGCCGGCACTGCGCCCGGCCGTTCGCTACCGCGCTACGGACTTCTCGATCTCCCGCCAGCGTTTCTGGGGCACGCCGATCCCAGTGATCCACTGCGGCAGCTGCGGCGCCGTGCCGGTTCCGGAGGCCGACCTGCCGGTGGTCTTGCCGCCCGACGTTGAGCCAAGTGCCGAGGGAAATCCCCTCGCCGAGCACGCCGCCTTCGTCGACGTGCCCTGTCCCCGCTGCGGCGAGCCGGCCAAGCGGGAGACCGACACGCTCGATTGCCACTTCGACGCCCTCTGGCTGTGGATTCCGGCGGCGGTGCCTCCCGAGGCCCGCGCCGCGGAGATGTTCAGCCACCCGGACTTGCGTCGCTGGCTCCCCGCTGAGCGCCTCGTCGCCGGCGCCGACAGCGGCAACTTCGTCTTCGACCAGCGCGTCGTCACCAAGGCGCTGCGCGACCTCGGCCCGCTCTCGTTCCTTGAGGACGGCGAGCCCTTTGCCGGCTGTCTCTTCCACGAGATGGTGATCGCCGACGGCCGCAAGATGAGTAAGCACCTCGGCAACGTCGTCGATCCGGACGAGCTGGTTGAGCGCTACGGTGCCGACACCGTTCGTCTGGCCATTCTCTATGCCGCCGGCCCGGCCAAGACGCTCAACTGGAGCGACGGCGCCCTGCGCTTCGCTAGCCGCTTCCTCGCCAACGTTTGGGACTACTCGCATGAGCGCTTTGCGGCCGTCTCGGAGGCGACCGAGGACGAGGAGGCGATAGCCGACACGGCGTTCATGCGCGAGCGGCTCTGCAAGTGGTGCGATAACGGCCTCGATCGGATCACCGCCGACCTCGAGCAGCTGCAGATGCACAAGGCGGTGCGCAACGTGACCCGGCTCTTTGAGCGGATCCAGGACTTCGAGAAGCGCGTGGTCGAGCGCCGCGGCGAGCTCAGCCGGGCGGATGCGGAGGCCCAGGTCGCGGCGCTGGCGCTGCTGGCCCGCGTGCTTGCCCCCTTCGCCCCACACGCCGCCGAGCAGCTGCTGATCGACTCGGGCCGGCCGGACGACGCCGACCTGCTCGGCCCCTGGCCCGAGCGACTCTCCCTGCCGGCCTCGCCGGATCCGGTCAGCTAGTCAGCGCGAGCTGGGCCTTCGCGGATACCAGCCTGTCATGACAACCACACCTAGCAGTTGTAATGACAAAACCACACTTGTCATTACAAAATTCGATTACTTAAAATCTTCTTGATCACTGGATTGTCCTGTGTTATATCTGGCCTTGCTCCCAAACGGAGCAGGCGCAGGCGGAGCCATTCCGGCACTGCCGCGTCACCAAGTGACACACAACCGTAAACGACTCCGGTGGTGCTGACCGCTGGAGAAAAAGGAGATGTTCAAGTGAGATCCATGAAGATGGTTGGCCTTGCTGTGCTCTCAGCGCTCGCCGCAATGGCATTCGTGGGCGCCGGCAGCGCGTCGGCGGACGCTCTATGTGAGACGAATCCTGGGCACGCCAATAGTTGCCCCACTCCCCTCGCATCAGGAACCCTCATCAAAGGTAATACAACTGGCAAAAACGCCTTTCTCTTAAATGCCAGCAAAGAACCGACGATGACTTGTCGTTCCTCTGCCTTAGGTAGCCTCGGAGCCAGCCATGGTCCGCACAAAGGCGTCTTAGGGTTACTTACGTCCCTGTTGTTCTCCGAATGCGAAGGCCTCTGTCCCAAAGCAACAGGACACAGCGCGCCATTCCTGTTCGAAGCATTAGTATTACAGTTACTGGTTCACGTCAGAACACATAACGCAACTGGCTTAAAGCCCGGCGCATTACTCGAAGGTTGCACCTTCTTCAAAGTCAACTGCTTATTCCAGATCCAAGAAGACTCAGCGTTACTGACCATCAGCGGCGACACGATGACGGCTAACAATGTTCCGCTGGTAAGGTCCGGTCACTCCGGTCTCTGCCCAGCAAGCGGCTTCTGGGATGCGACTTACTTAATGACGTTAGATACGCCTGATTTAAAACCGATATTCTTTACGTCGTTACCGTAACTAGTTGATCTGGATGATCGTGCAAGCGGTCATCGATGAGTTTAAGAGGCCCGCCCGAACGGGCGGGCCTCTTATCGTCGTGGCGCCCGCTCTTGTGGGGGCTTCGCGTACCGAAAAGATGCAACATATTTTCTTGACAAGATCGATCACGTTCCCTAGCTTTCAGGAAGTCGCAGGCGATCGCGGCAAGGGGAACGACGACTTGGAAGGGGAGGGGTAGATGTCCTCGATGATCATGCAAAGGCGCGATGCGTTTTCGAGCCTGACCGCCTTCATTGCACTGAGTGTCGCGATGATGGCGAGTGCGCCTGCGGCTAGTGCCGCTGACCCTTGTCCCAACGCAGCTTTTCGAGTCGGCCCCTCGGCCGCGCTCCCGGACTGCCGCGCATACGAGCTGGTCACTCCCCCGAACATGGCCGGCCTTCGCCCCTATGCGGCTAATTACGACCAGAGTTATATGCAGTTCGCCAGTTCGGCCCTGTCGCTTAATCGGACCAGCTTGATCTTCCATACTCAGGGCGGCTCGCTCCCTGGCTTTCCAGGTAATGGTTTTACAGATCGCTACCGGGCGGTAAGGGGCGCGGGCGGATGGACGACCGAACTACATGCTCCCACCGGGGAGCAGAGTCCCTTTGCCTATCCGGCGGGGGTCGAGCCGACGCACTCGGTGTCCTTCACCACGATCAAGGGCCTGGGCTTCGAAGGAACCTTCCTCGACCAGTTCGGTGGCGACACGGACCTGTTGCGCAGGCCCGACGGCAGCTACGAGCTGATCGCTAAAGGCAGCCTGGGGGAAGGCAGAGGGGCCGGTGGCGCCTACATCAGCCCCGGAGGGGGTCACATCATCTTCAACAGCGCATCGAACTCGATCGGCTCCTTCCCTTCGCCCGTCCCACTGGAGCCCGATGCGCCTCCCGCAGGAACTGCCGCCCTCTATGACCGATCGCTAGACGGCCCCACCAGCGTCATCTCCCTGCTCCCAGGTGACGTCATCCCGGCTGCGGGTGAACACGCGTTCTTCCAGGGGGCGTCCGCCGATGGCAGCGCTGTGGCATTCAGGCTCGGCGGCGATGAAGTCTCTCAGCGGGCGAACTCCCTCTACATGCGGGTGGATAACGCCGACACCTATGAAGTGGCAGGGCCAGGAAACACCTTCGCTGGCATCTCCGAGCACGGTGATCACGTCTTCTACGCCGACGCGCAGAGCGTTGGTTCTGGGGGCGATCAGACGCCGGCAGATCTCTTCTCGTTCGATACCGCCACGCAGACGACGACCCCGATCACCACCGTTGAAGATGCTCAATTCGTCAACGTTTCGCGAGACGGCTCGCATGTCTACTTCGTCTCGAAAAAACAGATCGGCGGCGAGGGCGTGGATGGTGAACCCAATCTCTACGTCTGGGAGCGCACCGGCGAATCAACGACCTTCATCGGGACTCTGAGTCCCGCGGACGTGGACTTCAGCAGTGAAGAAACCTCGTTCTTCGGGGATCCCAGCATGGTCCGCTGGACCAGCCAGGCGACGGCGGAACGCATGTTCAACTACGTCGGCCCCGGCAAGAACAACTCTCGCAGCACGCCGGACGGGACCGTGCTGGTCTTCCAGTCCCAGGCACAGCTGACGCCTGTCGACAACGCCGGACACGACGCGATCTACCGCTATGACGCAACTGAGAACAGCCTGGCCTGCGTCTCCTGTCATCCAGACGAAACGCCTTCCGAGGCAGACTCGAGGCTGCAGAACGTCTATGTCGCCACCGGCGACACGCAGAACCCGGTCTCGGCGCCCTACGTCGTCAACAATGTCACCGACGACGGCGATACCGTCTTCTTCCAGAGCTTGGACGCGCTCGTCGACGCCGATTCCGGCCTGGGTCAAGCCGTATACCGGTGGAAAGACGGCGGGGTCGCGCTGATCTCCCCGGGGCCGGGGACAAGGGACAATTACCTCTACGCGGCCTCCCCCGATGGGTCCGACGTTCTCTTCGTCACCGATGTCCGCCTGGTTCCGGGGGACGAAAACATCTTCGGCGCGATCTACGACGCAAGAGTCAACGGCGGGTTCGCTGCTGCCGCTGATACCTCCGGGATCGGTCCCTGTGCAGATGACGCCTGCCAGGCCCTTCCCAGCGGGACGCCCGCTTCGCCAATCATCGGCTCCAGGGTTGGCGGGAAAGGAAACCTCAAGCCTTCAAGGCGTCGCTGCGGGAAAGGCAAGCACAAGGTTCGCAGGGCAGGCAAGACACGCTGCGTGAAACGTAAGCAGCGCCGGCGAGCCAGCTCCAACCGGAGGGTGGCGAGATGATCCGGCGCAGCGCACTCTGCTCTCTGATCGCTTCGCTGGCGCTGCTCGCCGGGACCTTCGCTCCTGTGCCGGCCTCAGCTGCCGTCGAGGACTTCGGCTTCAACTCTGTGGGCGCGTCGCTGTCGACCAACGCCGCCGGCGCGCACGCTGACTTCACAACGACCTTTGCCCTCAACGGCCAGCCAGGAAAAGAAGACAGCTTCGGGCAGCTGTTCCCGTGGGCCGCATTGCGTGAGCTCGCGCTGTATCTCGCCCCGGGCATGACCGGGAACCCGGAGGCGATCCCAACCTGCCCGATGGCTGTGTACGTCCAAGTGCTCGACATAGCCAACCCGAACCTCAAACAGTGCCCCACCGACTCTCAGGTCGGGCTCGTTCGTCCCGGCCTCTATGAATTCTTCCCGCCGGGCATCCTGCCGGAGCCCGTCTACAATCTCGAGCCGCCGGGAGGCGACGTGGTCGCCCGCCTCGGCATACCCGCGGTCTTCTATCTGACAGTGGTCGACATCCGAATCGATCCGGAGCGCGACAACGCGATAACCGCGACCGTGGCTGCTCCCACCAACGACATCGCAAAGGTCACCGGCGCCGAAACGACGATCTGGGGAGTGCCCAGCGATAAAAGCCATGACGACGAACGTCTGACCCCGCTTGAAGCGATCGAATGCTTCGGCCAGTGCGGCGGGCCGAAAGCGGTCTCGGCCAAGCCGCCCTTCCTCAGCAATCCGACCAGCTGTGGGCCGAAGGAAATCGGTTTCGCCCTCGACAGCTACCAGCTGCCGGGACTTGGGTCGCCCGTGAATGCACCGCTGGGCGAAATCACCGACTGCGAGAAAGTCCCCTTCAACCCACTCCTCTCGCTGAAGCCGACGACGACGAGCGCCGCCTCGGCGAGTGGTGTCGACTTCAACCTCTCGATCCCCCAAGATGGCCTCGCCGACCCCGATGTTCTCGCCTCCGCCCATCTGAAGAAGGCCGTTGTCACCCTGCCGGAGGGGGTGGGACTGAACGCATCGGCCGCGGATGGCCTAGGCAGCTGCTCGCAGGCTGAGATCGGAGTTGTCTCGGAGAGCCCGATTCGTTTCAACGAGCAGGAGCCATCCTGCCCGGAGTCCTCGAAGGTCGGTAATGGCACCGTCACCACCCCCGTCCTCGCCGACCCACTGCAAGGCTCGCTCTACGTCGCCAAGCAGGACGACAACCCGTTCGACTCGCTCCTCGCGGGATATCTGGTCGCCAAGGGCAAGGGAGTGATGATCAAGCAGGCCGGCAAGTTCGATCTCACGGAGACCGGTCGAATCACGGCCGTCTTCGACAACAACCCCCAGCAGCCGTTCAGCGAGCTGTCCCTTCACTTCAAGGGAGGGGCCCGCGGGGTGCTGACCACGCCATCTCAGTGCGGGACATACGAGACGGCCTATGAACTCACTCCCTGGTCGGGCAATCCGCCTGCAACGGGCGTCAGCAGCTTCACGATCGACCAGAACTGCGCTGCCGGCCACTTCGATCCCGGGTTCGAAGCCGGCAGCGAGAATCCCTTCGCGGGCACCTACAGCCCCTTCTCGGCGCGAGTCACACGCGACTCCGGATCCCCCGCCCTCACCGGGCTGGAAATCAGTCCTCCGCGGGGCCTGGTGGGCAAGCTGGCGGGCGTCCCCTACTGCTCCGAGAGCGCCCTGGCCGGCATCTCGAGAAGCCTCGGCGGGGGGGCTGCCCAGATCGTCTCTCCCGCGTGTTCCGCGTCGAGCCAAATCGGCAGTGTCGTGGCGGGGGCCGGCTCGGGAAGCCCCTTCTACGTAGACACCGGCAGGGTGTACCTCGCAGGTCCCTACAAGGGGGCGCCGATTTCGCTTGCAGTCGTCGCGCCGGCGGTCGCCGGACCCTTCGATCTGGGTAACGTCGCGGTGCGCACCGCCCTCTACGTAGACCCGGAAACTGTGCAGCTGCGGGCCGTCTCGGATCCCTGGCCGACCTTCCTGCACGGCATTCCACTCAACCTGCGCGACGTGAGGGTCAGCGTCGATCGATCTCAGTTCGCCCTCAATCCGACCAGCTGTGCCGAGAAGTCGACGGCCGGCACGATCAAAGGCGCCGGGGGGGTCTTCGCCAACGTCACAGACCGCTTCCAGGTCGGCGCCTGCGGTGACCTCGGCTTCAGGCCGCGTGTCTCCCTGCGCCTCTTGGGTGGGACCAAGCGTGGAGCGCACCCGCGTCTGCGGGCCATCGTGACGCCCAGGAAGGGGGATGCCAACATCGGCCGTAGCGTGGTGGCCCTGCCCCGATCCGAGTTCCTGGACCAGAACCACATCAAGACCGTCTGCACGCGGGTGCAGTTCGCGGCCGATGATTGCCCCAAAGGATCCGTCTACGGCCGGGCGACCGCCACCACATCCCTGCTGGACGGCCGCCTCTCGGGCCCGGTCTATCTTCGCTCCTCGGACAACGAGCTGCCAGATCTGGTCGCTCACCTGAGAGGGCAGGTGGACGTCGCGCTGGTGGGCCGGATCGATTCCATTCGCGGTGGCATTCGCACCACGTTCGTTGCCCCACCCGATGCCCCGGTCACGAAGTTTGTGCTCACGATGCAGGGCGGTCGGAAGGGTCTGCTCATTAACAGCCGCGACGTCTGCGGCCGTGCCTACCGGGCGGATGTTCGTATGCGTGGTCAGAACGGTCTGGCGCGGACGCTGCGACCCGAGCTCGTGAACTCAGCCTGCGCGAAACGGTAGGGCTAGCCGGACCGGTTTCCCTGTTATTCTCCTGCCCAATGACGCAAAGAAATCTGATTAAAAAAGTTTCTTTGCTGGCCCTGGCTCTGCTGGTAATCGTTGTGTCGCTCTCGGGGTGCGGAGACGATGATGGGGGCACAGCCGAGGGAAGCGAGGTTACCGTGGAGACGAGTTCGTTGACGAAAGCCCAGTTCATCGACCGGGCGGACTCGATTTGCCAGCAAAGCGAAGAAAAACTGGAAAAAGTGATTGGGAACTTTCTCAAGTCTTTTACCGCCAACCCCGCGCAGGCGAGTGTTGACGCCCAGGCGGCAACGCTGGTCAACACCGTCATGGTGCCCTCGTACGAAAAACTGATCGAGGAACTCCGAGCTCTCGGCGCGCCCAGTGGCGACGAGCAAGAGGTCTCGGCGTTCCTGACCTCATTACGGGAATCGCTCGAAGCGGGTGAAGAACAGCCCCTGAAGTTCGTGCAGAGCCGGGAGCCCTTTGTCGAAGGCGTAAAACTCTCCAAGGCATACGGCTTCAACGTATGCCTCGCCTGACTGGAAAAGAGAGCCTGGCGACGATTATGATCCTCGCCGGGCTTCTCGTTGCCGGCTGCGGCGGGGATGACGATGGGGGTGGGACTACAGGAACGGGCGGCCAGATCACCGTTGAGGCCAAATCGCTGTCCAAGGCGGAATTCATCGAGCGCGCCGACGAGATCTGCCGAGCGCGCACCGAAAAGGTTGAAGCTGAGTTCAACGCCTTTCTGAAACGCAACGCCGATCTGGGTTCGTCTCGAGCGGAGCAGGGCGCCGCGGCAAAAGAAGTGGTCGAGACGATCTACCTGCCGGCCGGAGAAGAGCAGATCGACCGGATCGCCTCCCTGGGTGCGCCTGAGGGCGACGAGCAGCAGATCGTGTCGCTGCTCGAGGCGATAAGGAAGGGGATGGACGAGGCCGAAGACCATCCCCTCCGATTCGTCCGGGCCCTGAGCATCGACTACAAGCCTTTTGCCGAAGCCGAAGAGTTGGCCGCGGCCTACGGCTTCAGCGAGTGCGGCAAGGGTTGATAGCCCGGCTCGGAGGCCTCAAAGGACCCCGTCGAGCTCGCTTTGAAGATCCATCCGAATTTTTAGACGGGAAGACTTGACTGATCGAAGGTTTTTCTGTTATATCTACCTCTGCTGACGACCGAGCCAGCACGGAGAGGAAACCCCAGTCAGGGCGACTCGCCTTGCGATAGCAATGGGAGTGCTAGGAATGAGTCGAGAAAGCGGTTCACGGGAGCACGGAGGCGAATGCGCTGTCGGCGCTGCCCCACCTCACGCCCACAGCGCATCCCGGCCGCTTCGCTCTCTCCGCTGGCGTGGGCAAAGCCCAGTCGAGCAATCGCCGTCCCAACGGGTCGCGGGGCCCGGTTGCGGCCAGCTCGAGCGGTCACAGGCGAAATCGCGTCGGGGGTCCTGTTGAGGCCCCGTCGCAAACCGTAGCTCCGACCGCCGCCGGGGAGGCGCGGTCGAAGGACCCGGCCAACGGAAGCCGCGTTTCCGTTGGCCGGGTCCCTACGGTTTCCCTTTACAGCGCTTTGCCTCTAAACTCGCCGAGGGTTCTACGGGTCCTCAGAATGCGCAGGAAACCTTGATCGCTACCACCAGATCTGTTATACCGCGACGGATGCCTCGATGAGCCCGTTCGCTGAAGAGACTCGGTCATGCGCTACGGAGCTCGTCTGCCGCGATTGTGGCAAACGCCTGCCGCTGCTCGATACGACCTTCAAGTGCCCGGGCTGCGGGCAGGGCCTTGACATCAACTACGACTACGAGCTGGCGAAAGCTCGGCTCGGTGAGCTGCCGATGTCGGAGCGGGAAATCAACATCTGGCGCTTCGAGGAGCTGCTGCCGATCCGCGACGCCCGGGCGCAGCGCCGCGTCGGCTACTACAGCGGCCGCACGCCGCTGATCCACGCTGACCGGCTCGGCGCCGAGCTGGGTCTGCGCAAGCTCTATCTGAAGGACGACAGCACCCAGCGCCCGAGCCTCTCCTACAAGGACCGCGTCGTCTCGATGGCGGTCGCCCGGCTCCTGGAGCTGGGTAAAGAGGAGATCGGCTGCGTCTCGACCGGCAACGTCGGCACCGCCGTCGCCTCGCTGGCGGCCAAGGCAGGCGTCACCGCCTACGTCTTCTACCCGAGCAACATGGAGCGCGGTAAGGCGCGCGCCTGCCGTGCCCTCGGTGCCGCCGTGATTCAGCTCGACGGCAACTACGACGCAGCGAACCGCGCCTGCCGCGAGCTCGCCCTCGCCAGCGGCGTGCAGTTCGCCAACATCACCCTGCGGCCGTTCTACGCCGAGGGGGCGAAGACCGTCGCCTACGAGGTGGTCGAGAAACTCGACTGGGTCTCACCCGACCACTTCGTCATCCCCGCCGCCGGCGGCACGCTCTCCTCGCGGGTCCACAAGGGCCTCGTCGAGCTGGAAAAGGTCGGGCTCTCGGAGACTGCCGAGACCAAGATCCACGCCGCCCAGCCTGACGGTTGCGGGCCGATCGCGAAAGCGATCCTTGATGGCAGCGGCAAGATCGAGCCGCAGACGCCGCACACCGCCGCCCACTCGCTGGCGATCGGCGCCCCCGGCGACGGCCCGCTGGTCGTCGACGCGGTGATGTCGCGCGGCGGTTCGGCGGCGGCAGTCACCGACGAGGAGATCTTCGAGGCGATCGACCTGCTCGGCGCCACCGAGGGCATCCTCACCGAGCCCGCCGGTGGCACCACGGTCGCCTCGACGGCGAAGCTCGCCGCCGAAGGCAAGCTCGGGCCCGACGACACCGTCGTCGCCGTGATCAGCGGCAACGGCTACAAGACCCTCGACGAGCACCCCGAGAAGCAGTGGCCGTCGATGGTTTCCTGCGACGTCGAGTCGATGGGCGAGATGCTCGCCGAGTTCCGCCAGCACGGCGCAGGCGCCACGCTGTCCTGAGTGCCGGAGGAGGGACTCGAACCCCCGACACGCGGATTATGATTCCGCTGCTCTAACCAGCTGAGCTACTCCGGCGGGAGCCGGATGGTAGCGGTGGCGGGGACCGCTTAGGCTTGTCTGCGTGACGGAGGGGTTGGACAGGGCAGTGCAGGCGGTCCTGCGGGACTGCCTCGGTATCCAGGCGGGTGAGGAGGTCCTGATCGTCTGCAACCCGGCCACCGAGGGGTTGGCGGACCTGATGCGGATCCATGCCCAGGGAGATGGGGCGGAGGCGACGCTGACGGTGATCGCCGAGCGGGATTCGCACGCCGGTGAGCCGCCGGCGCCGGTTGCCGCGGCGATGCTCGCCGCGGACGTCCTGATCGCACCGACGGTGCAGTCGCTTTCGCACACCGCCGCCCGCAAGGCGGCGAGCGAGGCCGGAGCCCGGGTTGCCTCGCTGCCCGGGGTCACGGAGGACATGCTCGCCCGGCTGATGAGCGCCGACATGGGGGCGCTGCGGCGGCGGGGAGCGGCGATCTGCGCGACGCTGGAAGAAGGTGGGGAGGCGCGGATCACCTGCGCCAAAGGCAGCGACCTGCGCCTCGGCCTCGATGGCCGCACGCCGATCGTCGACGCAGGCGTCCTCTCCAAGCGGGCGGCCTTCGGCAACCTGCCCTGCGGCGAGGGCTTCATTGCGCCGCTCGAGGGCACAGCGGAAGGCACGCTGGTCGTCGACGGCTCGATCGCGGGGGTGGGGCAGGTCTCGGAGCCGGTGACACTGACCGTGCGCGAGGGACATCTGACCGAGGCCAGCGGCCGCGAGGGGGAGGCGCTGATGGAGCTGCTGACCGCGCACGGTCCCGACGGCACCAACGTGGCCGAGCTGGGGATCGGCACCAACGAAGAGGCGAGGCTGACCGGCAACGTCCTCGAGGACGAGAAGATCCTCGGCTCCGCGCACGTCGCCTTCGGCGCCTCGGCGGCGATCGGCGGCACGGTCCAGGTCCCTGTGCACCTCGACTGCGTGGTGCTGGAGCCGACCGTGGAAGTCGACGGCCAGCTGATCGCGCAGGGGGGCGAGCTGCGTGTCTGAAGCGTGACGGGGCCACTGCTCGCCGTTCCCAACGTCTCCGAGGGCCGCGATGCCACGGGGATCGCCGGCCTGGAGTCGGCCTTCGCCGGTGGCGCGACGCTGCTCGATCGCCACTCCGACGTCGAGCACAACCGCACCGTCTTTACCCTCGCTGGCGAGCCGGGGCCGCTGCGCGAGGCGCTCACACGCGGCGCCGAGCAGGCGATCGAGACCGTGGACATGACCACGCACGAAGGGGTTCACCCGGCGATCGGCGCTCTCGACGTTTGCCCGCTGGTCTGGCTCGACCCCGGCGAGCGCCGGGTGGCGCGGGCCGAGGCGCTCGAGGTCGCCGCCCAGATCGGTGGGCTCGGCGTTCCCGTCTTCCTCTACGGCGAGCTGGCGAGCCGCCCCGAGCACGCCGAGCGCGCCTACTTCCGCAATGGCGGCCTGGTCGAGCTCTGGTTGCGGATGGAGGGAGGCGGCCTGCGGCCGGACTTCGGGCCCGCGCACCCTCACCCCCGCGCCGGCGCCACCCTGGTCACGGCGCGCCCCCCGCTCGCCGCTTTCAACGTCGAGCTCGACAGCGGCGACTTGGAGGTGGCGCGCGCCGTCGCCGCCGAGCTGCGCGAGTCCGGTGGCGGGCTGCGGGGCGTGCGGGCGATCGGGCTGCCGCTCTCCAGCGGTCGCACTCAGGTCTCGACCAACGTCCATGACCCGCTGACGGTGCCGCTCGCTGCGGTCGTGGCTCGGGTGCGGGCTCTCGCCGGGCCACTCGGCGCCCGTCCACTCGAGGCCGAACTGATCGGCCTCATCCCCGAGGCGGCGCTCGCCGGCTATCCGGAGGACGTGCCGATCCGCGGCTTCGACCCCGAGCAGCACGTGATCGAGCGGCGCATCATTTAGATTCAGGCCCCATGGCACAGGCCAAGAAGAAGCGCCGCCGCAAGCACCGCGGCACCCAGGGCGGTCGCGTCGACGCCAACCGCCGCGCCGCTCGCCCCCGCAGCCGCGAGGAGGCGAAGGCGCGCGCCCGGTCCCGGCGTAAACCGGCGTCCCGCGCCGATCGCCCGCCGACCTGGGGCACCGCGGTCATCCGGGCGGTGATCGCGGCGGCGGTCTTCATCGTTCTCCTGATCCTGATCTTCGGCCGTCCGCTCGGCTCGGCGCTCGCGCTCGGCGGCTTCATGCTTGCCTTCTACATCCCGGCCGGCTACTACGTCGATACGACGATGTGGCGGCGCCGCGAGCGCGCCCGGATCCGCGCCGCCGAGAAGCCGTGAGGCGCCGGGCGTCGCGATGAGCCTCGACGTGCGCCAGCTCACCGTCGGGCCGGTCGCTGAGAACTGTTATCTGCTGCGCCGCGAGGGCTCCGACCGGGGACTGATCGTCGATCCGGGGGAGGAGCCGGACCGGATCCTGGCCGAGGCCGATGCGGCGGGAATCGAGATCGAGGCGATCCTCGTCACCCACTGCCACTTCGACCACATCGGCGCGGTCGCGCCGGTGGCGCGGGAGACCGGCGCCCCCGTCTACTGCCCGGAGATCGAGGTCCCGGTCCTCGCCGACATCATGTCCTTCGTCCCCTGGGAGGGCTTCGGTCCCTTCGAGAGCTACGAGGCCGACGAGAAAGTGAGCGGAGGCGAGACTCTCGAGCTGGCCGGCCTCACCCTCGACGTCGTCTTCACGCCCGGGCACAGCCCCGGCCACGTCACCTATGCGGTGCGCGACGAGGACGCGCTCTTCTCCGGCGACGTTCTCTTCCAGGGCTCGGTCGGCCGGGTCGACTTGCCGGGCGGCGACGGGCCGACGCTGATGCGGTCGATCCAGGGCCTGGTTGAGTCCTATCCGGCGGAGGCGGTCGTCTACCCGGGTCACATGGGCGTGACGACCCTGGGCACCGAGCGCGCGACCAACCCGTTCCTGACCTCACTGGCCGGCTGATCGCCGCCCTGCGCCGGTAAGGTCGCCGCCGTGGCGAAGAGCAAGTACCAGGCGCCCCGCGGGACGTTCGACGTCCTGCCCGAGGCTGCCCGCGCGCGGGCCCGGGTCGAGCGCGCCGCCGCGGCCGTCTTCGCCCGCGCCGGCTACGAGCCGGTGGCGACGCCGGTCTTCGAGGACACCGAGCTGTTCGAGCGCGGCGTCGGCCACTCCACAGACATCGTCCGCAAGGAGATGTTCACCTTCGAGGACAAGGGCGGGCGCAGCCTCACCCTGCGCCCGGAGGGGACGGCGCCGATCTGCCGCGCCTATGTCGAGCACGGCATGCACAAGCTGGCGCAGCCGGTGAAGCTCTCCTACGTAGGGCCGTTCTTCCGCCACGAGCGCCCCCAGGCAGGCCGCTACCGTCAGTTCCACCAGCTCGGGGTCGAGTGCATCGGCGCCGACTCGCCGCTGGCCGACGCCGAGGCGATCGGGCTGTTGGCCGACTTGCTTGCTGAGCTCGGGGTGCCGGGGGTCGAGCTGCGGCTGGGCAGTCTCGGCTCCTTCGAGGCGCGCCAGGCATACCTGGAGGAGCTGCGCGCCCACCTGCGCGCCAACGAAGGCGAGCTCTCGAAAGACGTGCGCGAGCGGATCGACGCCAACCCGTTGCGCGCCTTCGACTCCGATGACGAGGGGACGCAAGGCGTGATGGCAAGCGCGCCGCGGCTGGTCGACAGGCTCGAGGGCGAGGACGCCGAGCACTTCGAGGAGGTGCGCTCGTTGCTCGACGCTGCCGGCATCGCCTACGAGATCGACACAACCCTCGTCCGCGGCCTCGACTACTACACGCGGACGATCTTCTCCTTCGTCTGCGACCGGCTCGGCGCCCAGTCGGAGATCGGCGGCGGCGGCCGCTACGACGGCCTGGTCGAGCAGCTGGGTGGGCCGCCTACGCCGGCGACCGGCTGGGCGGCGGGAATCGAGCGGATCCTCCTGGCGCTGGGAGAAGAGGAGCTCGAGACCGGCGATGCCGCCGACCATCACGTCTTTGTCGCCAGCGACGACGCGGCCGAGCTGCGCCCGCGCACGATCGCGATCCTGGGTGAGCTCCGCCACGCCGGTCTCACGGCGCAGACCGATCTCGCCGGGCGCGGCCTGAAGGGGCAGCTCAAGCACGCCGACCGGATCGGCGCCACCCATGTCGTCATCCTCGAGCAGGGCGGCTCGGCCCAGCTGCGCGACATGGAGAGCGGCGAGCAGCGATCGATCGAGCTTGGCAGCGTCGTCGCCGAGGTGACCGGAGGAGAGGCATGAGCGACGTTCCCGCTCTGCGGCCCAACGGCTTCCGCGACACCTGGTGCGGCCAGGTGCTCGCCGACCGCGTCGACTCCGAGGCACGGGTTGCCGGCTGGGTCCACCGGCGCCGCGACCACGGTGGCCTGATCTTCATCGACCTGCGCGACCGCACCGGGATCGTCCAGCTCGTCTTCGACCCCGACGAGGCGGGAGAGGCGTTCCAGCTCGGCCACAAGCTGCGGGCCGAGGACGTGGTGAGCGCCGTCGGCAAGGTGGTGCGGCGCTCGGCCGAGACCGTCAACCCCGATCTGCCGACCGGTGAGGTGGAGCTGCGCGTGGGCGCGGCCGAGCTGCTCGCCGACGCCGAGACGCCGCCCTTCCAGATCGAGGGCTTCTCCGGCGAGGTCGGCGAGGACGCCCGCCTGCGCCACCGCTATCTCGATCTGCGCCGCGAGCAGATGCGCGAGGCGCTGGTCCTGCGCCACCGAGTGACGGCGGCGATGCGCGAGTTCCTCGACGGCGAGGGCTTCCTCGACGTCGAGACGCCGGTGCTGACCCGCTCGACCCCCGAGGGCGCACGCGACTTCCTCGTGCCCAGCCGCCTCCAGCACGGGTCCTTCTACGCCCTGCCGCAGTCGCCACAGCTGTTCAAGCAGCTGCTGATGGTCGCCGGTTTCGAGCGCTACTACCAAGTGGCGCGCTGCTTCCGCGACGAGGCGACCCGCGCCGACCGCCAGGCCGAGTTCACCCAGCTCGACGTCGAGATGTCCTTCGTCGACGTCGACGACGTGATCGAGGTCAACGAACGCCTTCTCGCGCACGTCTTCGAGCGGGCCGGGGGCCCGGCGATCGAGCTGCCGATGCAGCGGCTGCCCTACGACGAGGCGATGGACCGCTTCGGCACCGACCGCCCCGACCTGCGCTTCGGCCTCGAGCTGGTTGACCTCGGCGATGCTCTGCGCGAGACCGAGTTCAAGGTCTTCCGCTCGGTGCTCGACGGGGGCGGGGCCGTGCGCGGTCTCAATGCCGGCCGGCACGACATGCCGCGCTCCGCTCTCGATGGCCTGATCTCGCGCGCCCAGGAGCTGGGGGCGAAGGGGCTGGTCTGGGCCTTCCGCGAGGGCGACGGCTGGCGCTCGCCGACCGCAAAGTTCCTCTCGGCGGAGGAGCTGAGCGCGCTGAACGAGCAGCTCGGGGCGGAGGAGGGCGACCTACTGCTGGTGGTTGCCGACCAGCGCCGGGTCACCGACGCCGTGCTCGGCCAGCTGCGAGTGGAGCTCGCCGAGCGCTTCGGCCTGATCGACGAGGGAGAGAACAGGCTGGCCTGGATCGTCGACTGGCCGCTGATGGAGTGGGACTCGGAGGAGCGGCGCTGGACCCCCTTGCACCATCCGTTCACGGCGCCGGTCGGCGAGTTCGATCCCGAGAACCCGGGTGAGGCTCGGGCGCTCGCTTATGACGTGGTCTGGAACGGCCAGGAGCTGGGCGGCGGCTCGATCCGCATCAACCGTGCCGACGTCCAGCAGGCGGTGTTCGCGGCGCTTGGGATCGACGCCGAGCAGGCCGAGGCCCGCTTCGGCTTCCTGCTCGAGGCGCTGCGCTACGGCGCCCCGCCGCATGGCGGCATCGCCTACGGGGTCGACCGCATCGTGCAGCGTCTCAGCGGGGCGGAGACGATCCGCGACACGATCGCCTTCCCGAAGACGGCCTCCGGCTACGACCTGCTGACCGGCGCTCCCGCGCCGGTCGAGGAGGCCCAACTGCGCGAGCTCGGCATCGCCGCGCACCGGCCCGGCCTCGCCGGGCACTAGAGCCTGGCGGGATCCGCGCCGAACCGACGCGAGCGGTCAATATGTCCCGATGGGGATACTCGACCGGATCAGACTCGCCTTCGGGCCGCGGCCGGGGCCCGGGCTGACCCCCGTTCACGTCGATGACCCAGAATTCGACTCCTGGGAGGTCGTGCGCGACTTCGCCGACGTGAGGACGGCACGGGCCTGGCACCAGGGTCTGGAAGAGGCCGGGATCGAGGCGGTCCTCACCGCCGATTGGCCCCTCGACCGCTTCGGCCATGGCGACATCGCGCTGCGGGTCCAGCCCGAGGACTGGAGCGAGGCCGAGCTTCGTCTTTCAAACTTGGATTAGGGGTTGGCGCGGTGGTACGGTTGGGCCGAGGCTCGAGCCCGTGCGAGAGCCGCCTCACCGTTTGACCCAACACAAACGGCGCGGGAGCTGATCTCTCTCGATCCCGTGGGATCGAGAGGAGGCGCCCACCCTTTACTTCAAGGGATCAAAGCCAGAGGCGGTAACGGCGGGCTGGAGCCTCTTTTTGTGGGCCTGGCTCGGAAGATTGGTGCGCGCGTCTGGCGGCGGCGGACGCTGCGCGCTGCGGCGGCCTCGCCGGCTCGCGTGGCGCTGCCACGCCACGCCGGCTGCGTCCTTGCATCGCTTGGTCCGGCGCTCGCCAGCCGCACACCCAAATCTTCCGAGACAGGCCCATACTTTGGGATTCGATGAGCAGAGATCTGTTCGAGAGCTATCTGCAGGATGGGAGCCGGGTGGGGCCGGCGCCAGAGGGTGCGTTCACGGGGGCGGCTGGCGGGGCTGCTTGTGGAGATCTCTCGCGGGTCTCGCTGGTGATCGACGATGGGGTCGTCGAGCGGGTGACTTTTGACGCCGAGGGGTGTGGGGCGACGCGGGCGGCGTCGGCGGCGGTGGCGGAGATGGTCGAGGGGGGAGCGGTGATCGACGCGGCTCGGGTTGGGACCGACGAGGTGGAAGCGGCGCTCGGCAGTCTGATCCCCGCCAAGCGGCACGCGGCGCAGCTCGCTGCCGACGCACTGCACCGCGGGCTGGCACAGGCTGCGGCTTCCTCCGAGCGATTGGCGCACGCGCGCGGGGATCGGGTGCTCGTCGCGATGTCGGGCGGGGTGGACAGCGCTGTCGCGGCCTTGCTCGAGCGTGAGCGCGGGGCGGAGGTGCTCGGCGTCACGGTCAAGCTCTGGGCGGATCCGGAGACCGACGGGGCCAAGGCCTGCTGTTCGCCGGAGGCGGTGCTCGGTGCCCGCTCGCTCGCCCACTCGCTGGGCGTCCCGCATCTGACCCTCGACCTCGAGCAGGACTTCCGCCGCCGGGTCGTCGCCGGCTTCGTCTCCGGCTACGCCGAGGGTCGCACGCCGAACCCCTGCATCCTCTGCAACGGCGAGGTGCGGATCGCGGCGATGCTCGATCTCGCCGAGCGGCTCGGCGCCACCCACCTGGTCACCGGCCACTACGCCCGCATCGTCGAGGACGGCTCCGGCCCTCTGCTCGCCGCCGCGGCCGACAGCGCCAAGGACCAGAGCTACATGCTCGCCGCGCTGCCGCCGCAGCTGCTCAACCGCCTGCGCTTCCCGCTCACCGAGCTGAGCAAGCCGGAGGTGCGCGAGATCGCCGCCCGTCACGGGCTCGCCGTCGCCCGCAAGCCGGAGAGCCAGGATCTCTGCTTCCTTGCCGGACAGGGCAAGAGTCAGTTCCTGCGCCGCCACGGCGGTCTGCACGACCGCGACGGCGCCGTGCTCGACCGCTCCGGTGCCGCGATCGGCCGCCACCGCGGCCATCACAACTACACGGTGGGTCAGCGTCGCGGGATCGGCGTCTCCGCCGACGAGCCGCTCTACGTGCTTGCTACCGACGCCGAGGAGAATACGGTCACCGTCGGCACGCGCGAGGAGCTGACGACGCAGACCGTGCGGGTGCGCGACGCCGTCCTTCACCGCCCCGGCGAGACGGTCGACGCGGTCAGGCTTCGCTACCGCTCGCGCCCGCTCCCGGCTGCTCTATCGGTGACCGGGACAGGGCGGTGCGAGGAGCTCGAGATCGAGCTTGGAGAGGCGTTCGCCGGCGCCTCCCCGGGTCAGACGGCGGTGCTCATGGCCGGCGAGTCGATCGTCGGCCATGGCACGATCGCCGTTGGGAGCGCCTAAGCCTGAGTCTCGGTCTCCTGGTCTTTCCTCAGCTGCGCAGCGGCTTTGACGCAACGGCTGAAGGGAGTCCCTTTCTCGCCTTTGACGTGTTTCTTGCTCAGCCCTTTGCAGGCTTTGCGCGCGGTCACTCGCTCGTCGTGGGCGGCCTTGGCCATCGCTTTCACGCAGCGTGAGAACGCGGTGCCTTTCTCGCCTTTGACGTGTTTCTTGCTCTCGCCCTGGCAGTAGCGGCCGTAGGCTTTGGCCTGCGCCGGCAGGCCGTCTTTGGGGCCCGGGGTTGGGTCGCCGGGCGTGTAGGTGGGGCCTTTGGCTTTGCCATATGGCGCGCCCTGGCTTTTGCCTTGAGATTCGCCGTGGTCGGCCACGCCGAGCGCCGGGAAGGCGGACAGGGCGAGGACGCCGCTGAGCAGGGCGATCGTCGTCTTCAGTCTCAGTCGCATCGTGTCTCCTCCGATGGATCCGCGCTTCCCGCTATGAGGACGCGCCTTTTTCGGGCTTCGATGGCTGAAACGGCGCGCTCGCGCCTTTGTCAGGCTCGACTTGGGATTCCTGGACGGATGGCGGTTCCGCTTTCGCTTTGGCTTTGGCAGCGGGGGGAGGGGTGCCTTTCGGGGGCGCGGATGGCTTGCCCACCGCTTGCGCAGCTGGCCCCTTGCCTTGCCCTTTCCCTCTGCCAGAGGGCTGTGAGCCGGCGCCTTTTTTGTGTGCGGCCGCGGTCGGCGAGCCGCCGCCACGAGCGCCATCGCTTTTTGCGTGCCCAGGTGTGGCCCCGGGGTTGCCTTCCGCGGCGGCTGTGGGTAGTTCGCCTTGCGGGGAGGCGCCTTGCCTTGCTCCCGCCTGCCCCTGCTGGTCATCGCCAGCCGCGCTCGAGCCGCTCTGTCCGTTGCGAACGCGCCCCTCTTGCGTGGCCGCCCCGTCGCCATCCTCGCCTGGCTGGCTTTGGCCGATGGCCGGAGTAGGCGACCCAGGGAGAGGCGCCGCCGACTGGGCGCCACCGTTGTCGGAGGGCAAGGGCACCTCGACGAGGCCGCTGCGATCGGCTGCCGTGACGCCGACCGCGACGACCGCGACCGTCGCCGCCGCCTTCAGCGCCGCGGATTTGCCGGCGCCGATGGCCGCGGCTCCAGCCAGAGAGCCACTGGCGGCGCCTGCCCCTGCGCTTCCGGCGGCACCGCTGCCGATCACACCTTGGAGCAGCCCCGCGGAGACGGCCAGCGGCAGCGGCGCGAGCGCGGCGAAGTCGTCACGGCGCTTCGCGATCTCGTCGCGGAAGGCGCGGCATTCCGCGCACGACCGCAGGTGGGCCTGGATCTCGCGCCGCCGCCCGACCCGCCCGTCGGCGAGGGATAGATCCCACATCACGTCCTTGCACCTCATCTCACGTCCCGCCTCCATCTGCCTGAGGCCCAGCCGCGCCTCGTAGACGGCCTGTCGCGCCGCTCCCTCCGAGGTCTCCAGCGCGGCGCTGATCTCGCCGAAGCCGAGCCCGCCGAGCTCCCTCATCACCAGCGCCGAGCGCTGCCGCTCGGGCAGCTCGCCGAGGTCGTCGAGCAGGTGGCGCAACCGTTCGCGGGTCGCCGCCTCCTCGCTCGGCTCTCCGGCTGCGACGGCCAGCTCGGGATCGAGCTCCTCGCCCTCGCGGCGACGGCGCAGGATCTCGATCGCCTCGTTGTGGGCGACGCGGTAGAGCCAGGGCCTGAGCCGGATGCTGCGGGTCTCGCCAGGGAGCGCTCGCAGCGCCTTCACCATCGTGTTCTGGAGCGCGTCCTGTGCGTCCTGGGGGTCGCGCACGATCGTCAGGCAAAAGCGGTACAGATCCTGGTGGTAGCGCCTGTAGATCGCCGCAAATGCCCTCGGGTCGCCATCGGCCGCGCGCCGGGCAAGCCGCTCGTCCTTCATCTCTGCGCCATTTCCACATCCAGCGCCATCCAGTCATAAGAGTAGGTCCGTTCTCTCCTTCAACGTGGCGACAGCGCCTTTGTCAGCGCAGTTCTGGCTTCCGTCGCGGTCACTTAGGCTCCATGGCTGTGAAAGCACAGGAGATTCGCGACACCTACCTCTCCTTCTTCGAGGAGCGCGGGCACAAGATCGTGCCCTCGGCCTCCCTGGTGCCCTCCGTTCACGACCCCTCGGTGCTGCTGACCACGGCGGGCATGCAGCCCTTCAAGCCCTACTTCCTCGGCCGCGAGCAGCCGCCCGCGCCGCGCCTTGCCGACGTGCAGAAGTGCTTCCGCACGACCGACATCGAGGAGGTCGGCAAGACCGCCCGCCACCTGACCTTCTTCGAGATGCTCGGCAACTGGAGCTTCGGCGACTACTTCAAGCAGGAGTCGATCCCCTGGGGCTGGGAGCTTTCCACGCAGGGGTTCGGCATGGACCCGGAGCGGATCTGGGCGACCGTCTTCGGCGGCGACGAGGAGCTCGGCCTCGGGCCGGACGAGGAGGCAATCGAGATCTGGCGCAGCGTCGGCATGCCGGACGAGCGCATCGTCCACCTCGGCCGCGCCGACAACTTCTGGCAGGCGGGGCCGACCGGCCCCTGCGGCCCCTGCTCGGAGCTCTACCTCGACCGCGGCGTCGAGTTCGGCGCCGAGGAGGAGCGTCCCGGCGACGACACCGACCGCTTCCTCGAGTTCTGGAACCACGTCTTCATGACCTACGACCTCGCCGCCGACGGTGCGCTGACCGAGCTGCCGATGCGCAACATCGACACCGGCATGGGCCTTGACCGGATGGCGGCCGTGCTGCAGGACGTCCCCTCGGTCTTCGAGACCGACCTGATCCGGCCGCTGATCGACTTGGCCGAGGAGCTGTCCGGGCGCTCCTACGCCGAGGGGGGCGCTGTCACCCGCGCGATGCGGATCGTCGCCGACCACTCGCGCGGCGCCGCTTTCCTGATCGCCGACGGCGTTGTGCCCTCGAACGAGGATCGCGGCTACATCCTGCGCAGGATCATGCGCCGGGCGATCCAGCAGGGCCGCACGCTCGGCATCGAGTCGCCCTGGCTGGGCCGCTTCACCGAGCGCACGATCGAGGTCATGGGCGGGACCTATCCCGAGCTGGCCGCCGAGCGCGAGACGATCGTCCGCTGGGTCGGTGACGAGGAGGAGAGCTTCGGCCGCACCCTGGAGCGCGGCAGCGAGCTGCTCGAGCAGCTGGTCGCCGGGGCGAAGGAGTCGGGGACCTCCTGGATCGACGCGGCCGACGCCTTCAAGCTGCACGACACCTACGGTTTCCCCTACGACCTGACCAAGGAGCTGCTCGCCGAGCAGGGGCTCTCGGTCGACGACTCCGGCTTCGAGGAGCTGATGGAGGAGCAGCGCCAGCGCGCCCGGGTCGGCTCGGCCACCGCCCACGGCTCCGAGAACCGTCACGAGAAGGTGATCGCCTTCGCCTCCGCTGCGCCGCCGACGCGCTTCGTCGGCTACGAGACGCTGGCGGCGACGACCGGTGTCGCCGCGAGCGAGTCTGATGACGGCCGCGCCCTGGTCAAGCTCGAGGAGAGCCCTTTCTACGCCGAGGGCGGTGGCCAGGTCGCCGACTCTGGCCTGCTGCGTTGGGACGGTGGCGAGGCCCGGGTGGTTGACGTCTACCGCGTCGGCGAGGACCAGGCGCTGGAGGTGGAGGCCGACGGCGGGGCCGCGATCGAGGCCGGCACCGCGGTTGAGGCCGCCGTGGACCACCAGGCGCGTCACGCGACGATGCGAAACCACACCGCGACCCACCTCCTGCACGCGGCGCTGCGCGAGCGCCTGGGTACACACGTGCGCCAGGCGGGTTCCGCCGTCCGCCCCGACAAGCTGCGCTTCGACTTCACCCACGGCCAGGCGCTTAGCGCCGAGGAGCTGCGCGACGTCGAGGACCGCGTCAACGAGTGGGTGAAGGCGAGCCGTCCGGTGCGCTGGTTGGAGATGGGGCGCGAGGAGGCCGAGAAGCTCGGCGCGATGGCCCTGTTCGGCGAGAAATACGGCGAGTGGGTGCGCGTGGTCGAGGTCGACGCGGTCTCGCGCGAGCTCTGCGGCGGCACCCATGTCGCCAACACGGCGGAGGTCGGCATCTTCAAGATCGCCTCGGAGGGTTCGAGCGCGGCCAACGTGCGCCGGGTCGAGGCACTCACGGGCCCGGCGGCGATCGACTGGTTCCGCGAGCGCGAGGCGCAGCTGCGGGAGGCCGGCGAGCTGCTCGGCTCACCCCAGGATCCCCTCGGCGCCGTCCGCCGCGCAGCCGAGCGCTTGCGTGAGGCGGGGGAGGGCGCGAAGCAGGCGGAGAAGCAGATGCTGGGCGAGGAGGCGGACCGCCTGGTCGGCGCCGCGGCCGAGGTCGCAGGCGTGAAGGTGGTGACGGAGCGGGGACCGGTCGCCGACCAGAAGCAACTGCTCGACCTCGCCAACCGGGTGCAGTCGAAGCTCGGCGGCGAGTCGGCCATCGCTCTTGGTGGGGCCGAGGGCGAGAAGGTCGGCCTCGTTGTGCTGATCTCGAAGCCGGCGGTGGAGCGCGGCCTCTCCGCGGGGGCGATCGTGCGCGAGGCGGCGGCGGTAGTCGGCGGTGGCGGCGGCGGTCGCGACGAGATGGCTCAGGCCGGCGGCAAGGACGCGGCGAAGCTCGACGACGCCCTGGCTACTGCGCGGGCAGCGATCGAGCGGGAGCTCGCCGACTAGATGCGCGTGCTCGCCCTCGACCACGGCACGGCGCGGATCGGTTGCGCGATCTCGGACCCGAGCGGGACGCTGGCGACACCGCTGCCGGTGATCGAGCCGCCCGACCCGCGCACGGTGGTCGAGATGGTCGCCAAACACGAGGTGGAGCGGGTCGTGGTCGGCCTGCCCCTGCACCTCAGCGGCGAGGAAGGCAGCCAGGCGGCGCTGACCCGCAGCTTCTGCGCCGAACTGGAAGCCGTGCTCGACATCCCGGTTGAGACTTATGACGAGCGGTTGACGACACGGATGGCGGAGGCGAGCAAGCGCGAAGGCGCCACCGCGCCGCCCGACTCGCTCGCCGCCGCCCACCTGCTGCAGGCCTACCTCGCGGGGCAGGCGGCGATCGAGGGCCAAGGCGACGATGAGTGAGGACTGGCTCTCCGAGGATCCGCTGGTCGATCCCAGCGATCCGGCTGCGGTCGCCCGCGAGCAACGCCGCCGCGAGCGCGAAGCGCACCGCCAGGAGCGTGAGCCGAAGCAGGAGGAGGAGCCGCAAGCACCTCCTCCTCCTCCTCCGTCACCGTCGCCCGCTGTGCCACCACCGCCCCGCGCTTCGAACGGCAGCGCGCCGAAGGGAAGGACGCCGCGCCGTCCCTCGCTCAAGGTCGTCGCCGTCCTCGCCGTGATGGCGCTGACGGCTGGCGCCGTCGCCGCGCTCGCCTACGACTACTTCGACAAAGAGCCGCCGCCGCCCGTCGTCTTCAGGACGACGACGGTGACGATCCCCGAGGGGCTCAGCCGCGCCCAGACCGCCGAGCTCGCCCGCGAACTGGGGCTCAAAGGCGACTACCTGAAAGCCAGCAAGGGGCGTGAGGGCTTCCTTTTCCCCGATACCTTCGAGCTGCGCAAAGGCGCTCCCGCCTCCGACCTGGTGCAGCTCCAGCTCGAAACCTTCGACAGCCGCATGGCGGGGGTCGACCTCAAATACGCCCGCTCCAAGAACCTGACCCTCCGTGACGTGGTCACGATCGCCTCGATGGTCGAGGAGGAGGCGATGCTCGACGACGAGCGCAAACTGGTCGCGGCGGTGATCTACAACCGCCTGCGCGATGGGATGCCGCTGGGCATCGACGCGACGACGCGCTTCGCCACCGGCAACTACACCGAGCCGCTCACCGAAAGCGAACTGGCGGCCGACTCGCCCTACAACACGCGCCTCAACGGGGGGCTGCCGCCGGGGCCGATCTCCAACCCGGGCCTCGCCTCGCTCGAAGCCGCGGCGCGCCCCGCAAACGTCGACTACCTCTTCTACGTGGTCAAGCCGGGAACCTGCGGCGAGCACGCCTTCTCCACCAGCGAAGCCGACTTTCAGGCTGACGTCGCCCGCTACAACGACGCGCGCGAGGCGGCCGGGGGCGAATCGCCGGACAGCTGTTGATGCCGCGCCTCGCCGTCCTCGGTCACCCCGTCTCCCACTCGCGCTCGCCGGCGATGCAGAACGCGGCGCTGGCCGCGCTGGGAATGGGGGAGGAGTGGATCTATGAGGCGATCGAGGTCTCCCCGGACGCCTTCGAGGCCCGGGTGCGGGCGATGCCGGGCGAGGGCTTCGCCGGCGCCAACGTCACCGTCCCCCACAAGGGTGCCGCGCTGGCGCTCGCCGACGCGCTCTCGGAGACCGCGCGCGAGATCGGGGCCGCCAACACACTCTCCTTCGAGGGGGGCGAGATCCGCGCCGACAACACTGACGCCGACGGCCTGCTCGAGTCCCTGCCGGACTCGCCGGCGGGGAAGCGGGCGTTGGTGCTCGGCGCTGGCGGCGCCGCCCGCGCTGTGGTCTGGGCCCTGCTGCGCGAGGGCGCTGCGGTCGACGTCTGGAACCGGACGGAGAGCCGCTCCGCCAACCTCTGCGAGGAGCTCGGCGGCAATCCGGTCTCGGCCCTCGATCAGGGTGAGTACGAGCTGCTGGTGCAGACGACCGCGGTGGGATTGCACGGCGAGGACCCCTTCGAGGAGCTACCGCTGGACGCGGAGCGCTTCGCTCTGGGCCAGGTCGTGGTCGACCTCGTCTACGGGCAGGAGCCGAGCCGGCTGCTCGCCGCCGCCGCGGCCGCCGGGGCGGCCGTCGTCGACGGGATCGAGGTGCTGGTGCAACAGGGCGCGCTCTCGCTGCAGATCTGGACTGGGCGCGAGGCGCCACTCGACGCGATGCGCGCCGGGGCTCGCCTATAGCCTTGGCTCCGCAATGAGCGGGTTTCGCTTCACCACTGCAGGCGAGTCGCACGGCCCCGGGCTGGTCGCGATCATCGAGGGCATGCCGGCGGGCTTGGGGCTCGATCGCGAGGCGCTCGACCACGACATGGCGCGGCGCCAGCTCGGCCACGGCCGCGGCGGGCGGATGAAAATCGAGACCGACACGGTGGAGATCCGCTCCGGCCTGCGTCACGGCCGCACTCTCGGCAGCCCGATCGCGGTGCTGGTCGCCAACCGCGACTACGCCAACTGGGAGGAGCGGATGAATCCCTGGCCGGTGGAGGGCTTCGAGCCCGACGAGGTGCACCTGCCGCGCCCCGGGCACGCCGACCTGGTGGGAGCGCAGAAGTACGGCCACACC
>Ga0190272_10000142_pt1 | contig 44965 bp, 43 predicted proteins | sample Popmic504T_FD_133746 | JGI IMG/M metagenome (GOLD analysis project Ga0190272, IMG submission 133746) | Populus adjacent soil microbial communities from riparian zone of Shoshone River, Wyoming, USA - 504 T | ecosystem: Environmental > Terrestrial > Soil > Riparian zone | place: USA: Wyoming...
AGACCAGGGCGGTCTCCTTACCGAACCTTCAGTGAGTACAACATCCCATCACAGTCCGACGCTTCCCGCCGACGAGATCGAAGGGGTTCGCCGATGGCGTACACGATGACCCGAGTATGCGGACGAATCGCGTCACGACACGCCGAAATGACGCAGGCTTGTGACCTGCCAGCCGCACAGATCACCCGCTCGGGTGAATCCGGCTTGGAGTGCCACCGGTTGTGGGTAGCGAGCTGCTGGCGTCGTGGCGCCGCTGCCAAAGGGGCTCGGAAGACTAATCTGAGGCGTCTGGTGATGTGCAGTGTGTGCAGCGCCAGTCCGTTCGTCGATCTTCCCGCGAGATCATTCCAGTCCTACCGACCCGCAGGAGCAGCAGACCCCCGTGGCCACCAGCAGTCGAACCTCCAAGCAGAGCGAGACGCCGTCCGTGGCTCCGTCCGGGGCTAGGGTCAAGAAAGTGGCCGGCAAGAGTTACACCGCCAAGAATCTGTCGGTGCTGGAGGGTCTGGAGGCGGTTCGCAAGCGGCCGGGAATGTATATCGGTTCCACCGACTCGCGCGGACTCAACCAGTGCGTGTGGGAGATCATCGACAACGCCGTCGACGAAGCGTTGGCTGAGCACTGCCACCGCATCGACGTCACCTTGCACAGTGATGGCTCCGTGGAGGTCGTGGACGACGGTCGCGGAATCCCAGTGGACGTTGAACCCAAAACCAAGTTAACCGGCGTCGAAGTCGTGATGACCAAGTTGCATGCTGGGGGCAAGTTCGGCGGTGGGTCTTACGCAGCATCAGGTGGTCTGCACGGAGTCGGCGCCTCGGTGGTCAATGCCTTGTCGTCGCGGTTGGATGTCCACGTCGATCGTGAGGGCAAGACCTACGAAATGTCGTTCCGTCGCGGCGTTCCCGGTGAATTCGCTGGGCAGGGCCACGACGACGTTTTTATGGCTCGTTCTGGGCTACGCGTCGTCGGCAAGGTTCCCAAGAAGAAGACCGGAACGCGCATTCGCTTCTGGCCCGATCACGAGATGTTCCTCCCCGAGGCGGAGATCTCCCTCGACGAGCTTCACACTCGGGCCCGACAGACTGCCTTTTTGGTGCCGGGGCTCACCCTGGTCATCAGAGATCATCGAGTCGGCGCTGGTGGCGAGGAAACCTTCCGCTACGACGGCGGCATCGCCGAGTTCACGGAGTTTCTCGCCCCCGACGAACCTGTCAGCGGTGTCGTTCGGCTGCAGGGAGTTGGGCACTTCCACGAAACGGTTCCGGTGCTCGACTCCAAAGGCCACATGTCCCCGCAAGAAGTAGAGCGCGAGCTCGCCGTCGACATTGCGCTGCGTTGGGGCACTGGCTACGACACCGTGCTTCGCTCCTTCGTCAACATCATCGCGACCCATAAAGGTGGCACGCACCAATCGGGTTTCGAGCGCGGACTCGTGCGAACCGTCAATGAGCAGCTTCGGGCTTCCAAACTACTCAAGACCAACGATGACGCCGTCATCAAGGACGACGTCCTCGAAGGACTCACCGCGGTTGTGACAGTGCGGCTAGCAGAACCGCAGTTCGAGGGACAGACCAAGGAGATCCTCGGTACGTCCCCTGCGACCCGCATCGTTTCGCACGTTGTGCATCGCGAACTCACCCGGGCGTTGACCTCCAGTAAGCGCGCAGAGAAGACCCAAGCACGCGCCATTTTGGAGAAAGTGGTCGGCGCCGCGCGTACCCGTATCGCTGCGCGTCAATCAAAAGAGCTTCAGCGCCGAAAGAACGCACTGGAGACCTCATCATTGCCAGCCAAGTTGGCCGATTGCCGTACCGACGACGTCGAACATTCGGAGTTGTTCATCGTCGAAGGGGACAGTGCGCTTGGTACCGCAAAGTTGGCTCGATCCAGCGCGTTCCAGGCACTGCTCCCGATCCGCGGAAAGATCCTCAACGTTCAGAAAGCCTCGGTCGCGGACATGCTCAAGAACGCTGAGTGCGCCGCCATTATCCAAGTCCTGGGGGCCGGTTCGGGGCGGACGTTCGACGTCGAGCAGGTCCGCTACGGCAAGGTCGTCATCATGACCGACGCTGACGTCGACGGCGCGCACATCCGAACTCTCTTACTAACGCTTTTCCATCGGTACATGCGGCCGCTGCTATCCGAAGGCCGGGTGTTCGCGGCTGTTCCTCCGCTCCACCGGATTGAGGTGGTGGGGGGGCGTGGCAAGAAGAACGAGTACGTCTACTGCTATTCCGATGGCCAGCTGAGTAAGACACTCAAGGAACTGGAGCGGAAGGGCAAGCGGATCAAAGATCCGGTCCAGCGGTACAAGGGTCTGGGTGAAATGGACGCCGACCAACTGCGCGAGACCACCATGGATCCTCGCCAACGAACGCTGCGTCGGATCACGTTGGCCGACGCCGAGCAGGGCTCTGGTGTTTTCGACCTGCTCATGGGCAATGAGGTTGCCCCCCGACGCGATTTCATCATTGCGGGCGCGGGAGACCTCGATCGGTCAAGGATCGACGTTTAGCAAGAGGAGGGGGAGGTGAAGGGGGATCGCCCTCAATGGACGGGTTGTCCCAGCCGACCTGTCTTGACATCGAACACTGCCCCGACGATCGCGAGGTCATCGGGAAGTAGTGGGTATGAACGAATCCGGGTGACGTCGTTTCTCAGGGCGGCTTCTTGGTCTGTGGCGGTGCGAAACTCCAGGCTGCGGGTGTCGACCCCGAACTGTTGTTGGATCAGTCTGTGAATGTCTGATTCGCTCGCGCCCACCATGCGGCAGCCAGTGTGGGGCATGACAAGCACCCGATTGACATCGAGGAGATAGCAGGCCAGTACCAGCGTACGCAACACATCTTCAGTAACCCGGGCCCCCGCGTTTCGCAGAATCTTTGCGTCGCCTGGGCCGATTCCCAGGATGTGAAAGGGATCCAGTCGGCTGTCCATGCAGGTCACGACGGCCAGCCCGCGGGCCGCACGCGCGGGTATGCCGCCGTCAGTGAACGAAGCGGCGAATGATTCGTTGGCTTGGTAGAGATCGTCGAAGCGCTGGTCGTCGCTCATCAGGCTGATTCTGCCTCTCGCCACTTGATGCCGCATCCCAAACTCGGCCGGTGTGGTTTCGGGACCACTCCCTCCGAGGCGGTGAGCAGAATGGCAGAGCGCAACAAGGACCCATCGACGGGCTCACCATTCTTGGGTGTGGAGTAGTCGAATGCGCCGCGGTAGGTGAGTCGTCGATCGGCTCCGTACACAAAGAAGTCGGGTGTGCAAACCGCCCCGTATGCCTGGGCGATGGTTTGTGTCTTGTCCACCAGGTACGGGAAAGACCATCCCGCGCGTTGAGCCTGCTTCGCCAACTGCCCGGGTGCATCTTCTGGGTAGCCCACGGCGTCATTGCTGCAGATCGCAACCAGTTGCGCAGGAGTTGAGGTCGCCAGATCACCCAATGCTGCCTCAATGTGTTTGACGTATGGGCAGTGGTTGCAGACAAAGGCGACGACAAGTACGCCTGTCTCCTCAAAACTGTTCAACTGAAAACTGTTCAGCGAAAATTGCACACCGTTAACATCCGGTAGCGCGAAATCGGGAGCCTGGGTACCCAACGGGACCAAGGCTGATTCGACGGCCATACGACCTCCCCTTCTACAGCGCCATCTTGCCGGTCGCCGAGCGATGAGTGGTCAGCGGGTAATGGTTGCCTGCCAACAGATACCGGCAACGTCGGCTTTACCGCACGACTCCGGCCGAGGCGCAAGTGTTTGCTGGACCACGGAGACTTGGAACGCCGGATGCTCTGGTGCGGTCACTGTGTAGTGGCTTGAGTCGTGACCTGTGTCGCGAGCCACCGAGGACACAGTCAGGGGAGATGGATGTGTCCACCCCAGTTCCCGCATCACTGCTAGCTCGGCGGCCTGAGCGGGGGCGGGCAACGAAGAGCGGCCTCGGCACGCGTCGACTGTCCGAGTTGCCGCCGACGCCCCGCCGAACAGATAGCCGGACGGAAGGTCCACCAAGGTTGGCGCAAATCGGTGGCCCCCGAGGTGTGAGGTCTCCCAGATCACTGTGTCAGGCGTCACCGACTGAGCCAGTGCGGCCACGAGTGGGCGACCAAGTAGCGCGCAGCATTGATCGCGTCGGGCGTTCGTGCACACCAGGAGGGCGGTGGAGGTGTTGCTCTCTTGTTGTGGCGTGGCCATCAGGGTCGGCAGGTCCCAGGCAAGGATTTCGCGTGCATCCTGGACGCGGCGGCTTTGCAGTCGGCTCTTGGTCGATTCGGATCGGGCGAATAAGACCGTTCGGCTGCCTATCGGGTTGTGGTCCGCATGTCGGCCGGGGCGCCGGATCACCCCGAGCCGGACGGGTGAGTCCGTCGCGGAGTTCGCTGCCCATTCGATGAGGGCCTGCCCTACCTCGGGGGCTAAGTGAGACTCCGTGAGCGCCTCGCGTCCCCAAGGTCCTGGCTGTTCGACTAGCACCCAATACCCGGCGTGGGGTGCGGTCCCGGCAAGTGGCTCGTCGGCTTGTCGTGCCTGGTACGAGCAGCGGGCGGCCTCATCGCTCATTGGGGGTGTCGCGACAACTTGAGTCGTTCCCTAGGTTCGACTGCACTCGTATAGGCCGCTCCCCGGGGCCGTACCTCAAAGTGGAGATGGCAACCGTCTGGCGCACCGCGTTTCCCTGCGCGGGCGATGAGTTCTCCGCGACGAACACGTTGGCCTGGTTTGAAGTAGGTCCGTCGGACGTGCCCGAAGACGTAGTCGCGACCCTTGGATCGGAGTCGAAAGGCCTGCGATCCGTAAGCAGTGCCGAGCGACCCAGCGCTCCACAGTGGCGCAATTCGCCCACGAACGTTGCTGAAGAGTTTGGTCCCACACTTCATGGCGATGTCGATGCCGTGATGAAAGCCGCGTTGTCTGACGCATCGCGAGTCCGGCGCATAGTAAGGCGCTCGCGTACAGCCGAACGGAATCATGATGCGGTGACGGCCAGCGAACCAAGGGGAGTAGTAGCGGGTGTCGTCTTTGGTCCAAAATCTGTCACCAGCTGCCAGGTGATGCATCGAACTCGTCCGACTGACCGCCCCCGCGTTTGTGCCGACGACTACCACTGATGTCACCACTACTACCCAAGCGAGTCCGATAACCCATGCTGTCCGGACAGGATGAGTCATGACCAGACTCGCGTCGAGACAGCGGCGATGGGCTGCGCTGGCGGGGTACCGCTGCCATCACGTTTGCCGTCGGGTTCCGGGAGCTCGATGGCGACCCCAGTTGCGGCGGCGGCGATGCTCGGGCTGTGCCCTGCCCAAGCCAGGATCAACGTGTCTACCCCCCTGAGGAAGCGGTGACACCGCACCCCACCGGTGCCCCTGCCCTTCGCTGGGAACTCGCTAAAGGGTGCGACCTTGAGGTAACCCGTGTCGGTGCCGGGAAGAGCTGCCGAACTCCCGGCAACCGTGACGACCGAGCATTCCGTTCCGGGATCGACGGCTCCGAAGAATACGGCAGATGAGCCAGCGCTGAGTCGGACTCCCGCCATCCCCCCAGCGGCCCTACCTTGAGGTCGAACAGATGTCGCCGGGAAGTGCAACAGTTGCGCGTCGGAGGTGATAAATACCAACTCCTCGTCACCGGACCGCAAGGCGCCGAAGCCAACCACCTCGTCGCCGTCTTTGAGCGCGATGAGTTCCCAACGGTCTTTGTTTGACGGTGAATCGATCGCCACACGCTTCACGACTCCGCTGGCGGTGCCGAGGGCCAAACCCTCTGCGCTGGTTTCCAGGGATGCCAGCCCTAACGCTGACTCACCGCGGTCCAAGTCAATAAACTCTGAGAGCGGTGCGCCCCCAGCAAGGCTGGGCGCCGCGGCGGTGGCGGGCAAGGTGGGTAAGTCGAGCATCTGCAGCCGAACGGATTGGCCAGCCGAAGTGACAACGGCTACTTCGCTACGCGCGCTTGCTTTAACCGCGCTCACGATGACGTCGTGTTTGACTCGAGAGCCCTCTGCCGCGAGGGGGCTGGTGTCGAGGGTGCGAGCAAGTAACCCAGTACTGGACAACAGGACCCAGCATGGGTCGTCACTCACTTCCAACTGGATGGTGGTGGCTGGCTGGCCCGCCGCTTCCAACAAAACCGTGCGTCGAGGCGTGGCAAACTGTTTCGCGACGTCTCCCAACTCGTCGGCGACGGCGGTGCGTAGCCGCTTTTCGTCGGCCAACATCGTGTCCAGCTCTTCGATCGTGGCGAGCAGGTCTTCTCGTTCGGTTTCAAGTTCAATGCGGGAGAACTTCGTCAGCCGGCGAAGAGGCATCTCGAGGATGTAGTTCACCTGAATCTCGCTGAGGTCGAACACCTCCATCAAGCGCGCGCGCGCAGCCGCTGTGTCGTCGGAGCCACGGATCAACTGAATCACTTCATCGATATCGATGATGGCGACGAGCAGTCCGTCGACCAGATGAAGACGATCGGCGGCTTTGCGACGACGAAACTCTGACCGCCGGCGAATGACCTCAATTCGGTGTTCGACATATACCTGGAGCAGCGTCTTGAGGCCAAGGGTTCGGGGTTGACCATCAACGAGGGCCACGTTGTTGATACCGAATGAGTCTTCCATTGGCGTGAGGCGATAGAGGTTTTCTAGGACCGCGTCAGGGTTGAAGCCGTTCTTGATTTCGATGACCACCCGCAGGCCTTGCTCGTGGTCGGTGAGGTCGATGAGGTCGGCGATACCTTGCAACTTCTTTGCTCGCAGGAGATCAGAGCTCTTCTCGATGACTTTCTCTGGGCCGACGCCATAGGGAAGCTCGGTGACGATGATTCCCTTCCGGCGTGGAGTGACGTTCTCGACGCGCGTAGTGGCCCGGATGCGGAAGCTACCGCGGCCGGTTTCATAGGCGTCTTTGATTCCCTCAAGGCCCACTATTTTGCCGCCCGTTGGCAGATCCGGCCCAGGAACAAATCGCATGAGTTCGTCAAGCGTCGCCGTTGGGTGCTTGATGAGATGCCGAGCGGCGGCGATGACTTCACCGAGATTGTGCGGAGCCATGTTGGTGGCCATTCCGACAGCAATGCCCGTTGTCCCGTTGACTAGCAAGTTGGGAAAGGCAGCGGGCAGGACTGAGGGCTCTCGGAGTTGGCCGTCGTAGTTGGGCCCAAAGTCGACGACATCTTCGTCGATCGAGTCGGTCATGAGCAGCGCGGCTGAGTCCAAACGACACTCGGTGTAGCGCATCGCCGCAGGCCCAGCATCCGGCGAGCCGAAGTTGCCATGTCCGTCGACGAGGGGGACTCGCATCGAAAATGATTGGGCCATTCGCACGAGTGCGTCATAGATGGCGGTGTCGCCGTGAGGATGCAGTTTTCCCATCACTTCGCCGACTACTCGGGCAGACTTCACGTGGCCGCGATCGGGCCGCAGCCCCATGTCGTCCATTTGAAAGAGAATCCGGCGGTGGACCGGCTTGAGTCCGTCGCGCGCGTCTGGCAGCGCACGCGAGTAGATCACCGAGTACGCGTACTCCAGAAAACTGCCTTGCATCTCGTCGGCTACGTCGACGTCAATGATCTTCTCGTCGAACTTTTCCGGAGGCGGATTCTTGGCGGAGCGGCGAGTCATTCGCGGAGTAAGTCCTTCCGGGGGAGTGAGGGATACGTGATGTCAGGTCATTGTTCCGGTTCGGCGTGATTGGATCTCGCGCGACCCGCCAGCATGGTGCGACCATCACTTCCATGACTGATGACTTCACGTGGTCTCGCGATCATGACCAGTGGCTCGGCCGCGTGGACGCTCACATACGCGCTTGGCTTAGCAGCTCCGCCCATCGGCCGGTGATGGCGCGAGCGAATCCCCATGAGGTGACCAACGCTTTCGCCGAGCCATTGCCGGAGCAGCCGACACCCGTTGCCGAGGTCATCGACCTGCTGGCGACCCGTGCTGTCCCCGGTTTGACAGCAATGGACTCGGGACGATTCTTTGGATTTGTCATCGGCGGGATGCATCCGGCGGCGCTGGGGGCCGATCTGCTGGCCACGACCTGGGACCAAAATTCTGGGCTGCGGGCGGTCACTCCCAGCGCAGCCGTCGTTGAAGAGGTTGCCGGGTCTTGGCTGAAGCAGCTACTGGGATTACCCGAGCAGGCAACGGTGGGATTTGTCACCGGGGGCAATATGGCCTCATTTGCAGGGCTAGCAGCCGCCCGCCATCACGTCCTGAAGCAGCACGGCTGGAATGTGGAAGAGCTCGGCTTGCAAGGTGCGCCACGAATTCGCGTATTCGCAAGCGATGAACGCCACGTCACCATCGACTCCTCGTTGCGCTATCTCGGTCTCGGATCCCAGACGGCTCGTTTCATCGCGACCGACGACCAGGGAAGAATGGACGTCGCAGACTTGCAGGCGGGGCTCGCCGCCGACGCCGGGCCGGCAATTGTTTGCCTTGCCGCTGGAAACGTCAACACCGGTGCATTCGACGACTTCCGTCGCGCCATCGACGTGGCACATGCGCACCAAGCGTGGGTTCATGTTGATGGCGCGTTTGGTTTGTGGGCCGCTGCCACCCCCACAAAGAAGTCGCTAACGAGCGGTGTCGAAAGAGCTGACTCGTGGTCGACAGACGCACATAAGTGGCTGAACGTCCCCTACGACAGCGGCATCGTTATCGTGGCGCACCCGGCGAGCCATCGGGAGGCCTTCCAAGCAGGCGCCGCCTACCTCGTGCAGGACCTCGAGTCAGCAGATCCCATGGAGTTCGTCCCGGAGTTCTCTCGCCGTGCGCGAGGCTTCGCTGTGTGGGCTGCGCTGCGGTCGATGGGTCGCAGCGGGGTCGCTGCGCTTGGGGAACGATTGTGCTCCAACGCCAGCATGTTCGAGGAGCAACTGGCGGGCATCGACGGATGCGAAGTGGTAAACGACGTTGTACTCAACCAGGTGTTGGTCCGTTTCGACGACGACGACGACCTCACGCGACAAATTGTGACCGACGTTGTGAGTTCGGGGGTGGCTTATGTCAGCCCCACCACCTTCAAAGGTCGTGGGGGCATGCGCATCAGCGTGTGCAATGGCTGGACCACTCGCAGCGATGTTGACCTGACGGTGACGGCCATCGCAACAGCTTTAGGTCAGCGACGCGGCGCGAAATAGCTTGAGCCTGAGTCCCCCTTGCCTCCCCGCCCACTAGCGTGACCGTGTGGGCGCCCACGATCGTCCGACCGGCTATCCCGAACACTGGGAGGCCGATGTTGTTCTGCGTGACGGGAGCACGTGCCACCTTCGTCCCATCACCCCCGAGGATGGCCCTGCGCTGCGCGAGTTCTATTCGCGCTTGTCGGACGAGACCATCTACTTCCGATTCTTTGGCGCCTACCCGCAACTGAGCAATCGAGATGTGCACCGCTTTACCAATGTCGACTACCACGATCGCGTGGCACTGATAGCCACGATTGGTGACGAGCTGATTGGCGTCGTTCGTTACGACAAGACGGAGCCGACTGCGGCGGAAGTGGCGTTCGTTATTCGTGATGACTTCCAATCGCGCGGACTCGGGACCGTCTTTCTCGAACACATTGCGCAGGCGGCTCGAGAACAAGGCGTACAACGATTCACAGCAAGTGTGCTCCCCGAGAACATCCGCATGCTGGAAGTGTTCGAACACGCGGGTTACCGCGCCAGCAGTGAGGTCGACGACGGCGTCGCCAACTTGTCTTTTGACATTCGACCAACAGCATCCGCTGTCGCGGTGAGCAGGGCCCGCGAACTCCGAGCTGAGGCGCTTTCGGTGAGACGCTTGCTTATCCCCGCGTCGGTGGCAGTCGTTGGTGCTAGCCGAGACCCCGAGGCAGTCGGTCGTGCCTTGCTCGATCACGTCGTTGCCGGAGACTTTCCCGGCCGGATCTTTGCGATAAACCCTTCAGCACAAGAGATCGGCGGCGTTCGCAGTTATCGCCTGCTCAGCGAGATCGAGGGTGGTGTCGACCTCGCACTCGTTGCCGTGCCGGCGGAGGCAGTCGAGGGTGTCATTGCCGATGCCGCTAAATCGGGCGTTCATGGACTGGTTGTGGTCTCCGCTGGATTCTCTGACGCTGGTGAGGAAGGCGCGCGACGACAAGACAGTTTGGTCAGGCTTGCGAGAGCTCGCGGTATGCGCATTGTCGGACCAAACGCGCTCGGGTTGATAAACACCGATCCGGCCATTCGGTTGAATGCCTCGGTTTCCCCGATAGTCCCGCCTCGCGGAAGGCTGGGGTTCTTCTCGCAATCCGGTGCCCTGGGCATCTCGCTGCTCGATGCCATCGCACAACGTGGGCTTGGGCTCTCAACGTTCGTCTCCGCGGGCAACCGAGCTGACATCAGTGGCAACGACCTCTTGCAGTATTGGGAGGAAGACGAGCAAACAGATGTCGTCATGCTCTATCTCGAGTCCATCGGCAATCCACGCAAATTTAGTCGCATTGCCCGTCGGCTGGGACGAAGCAAGCCGATAGTGGCGGTGCGGGGTGGCGAACGTACGCAGGGTGTGCCGCTGGGTAACGCGTCCGGTGCGCAGTCGTTGCTGTCGGAAGCGGCTGTTGAACAGATGTTCCGCCAAGCGGGGGTTATTCGCACCGAGACGGTCTCGGTGATGTTCGATGTCGCGCAGATGCTGGCAACCTCCCCCCTGCCTGCTGGCAGACGCGTGAGCACAGTTGGCAACTCACATGCAGTGGCCCTGCTCGCCGAAGGTGCGCTCACCCAGAACGGCCTCCAACTTGTCGGGCCCAGCCGGGTATTCCCTCCCAATGTCACCCCCGAGGTTGTCGATGACGCGTTGCAAGAGGCGCTCGCCGACCCGAGCACCGACTCGGTGGTGGCCATCTATGTGCCGGGCCTGCACGATGCCAGCCTGGCGATGGCACGAGTATTCGCTCGCGCGGCGGGGAGCAACGTTAAGCCGTTGCTGGCTGTGATGTTTGCAGCCGAGGGATTCCCGCACCTGATGAGTCGTCTGGGGGCAAGGGATCACTCCGAAACGTCGGTCGGACACCAAGACCGAGCGCGGCTGGTCCCGACGTACAGCGCAGTCGAGGACGCCGCGCGAGCGCTCGGTGCAGTCGCGCGGTACGCCGATTGGCAACGGGAGCAGGGCGCTCCGCCCCTGGAACCCGAAGGCGTTGACCTCGATCGTGCGCAGGCTTTAACAACTGAGTGGTTGCTCGAGTCCGACGGCGGTTGCCAGCTTGATGATGAACAGTGTCGCCAACTTCTGGCTTGCTATGGCCTGGTCGTCTGGCCGCGCAAGACTTGTTACACCGCCGACCAGGCCGTGCACGCCGCTGAGCAATGGGGGTATCCAGTTGTGCTCAAGACAGTCGACGCACACCTGCGGCTTCGCAGCGATTTAGGCGGCATCTACTTCGATATCGCCACCGAGGCTGAATTGCGGCGTCAGTTTGCCCAGAACCTGAAAGAGCTCAAGGAGCTTGGCTACGACCGACTCGTCGTGCAGAAGCAGGCCGACCCAGGAGTGGCGGTTGTTGTCGAGACGTGCGAGGACCCGTTGTTTGGGCCTGCCCTGTCTTTTGGAATCGCGGGGATTGCCTACGACGTCATGGATGACCGCTCGCATGCCATTCCGCCGTTGACGCATATTGAAGTCGACCGCCTCATTAGCGAGCCCAAAGCGGCTCAGCTCCTGGCAGTTCATGAGACCGGCGAACCGCTAGATCTGGGACATCTGCGCGACATCGTTGCCCGCGTTGCTCAGCTGTCTGAGGACCTACCGGAGGTTGCTGCCCTTGAGCTTCGGCCGATTGTTGTCGCTCGTTCGCAGACCTCCCTCCTTGGTGCCTCCATCGCTCTCGCGTCGCCAGTCGGACGAGTGGACCAGCCCGCGCGACGGCTCCTCGGCTAGCGCTGATCGGACGGTCCATCCGGACCTGCCTAGTGAGCAGGCCCTCCTTGTCAAGGGGTAGGGCTGGACGGGTGCCACAATGGAGGGATGACGGGAACGCGGGTGAGATCGCACGACGATCTGCGAGCCGCCGTCGAGCGCTGCGGCTACTACCCCGAGTTGGTCCTGGACTCGCTGTCGGTGTCCCTCGCGGGGGAGTCGATCGTGAGTTTCCTGGTTCATCACGAGGCAACCTTTGACCGCGACGAACTGCGTCGTCACCTGACGGTGTTGGTCCTCACCCCGACGCGTCTGGTCGTGGGTCATACCGACGACCATCCCCCTGACGAAATCAGTTCGAGTCCGCACGCCACCACCAGCACAGAGTCGGTACGCATCGATCACATCGACTCCGTCGTCGTCAGCAGGGTGGTCGATGATCCGGCTAAGTACCCCGCGAGCGAGATGCCGCGTGAGGTTGTCCTGACTCTTGGATGGGGCGCCATTAGTCGCCTCGATCTCGAGCCAGCAGTTTGCGCTGATCCCGACTGCGAGGCCGATCACGGATATACCGGAACGTCCACTCTCGACGATTTTTCGGTGCGCGTCAGCCAGGCCGCCGATGGTGTCGACGGTGTTGCGGGGGCTTTGGAGTTTGCGCGCGCGGTATCGCTGGCAACCGCTACCAGTTGACGCTATTCGGGCTTGCGCGATCCGAACAGAATCTCGTCCCAGCTCGGGACTGCAGCGCGGCGTTTGCGGGCAGGGGACGCGGTGTCTGGGACGGTGTGCTTGCGACTGCGGTTGGCCGCTTCGATGGCCTTTTCGCGTGGAGAAGGCATCGGGGTCGTTGGTGCGGTGCGGTGTGAGACCGCGGCCACCTGCTCTGCGGCTGTTGGGTCTTCGCGGTCGAAGAGCTGATCGGTCAACGCGGGCTGCTGGCCAGCAGTGGTATCAAAGCTCGCGCTGTCAGTCTCCGAAAGCGCGGGATCAGTAACTTTTTGGCTGTGGTTGGTTACCGACCGCAAGGGGGTGACGGATGCGCCTGGACGTTCCTCCAGTAACCAACGGGCATCGTCGTCGTCGGGAGTAACGATGCGTCGAACGGGGTCGTAAACCCAGAGCGCGGACCGCTCGTCGTCGTCGGTCTGGTAGTCCAGCCGTACTTCCCAGCCACCATCGTCGCGGCGCCAGGCATCCCAACTCATGCTTTCGCGCGGGATGCCTCGTTCTTCGAGACGTTCGGCCACCAACTCACCTAAGAGCATGACCGCGCCGTGGTCGTCGCTTTTCACGCCAGCTTTCGCCGCTTCCTGTGCAATGTGCTCGCGCTCGTGGAGGATCGGTCCGGCGTACCGCATCACGCGATCCGCAGGTACTCCAGCAATCCGGGCAACCTCTTCTAGGCTTTGCCCCGCACGAATGCGGGCCTGAATTTCTTTCGGCCGCAGCTTGCTATCCATTTCGATCTGTACCTGGCCCAGGCGTGCGCGATCTCCGCGGAGGGCAGCGTGGATGCGCTCATCGACGGGAAGAAATGATTGGCTCCCATCGGGCTCCTCAAGCACGAGGCGGGACCCATCGTCGGATAGGCCTACGAGGCGAAGGTCACTCATCGTGGTGGTAGGCCTCCTCGCTTCCCGATGTTCTGGTCGTTGCCCTGCTGCCGCGACGATCGTGTCACATCCTGCTTGCTGGCGGGGCGCCGCGTCCGCAGGAATCGACATCTGTTGCAGATTTTTCGCGTCGCGCCCCGCTACCGCGGCCGCGGCTCTTCGAGAACTCCGCGACTTGCCACTGCCGCGACCACGGCCAAGGCAGCGCTGACGACTCCCACCCAGTAGCCAGCGCCCAAACTCACGTTGTCGACCAACCAACCACTGGCTGCCGACCCGACGGCGAACCCGACGGCAAGGGAGGTCGAGGCCCAGGTGAGGGCTTCGGTCAGCCGGTGTTGGGGTACCAGCCGCTCAACGAGTGTGAAGCCAGCGATCAGGGTTGGGGAGACCGCCGCGCCGGCGAAGAACAAGATGACGGCGGTCGTGATCAAATCCTGGCTGGCGAGGAGTGGGGCCAGCGCGACCGCGAGTCCCACGCTGCCGATCAAGAGCTGGCGATAGAGCGGAGGCGGATTGCGTAGACCGCCAAGGACCAGGCCAACCAGCATCGAGCTCACTGACCAGATCGCCAACACAATCCCTGCGGCGAAGACGTCACCGCTTTCGCGTGCGGTAGCAATCACGGTCACTTCCACGCCAGCAAACAGAAGTCCAAGTGCGGCCATCACGACCAGCACGGCCTTCATGCCGGCAAACGAGGGTGCCATTGGCCCGCGCGGCGCGGTGCGACCGGCAGCAATCGGCTCGGTGCTGCGCTGGGCGATCAGTGCGTACGTCCCGCTGGCGCCGAGGCAAGCCGTAATCAGGACGGCTTCGCTAGGCCCGACTGTTGCCGAGACGAAGGTGGCCAAGGGCGGTCCCAGGATAAAGACGAACTCATCCACCACTGACTCCCATGAAAACGCTGAACGCAGCAATGGCGAGTCGCCCAGCAGCGCCGTCCAACGCGCACGGACAAAGGAGCCGACGACCGGCAAGGTCGCCCCGCAGACAGCGGCGGCAAGGAAGAAGGTCCACAGCGGCGCACCGTTGCTGACCAGCACCACGAGACCGACCACGCTGACCAAATGAAGGGTGATTTGTGGCCCCACGATGCGGGCTTGGCCGAAGCGGTCGACGAGCCGGGCGATCGCGGGGGCCGCGGCTGCCTCGACGGTGATCCAGGTGGCCTCGACAGCTCCACCGGTGAAGTACGAGTCGGTGTCTTCGACGATGAGAAGGAGAAGCGCGACCCCGCCCATGGATAGCGGCAGCCGCCCGAAAAAGCCAGCGAGAGAGAACTTCCAACCCCCAGGAGTCCGAAGGAGCTCGCGGTACGGACTCGCCACAACTCACAAACTATCGGTTGGCGGGGTTCTGCACGCATCGGCTGGTGCTGTAAGGATGGACAGGTGGGTCATCCTCGGCGTCTGTATGACGCCCTACTGTTGGTTTCCTTTGGTGGGCCTGAGGGTCAAGACGAGGTCATGCCCTTTCTTGAGAATGTCACCCGTGGCCGTGGGATCCCAAAGGAGCGGCTCGCGGCAGTCGGCGCCCACTACCAATACTTCGGTGGAATCAGCCCGATCAACCAGCAGAATCGCGATCTGCTTGGCGCCCTTCGTGCCGAGTTCGACCGACGCGCTGTCCACCTCCCGGTCTTCTGGGGAAATCGAAACTGGGATCCGCTGCTGTCTGACGCCGTGCTTCACATGAGGGCGAAGGGTGTGCGTCGCGCACTGGCCTTCTTCACCTCGGCCTACTCGTCGTACTCCAGCTGTCGGCAGTATCGGGAGAACATTTTCGACGCGATGCAAACCCCCGACGATGGCGGAAGCGAACTAGTCGTCGAAAGGCTCGGCCCCTATTACAACCATGCTGGCTTCGTCACGCCTTTTGTTGACGCTGCAGCAGCTGCTATCGAGCGGGTGCCGCACGATCAGCGATTGCACCTGCTGTTCACCACACACTCCATCCCCCTGACCATGGCCGAGACAAGTGGGGAAAGCGGAAACGCCTACGTGGACCAGCACCTGGAGGTCGCCAACCTGGTGGCCGCCGGTGTTGAGCGACTTCAAGGTCGAGAGGTGCCGTGGTCGCTGGTGTACCAGTCGCGCAGTGGGCCACCGCAGGTTCAATGGCTCGAACCGGACATCGAGGACAAGCTTTCGCAGTTGGCGGCCAAAGGGGTGAACGCGGTCGTGGTCGTGCCCATTGGCTTCACCTCGGACCACATGGAAGTCATGTGGGACCTCGATACCCAAGCGGCGAATCGCGCCCAGGAACTCGGCCTGACCTTCCACCGGGTCGCCACGCCTGGTTGCGACCCCCGATTTGTCTCGATGGTCGCGGACTTAGTCGATGAACGACAACAGCAGGTACCGGTCGGTCAGCGATCTCGGCTGGGAGTGAGGGCCGCTGCACCGGATCGTTGCGCCATTCGATGCTGTCAAAACCTGCGAGAGTCGCGCCCCGCCATTGGTGGCGTCGAGGCTCCTCATGGCTGACGCAATCGATCCCGGTCCATCCGTGGCTGACGATTGGCCGCTCGAGGACCTACTGGACCTCGCCGTTCGTGCTGCCGAGGAGGCTGGCCAACTAGCGCAGCAAAGGGGCCGCGCTGGCTCGGTCAAAGTCGCCGCGACGAAGACGTCCCTCACAGATGTGGTCACCGAGGTTGACCGCGAAGTCGAACAACTTCTGCGCGGTGTTTTGCTGGATGCTCGGCCCGGGGATGCCTGGCTGGGCGAGGAAACCGGTGCCAGCGAGGGAGCTACGGAAAGCCATCAGTCCGCGGTCCGTTGGGTCGTCGACCCGATCGATGGAACCGTGAACTTTCTCTACGGGCTGCCAGGTTGGGCGGTCAGCGTGGCCGGTGAGCAGTGGGGCGAAACGGTGGTGGCTGCGGTCGTCGTCCCCGCCACTGGAGAGACCTTCAGCGCGATCCGAGGGCGAGGCGCACATCTAGCGGGTCAACGGCTGGCCGTCTCCACCTGCAACGAGCTGTCTCAGGCTTTAGTGGCCACCGGTTTCGCCTATCAACCGCATGTGCGCGCCCGACAAGGGCCAGTGGTGGGCGAATTGGTCTCCAAGGTCCGCGACATCCGCCGGATGGGTGCGGCAGCGGTCGACCTTTGTTCGCTAGCGGCTGGCCGCGTCGACGCTTACTTTGAGGCGGGACTTAATCCGTGGGATCTCGCCGCAGGCGAGCTCATCGCCCGCGAGGCGGGTGCCTCGGTGAATGCCACGGCTGACGGAGACGTCGTAGCGGCTGGTCCGGAACTCATTGCATCTTTCTCGGCTGAGTTAGCGAGGTTGCAGTGAGCCGACTAACGGCCCTCGTTACGGGAGCGTCATCTGGGATCGGTCGCGCCGCTGCTCTTGGTCTGGTGCATGCAGGGTTCTCGGTGTACGGCTCGGTGCGTGACCCGTCAGCCGGGGTTGAATTGCACAGTGCCGGAGTGACGCCTGTGGTCCTTGATGTCACCGACGAGGCGCGACGAGTGGCAGTCGTTGACGAGATCCAGCATGAGCGGGGCGCCGTTGATGTCTTGGTGAACAACGCCGGATACGCCCTCCAGAAACCGGTCGAGCAGATCGAGATTTCGGAGTACCACCACCAGTTCGATACCAACGTCTTGGGCCCCATGCGACTGTCACAACTGGTGCTGCCAGCCATGCGTGGTCAAGGTCATGGGCGCATCATCAACGTCACATCCATGGGTGGCCGCTTCACACTGGCGGGCGGTGGCGGGTATCACGCCAGCAAGTACGCACTAGAGGCGCTGAGTGACGCGATGCGGCTGGAGGTGCGTTCCTTCGGTGTGCACGTGGTGCTTATTGAGCCGGGTGTCGTGCAGTCGGAATTCGGCGCAGCGGCGCGAACGAGTGAGTCAAAGCAGCAGGAGCCCAGTGGCAGTAACGACCCCTATGCCCGCTTCAACGCCGAACTGACTCGTACGCTGGCTTTGACGTATTCCGGAACTCGAAAGCGGTTTGACCCCACGGTCGACGATGTTGCGCGAGCCGTTGTTCGCGCTGCGACAAGTCCGTCGCCGCGCGCTAGATATGCGGTGGGTCTGCGCGCCAAAGCCCTGATCACCGGCCGCCGGTTGACACCTGATGCCGCCTGGGACGCCGTGCTGCGGCGCACGTGGCCGAGTAACTAGGGCCGAACCCACCTAGTCATCAGTCGATGCGACGAAGTTCACCGCGGTACCGGTGGCCGTTCGCAACGTATAAGGCGACACTTTCGGCCATGGCGGTCAGGGCAGCATCGGTCACTGCGTCCAGGCGGATTTTCGCCGGAACCCCCAAGGCCATCGCGCGAGCCGGCACCTGCATGTCGTTGGGAACGACGGCTCCCGCGCCCACAAGTGCGCCGGACTCGATCCGGGCTCGATGCAAGACCACGGATCCGCTGCCGATCAGGCAGCCATCGGCGATGATGCAGCCCTCCATGTGGGCCAAGTGGCCCACCACGCACTCGCTGCCAATCACGGTGTCAAGGTCGCGGGTGGCGTGGATCACCGAGCCGTCTTGCACCGAGGTAGCCGCCCCGACAACGATTCGGCCATAGTCGCCCCGGAGCACCGCACCGGGCCAGACGGTGGCCTCGGCGCCGATATCGACCGCGCCGATGACCGTCGCGGCCGGGTGCACGAAAGCATCTGGGTGAACGTTGGGTGAACGTTCGCTGAGGGCATAGAGGGCCATCATGATCCTTTCGGACGGTCCGGGCCGCCAGGGGCGTGGCCCGGCACCCCGATGAGTGCTCGGGCGAACGGAATAATCGCAGGTGGGGCCCGTGTTGTGGACGGACCCAAGGCTAAGCGACGCGCCGACCACCGACCCAGGTGAGACAGCGCCGGCAGATTGAGGCACAATCTGCCACCCGGATGGGCACAAATTGTGCTCGCCGGGCGTTACACCGGGCGAGCCGGATCTACCGGCCCTCCCGCGACTGCACGAACAGGATCCGACGGAGGGGTCCCAGACTGATGGCGACCGACTACGACACCCCACGTAAGACCGACGACGAGCTCAACGAAGACTCCCTGGAGGAGTTGAAGGCGCGGCGCGCCGACTTAGCTTCGTCCACCGTCGATGTCGACGAGACAGAGCTGGCGGAGTCACACGAGTTGCCGGGAGCCGATCTTTCCGGCGAAGAGCTCACCGTGCGGGTCGTCCCGAAGCAAGAAGACGAGTTCACCTGCTCGCGATGCTTCTTGGTGCATCACCGCAGCCAACTAGCCAAAGAGGTCAAAGGTCAACTGGTCTGCAAAGACTGCGCCTAGTCGTTCGTCGACGGTCGACATCCAACGAGTCACGAACGGCTCTGCACCTTGCGCGTTGCCCATGTTCGCGCTGCCGATGCCACGCCCGCACTGACGGCACCAAAAATCAGCGCATCCGCCAGCGGTGAGTCGTCGTCTCGGTGGGGGCGGTTGCCTCGGATCGCTCGCCACCCGACAGCGACCAGTTGATGTGCGATCAGTCCGGCCACTAAAGCGGCCACTGTGACCAGAACCGTTGAACCGTCTTCTGCCTCGTCGTGTGCCATCGGACCTCCCTTTAGGCGCTCGTATGGATCCTCGCATGGCGTAGGCGGCTGGAAACGTTAACCCCTCGCTGCTCGGGCCGCATTCACCGCCGCTGCTAGCTGGTGCGGCCGGCGCGTGGACACCAACCAATACGGTGTCGGGTCACGCGAGTCATTGACGGTGAGCTGGACCGACTCTCCGATCCACCCACGCACTGCGGCAAAAGCTCGGGCATCGGCGCCCGGCCCCATGGTGTGCCGGGTCTGCTCGATGTCGAGTGGGGCGATCGACCCCAAGTACTCCGTCTCCAAGAATGCCCGGCCGACGGACAGGCCAACCGGCGTCAACTCAATGTGGGCGGACACCTTGACGAGCCCGGCGATCACCAGCACGGTGAGCAGGAGCGTCACGGCTATCCCGACGCCCGGACCCAGCGCATAGCCGTAGGCAATGCCGAGCATCACCGGCCACAGCGCGGCGACCAGCCACAGCCACGGGGGCGCCCACAGTCGCTCCGAGTAGGTCGTGGCATCTGTTGGCTGTGACACAGGGGAAGCCTTGCACAAGGCTCGCGGGCGAGCGCAACCTCGCACCGCGGGGAAGTCACGTCCTGGGTAGGGTCCACACGTGAGTTCTCGCCGTTCCACCCAGCCGCCGGTGTACGCCGTGCCGCCCACGAGACATCCCGATGCGCCCCCGCCGGGAACGTCGTTGGGCTCGCACTACCGGCAGTGCTTTGGATGCGGCCCGGATCACCCCACTGGCCTCCACCTCGAACTCACGGCGGGCGAAGGCTGCACGATCAACGCTGAATTGACCGTGACTCCCCATCACCAGGGAGCCCCAGGGTTGGCGCACGGCGGGTTGTTGGCTGCGGCCTTCGACGAAGCGCTGGGAACGGTGACGTGGCTGCTGCGTGTGCCCGTGGTCACCGTCCACCTGGAAACCGACTACAGGGCACCCGTGCCCGTGGGATCGGTGCTGTCCATCGAGGCCGAGTGCTACGCAGTTGCCGGACGCAAAATCTACTCGCGGGCCGTCGGCCGTCTGCCCGCCAAACAGAATGCGACGGGCGGCGGCGAAGACGCTGGCATCGCTGTGGAGGCGCGGGGGGTCTTTGTGTCTGTGCCCTTAGAGCACTTTCGGGCCCATGGACGCGCGGAAGATATTGAAGCCTTTGTGGCAAGCAGTGACCGCGACGACGTTCTCCATGCCTTCGAGGTCAATCCGTGAGCGGCGTCGACATCTTGCTGACCAGGCTCGATCTCGAGCTTCCGATCCCTGCCTATGCCCATCCTGGTGACGCCGGTGTCGACCTCTACGCGGCGGAGGAACTGGTTGTGGGGCCAGGGGAGCGGGTGCTGGTACCGACCGGCATCGCGATTGCCCTGCCCGACGGATATGCCGCCTTTGTTCATCCGCGCAGCGGACTCGCGATAAAACATGGACTCACGGTGGTCAACGCTCCCGGCACCATCGACGCGGGCTACCGTGGGGAGATCCGGGTCGGCCTGGTGAATGTAGATCGCGACAAGGCAGTCAATGTTCGTCGCGGCGATCGCATCGCCCAACTCGTGGTTCAGCGGGTCGAAGTTGCACGGTTCCACGTGGTCGACACCTTGCCAGGGTCCGCGAGGGGTAGTGGAGGGTTCGGATCAACGGGCGGAGTTGCTGCCCCGTCGGGGACAGCAACCCGCAGTAACAGAGGCAGTAACAGAAGCAGTGCCAGCGGCAAAACGGGAGATGGTTCGGTGTGAGTGTGTTCCGCCGCAAGAAAGAACAGGACGACAACGTCAACCTCGATGCCGGACTCATCGACGACGATGCTGATGCGCCGGGTGGTAATGCCAGAACTTTGAAGGCAACACTTCCCGGTGAGGGTCCCACTGACGTAGCCGATTGGGATGGCGAATCACGGGTCGTCGATTTTGGGTCCCTGCTTATCCCGGCCTACGAAGGCATGCAGGTACGCGTCGACATGGACAACGATGTCGTGGTGGGTATCAGCGTCAAGATCGACGAGTCCACTTTGCAACTCCAGGCATTCGCAGCCCCCCGAAGCGAAGGACTATGGGACGACGTTCGCCAGGAAATCGCCGAAGGCATCAGGCGCGGGCAAGGCAAAGCTCGCGAGGCCGACGGGCCATTTGGCCGTGAACTTCGGGCCGAAGTCCCAGTCTCCGCCGACGGCGCCAGTTCGCGCCAGCCCGTGCGCTTCATTGGAGCCGACGGACCACGGTGGTTTGTTCGCGGGCTCATTAGCGGGGCAGGTGGTCGCGACCCCGAACAGGCGCGTGCGGTGGAGACGGTGTTCCAGAAGTTGGTGGTGCGCCGAGGGGAACAGGCGGCGCCCCCTCGCGAACCGCTTCCGCTGGCCATTCCGGAGGATCCGGGGTTAGTCGGCGACAAACCAGCCGCCGAGTAGCCTGATTGCATGCCTGCACCTCGGTTTATCGAAAGACTGTTGCCCTCTGCTCAGACGGTCGAAGCAGACGAGTTGCGCGTTGGCACCTTGCAGCGTCGCTGCGCGACGGTCGCCAATGCCCCCCTCGCGGTACCGGTCACCGTCAGCGGCACGTTGCGAACCGTGACCCTGCGGCCTACCGCCGACGTCGCTGCACTCGAAGCGGAGCTCTACGACGGGACGGGCACCCTCACGTTGATTTGGCTAGGGCGACGAGCGATTCGTGGAATAACTCCAGGGCGGATTGTGCAGGCCAGCGGACGCGTCACGATGCGCGGAGAACATCTGGTGATGTTCAATCCGACGTATGAATTGTTGCCAGTGAGCGCCTGAGGATTCATGGCTGACTCTGAACCAAATCGGGATGCGTCGCAAGACAAGACCGAAGAGTCGGATGTAGCTGGAGTCGATCTGCTGCAGACGCTCGGGGGCAAGCAAGGCATCGCCGAGACTGGGCTTCCAGGTGCGGTGTTCGTCACGGTCTTCACCATCAATGGTCAAAATCTAAGTCCAGCGCTGTGGTCGGCCATCGGTGTGGCCGTGCTGCTGTCGGTGTGGCGTTTGGTGCGGCGAGAATCAGTGCAGTTCGCGCTGTCTGGGCTCATCGGAGTTGCCATTGCAGCGTTCATCGCATCCCGCACCGGTCGAGCCGCCGACTTCTTCCTGCCAGGACTTCTGCTGCAGGGGGGCTATGCCCTGGCCTACCTCGTGTCCATCGTTGTTCGGTGGCCGCTCATCGGAGTAGTTCTTGGCCCCATCTTTGGTGAGGGAATGACGTGGCGGCAAAACCCGGGGCGGCGTCGCGCGTTCACGTTGGCAACGTGGGCGTGGTTTGCCATGTTTGTGTTGCGGTTGGTTGTGCAGCTTCCGCTCTACCTCCTCGACATGCCCGTGGCGCTGGGATACGTCAAGTTAGCGATGGGCTGGCCACTGTTCGCCATCGTCGCCTGGATCACGTTCGTGCTCATCCGCGCCGCTCCACCCGCCCAGCCAGTTCGTCGGGAAGAAGACTCGCCTTAGTGAGAGTGCGGGCTGAACAACTCCTGTAGTTCCTGCTCCGCTGCCGCTGAAGTAACAAACAGCAGTTCATCGCCTGCTTCCAGCGGATCGTCGGACGAAGGAACGATGACGCGGCCATCGCGAACAATGGTGACCAAGGCCGTATCGGCGGGGAGGCTGACATCACCCACAGGGTTACCCACGACAGGTGCCGTTGGGGGCAAGGTGATTTCGACCAGGTTCGCGGCACCCTGTTCGAACTCCATAAGGCGCACGATGTCACCGACACTGACGGCTTCCTCGACGAGGGCGGAAAGCATGCGGGGCGTGGAGACGGCGACATCGACCCCCCATGCCTCATTGAAGAGCCACTCATTCTTTGGGTGGTTGACGCGCGCCACTACGCGGGGCACCCCGTACTCAGTTTTCGAGAGCAATGAGATCACTAGATTGACCTTGTCATCACCGGTTGCGGCAATCATCACTTGACAGGTGGGCAGGCGAGCTTCCTCCAGGGTGGAGATCTCACAAGCATCTCCCTGCAACCAGACAGCACCCTCGAGATCGGCTCGGAAATTTGACGGGTCTTCATCAATGAGCAGCACGTCGTGGTCGTGTCCGAGGAGCTCACCAGCGATAGACCTGCCTACCTTTCCGGCACCGGCGATGGCCACCCTCATGACAACCCCTCCGGTGCTTTGCCCAGGTCGGCTTCCGCTCGCTCAGCGTCTGGCTCATTGAGCAAAACATGGACGAGGTCGCCCTCTTGATGGACGGTTTGGCTCGTGGTGAGAAGCCCTTCGCCGAGGCGGGTGATAAACGCCACCCTGACTCCGCATTCTGCCTCGAGTCGCGCATAGGTCTGACCGATCCAGCCGGTGTTGACGTGTACCTGGGCTAGCGAGACGTTTCCACTGGGATCGCGGTAGTCCTCATCGCGCCCGCCAGGGACAAGTTGGCGCAGCATCTGGTCGGCCGTCCAACGCACGGTGGCTACCGTCGGAATGCCTAGCCTTTGGTAGATCTCCGCTCGACGCGGGTCATAAATTCGCGCGACGACGTTCTTGACGGCAAAGGTCTCGCGGGCCACTCGTGCCGAGACGATGTTCGAGTTGTCGCCGCTACTCACGGCGGCGAAAGCATCGGCCTTCTCGACGCCTGCTTCGAGCAGCGTGTCCCGGTCGAACCCGACCCCTGTCACGGTTTCGCCGCTGAAACTGCTGCCGAGCCGGCGAAAGGACGTGGGATCCTGGTCGACCACGACGACAGTGTGGCCCCACTCATCGAGTTGGTGAGCCAGAGTGGACCCAACGCGGCCGCAGCCCATGATCACGATGTGCACATGCGTAACGGTAGCGGGCGAGGAATGAATCTGTGCAGGTGTGGTCCAGTTGGCTGCGCCTGCGGTGTCGGCGGCCCACCCCCGCGTACTATCGGCGCCCGTGGCAAGCCTCACCTCGATATTTAAGCGCGCACTGGTCGGTCGACCGCAGTCCAGTGCCAAACTCGGTGAAACCCTGCTGCCTAAACGCATCGCGCTCCCTGTGTTTGCCAGCGACGCACTGTCGTCCAATGCCTATGCGACGCAAGAAATTCTTTTGGTGCTGTCTATCGGTGGTGCCGCGTTCCTGAGTTACACGCCCTGGGTGGCGGCCGCTGTCGTGGTTGTCTTTTTCGTGGTGGTCGCCTCCTACCGACAAAATGTTCATGCGTACGCCAGCGGTGGTGGCGACTACGAGGTCGCGACCGTAAACCTTGGTCGTAACTCTGGTGTCGTCGTGGCGAGCGCGTTGCTCGTCGACTACGTGATGACCGTGGCGGTGTCGATAGCCGCAGCGGCAGACAACATCGGATCGGCGATCAACGGAGTGCATGAGCACAAGGTTCTGGTCGCCATCGGCCTAATTGCACTCATTACCTTTATGAACCTTCGAGGGGTTCGCGAGTCGGGTACTGCTTTCGCCATCCCCACCTATGCGTTCATGATTTCGATCTTCCTCATGGTCGGGTGGGCCATCGTCCGCATCGCCGCTGGCGACGAAATCAAGGCCGAGAGCGCAGACTGGGAATTGGTAGCCCATGGCTCCTTCGCGGGAGTGGCGGTGCTGTATCTCGTCGCCCGAGCATTTTCCTCGGGCACCACGGCCCTCACTGGTGTCGAAGCCATTAGCAATGGTGTCCCGGCATTCCAGAAACCGAAGTCAAGGAACGCCGCAACCACCTTGCTGCTCCTTGGCGTGATCTCGATGACCATGTTTGCCTCCATCACCTGGCTTGCGATGTACACCGGTGTGCAAGTTGCTGAGGGCACCGAGTACATCGAAGGCATGCCGGCTGGAACAGAACAAAAGACAGTGATCGCCCAGATCGCCAATGCGGTGTTCAGCGAGGTGCCCCTGCTTGCGTTCATCGTGTCGGCGGCGACGGCTCTGATTTTGGTGCTCGCCGCGAACACCGCCTTCAACGGATTCCCTGTCCTCGGCTCGATCCTCGCCCGGGACGGATACCTGCCCAGGCAGTTGCACACGCGCGGGGATCGGTTGGCCTTCAGTAACGGCATCATCGCGCTGTCGGCCACTGCCATGCTGCTTGTCTATATTTTTGATGCCGATGTTTCCAAACTTATCCAGCTCTACATCGTCGGCGTCTTCGTCTCGTTCACGATGAGTCAAACCGGTATGGTTCGGCACTGGACACGCTTGCTGCGCACCGAACAGGATCCGGCCATTCGAGCTCGCATGATGCGCTCCCGAGTTATCAACTCGGTCGGTTTGGTGCTCACGGGGACAGTGCTCATCATCGTGCTGTTGACCAAGTTCACTAGGGGCGCTTATCTGGCAATCCTGGCGATGGCGGCCCTCTTCGTCATGATGAAGGCAATTTCGCGGCACTACGCATCGGTTGCGGAGGAGCTCAAGGCGGACACGACAGTGGAGATGCTGCCTTCGCGCATCCATGCGGTGGTGTTGGTTTCCAAACTGCACAAGCCGGCCCTGCGAGCCTTGGCGTATGCCCGAGCGTCGCGTCCTGCTTCATTGGAGGCGCTCACTGTCAGCGTCGACCCGGCAGAAACAAACGCGCTGCTTGCAGAGTGGGAGAGAGCCCAGGTCCCGGTACCGCTGAAAGTCCTCGACTCACCATTTCGTGAAGTAACCAGGCCGATTGTTGACTACGTGAAGTCGAAGCGAAGAGACAGTCCACGTGACATCGTCGACGTATATGTACCCGAATATGTCGTGGGCCGATGGTGGGAGGCACTGCTGCACAACCAGAGCGCACTGAGGCTCAAGACTCGACTCCGATTCACCCCCGGCGTCGTTGTAGTGTCAGTGCCTTACCAGTTGCGTTCCTCTCAAGCGGCTGCCGATCGCCCTGAAGGTTTTGGCCCAGGCGCGGTCCGGCGTGGTGAGCCGACTGCCGAGGAGGCAGAGCGCACGGTTTCTGAGGAGTTGGAACCCTGACTGAGTGGAGCGTGTCCGACACGCTGACTTTGGTCGTCGGGGCGGTGGCACATGGCGGTCATTGTGTTGCTCGACACGAAGGCCGAGTCGTTTTCGTGCGGCATGCGCTGCCAGGGGAAACGGTCAAGGCGGTTATCACCAGTTTCGGCCCCAAAGGCCGATACGTCCGAGCCGACGCGGTGGACGTCATCGTCGCTTCGCCCTCACGTGTCACTCCACCCTGCCGCTACGCCGGCCGGTGCGGCGGGTGCGACTGGCAACACGCCGAGATCGGATATCAACGGCAGCTAAAAGCTGACGTGGTGAAGGAACAGTTGAGGCGTCTGGGTGGCATCGAGATGGACGTCACGGTGGAGCCGGTCGAATCGCTAACCTCCGACGATCTCGAGGCCCGTGGATTGCATTGGCGGACGCGCGTGGCATTTAGTGTCGACGAATCAGGTGAGTTGGGATTTCGACGCTACCGCTCGCATGAGGTACTCGCCGTAGACGAGTGCCTCATTGCGCACCCACTCGTTACTGAGGCTGTGAGCAACACACCAACATTCCCGCCTGGGGAGCGAGTTGAGGTAGCGGCATCCGTCACGTCTGGAGAAACGTCAGTCACTTTTGGAAAGGAACGCGCCACGACGCTTCACGAGCGCGCCGCCTCGCGCGAGTGGCAAGTCACCGGAGGCTTTTGGCAAGTTCATCCAGGCGCCGCAGACGCTCTCGTGGGTGCAGTGCAGGACCTGTTGCAACCGGCGACGGGAGAGCATGTCTTGGACCTCTACAGCGGTGTCGGGCTTTTTGCCGGCCCCATCGCTGACGCTGTGGGGGTGGGCGGTCGCGTCGACGCTGTTGAATCTGCTGGTCAAGCGGTCCGCGATGCCCGGGTGAACATCGGTGAAAGCCCACAGGTTCATCTGCACCAACTCGATGTCATGCGCTTTCTGAAGGAGACCAAACTTCGAAGGTGCGACGCTGTGGTCCTTGACCCTCCGCGAGCCGGAGCGGGCCGAGGCGTGCTGGAGCGGGTGACCCGGCTCAGTCCGCGTGCCATTTGCTACGTCGCTTGCGACCCCGCATCGCTGGGGCGGGACGTGGCCGTGCTGGCCGGATGGGGATACTCGCTGGCGCAGGTTCGGGTGTTTGATCTCTTTCCGATGACTCATCATGTTGAGTGTGTCGCCCTGTTTGAACGGGCGTCGGGTTGAGTCAGGCAATCGGCTGGGCTACTTTGTAGGGCAGGTATCTTGATATCAAGATACCTGCGAACGAAACTGCGAGAGACCGAAACTGCGAGAGACCAAACAGGACGTTGGCAAGGGAGACTCCATGGCGGCGCAACGCACGAGCAACAGTTTTGGGGCCAGTCGCGAGTTGCTCGTCGCGGGCCAAGCCCACCAGATCTTTGCCATCGACGTGGTTTCCGGGGTCGATCGACTGCCGATGAGCCTGAAGATTCTGCTTGAGAACCAATTGCGCACAGAAGACGGCCTGAATGTGACCGCTGACCACGTCCAGGCGCTAGCCGGCTGGGATGCGACCGCCGAACCGTCGACCGAGATTGCTTTTACTCCAGCTCGTGTGCTGATGCAGGACTTCACCGGGGTACCCGCGGTCGTCGACCTCGCGACCATGCGTGAGGCGGTGCTCGAACTGGGCGGTGATCCGGCCTCGATTAACCCGCTGGCGCCGGCCGAGCTGGTCATCGACCATTCAGTCATCGCTGACGTCTTTGCCCGGCGCGATGCATTCGCGCGAAACGTTGCCCTGGAGTACGAGCGCAACGTAGAGCGCTACCAGTTTCTGCGATGGGGACAATCGGCGTTCAACGAGTTTCGCGTGGTTCCCCCAGGCACTGGGATCGTGCACCAGGTGAATATCGAACATCTAGCGCGGGTAGTGATGGCACGTGGCGGTCAGGCGTACCCCGACACTGTGGTCGGCACCGACTCGCACACCACGATGGTCAATGGTCTCGGCGTTCTTGGCTGGGGTGTTGGCGGCATCGAAGCCGAGGCCGCCATGCTCGGGCAACCGGTCAGCATGTTGGTTCCCAGCGTGGTCGGCGTGAAGCTCGTCGGTCAGTTGCCCGAAGGCGCCACTGCCACTGATCTGGTGCTCACCATCACAGAAATGCTTCGCGGACACGGTGTGGTCGGCAAGTTCGTGGAGTTCTATGGCGAAGGTGTCTCCGCGGTGCCGCTTGCCAATCGCGCGACCATCGGCAACATGAGTCCGGAGTATGGCTCGACCGTGGCCATCTTCCCGATTGACCAAGAGACGCTGAACTACCTCACGCTCACCGGGCGTCCACCGAACCAGATTTCGCTTGTAGAGGCTTACGCGAAAACGCAAGGGCTCTGGCTGGACCCCACGTTCGAACCCGACTTCTCTGAGCGCCTGGAACTCGACCTTGGCACGGTCGAACCATCGATCGCTGGCCCGAAACGACCCCAGGACAGGGTGGCCCTTCGAGAGTCGAAGGAGGCTTTTCGCACCGCGCTTCGCGAACACGTCGTGAACGAGGAGTCACCCTTAGACGAAGCGGTCGAGGAGAGCTTCCCGGCGTCGGACCCGATTGCCATTCACCTCGACACGTCGGTGTCTGACCCGCGAGTTGCCGTCCCAGCTGCGGCGTCCGGGGGCGACCAGGGCGCGCCGGAAACCCATGAGCGTCCGCGTAAGCCGGTATCGGTTGTCCTTGACGACGGCACGACCTGCGAACTTGACCACGGGGCTGTGGTGATCGCGGCCATCACGTCGTGCACCAACACCTCAAACCCCTCGGTGATGATTGGCGCTGCGCTGTTGGCAAAGAAGGCAGTGGAAAGGGGACTGGGGCGTAAGCCTTGGGTGAAGACAACGCTGGCTCCTGGTTCCAAGGTAGTGATGGACTATTACGACCGCGCCGGGCTTACGCCCTACTTGGAGAAGCTTGGTTTCAACCTGGTGGGCTACGGCTGCACGACGTGCATCGGCAACTCTGGGCCACTGCCCGCGGAGGTCTCGGCCGCCGTCAACGAGCACGATCTGTCTGTCGTGTCAGTGTTGTCAGGCAATCGGAACTTTGAAGGTCGCATCAACCCAGACGTCAAGATGAACTACTTGGCATCGCCGCCTTTGGTCGTTGCCTACGCCTTGGCGGGAACGATGGATATCGACCTGCTCACCGAACCACTGGGTTTCGACCCGGCTGGGGAGCCGGTCTCGCTCTCGGACATCTGGCCCACCGACGCAGAGATCCAAGACGTGGTGACATCCGCGATCGCTAGCGAAACTTTCACGCGTGAGTATGCCGATGTCTTTGCCGGTGACGAGCAGTGGCAGACGCTCCACACGCCCACCGGTGACACCTTTGATTGGGACCCCACGTCGACCTACGTGCGAAAGCCGCCCTACTTCGAGGGTATGCAGGTGGAGCCGTCACCGGTCACCGACGTGGCTGGTGCGCGCCTGCTTGCCATTCTCGGTGACTCGGTCACCACTGACCACATATCGCCAGCTGGATCCATCAAGGCCGATAGCCCTGCGGGCCGATTCCTGGCTGAGCAAGGAGTTTCGCCGCGTGACTTCAACTCGTATGGCTCACGCCGCGGAAACCACGAAGTGATGATTCGCGGGACGTTCGCCAATATCCGACTTCGCAATCTCATAGCCGCTGGCGTCGAGGGCGGTTTCACGCGCAACTTCATGGCTCCCGACGGACCCACCACGACCATCTTTGAGGCAGCCGCCGACTATGCGAAGGCAGGTGTGCCCCTCGTGGTCCTAGCTGGGACTGAGTACGGATCCGGGTCCTCGCGCGACTGGGCAGCCAAGGGCACGTCCTTGCTCGGCGTAAGGGCAGTGATCGCGCAGTCGTACGAGCGCATTCACCGAAGCAACCTCATAGGGATGGGCGTCCTTCCTCTGCAATTCTTAGCGGGGGAGAGTGCACAGGCACACGGGTTCATCGGCGACGAAGTCATCGACGTCGTTGGTGTTAAGGCCATCAACACCAACGCTCCGCCCAGCACCGTTCCGGTGCGGGTTCGTCGCGCCGACGGCTCACAGTTTGAGCTGCAGGCGAAGGTTCGTATCGACACGCCAGGGGAGGCGGAGTACTACCGACACGGTGGAATTCTTCCGTTTGTCCTGCGGTCGTTGCTGCAGAACTAGTCTCGGCAGTTATCCTCGTCGCGGTGGAAGGCAGCCAGGCTTCAGACACGATTGAGGTCGATGGCCGCGCTATCAAGGTCACTCACATCGATCGGGTGCTGTATCCCGAGGACAATCTGTTGAAGGCAGATGTCATCGCCTACTACGTGCAAGTCGCTCCGCGATTGCTCCCGCACGTCAGCGGTCGCCCGGTCACGCGAATCCGCTGGCCACAAGGCGTGGCCGGAGAACCCTTCTTTGAGAAGAACCTTCCCAGTCATGCGCCCGACTGGCTCAGGCGTGTGACCATCGAACACTCCGATGGACCCATCACCTATCCCTTCGTCGAGGGGGCCGCCGGGCTCGCCTGGTTGGCGCAGCACAGCGCGCTGGAGTTGCATGTACCCCAGTGGCGTTGGCAGTCAGCGGATGACAACGACAGCGATGACGCCGACAACGAGAATGCTGAGGCCCCCAGTGGGCGTCACGTCGATCGGCTGGTCATCGACCTCGACCCCGGACCGGGCGCCACCCTCGACCACTGCGCCGAAGTTGCTGTGTGGCTTCGCGACCGCCTCGCTGATAGCGGGCTCGTGGTTATGCCGGTGACCAGTGGCAGTAAAGGACTCCACCTGTATGCGCGTTGGCCCCGTGAAGTGACGACAACATCCAGCGACTTTGCGAAGGCAGCCGCCAACGCCGCAGTGGCGGCGATGCCTTCGTTGGTCACCGCGACGATGACTAAACAGCAGCGAAAGGGGCGAGTCTTTATCGACTGGAGTCAGAACAGTCGAGCCAAGACCACGGTGGCGCCCTATTCGTTGCGGGGGCGAGCGCGTCCCTGGGTGGCGGCGCCGCGCTCGTGGGTCGATGTTGAGGCTGGGGGGCTCACCCAGTTGCTCTGGAGTGAAGTGCTCCAGTGGCCTGCCGATGCCGACCCCTTGGCTGCCCTCGACGCATGACGTACACTTCCGCGAAATAGAACGTATGTGCGAATGACTGAGTGGGGTCTACTCCGGTGGGAGCGCGCGAGGGGGTGAATCAATGCCCGGTGACCAGGGGCCCCGGCCTCCAGCCGGCCCGGTCGTGAGCGCGGGCAGGATCTCGGCCACCAGCCGGTCGAGCCGGTGTTCGCACCGCCGCAGCATCATGCGGCGGTGGCGCCGATTTGCCGCTTTGGCCAACGCGACAGTGCGAGAAAGTTCGTCCAGCTCAGCACGCCACCGTGCGTACTGCTGGGGATCGATGCCCAGGGTGGCTGCTTCCGCAAGCGACTGTTGCACGGCGCCGATCTTGCGTTTGGCGCGCGACTCTGGGCTGAGCCTGTCGGGGAGCCCGGCCGTTTGGTCCGCCATCGATTGCACGAAACGTTGCGCTGCGGGGTTGTCCCGCAAGTACGGCATCGCTTTACGACCCGCGGCAAAAACTACCGGACCCCACTTAATGAGTGCTTTCAGAGCGATCGACCATGCTGCCATGAGTCGAGTATGACAAGTTCGTCAGAGCGTGCTGCCGACCCTGGTGCGCTGGCCACCACGCGACTGTTGCTTCGGCGGTGGCGGGAAACCGACCTGGCCCCTTTTGCCGCGCTCAATGCCGACCCCGAGGTGATGGCGCATTTCGTCATGCCTTTGACGCCTGAGCAAAGCAATGCCTTTGTGCGCGAGCGGATCATGCCGCACTTTGTCCAGTACGGATACGGGTTGTGGGCCGTGGAGCGCCGGGACACACATGCGTTCATTGGGTTTGTCGGGCTTTGTTGGCAAGAGTTCCCGGCGGCCTTTACTCCCGCCCTGGAGGTCGGGTGGCGGTTGGCCCGTAGCCAATGGGGCCATGGGTTTGCCACCGAAGCAGCCGATGCCGCCATCGACTTCGGGTTCACCGACACCGACGTCGACGAGATTGTGTCCATGACCAGTTCGGGCCATGGTGCTTCCCGAGCAGTCATGGAGCGCCTCCACATGCACCGTGACCCGGCGGACGACTTCGACCATCCGCGCGTGCCTGAAGGTCACCGGCTGAAACGGCATGTGCTCTATCGGCTCAGGCGGAGTGATTGGGAAGCTGGCCAGCGAGGAGTGGCCCAGTGATGCGCGCCGCTCCCCCTGGATGGCCGCAAGGAGTTCCGGCGCCCATTCCCGGCCAGGGACAGGGACGGGTTCCCGACGACACAGCCACGCTGTGGACGGATCGGGCGGCGCTGTGGCTGTTTGACCACTCGCCCCCCGACTACCGTCAGTACCCGCTGCTAAGGCGCCATCCGCTGATCTTGGCGTGGCTGGTCCGGCAGAACAATGCCGCGCTCACCGATGCGGCGCGCCGAAGCTACGCAACGGCTCGGGCCGAGTTGGCGCCGCTGCTATCTCCGCTGGTCATCGCTCAGTTACTGGCAACCCTGGAAAGAGATGGCGCCCGATTGTTAGCCCTGCAGAGGGAGGCCGACCTTGTCTGGGACGCAATGCAACGTCAGCGCCCTTAGACTGGGCGGGTGAGCGAGGGCACCGTACTGGCAGGCATCACATCGCCAGCAGATCTGAAGGCGCTCGAGCCCGAAAAGTTGCCAGTCCTCTCTCGCGAGATTCGCGATTTCCTCATCGAGAACGTTTCCAAGACCGGTGGTCACCTCGGTCCCAACCTCGGCGTTGTTGAACTCACCCTGGGCATTCACCGTGTCTTCGACAGCCCACGCGACGTCGTGCTTTGGGACACCGGCCACCAGGCGTACGTCCACAAGATAGTCACCGGTCGACGCGACTTCTCTTCGCTGAAGAAGAAGGGTGGCCTCTCCGGATACCCCTCGCGCGCCGAATCAGATCACGACATCATCGAGAACTCCCATGCATCCACGTCTCTTTCTTACGCAGACGGAATCGCCAAGGCGTTCCAGCTCCGCGGGGAGGGCGAGCGGGCCGTGGTTGCTGTCATCGGCGACGGTGCGCTCACAGGGGGCATGGCCTGGGAAGCACTCAACAATCTTGCTGCTGCCAAGGACCGGCCCGTCATCGTCGTTGTTAACGACAACGAACGTTCCTATGCTCCAACAATCGGCGGCCTCGCCAACCATCTGGCAACTTTACGGACGACCCGCGGCTACGAACGTTTCCTCGATTGGGGCAAGCAAGTACTAGGTCGCACCCCGGTCGTCGGGTCCCCCATCTACGAAACGCTACATGGGGTCAAGAAAGGGCTGAAAGACGTTGTCGCGCCGCAAGGAATGTTCGAAGACCTCGGTCTGAAGTACATCGGTCCCATCGACGGCCACGATGTGTTGGCGGTCGAACGTGCGCTGCAACGCGCGCGCGGCTTCGGTGGACCGGTGTTGGTGCATTGTCTGACACGCAAGGGTTTGGGCTTTGGGCCGGCCGAGAACGATGAAGCCGACAGGTTCCACGGCGTCGGCGTCATCGATCCAGAGACCGGAATGCCCATCACCAGCAGTGGGCCAACCTGGACCAAGACGTTCGCCGACGAGATCGTCGCCATTGGCGGTGAAAGGTCAGACGTGGTGGCGATAACTGCAGCCATGCTCCACCCAGTGGGCTTGAGTGAGTTTGCCCGCCGATTCCCCCAGCGCGTTTTCGACGTAGGCATCGCCGAGCAGCACGCCGTCACTTCGGCCGCGGGATTGGCCAAAGGCGGCATGCATCCGGTCGTGGCCGTTTACGCCACCTTCATGAACCGCGCGTACGACCAAGTGCTCCTCGATGTGGCCTTGCATGGTGCCGCTGTCACGTTCGTGATGGACCGCGCGGGGATTACTGGCGACGACGGCGCTAGCCACCACGGCATGTGGGACTTGTCGTTATTTCAAACAGTGCCCGGGCTCAAGATTGCTGCACCTCGCGACGCGTCGCAGTTGCGGTTGCAACTGCGAGAGGCCGTTGCCGACGCAGCCGGACCTACAATGGTGCGTTTCCCCAAGGGTGCGACACCTGCGGAGTTTGAACGCATCGACGCGCTCGGAAGTGCCGACGTACTGCGTCGCGATGAGCAAGCCGACGTGATGATCGTGGCGGTGGGTGCCATGGTTCCCTGCGCCATGGAGGTAGCGGAACGGCTCACCGCGCAAGGCATCGGTGTCACCGTGATTGATCCGCGATGGGTTAAGCCGCTCGACCCCGCCATCAGTTCGGCTGCCGGAGGATTCACGCTGACGGTGTGCATCGAAGACAACTTGCGGCAAGGGGGCGTCGGCGAATCTCTCGGCCAACAACTGCGTGACGCGCAATGCACAACGCCGCTGCTCACGTTTGGGATCCCGTGTGAGTTCCTGCAACATGCCAAGCGCGACGAAGTGTTTCGACAGATCGGCCTGACTGCCCAAGAGATTTCTCGAGAGGTCGTGGAGGCCGTCGCGCAGTTTGAAGCAGGAGCTAGCGGCTCCGACGAAGCCATGGATCCACCGTTGCCGGAGGATCCTGCAACGCGTGCCCCGCAGCGTTCCCGCCAGCCCGAATGACCACGACCTCTTCGGCAGTGACGAGCACTGCACGGTCGAACCCACGCTCGCTTGGGTCAGTAGCGAGTGCTGCTGCAGCAGCAAACGCCGGGTCAATCCGTCCGAGGTCGAGCCACCCTCGTTGACGCATAGGTACCGCTGCTGTCCGCCACCCCAGGGGGTCGGCGTTACACAACTCCGCGCGGAACGCACTGGAAGCAAGCAGCGTCACCACATCAAAGTCACCGAATGGTCGCAGTGGTCCACGTGGATCGGCGCTGAGGCGGTCGGCAGCAAGGCGTGCGGTCTGCTCTAGGGCGTAGGCAAGGTCGGGCCACCACGTCGTCACGTCGATCTCCGCAGCAGCCAGCAGGGCGGTAGGCACCGGGACGACCTCATCGGGGTCATCGAGAAGTCCGACCAAGCCGATGCCGAGATCGACAGCGCCGCCTGGCACGCGGTGGCGGATCCAGGCGCTTCCCGGGTGCAGTACGTGGCGACGCGGCAGTCCAAGGGCGCGGGCATGCAATTTGGGATTGGGCAGGGCCGCCAGCCGGCATCGCAAGCGCAGCCAGATTCGAAGGCGCGCGCGGGCCCGCTCGTTGTCTGGGTTCAACGTGCCCACGGCGGTGTCGATTTCTTGCCACAAAAGGCGCAGCGGCGTGGCGGAGACCGTTAAGTCTTCAAGGAGTGCGCCGGCATCGTCGGGATAGATGTCCACACCGTCGATCACCGACAACGCGAGCACGCAGCGGCGTAGCGCAACCATGCGCTGCAGATCTATCGCGACCGACTCCACAAGCCGACGCTACTTGCCGTGCCCGCGCGTCGCTTCCTGAGCGAGTGAACATCCACCCGACTGCCGCCTGCGGTTACGCTGAGTGCCGCATCGACTACTACTGGCTGAAGGCGCGCGGTCGTCCATGGTGGAACGGCCCCTGCGTCCGTGGGGCGGTGATGCCGGTGCGGTCGAGCAGTGGAGTGATGCCGCCGAGCCAGAAGGGCCACCCAGCACCGAGAAGCAGGCACAGGTCGACATCTTGTACCTCGGAGACGACGCCGTCGGCCAGCATGATGTCGATCTCGTCGGCCAGGGCGCGGAGCACGCGATCGTGTACTTGGCCGGAGGTCATCGGCGCGTTCCCCTGCTCAAGTTGGGTGAGCTGGGCGAGCACTGCGGGGTCAAGAGTCGCAGGTGTGCGCCCGTGAGCGGTGTCTGGTGCGAGGTAGAAACGTGTGGCGCCTGATTCGACGAGACGCTCAAGACTTTTCGACACGGTAAAACGCTGAGGGAAGGCGGCCTGCATCGTGCGACTCACATGCAGTGCAACTGCTGGGCCGACCAAGTCGAGCAATGCCAGAGGGGACATGGGCAACCCCAGGGGATCCAGCGCATGTTCGACAACGTCGACGGGCGAGCCAGCATCGATGGCCGCCAGAACTTCGTTGAGGAGTCGGGTGAGCAACCGATTGACGACGAATGCTGGTGCATCGTGTACGAGGACGGCGGACTTCTTGAGGTCTTTGGCCAGTTGGAATGCCGTCGACACGCTGGAGTCATCGGTGCGGGTGCCGCGCACGACTTCCAGGAGCGGCATAACAGCGACGGGGTTGAAGAAGTGGAAGCCCACCAAGCGCTCAGGGCGCTGCAACGACTCGGCGAGGGCGCTGACCGAAAGGGAAGACGTATTAGTTGCAAGGAGAGTTGACGGCGCGACGACTGCCTCGACGGACTTGAGTACCTGCGCCTTGACGTCCAGGTCCTCAAAGACTGCCTCGATCACGAAGTCGGCATCGGTCAACTCGGCGATATCGGTGCTACTAGTGATCTGGCCAGTGAGTCGGCTGCAACGGTCGGGGGACAGGCGTCCCTTGGCCACGAGTCGGTTCAACTCGCCGTGAGCTGCCGCAAGCCCGTTGACCGCTCGTTCGTGGTCGACGTCGACCATATGGACGGGTACATCGAGGCGACGGGCGAACAACACTGCCAATTGGGAAGCCATCAAGCCAGCGCCGATGATGCCGACCGCCCCGATAGTGCGAGGTGAGACTTCCGGAACACCGGCGGGTCGCTTGGCACGCTTGTTCACCAGGTCGAAGGCGTAGAGCGAGGCTGCCAGCTCAGGGCTTACCGTGAGATCCGCCAGCGCCTGGTCTTCAGCCGCGAACGCCTCACTTTGACTGGCGGTGCGAGCACCCAGCATCAGCTCGATGGCTCGATACGGAGCCGGCGAAGCTCCGCGTACGCGTGCCTCGACCTCGGCGAGCGCCATGTCGAGCGGCGCATCCCAAGCGTTTGCCTCTTCGCTGGCGAAGTTGTGGCGGACGGGTGCCGCTCCGCGAGTGACTGCGGCAGCCCATTGCAGCGACTGCTCCAGGAAGTCCGCTGGCTCGAATACCGCGTCGACAACACCAAGTTCCAAAGCTTTCTTTGGCGTCAGCATGGTGTTCATGTTGAGGGGGTTGGCAATGATGACCTGCGCTGCACGCGCCGTTCCGATGAGCCGTGGCAGGAGGTAGCTGCCACCCCAACCGGGAATCAGGCCAAGGAAAACTTCGGGGAGTGCCAGGGCGCGCGCCGAAGCGTCCACTGTTCGGTAGGAGCAGTTGAGGGTAAGTTCGAGCCCGCCGCCCATGGCTGCCCCATTGACGAAGGCGAAACTGGGGATGGATAGCTCGCCCAGCCTTCCGAAGACCTGATGTCCGCGTTGACCGATGTCAACGACGTCTTCGCGACTCTTCAGTTGGCTGAACACCTTCAGGTCAGCGCCCACGGAGAATACGAAAGGCTTGCCGGTGACTGCCACTCCCGCCAGCGACACTCCGCTCTGAAGTTTTTCTTCGACACTGTCGATCGCCCGGGAAAGGGACGCCAACCCCTCTGGCCCGAAGGTGTTCGGACGGGTGTGGTCGTGACCGTTATCGAGGGTGATGAGAGCGAACGTCAGGGGTTCACGCTCGCCGTCGGTGGACGCCGAAGGTGCGGGTACGTCTAGGTAGCGAACCTTGGCTTCGGTGACGACCTCTCCCGTGCTCAACGGCTAGCCCCTTCGAACGCGGCGTTCTCCCAGATCACCGTGGCACCTTGGCCGAGGCCCACACACATCGTGGTCATGCCGTACTGCACCTGCGGGTGATCCTGAAATTGTCGTGCCAGTTGAATCATCAGCCGCACGCCGGAGGAGGCGAGTGGATGTCCGGTGGCGATGGCGCCGCCGTAAGCGTTGACGCGGGGGTCGTCGTCAGCGATGCCGAAGTGGTCGAGAAAGGCCAGCACCTGTACAGCGAAGGCTTCATTGATTTCGAAGAGCCCGATCTCTTCGATGGACAGGCCAGTACGTGCCAGCGCCTTCTCCGTTGCCGGGATAGGGCCAACGCCCATGACTTCAGGGTCGACGCCAACGAATGCGAAGCCCACCATGCGCATCTTCGACTGCAGGCCCAGCTCGTCGGCAACGTCTTCGGCTGCGATGAGGCAACAGGTTGCGCCGTCATTCAAGCCAGCTGCGTTGCCTGCTGTGACATTTCCGTGCGAACGGAAGGGCGTCCGCAGGCCGGCCAGGGCTTCGATCGTGGTGCCCGGGCGAGGCGGTTCATCGGTGGTGGCCAGGCCCCACCCTTGACTTGCGCTTTTGGTGGCGACCGGAACCAGGTCGGGCTGAATACGTTCGTTGGCGTAGGCCTTAGCGAGTTTTTCTTGGCTAGCAGCGGCGAACGCGTCTGCACGTTCACGGGTGAGTTGCGGGAATCGGTCGTGCAAGTTCTCTGCCGTCTTTCCCATGACGAGCGCTTCCGGATCGACCAGCCGCTCACTGACAAAGCGTGGGTTGGGATCGATCCCTTCGCCCATGGGGTGGCGACCCATGTGTTCGACTCCTCCGGCGATGGCAATGTCATAAGCATTGGCACCGATGGCCGAGGCCACGGTCGTGACGGCCGTCATGGCACCGGCGCACATCCTGTCGATTGAGTAACCAGGCACCGACCGCGGCAGCCCGGCAAGAATTCCGGCACTGCGTCCCAAGGTGAGCCCCTGGTCGCCGATCTGGGTGGTGGCGGCGATGGCTACGTCGTCGATGCGCTCGGGCGGCAGGGAAACGTTGCGGCGGAGCAACTCGCGCATGGCTTTCACCACGAGGTCGTCGGCGCGCACCTCTTCGTACATTCCTCCGGCCCGCCCGAATGGCGTGCGGACTCCGTCGACAAAGACGACGTCACGAGCAAGACGGGGCATGGGGCCTCCTTGAAGCGGTTGGTGCCTATATTACTCGTCGGTAACTATGGGTGGCTTGAGACAGTCGGGTCCGGTCAGGTGCTTGGTGGCTTCTCGCATCGACAGCCCGCTGAGCGTGCTGCGATGCTCCTCGACGTAACGCCTCACCCACTCGGGGTTGACGCGCGCGTAGTCGCGCAGCGCCCAGCCGATGGCCTTGCGCAAGAAGAACTCCTTCCTGGTGAGATTGGGCTCGAGGACATCGGCTAGCAAGGATTGGTCCACGTCCTCCTTGGCCCCGACCTGACACAGCACGGCGGTGCGGGCCAGCCAGATGTTGTCCTCCTTGGCCCAGCGCCGCATGAGGTCTGATAGTTCAGGAGCTCCAGCGGCCCGCGATGACACCACGAGCGGCCCCACAAGGTGCGTGGCGACATCGTCAACGACATCCCACCACGCGCCGCTTTCGATGAGGTGTCGAAAAAGGGGCATCGAGGCGGCGTCGATGAAAGGGCGATGCCTCGACGCAGTTGCGACGGTGAGCGTGGCGTACCACTCCTCGCGGCGAGCGGCGTCGTCCCACATCGAGCGAATAGTTGCTTCGAACTCCTTGCGTGACTCAAGGGGATGGTCGCGGAGCGCGACCTTGGTGAGCCGACGTACCTCAGGGACTGTGACGCCATAGAAAGGCATCGGCGACTTCATGTACTGCTGTTGTTGTTCGGCTCTTTCGGGGTTCGCTTGGGCTTCCAGGCTCATCACGATGGTGTCGATGAGGGGGTTGGTCATTGCGTGGATTGCTCTTGCGTTGACTGCACGTGCGTTGATTGTTCGAGAGCTAGTCGTTCCAAGGCTCGAGTAATCGGTCTGGCCGTCAACTCGATCTGCCAAGGGCGGGCGCCGAGATCTTGCAGCCGTTGAGCGATCTTGTCCTCGCCGGCCGGCTCGGGAGGCTCCCACGCCACTCGGCGCAGGCTGTCCGGGGTCAGCAGATTCTCTGTCGGCAATCCATGTTCATCAGCAATGGCTGCCACAGCCGGACGCAGCACTGCCAATCTCGCGGCGGCCGCTGGGTCGCGCTCACCCCAAGAACGGGCTGGCGGAGGTCCATCGCTGGTAGCCGAGGCCGTCGGTAGTTCGTCGTTAGGGAGCGCGCGGACCCGATCCAACGCCGCCATCCATCGGTGTGCGTTGCGCTTCATCGAGCGCCCTCCGAAGACCGGCATCGCGGTGAGTGTGTCTCGGTCCATGGGCTGTTCTACTGCCGCGGCGATGATCGCTGAATCGGGCAGCACTCGCCCAGGGGCGATGTCGCGCTTGCGGGCCATCGCATCACGTGCCAACCACAACTCCCGGACCGCCGCGAGTTGCCGCGGTTTACGCAGTCGATGAATGCCGGAGGTACGGCGCCAAGGCTCAGCTCGCGGAGTTGCGGGCGGGGCGTGTGTGATGGCTGCGAACTCTTGCCTGGCCCACTCAAGTTTGCCGCTTTGCTCAAGCTCGGCACGCAGCTCATCGCGCAATTCCACGAGGATTTCGACGTCGAGGGCGGCATAGCGGAGCCAGTCGTCGGGGATCGGACGTGTCGACCAATCGACCGCGGCATGCCCTTTCTCCAAGGCAAGCCCGAGAACCGACTCGCTCATGGCGCCGAGGCCGACGCGCGGATAGCCCAGTAAACGCCCCGCAAGCTCGGTGTCGAAGATCTCTGTGGGGGTCAGCCCTAGGTCGCGCAGGCACGGCAAGTCTTGGCTGGCAGCATGCAGCACCCACTCGCAGTCGCAGATAGCCGCGTTGAGCGAGGACAGGTCGCGGAGCGGATCGGGGTCGATGATGACGGTGGTGTTGCCGCGCCGGAGCTGGACCAAATAGGCGGCGTGACCGTAGCGGTAGCCGCTGGCGCGCTCAGCGTCGATGGCGACCGGACCGGTGCTGTTGATCAACGTTTGGACGGCCTGCGCGAGGCCTTCGCTGGTCGTGACGATCTCGGGGAGTCCATCGCGGGGCTCCAGGAGCGCGACGATCTCGCGCTCGGTTTCCCCTGCGGGGCCGGTCGCCTCGTCGTCGGCGTCATGCCCGGCTGCTTCGTCGGCCCTCACGTGCCTTACCGTACGCGGATCTTGGAGTCCGGCCGTGCACCGGCAGGCCCTGCGTGGTCCCAGGGTGACCCGAGGGTGAGTTGAGAGCTGGTGAACGGGAGTTGGCGAGTGGAGGGTCGGCTAGCTGATGACGCCGGCGCGCAGCGCCACCGCAACCATTTCGGCCCGATCCCCGGTGCCGAGCTTGCGGGCAATGCGGGCCAGGTGACTCTTGACCGTCAGCGCCGAGAGGTTGAGCTCGCCGCCAATGTCTCTGTTTGAGCGTCCCTGGGCAACCAGAGACAGCACTTCGATTTCCCGTGCTGAAAGGCCGTCCGGTCCCGAGGTACTGCGGCCGCGAGTGCCGGGCGCTGGTCGGGGTCCGTCCTGAGTGGAGCCAGTGACGACAAAGCCTTTAACTCCGGCAGCCACGGCAGCGCGTACTGAATATGGGTCGTCTCCCGGTGAAAGGGCGACGCACCTGGACCAGCCGGCTTGCCGAAGTTCACCCAGCAGGGCGAGTCCGGAACCGTCGGGTAGCGCCAGGTCAATGACGCAGAGGTCGCGTGGCCCCACCGCCATCGCACGGGCGCGGGCTTCCGCGACACTGGCGGCCTCAGCCACCTCTGCCGCGCCAAGAACATGTAGGCGGCGCACCACGGCTTCACGCACGCCAGGATGTGCCACGACCGCCATAGCGGTGAATCGCGCCGTGCGGAACGCGTGAGCGGTACCGCTGCGCTCGACGAGTGCGGTCACCCGTCCTCCCCTTGTCGTGCCGATTCGAAGGTGTCCTCTCGCAGCAGGGGAAAGTCCCCAGGCAGCAATTGCCGTTGCTTCAAGGTCACAGGCGATTCATCGGACGAGATCAGCACAGGCTGTAGCGAAACTGGGAGTGCGGATCACTCAAGGTGATCGTTCTCGCACTCGATAACGCCTCCCGCTGGGCGGGGCACAGTTCTGGCGTCAACGGGCGAGGTCTCGCAGGAACGTGACAATGTCGCCAGCCACTCTGTTTGGCTGCTCCCAAAGGACAAGGTGTCCCACACCGTCGTATTCGACGAAACGCGAAGTGGGGATGCTGCTTGCGAGGGCGATTTGGTCCGCTCTCGTCAGTAAGGGATCCCGGTTCCCCCAAATGATCAATGTCGGCGCAAAGATGCTTCCCGTGTCGGTCGGCGCGGGCGAGTGGGTGAGCCCGGTCAGGCTCCTTCGCCAAATGTCGGCAGGTATCCGCAGGGCCTCGGCGGCCCTGTCATCGAGGTACCACGACGGCACTGGTTGGCAGAGGGGAAAACTCGCGATAAACGCCCGCGCCCAGGCAAGGTCGATCGGGTCAGCGAGCAGGTCAAGTTGGTCGGCAAACGCTGGTCGCCCCTGCAAACTTCGCGGAGACCCCATGAGGATCAGACCTGTCACCAGAGCGGGGTGTCGCACGGCGACTTGCTGGGCTACGTAACCGCCGCTGGAGGAACCCGCGAGCACGGCGGATGAAAGACCCAGCGCATCCATGAAAGCCTCAATGTCTGCCGCCATCGACTGAAGGTCGTATCCAGACGCGGGTTTGTCTGCCAACCCATGACCGCGTTGATCCACCGCAACGACGCGATATGACGGGGGCAGCAGCGGTGTGAGGCGCTCGAAGCAACGCATCGACTCACCCCATGCGTGCAGCAGGACGAGTGCAGGGCCCGAACTGTCGCCCGCCTCCTCGTACGCAAGCGAGATCCCCGTATTGAGGTCGATCCTGCGGCAGCCTTGCTTTGGGCTCACCTACTCAGCGTAGGTCGATCACGTCCGATGAGTGCACGTGCACAGGTTTGGCGACGCTCGTCACAACATCGCTCCAGGGCCTCGAGGTGAGTCCTTGATCCCCGCCTCGAGGCGCTCGGTGTGTTCCTGAGCGTCCCGGGTGGATCGAGCGTCAGCGACTTGCTGGCGGTGGTGGTGGATGATGCGCCAGCGAGTGAGCAGTGCCGACAGCGCAGCTCTTGGACTCCTCATCGGGCCTCCTTCGACGAGCGACGGTCCGCCATTGAGCGGAACTTACTCAACGGTACGCCAGATTCGTACGCAAAAATTTACGACGAATCAATCAACTCAGTGGACGGCGGCTTGCAGTGAGAGGCACCACACCGGCGGGGACTGGTGGCAGGCCGGCGGCTGTGCACAACAAGTCAGCCCACGCGGCCAAGTGCGGCCCGAGTTCCTCGTACTGAGGGGTCCAGGATGCACGAACTTCCAACTCAGCAGTGCTGGGGCGATCCGACATGGCGCCGAAACTCTCCGACGAGACGCGCGTGACGGTGCCACTAGGGGAGTGGTACGCGGCGTCGTGATGAGCCAACGACTCCATCAACCAGGCCCAACCCACTTCGGTCACCATCGGGTCGGTCGCCATCTCAAGGTCGAGCGATGCCCGGGCGAAGGTGACCACCCGAAACGTGCCATCCCAGGCGTCATGGCCATCTGGATTGTGCAGCACGACAAAGCGACCAGAGCCCACTTCGTCGCCACGGAGCAAGACCTCAGCAGTCATCGCTACCGCGTGGGGGGCGAGTCGTTGGGGTGCCGGTGCTTCATCGAGATTGACCTCAGCCCGCATCCGCACCGTCCGCAGCGACTCCATAGCGCGCTGGAACGGCGGAGGGGGAGACTCCGGAAGGTTCACTTCGGCAGGGTACGTCGGGTTTCGGGTGGATCCGGTCCAACACGCGAGTTCGAGGCCACCTAGCCTGTGCTGACCATGGCCGCCGTCCTCGCTCTGCTTTCCAGTCTGCTGTGGGGGACGGCCGATTTCTTCGGAGGTCTGTACACCCGGCGGATTCAGGCGGTCGTTGTGGTGCTGGTGTCGCAGGCCATCGCCCTTGCTTTGATCATTCCCACCGTGTGGCTGTTCGGGTCATTCGACGATCCCAGCGGGTACTTCTGGTGGGGGGTCGGAGCTGGCATCGTCGGTCCGATTGGGCTCGTATCGTTCTACTGGGCGCTGTCAATCGGGACGATGGGTGTGGTTTCCCCGATCGCTGCCACCGGGATTGTCGTCCCGGTGGCGTGGGGCCTGTTTCAGGGAGACCAGCCCACCTCACTGCAGTGGCTGGGCATCGTCATCGGGTTCGTCGGAGTCGTCCTGGCCGGTGGCCCCGACGTCAAGACCGCCGGTCATCACGACCCAGGCGCCCACGCACGTTCCATTGGCCTGGCCTTCATTGCCGCGTTCGGCTTCGGCATGTCCTTTGTGTGTCTGGACGGCGGCGGCGAGTACAGCATCGGCATGACGTTGTTGGTGCAGCGCGCCACCAGTGTTGTGCTGCTGGTGCTCCCGGTTGTGCTGCTCACGCGTTTGAAGGGCGTGCGGGCCCGCGACCTCCCCGGGCTCGCCGGCGTGGGCGTTGGCGACGCGGCGGCCAACGGAGCGTTTGCCTGGTCGTCAACGCTCGGGCTATTGAGCGTGACCTCGGTCTTGGGATCGCTTTACCCGGTGGCGACGCTGCTGTTGGCGCGCTTCACCTTGAATGAACGGCTGACCAGACTGCAGGGCTACGGGGTGGTACTTGCTCTTGTGGGCATCGTTTTGCTTGCCGCCGGCTAGCTGACCAGGTCGGCACGCGTCAGGTGAGCTGGCGTGACACGATGGCTGATTGTGCCCGCCTCATTACCGAGTTCGCCGTTCCTTCAGGCCTGCCGCGCGCAGCGGCCCGCGCATACTCCGGTGTGGTTCATGCGGCAAGCGGGGCGCTCGTTGCCGGAGTACCGCAAAGTGCGAGAAGGCATCTCGATGCTCGATTCCTGCATGCGTCCAGACCTCGTCACCGAGATCACGCTGCAGCCGGTGCGTCGGTACGGCGTAGATGCCGCAATCTTCTTTAGCGACATCGTGTTGCCCCTCAAGGCCATTGGCGTCGACCTCGACATCGTTCCCGGCGTCGGCCCAGTGGTGGCCGATCCCATCCGGTCTGCTGAACAGATTGCGACGTTGCGGCCCCTCGAGGGTGCCGACGTCCCCTACATCAGTGCTGCTGTGCAGCTGCTGGTGGCGGAATTGGGGCCCACTCCGCTGATTGGCTTTGCCGGCGCCCCATTCACGCTGGCCTCCTATCTGATTGAAGGTGGCCCCTCGCGCAACCTTGAGCGCACAAAAGCGATGATGTGGGGCGATCCGCGAGCCTGGAACGACCTGATGTCTC
>Ga0190272_10000143_pt1 | contig 44818 bp, 59 predicted proteins | sample Popmic504T_FD_133746 | JGI IMG/M metagenome (GOLD analysis project Ga0190272, IMG submission 133746) | Populus adjacent soil microbial communities from riparian zone of Shoshone River, Wyoming, USA - 504 T | ecosystem: Environmental > Terrestrial > Soil > Riparian zone | place: USA: Wyoming...
CCCACTGCCCACTGCCCACTGCCCACTGCCCACTGCCCACTGCCCACTGCCCACTGCCCACTGCCCAAACTACTTCTTCGCTCCCTCAGGTTTTGGTGAGTTGTAAACCTGTCGCGCCTGGATCGTAAACTCCTTGTCGTCGTAAACCCCGTCGCCATTAACGTCAACACTCACTTTGATCTTGTGCTGTTTACCGTCGCGGACGTCGCCAGGGTTGAAGGCGAGACTGTACTGGCTGCGCAGCAGCGAATTAATCGAACTCAGCACTTTCGGAACTTCGCCTTCAAACGTCACCGGGTAATAAGCTCCACCCGTTTCGCCGGCAAATGTTTTCAAAGCATTTTGGGCCTGCAGCATCGACATGCGACCCGGATCGCCCAGCAGGCTATCCTGGGCACCCATCATGTCGCCATATTTCTTGAAGAAGAGATTGCCGGTGCCGATGATGTAGACAGGGATGCCGGCGTTTTGCAAAATCTTGCGCGTGTCCCCATAGTTGATCTTGCTGAAGGTATCAATACCTGAAGCGACCAGGATGACGGCGCGGCGTCGCCCTTGCACGCTTACTAACCCTGCATAATCCGCCTTCTCTTCTTTTGAATCATCCATCACGACTGAATCCCCACGCCCGCCGACCAACACGAATTTGAGCGCGTCAAACAGATTCGTTTCTCTGAATGCCGGATTATTGCGCAGAAGTAAATTAATAACCCCCCGAATCCTTGCGGGATCGTTGGTGAAATCCGTCAGCGTCGTAGGACGCATATCGAAGGCGACCACTGACACATAATCGTCGGGAGGCTTCACAAACTCCGAAAGAAACATCGCCACCGGGCGCAGAACTTCATATGTGCCGGGATCAAACATGCCGCCGCCGGCGCTTCCGAAGTATTCCGAAAGCTTGCTGTACTCGACGACGAGGGCCGCCGTAATCGGAGCCTCAGGCGTTGAGAAGTTAGTTATCGTCTGCTTCACGTCCTTATCAATAAAGATCGCAAAGTTTTCCTTCTTCAAGCCGTTAACGATCTGCCCGCTCTTCTTGTGATAGACAACCGCGTCTACGTTAACTACCTGGGTCGAAATCGTAATCTTCTCGGCATCCTGAGCTTTACCAATAACGTCGGTCGGGATTGGATCTTCGGGCTTTTGCTCAGCCGGCTCCTGGCCGGGCTCAGGTGGACGCTTATTCTTCTTTTCGGTCGAGGTCGGTGGTTGACGGCGGGATTGTGCCAGCGTCAGATCAAAGTTTGATGAGAAGAGCAGCGCGGCAACTATCATCGCCGCAGCCAGTGTAGAAGCCAGCTTTGAGAATTTCATAAATCACCTGGTTCGGAGGACGGTTGAAGCTTACAGCCGCAGTCTCACAAAAATTCCGGAAAAAGTGAGATGCGGGCAGGCAAATTCGCGTTTGCCTCGGCGGCCGTCTTTGCAGTGAATTACCGCGTCTCAGCCTCAATCACTATGTCATAAGTCCCGGTATTGTCTCGCAGATTTCCCTCATTCACGCCCAGGAAGAGCACCCCATCGCGTTGAGCGACAAAGTCTCGCCGCGTGCCAATCAGGATAAAGTCATCGTTATCGTCGCCGATCACGGCAATCAGAGCGCCCGTGGCTTCGGTGCGCAGGAGTTTGTCATTGTCCGGAATGTTGGCGATTCCAGCGGGAGTAGAAAAGCGTCCGCTGCCGAGCGACACCCGGCCCGTGGAGGTAATGCGCAATCGTTGGCCCTGGCGCACAACCAAACCCGTATTGGTCCAACCGTTATTGGCGTTGTCCGCCCGCACCGCAACTTTGATGGTAAAAAAGGTGGGCTGCGAAGATGTCGGGGAACTATTGGCCGGCCGCGATGGCACGGTCGTAGTGTTCGATGGATTTGAACGCGGCGGCGGGTTGTTTGGAATCGTCGAAGTGTCTTCGTTTGCCAGCGACGAGACCGCCGCCGTGGTCGCCGCATCAAATTCTATCGATTCGACGTCCTCCATGTAGATCACAGTTCGGCTACGCCGTCCCTGCGCCCCCGCCCCGATCAGGATCGTGAACTGTTGATCCTTGAAACCGACTACCTGGCCCCGAATAACGCTGCCATCTTTCAGACGAATCGTATCGGCCACTACAGGAAGAAAGAGGGCGAGTAGAAGAAAAAAGGAGCAAAGCGTGCGCAGTATTTTAGTCATTCATTTTCTCCATGGGGCATTTCAATCATGAGTTTTACAATAGTCGATTGCTTTTGCAAGCGGGAGAGGTAAAGCAGTGGTCGTCGGATGCGAAGGACTTAGGAAAGGTTGGGATGAAACCCGCTTGTGACTAGTCGATTCGGGAGAGTAAACTGACGAAATGCTATCCATAAAAGGCCTCTTTGAGATCGCGATTCGAGTGAAAGATCTGCCGCGATCCGAAGCGTTTTATCGTGACGTGCTCGGTTTCGAAGAGGGGCTGCGCGACGAGCGCAGAAACTGGTTGTTTCTATGGCTGAGCGGTCGCTCCGGGATGGTTGTGCTACAGGAAGACAAGGGAGAGTGGCCATTTCAGCACTTTGCGTTCACAGTCGGTGAATCAAATCTGTCTTACGCAGCCGCTCAGCTGAAGGAGAAAGGCATCAGCGTTTCTGAGCCGGTCCATCACGAATGGATGAACGGGGTGTCCCTGTATTTTGAAGATCCCGACGGCCACGACCTGGAATTTATAGCGTTCGGTTAACTTCGACGGGTAGTGGGTCAGTTTCAAGAGTGGCACCGGCGTCCCGCCTCTCAATCACGCGCAAGATGCGCGTGCCACGCTCAACCTGACCCACTACCCTTCGACGCGCAAAATTGGCAACAGTCTATAGTCTATGAAAAACAAACTCGCGCACACGATCCTTCTGCTCCTCGTTTGTCTCGTCGCTAACGCGCAAACGCCGCCCATTAAGAAAGCAAAGCCTCAGACCGTGACCGGTGAATACCGTTTGCGAAGTGGTGAGTTTCGCAATTCACTCGACGTGCGCCAGCTCCCGGGCGGCAAGATCAAGTTTGGATTGATCGCGCTTTGGGTGAGCGCTAACAATCCACAGAATATTCACAATGGAGAGCTTCACGGAGTGGTGCCTATGGCGAATGGAGTTGCCGTTTTCGAGAACGGCACTTGCAGAATTACGATGAAATTCACGTCGAGCAAGGTCGAAGTCACCGAGAGCGATGAAAATGGCGAATGCGGATTTGGCGCGAACGTAACCGCGGCCGGTGCCTACCGAAAGATAAACTCGAAGACTCCCAAATTTGATTTCTAGCTGCTCGAAACTCAGCCGCTCCCGTTCCCCCTTCCGCACTACAAAAGAAGGCGCCTGGCACGAACCTCCTCCGTGTCGCCAAGCTTTTTTGACAGTAAGAACAACTGGATAACAAACCTCAAATTGTTCTATCTGACATACTGTGTCCGCAACATAGGCTGAGCAGCGGTCTATGTAACCAAGGTGGACAAGCGGAGGATTAAAAAAATGGCGAGGGCTGGAACAAAACAACGAGCCTGGTGGCTGGAAAGCGGAACCGAACCCTGTCCGTCGTGCCAGCACACTTACGCCTATCGCACCGAATCTTACTGCGTGGATTGCGATGGACCAGTTTGCTCGGTCTGCGTCGAAATGATCCTGGTTGAATCCGTGTGTCCTGATTGTTTTAAGTCGCGCAGCTCAGAAAGCGAGGTCGCCTAATGGCCGCGAGGGCAATCTGGAAAGGCATTCTTAAGATCGGGTCGTCCAGAATTCCGGTCAAGTTGTATTCCGCGGTCCAGGACCGAACGGTGCGCTTTCATGTGCTCGACGATCGGCACCTCATGCGCATTAAGCAACACATGGTCGACCGCGACACCGGCGCGGAGGTTTCCAACGAAGAGATTCAAAAGGGCTATGAAGTTGAGCCAGGACGCTTTGTCATTTTAACTGAGGAAGAATTGGAAACAATCAAACCCGAGGCTTCGCGCGACATCGAGATTACTGAGTTTGTGCCTCCTGGCCAAATCAGTCAGCAATGGTTTGAACGACCCTACTACCTGGTGCCCGATGGCGATCAAAAAAACTATTTCGCGCTCGCGCAAGCTCTGGAGAATCGCGGCGTGGAAGGGGTGGCCCACTGGGTGATGCGAAATAAGTCATATGTCGGCAGTTTGCGCGCCGAAGATGGCTATTTGTTTCTGGTCACGTTGAGAAGTGCAGGCGAAGTGATTTCAGCCAGTGAGCTGCCAAAGCCTGCTGGCCCAGCGCCCAACGCTAAAGAGTTGACGATGGCGAAGATGCTGGTCTCAATGCTGGCTGGTGAATTCAAGGCTGAGGATTACAAAGACGAATATCGCGAACGCGTGATGGAATTCATTGAACACAAAGCAAAAGGTAAGGCGCCGCGACTGCGGGCGGTTAAAACAAAAAGGAAGACAGGTTCACTGGATGCGATTCTGGCAAAGAGCCTGGAATCTTTGAAGAAGGGAAAACGCGCTGCCTAAGACTACGAAAAAGAGAAGCCGCTCGAAGGCTGAAGCAGACGGCGATGAGCAGTCGGGAGGACGACCTTTTTGGTCAGGTACTTTGACGTTTGGTCTCGTTAGTGTCCCGGTCAATCTGTTCCCGGCTAGCCGGACCGTGCGCGCGCCGCTGCGGATGCTTGGGCCTGAGAGCCAACCGCTGGCCCGCAAGTATTTTTCCCAAAAGACAGAGAAAGATCTCGACGCTGACGAAATTGTCCGCGGGTATGAAGTTGATAAAGGAAAGTTTGTAGTAATCACTGACGAAGAGCTCGAGCGCCTCGAACCTGACAAATCTCGCGACATCGATCTCAAACGATTTGTCCCGGAAGATTCGATCCCGCCCATCTATTTTGAGCGCGGCTACTTTCTGGCGCCGGAAGGGAATTCGCAGAAAGCGTACAAGCTCCTCGCTGAAACAATGAAGAAGACAGAGCAGGCCGGGGTGGCCACTTTTGTCATGCGTGGCAAGGAATATCTGGTCGCAATCTTTTCAGACAATGGAATTCTCCGCGCCGAGGTGATGAGGTTTTCCGACGAGTTGCGCTCTCCCAAAGATGTGGACCTTCCTAAGAAGCCAAAGGTCACACCCGCGACCGTGCGCAAGTTTGAAAAACTAATTGCCAGCAAGTCTAAGAAAACTTTCTCTCCGGCCAAGTTGAAAGATCTGGAAACGGAGCGGCTCCTGAAGCTGGTAAAGAAGAAACAGTCGAAGAGAAAGAACATTGTTGAAGTGGAGGACTCGGATGCGCCGCAGCCGGGGAAAGTCATCGACCTGATGGCGGTGTTGAAGCGGAGCCTGGTCGGTAAGAAGAGTTGAAGTGCTGTTCACCTCCGCCACCGTTAAGCGCCCACATTCTCCTTTCAAAAAATACTTTTGTGATGCAAGTTTCCTTGTATTGACGAAAATAAAATTATCGGTAGAATGCGGTTCAACGGCGATGAGTTGCTGGGGTGAGGACAGTGACTTGTAGAGGCTGAATGTCTCCGCCAACCGATTGAGGCCGGCTCAAAAACCGGCCTCTCGGTTTTTTAGAGCACTCTTTCTCGAATTTATCCACTGAAATCAATACCAAACAGCTGTCGTGCTCGGGCATTAGTATGTCCTTACGCCGTTCTTACTTGGTTCATACTGCCAATTGACACTCGTTTGGGGTCGAGCGGCTCACTTGCACACCTCTTTGGAGCGCTTCGACCAATGCCAGATTCCACCAGTGATCTCAACTGGTAAGCGAAAACCCAACTGACGAGCCAGCATGAAAATCTGTCCGCGATGATGACCTTCATGCGCGACAAAATAGGTTAGAACATGCCCGACGTCGAGAGGAAGGTTGCGCCAGGTGTAAGAGGAAGACATCGGGATTGTGCCGCCCCGGTCAAGACCGAGGGTGAGCAAACCGAGGATGCCGCGACTGCTGCGTTCGAGTGCTGAAACCAGTTCCTTCGCTTCTATCTTATGTCGATTAACCGCTCGCGGCGCCGCTATGCCGTGTTCCAGGCCCAGAGTCTTTATCCACATACAGCGTGCATTGTGAATGTGACCGGCGATCATTCGCACAGTTCGTCGCGGAGCGCCCGGCACTGATGCTGTCCATAATTCTGCGGGAAGGTTCTCGACGAGAAAGGCGGTGACCCGATTATTGGTTCTCCACGCGTTTAGCAGGCTATCTCGCTGATCAAGGGCAGCTTTCATCACAACCTTCACGACGATCGAACGGCGAACTATTGCCTGGCACTATTGGGTTAGGTGAAAGGAACCGATAAATCCGGAGGCGACCTTGGCAAAATCGTCCTTGCCCTCCAGCTCATTTGGCTTACCTTTTCTGCTTGATGTGGCGATCGAGTAGAGCACTGACCCGGCCACTACCCACTGCATGTGCACTACCTCTTTGCCGTCGACCTCAATATGAATATAAACGCCCTTATGCCCGTCAACTGTGATCTCACGTTCCGTCACCATCCGAACCTCTTTACCTTGCAACCCACTGAGTGCAGCTTCCTTGACCCCCTTCAGCAATGCGCCCACCTTCTGGGGATCATCGAGCGTAGTATTGTAGTCCACATAAGACACCCGGTAGTCGAGGAGTCCGCGAAGCGCCATGGTATAGACGTCAAACCGTCCCAGCTTGCTAACGGATTTCTGTGGCTCCTTCGGAAAACGTATGCGGAACTTGGCGCCTTCAGAGGTGTACTCACTCCACTTATCAGGAAAGTAGTCGTTTACGGGTGAAGGGAGTTGTAACGGCTCCTGGGTCGACGCGGGCATCGTTGCGTGGAAAGCAGATATCAACAGCAGGGAAAGTAGTAGAGTGAAGGCTCTTTTCATAGTTTCGATCCATTTGTAAGTAGCATACAAACCTAATCTGCCTCTCGGGTTTTCTCAGATGCCAGGGTTCGTTGCTGGATTACCGGAATATTTGTACTTATAGCTGATCTCAATCGGTTGGTCCGACTCATTCACTACGACGAAGCTGGTCGAGTAGGAACAGGCTGCCAGCGCCAAAGTGAATAATAGAAGTAAGAATAAGGATGCGCGTCGCATATAAGGCTACCGCTCTGTCAATTAAACAAACGGGAGACTAGATAGACCACGGCTGAAGCGCAACAGCCGCTGTTCTCCTGTTATCGAGCCGAACTTTTGCGCTTCTTGTCAGAGCCACCTGCGTTAGCGGGTGGAACTTGTCGGTTCGGATGGCCCGCCCGCTCACGCAGGCGGTTCTGACAGACCACCTTCGTTAGTCGGTGGAACTTGTCGGTTCGGATAGCCCGCCCGCTCACGCAGGCGGTTCTGACAGACCATCTGCAGTAAAGGACTGCTTCCTCAAATGGCGCAGAGGTTGTATCAGCAAATAGGGACGGTAGTGCTCGGTCGGTCTTCACCCGGACGGCACCAATATGAAGTTGATATTCCTTTCAGCACAAAACGCCTTGAAGTCGTCCATCTCCAGTTCGGAGGAACGTTCCACACTCCTGTCGCGCCGCCGCTTAGCCTGTCGCGTTGTCAGCTTGTAAAGCAGAAAGCAATTGAGTACTGCAAATGGCACAAGAAAAACCAATAGCGAGCGAGCGCCGTCGTGCGCTAACGTCCAGGCAAACAAGATCATGCTCAGGCTCCAGGGCAGCGTTAGAAGCAGGCTAAGAGTCGAGCCTGTTCCCCAGTACCCTTCACTTGTCGAGATGAGGAACGACACGACGCAGGTAGCGACATAAAGAACTACGGCCAACTTGTTTAGGCGCATCTGGACTCACGTAACAAATGTTTTCTTGACTCGCTCCGAGATAAGGAAATATGGAATCCAAACATGCAACGCCACGAATCTCCAAATAAGCACTGACGATTGTTTTGCATACTCAGGGCTTTCCGCGATAGCAGGGATCAAACCAGAGAGATAATAACCCACGAGAATGAGAATGAAGATCGTGGGGATTACGATGACGATAAACTTGGGAAACACTCTTTGCTTGCGGAAGAAAAGTGCTACGGAGACAGCATTCAGGCCAAAAAAAGCTGAACTTGAGACCAGCTCGAACAAAAGAACCGGCTTCCAGTAAGGATGGTAGGCAGTCGAGCCCGGAGTGGTAAGTTGCGCCCAAACTTGTGCCTCGCGAAAGGGGGCCAGGTCCGCTAAAAAGATTCCCAGGTTTTGAACAAGACTTAGAATCAACCCGATAGCGACGAGTATTAGAACGCCGCCGATCTTGAGGGGCGGCTCACTCCTGGTAGGTTCCGTAGGATCTTCAACCTCTTGTTCGGAACTCAATTCCGGATGTTCTGGTTCCATATCGGTTCAACCTGACATCGAAGCCACATGACCACTGTCGAAGCGCCGAAGGCTTTGTTGTGCTGGAACTCCGCCTCTCTCATCTACTCAAACTCAATGACCACACGATAAACGATCCCGCGATGATCAATAACAGGATTATCTTTATCCAGTTTTGAACACTAGTTTTCCCTCGGTATAACCCACTCGCCACGAATGCCAGTGGCGCCAATACCCCCACTTCGATTATCAGATTCCGGTAGAAGTAGTAGTTCGATAGATGCAATTTGCCCGCGCTTGGGAGGATGCCTACGGGCGAAGCGAATGTCGCTGCGCTCAACGGCCAGAGGAGTGGGCGTGGTGTTACGCCCACTAAGAAATCCAGCACCAGGTGCGACAATCCGGCCAACGACGCGCAGGCGCTCAGCGCCATGAGTTCCCGCCCACGTTTTCCTGCTAAGTAGAGTATGACAGCGGTGCAGAGCGGCAGGATGAGGCTGAAGGTAACCGAGTGTGTGATTCTGATTCCGTGGTGCGCTCGCGAGTTAAGGGCCGGGACGAGGTAATCGATATCAGGCGCCGAGGCGATCACAATCAGCCACCCGCCCCACATAAACCTGAGTGACTCAAGCCCCTGCCGATATCGCGTGGCGGAAGCAAGCGTATAAGCGGCGAGGCTGTGACCGATGAAGGATGACACTAGTCAGAACTGGCGGTGCGCGATCAGTTTTGAACAGCGGCGGAATAGATTACTTGAGAACGACGCTGTCGCTCAGGAATAGAGTAGGAAACAGAGAACATCTGAGTCGGGCAGATAAGAGCCAGGTTGATCGATCAGATACATTCCTTCGCGAAACTTTGCGTCCTGGCTGTGCGACCTTTGCGGTTTCTGCTTGTGCTTTAAGATCTCAACCGCAAAGGTTTCGCAAACAACGCCAAGCAAATAGCACCCCATCAGAGCCTTCTCTCAATTGATTGCACCGGTGTCACTACGCCCGCGTTTGACGGGAACCGCCTCTTCTTCACGTTGCCGGGGATTGAGCAATTCTGTTGTCCCTTCCGTGATCGACAGCCCCAATCGCGCAGGTGGTAGCGCGGTGGTGTCAGTCCCGGAAAGAGTGTGCGCCTCGCTTACTGGCATTACGCGTTGTTCTCGCCGTTTATTATTAAGTGCGCTATTCAAGCGACCCCAGGCACACCAACCGAGAAAAAAGTTGAAGAGGCTGATAACGCCCAGGATGCCGATCCAAGCCCAAAAAGCCTTCAGACCCATTGAACTCTTAACAGCGACAGTGACTACTGCCATTAATGCAATGAGGATGCTGACGAGGGAAAGCACGGTACTGGTGACCACTGATGTATGCCCGGCACGAGTTTCGGCAGCCATTCGTAACACATCCAACTCAGTCTGTTCAGCAGTCATCGGGGCGCCACATCTCCGGCAGAAGCGAGAGTCGTCCATGGCTTCCGTCCCGCAGGCGGCGCACAACTTGTCAGCCGAACGCATGGTTGCCAGTGCCGTAATCGCCTCGACCTCTCGCGAAACCACGTCCTTATCGCCCTTGGATAGCCAGGGATGGCTTACTTTGTAGTCAAAGGTCGCGCGTGTTGAGTGGTCGCCGATAGGCTTGAGCCTGATGACGAGCGTCATCGAATAGTCGAGTACGTCAGCGGATCCCCACCATGTGCCCCACCCTCGAGCGCCTCGTCGACCGAGTATTGCCGGCTGGTCTTCAATCACGTCATAGCCAACTCGTTCGAGTGCAGCAATCAAACGGGCACTGACACTTTCAACACTGCCGACCAGCTCGCGTTTGAGATAAATCTCGGTCGTTTGCGATCCATAACCACCACTGATGTCCACGAAACCTGACATTCTAACTCCTCGGTAAGATTGTTGGATTCAATTCCAATTCAGAGTACGAGTATTACCCAAGTCATGTTTCTTTAAGCTGAAGCGCGCGCATGGGATTGTTATTGCCGATCGTCGAGGTGCTCGCGGAGGACCCGTTCCTTCACATGACGCGACGAATACCCAGCGTGTTCACCGGCGCGTCCACGGGTCCAAACCTGATCGCGTTGGGCGTGTGGAACTTGTCCAGCTCAATGCCTTGCCCATCTGGAGTCCGCATCATCGCGAGGGTGGGCCCGGACATCCTTGAGCCCAATCAGGCTCCCGACCAAAGGCCCTTCGACTGTCGTCTCGCCCTCGAGCTTGAGGCCCAGTTCGATGAAAAACGCCTTGGCGGCTTCGAGATCGTCGACAACGATGAGGACGTTGTCCATCCGTTTAACCGTCATCTCCTTCTTCCCTGCAAGGCTGTGTTAATTTCGCCGTTCGACTGGACCATACGCTCTTTACTAAACATCCAACATAGAAATGAATCAGACGCCGTGGCCTTCTGGGACGGATGGCACACATGGCCGCACACCGGCTCCAATGCTAATCTCCTCACCATCGCTAAAGAGCTTCACTACAGCGCTTGACCATGCCCAAACAATGATTTTTCCTTCGCCGTGCTCGACCTCGAAGGAGCCAGGCTGCTCGGCTTCGGCATCCACGACGAAGGCAGCCCCGGCGGCCATCTCGATTTGATCTCCCCAGGGCTCGAGATGAAACATTACCGTTGCTTCAGAGGAGTTCCTCACCGAGATGGACGACCTAAGTGTCATTAGCCTAACCCCAAGAAAAAGAAATCCAACGTCACCCCGCCGCGCACATGATGTGATTAGCGGCAAGTCTTGCGATGAAGGCTACGCTATTCGCGCGCGCCGTCAGCCTCAGATGGATTGTTGGGCGCACGCGATTAGCGGGCACCCTGAGCAGTCCGCGCTTTCTTACGCGCGGCAAAGAGCGCCATAAAATAACGGCGAAATGCTCGGTGAAGTTGACTGACCCATTCGACAGCTTCGCGCCCCGCTAGCATGAGATTCCAAAATCGCTCGTCGTGAAATTTGCGCTGAAAATGAAAGACCCCGTTGCGGTACCGACGAAGCAAGTCAACATACGGCGACTGCAGTAGCGAGTCAATTTCAGGATCCGTAAGGTTGAGTTTCTGCCAACCTTCAACGACAACGTACAACGCCCCGTACCAGTACGACATATATATGAGTCCATGTTGTTCAAAGTGAAAGTCGTCCGGTTCGGTGCGATGCGTGATGTGACGCATGAAGTCATGCTGCATTTTGTCAGCCCAGAGGCAATAACGGCCGAGTGCAAAGTCGTTATCCAGTCGCGGGTTGTGCGGCTCGGATTTTGCGAGTTCGCGCAGTTCGTCAAAGCTTATATTTAGTTCATCCATTCTAAGGACGTTCGTGCGCATCACTAAATATTATCCGCCTAGCGCCTGATAACAACATCCAGGCGATATCTTCTCCCTGCGCGATAACACCACCAAAGTAACATTATCCCACCACCCGTAATTCGCGCTAACTTCAAGTGTAGTAGGGGCACGGCATGCCGGCCCCTACTTCAATGGACGCACTCATGTCCGTGGATTGCCTCATGCTCACGGCGCCATGCGGGTAGCTGGATCGCTCCAACCGCTTTGTCCCGCGGTGCCGACAGCGGCCACGCGGAACCAGTACTTAGTGCCGGATGTTAATCCGCTAATAGTCGCCCGCGATTTGGTTGAAACGGCTGAATGACTCCAACCAGTCGAGGTTGGCGGATCGCCGCTCTTTTCAATTATGTAGCTGCGAGCGCCGACGACTGGATCCCAGGAGAGATCGATTTCTCCTTCATGATCTCCGGCAGTGGCGGCCAGGGCGGCGGGTGCGGCGGGTCCCTCGGTAGCGGAGGTGCGCGTGCTTCTTAAGTCCATGCCGGCGCTCAGCACAATCTCTTCGTTATCACCCCCGACGCTTTCAACGTAGGCGACAACCTGAGACATGAGCTTGTTTAGTGCATCTTCACTCTCGTTTTGCGCACTTGTTTTAGTCTTGGCGACCTGCTTCGCAGTTTGTGCCTCGGCGTGGTTAGACTCAAGACTATCAGTCGCCGCGGTCAGTACTGCCAGAGCCGGCGTGGGGGTGGGAAATGCAGGGTTTGCAGTGAGCGACGCGATGATCTGCCGCGCTTTTGCAACTTTTTCGGGGATGGTTAAGTTCTTGAAGTTCAGTTTTATTCTACCCATTAGAGGTTCTCCTAATCTGGTTAGTTGAGAATGTTGGTGGTATGGCTGACGTTTTGGAAAAGAGAGCCACGTTAATGCAGCGGTTCGTAACCAGTTGATGGTCCTGATTACTGTTTTCGAGGTTCAGCGAGGCAAATAACCCCAAAACCTCTTTAAATCCCCGTAATCCTTGCTCGTTTTCCTTTTAGGGTTGACCATGATTGTGGTGATCCTGACGAGGATCGCTCCTGTCCTGACCAGGTTCGTTCCGGTCCCAGCTAAGATCGTGACGATCCTGATTGGGATCGTTTCAGTCCTAGTCAGGATCGCGCCGATCCTGAACAGGATTTGTCCCCACCTCACAAGGATCACTGCGATCCTGACCAGGATCGTTTCTGTCCTCACTAACATCGTTCCGGTCCTTGTGGGGATCGTCCCGATCCCGAGCAGGATCGCTCGCGTCCTCACTAAGATCCTCCTGATCTGAATGAGGATTTATGCTGAAGCATTTCATCTTGCCGGAGTACCGAGGCTTGCACAGAAAGTCGAAGCGGGAAAAGACTTCGAGGAAATCACTAACGCTGAAAGCGTTCGCCAATTCCAGCCCAGGGTTGCGTTTTGGCAACCCTGGGAAATGGATCTCACTATCGAAGACGCAACTCTGAAGGAGTTGCCTGGGTGTTTGATCAACCCCAAAGCCTCGCAACCCCTTCAGGGTTGCGAGCACTCCGTCGGGCATTTTTTGGACCCAGGGTTTCCAAGCAACCCTGGGCTGACACTAGCCAACGCTTTCAGCGTTACCCGACTTTTTGTCCGAAGCCTGGAAACACCGGCCACTCGATCTGGGCTTCGGTGCGCACTCTGAGATCTGGCGGAATCAACCACGGCTTCGCGAGCCAATTGCTTAACCGGCTGGCAATGGGCGTACAATTTGCGCGTGGCAAAAGCAGTGGTCTGGAAACAGGTCCTCGGATACATCGTGGCTGTGATCGTCATAGCAGCTGCGACCGCTGTGCTTCAGGTCTTCGGCGGCCACATAAACCCAACCACGGTTGCGTTGGCCTTCCTGCTAATCGTTCTCTTTGTCGCCGCCGCCTGGGGATCGAAACCCGCAGTGTTGGCTGCCCTTGCTGGGGGTATCAGTTTCAATATTTTCTTTCTGCCTCCGGTCGGCACACTTCATATTTCCGAACCCGAGGATTGGATAGCGTTCCTCTCTTTTCTCGTGACCGGCATAACCGCCGGTCAGCTTTCCGCGCGAGCACGCCGGCGTGCTGAAGAAGCGAATTCCGCGCGACGCGAAACTGAAAACCTCTATCGAGAGTTACAAGACACTTTTGAGCAGGCAAGCCAGGCGAAGGCAATCAAACAAAGCGAACGATTGAAATCCGCATTGCTTGATGCAGTGACCCACGATCTGCGTACACCGTTAACCTCAATCAAAGCCTCCGTCACTACTCTCCTTGATGACCGTCGCGCAAGACTGAGTGCAGAGGAGACAACCCACCTTGATGAAGCGGAACGGACGGAGATGCTCGAGGTGATCGACGAAGAATCCGATCGGCTCGATCGCTTTATCAGCGGGATGATGGAGCTCGCCCGCATCGACGCTGGCGAGATGCAACTTCGGCGAGACTGGGGGTCGATCGAGGAAATTGTTACTGAAGCACTGGCCCGTGCGCAGCCGCTGACGAAAAACCACGCAGTCGAGGTAAAAATTGAGAGCGACCTGCCGTCAGTTAGAGTTGATGGGCGCGCAGTCAGCGAAGTGGTTTATTCCTTAGTCGACAACGCGGCGAAGTATTCACCTTCGGGCACCAGGATCTGCATAAGCGCCCAGCGCAGTGGCGACGAGGTAATTCAGATGAGTGTAGAAGATCAAGGAAAGGGAATTGGAGTTGAGTTGCGCGACAGGGTCTTCGACAAATTCTTCCGCGCCACGCGCGATGGTGATGTCAGCACTGGCCGCGTGTCGGGAAATGGTATGGGTCTCGCCATCGCGAAGGGAATAGTGGAAGCACATGACGGGACGATCGGAATAGAAAGTGGAACAGGTGGTAATGGAACGCGCGTGATTTTCACCTTGCCAATTGGCGATGATGACGCGGTCCCGGTATTGAAGACAGCCTGATGGAACATAGACCACGAATCCTGGTTGTCGATGACGAGCCGCAGCTCACGCGCGTGCTAAGGACCGGACTGTCTTCACATGGCTATGAAGTCCGGATTGCGGCCGACGGCATTGCGGCCCTCGAGACGTTTGGCGACTGGCATCCGGACCTGGTTGTGACCGACCTTGCCATGCCTGAAATGGATGGACTCGAACTTTGCCGGCGGCTACGAGAGATCTCCAGTGTCCCCATACTTGTTCTTTCCGCTCGTGGTGAAGAGAAGACAAAAGTGGCTGCTCTGGATCTGGGCGCGGACGACTATGTCACCAAACCCTTTGGCATCGAGGAGCTGCTGGCCCGCGTGCGCGTGGGATTGCGACGCGCGCGGACTGATGCTGCAACCGAGAGGCTGGAAACGGTTGTGGAGGCCGGTGCGCTACGCGCGGATCTTGAATCGCGTACGGTGACAGTGCGCGAGAGGGAAGTTCGCCTCACGCCTAAAGAGTTTGACCTCCTCATCCACTTCATGCGTCATGCCGGTAAAGTGCTAACTCATCGTTCGTTGTTGGCAGCTGTCTGGGGCGGCGACTATGTGGAGCAAAATGAATACCTGCGGGTATTCGTCGGGCAGTTGCGAAAGAAAATTGAAACGGACCCGGCGGCACCGAGATTCATTGTTACCGAGCCCTGGGTTGGTTATCGGTTCAATGCTGAGGAAGGGTGACAATCAATAACGCTGAAAGCGTTCGCTAGTTCCAGCCCAGGGTTGCGTTTTGGCAACCCTGGGAAAGTTATCTCACAATCAAAGATGCAACTCTGAAGGAGTTGCGTGAACGTTTCAATCCCGAAGCCGCGCAACCCCTTCAGGGTTGCGCGCGACCTCCTCAGACATTCTTGACCCAGGGTTTCAAAGAAACCCTGGGCTGGCATTAGCCAACGCTTTCAGCGTTATGCGGTCGTTCGACGCCTCTTGATTTTTCGACTTTCTTGCAAACCCATCGCACCGTAAGTTCCTCACCCGCTACTCAAAATTCCTTACAAACTTTTTATAAATCCATTACGCCATTCTTACGCGCGCCGTCGTAGGTTCTTCTTGTGGGAAGAGGAATCAAGACTCGCCGGACGACATTGGAAACTGCCGGAGCCATCCTGAGCTTTTGTACCGGGATACTAGCGGGAATCGTGGGAACTGTGCTTAGTGCGAGCGCCTGGATTCTGGGATCCGAACAGCATCCATGGATGCGTGGACTTGGCACCGCGCTCCTGGTCATCACAATTCCTTTGCTCATCTTCGCCGGCTACTGCATGGACTGGCTGGAGCGCGACTCAGGGAAAGCCCTCGATTCACCCTCTCAAAGTCCGAAAGGTTGTGCCCTGATTTGAGATCTCTGCGCTATCTCTGCGCCTCTGCCGTGAGTGTTATTGCGGGGATGATTCACCGCTGAGACGCAGGGGCCGCTGAGAATTCGCAGAGAAAATTAACTTAGAAAATAATGGCAACAGAACTCAAACGTTTCTTCATCGGTCGCGCACTCAGGACTGAGCAGGCATCGCACGAACGTCTATCAAAGAAAACTGCCCTGGCAGTATTTTCTTCCGACGCGCTTTCATCGACGGCTTATGCGACGGAGGAAATCCTGCTGGTGCTGGCGGTTGCCGCCGTCTATGGCCAGTCCGGCGCTTTCAAATACGTGGTGCCGATATCTCTCGGCATCGCGGTGCTGCTCGTAATTGTCGCTATCAGTTATCGCCAAACGATTCATGCCTATCCTTCCGGTGGAGGCGCTTACATAGTTGCCAAAGAAAATCTCGGCACTAATGCAGGACTCGTCGCCGGCGCGTCGTTACTCGTTGATTATGTATTGACCGTGGCAGTGTCAATCGCGGCGGGCGTCGCGGCGATAACATCGATGGTCCAGGGAACGCGCTACGCGTGGCTGGACGATCATAGAGTTTTTCTTTGTCTGATCTTCATCGCCTTCATCGCCATTGCTAACCTGCGCGGAGTGCGGGAATCCGGAGCCTTGTTTGCAGCGCCAACCTATGCATTTCTGGTCTGCTTTCTCTTCATGATCGGCTACGGTCTCTTCTCCTATTACACATCTGGAGGGGTCGCGCCCATACCTGAGCCTGAGGAGATCAAGACCGCTGAAGGCTACACGCTTCAGCCTCTGACGCTTTTTCTCATCCTGGGGGCGTTCTCAAACGGTTGCGCCGCGCTGACTGGAATTGAAGCGATTTCAAATGGCGTCCCGGCTTTTAAGAAACCTGAAGCAAGGAACGCCGCCGCCACACTCGTGGTTATGGCCGTCCTGCTAACGATGATGTTTCTGGGGACGAGTGTGCTGGCCTACCTCTACGGCGTTCATCCGCACGAGAGTGAAACCGTTATCTCCCAGTTTGCCCGCATCATGTTCACCGGGCCCATGGCCTGGTTTTACTACGTTCTGCAAATCGCGACGGCCTTGATCCTGTTGTTGGCAGCTAACACTTCCTTTGCCGACTTCCCGCGCTTAGCCAGCCTGCTTGCGCGCGATCGATTCCTTCCCCGCCAATTTTCCACGCGCGGCGACAAGCTCGTCTTTTCAAACGGGATTGTCATCCTGGCCATCTTCGCGGGGATTCTGGTAATCGCTTTTGCCGGTGATACGAGCCGGCTGATTCCGCTTTATGCGGTGGGCGTGTTTCTTTCGTTCACTCTTTCGCAATCAGGAATGGTTCGACACTGGCTTAAAGAAAGGGTTTCCGAGAAAAAGAAAAACGGAGATATCCGGGCACAACAGGAAGCTGCCATCCATTTCACTGAAAGTACAATCGATGAACCGCTGCCTGATGCTGAACTGGCTGCTTCAGAGGAACGCGGCTCTACCTTCATTAGCGATGAAGTAACTGATCACTCTCAATGGAAGAAGTCGATCGCGATCAATGGAGTTGGCGCGCTCGCAACTTTCGTGGTGCTGTGCGTTTTTATTGTCACCAAGTTTACCCACGGCGCTTGGATCGTCGTGGTGGTTGTCCCTCTGCTCGTGTTTACATTTCGCGCTATCCACAAACATTATGTGGGCGTCGCGAAACAACTCTCCACTGAAGGGTTGGAAGATCTGCGGCCGATCAAACATACAGTCATCGTACCCATCTCCGGCATTCATCGAGGGGTGATCGGCGCATTGCAGTACGCAAAATCCATCGCCCCCGAACACGTCAAAGCGGTCTATGTAGACTTCGACGAAGAAGCTACCGCCAAATTGAGAGCGAAGTGGGAACGTTGGGGAGCGGGAGTGCAACTGGTGATTCTTCCGTCACCTTATCGGGAATTGACGCGTCCGCTACTGCGCTACATTACTCGACTTGAAGTAAGGAATAACAATGATGTGGTAACGGTGGTCCTGCCTGAATTCGTGCCGGCGAAGTGGTGGCAGCACCTTTTGCATAATCAAAGCTCACTAATGCTCAAGGGCGCGCTGCTATTCAGGAAAGGGGTTATCGTCACCAGCGTGCCTTATCATCTGGAAAAATAAGCTGCATTGAGTCCCTAGCGACAAAGATGCGTGCGCGCTGAACCCATTCGCCCGGACTTTGTGTGACCGAGCATGATTAACCCAGCCGAGTTGTTCAACGCGTCGCCGCTCTTTTTATCTCGGTTAGATACTGGCCCTTGCTGTCCTCGACAACTACAAAGTCGATTCGATCACCAACTTGAACACCCTTCATGATCGATGTGTCCCTGACCCAGAATTCCATCGCCATCGCCGGCATTAAGTCCTTAATGTCTTCGTGCTCAATTGCTATCCAGCCCTCTTTCAGGTTGACGGTGGTGACGACGCCGGTGCCCGGATAAGGCTTGTCCAGCACTGGGGGAGCGTATCCCGGTGGGCCCATCATCATGGGCGATGGGCTGGGACTTGGTGTTGCTGTTTTCTCGACCTGAGGCTGTGACCGGCAAGACAGTGTGAGGACTGACGAGAGAAGTAGCAGCAGGCATAACGCGGCCGAGAGTCCTGGTGACGCAGTTGAACACTTAGGCGACTTGAGAATTAGCATGATCCAACGATTCCTTTCACCTTTCGACGAGCGCTCATCCGCGGCTCGCGCTGGGCCAATCCGGCGAAAGCTTCTTAATCCACAAGCTTCCAATTATCTGCACCGCAATGAGCGTCAGGTGCGTGCCTATCAGGAGCCACGCCGGCGCCGGCGCCCATGGCGGTACACACAGCACAACTTCAGAAACAACTTCCGCGAAGCTGATGTGACGCCTGGCAATTCGATGGTGCAGCAAGTGAAACGCTTGCACGACGAGAAGCGCCATGTATGTGTTTTGCGGGGTCAGCATTTCAGATTCGTCGGTGCTATTTCTGACGCTTAAAGTGATTCTCAGAGTAGAGCGCAAACTCTTTGCCCGGCTCAGCCAGTTCGAAAGTTTCCACAAACTCATCCTGGTTGAGGATGCGGTAAGTCTCTCTCGCTCGCCAGCCGGATGGAATGTTTTCAATGCTTTCCGACTGAAAGACTATTACCTTGCTATCCTTCGAAAGGCTTTCTACCAGATAGTGAATAACAAATCCCTCGGTATGGAATTGCCTGAACAAATGTTGCTTGCGGCTGCGATCATAGCTGACGAATCCGAGGTCTTCGTGAGTCTCGCCTTTCGGATTCTTCGGTTGCGGTTCATAAACCGACTTGTGCTTAACTTCCAGGAACCTCCCATTCAGAATGAACTGGTAACGTCTTTCGACTTTGGAAACGCCGGGCTCGCCCTTGCCAGTTCCTTTCCATGAGCCGACAAAGAAAACAAACGGAGGCCATGGGTCTGCCCTGCGGGCTTCCTGACCAAGCCCCAGGACGGGCGCGAGTAGTATCAGAAGGATTACTTTTCGCATGTCTAATCCTTGAATCGACCAAACCCCGCGAAGCGTCAGCATTAAAGCTCGCCCGCCGGGTTGCAGTTCCAAACTGAATTCGCGCAACATCATTTCCTCCGGCGCGTTCGAAAATTGATTCTCCTGAGAACTAAAGGAAAAAGGGCGTCAAGGTTGCCCCAACCATCGACGCCCCCTTCTCACAATCTTTGAGGACTGTGAGGCGCGCCGGACTTCACCCAGTTATTCCGGCGCTTGGCGAGTACATTCAGCACTCGCCCGGATGCCGCGCATTCTACTCCCGAAGATGGACCTGGCACAAAAAAATAATGGTCGTTCGCTAAGGCGAATTAAGTTGAGACCACTTTCGAGTTATTTCGCGGACGTAAGTCCTGGTTCATTCGTCGTCTATCGACCAGCCTGGAGCAGTGCAGCCATCTTCTCGTGGATCAAGTTAATTGCTTTGAGCGGACGGACCAGCACCTTAAACTCTATAATCCTGCCCTCGTTGTCCCACTTAATCAGATCGATGCCGTTTACGCTGATGCCATCAATCTCAACTTCAAACTCCAGCGCCGCATCGTGAGGCCCTGTAAGTTCGCGGACGTATCTAAAGGTTTCATTAAAGAACACGTGGAAGGCGGCGGATAGATACTTGAGCGTCATCTCTTTGCCGGTCTGAGGTGTGTGGACCACCGGCGAGTAGAACACTACGTTGTCTGCAAGAAGGGAACTGAGGCCCTTGATGTTTTGCGTGCGCACGAGCTCGTGCCATTTCTCAATCGTTGGGTTGCTCATGATGGGCTCCACGGACGAAAGGACTTGGGTGGTCAAATGCGCTACGCGCCAAACTGCTTTAGGTGATGGTCGCAATGTTTGTAGGTGATCACGCCCCATTCACGCCGCGTCAGCGGACCAAACAGTGGATGAGCCGGTCCTGCCCCGTCTCCTCGACCAGTGCCAATTCGTTCAAGCAACTCGAGCACCTCCGAGCGTTCTGATTCGAACGAGGTTGCTACGCCAGGCTTCAACCCCGGCGCGGTTGGCGCTCCCTTCGGGAACGGAAGAACATAAAGGATCAGATGCTTGAGCGGAAACATCTGGAACGCACGCTTGTTTGAAGAAGGCAACTCCAACTCACCCACGGCCATGCGCGCAGACAGCCCCAGGTGCTGCAACATGCCCGCGAGGTCCAGGCTGCCCCATCGCCCGCTGGACGATTCCGACAGCGAGCGCATCCTGCGGGTGATTTGTGCCCGGTCAGTTTCGTTCAGGATCGAACCCATCGTAGTCTCCTTCCGGGCCTTAGCTGCGGGCTTTGTTCGAGGGCGCCGGCGAAAGTCATCTTCGATAAGTTGACGAATGCTCATGCGACTGGCGAGGCCGTAGACTGATAATATCGGCCTCATCAAACTCGTATTTTTCTTCTTCCTCGATATCTCTACCGCGCGATTTTCGCCACGCAAGAACAAATTGGTTAGCGCGGTTAGAGGAATTAACAAAAGCGGCACAAGCATGAACGATGCGATCAAGGGAGAAACGTAGCCAATCAGCGGTAACCGAATTCCCTGAGAGCTTGCGAACCATCTCACTAGATAAACAATCACGAAGGCAAGCAGAAAACAGAGGCCAGATAAAGTCTTTTTTCTCATAACATGTGGAGAAGAGTACACAATCCGCGTTGTGCGCTGGTCGAGTGGACGATTGACGAGATGCTGTATATCTCAGATGTATGGGCTAGTCAACATGGCTCTACGAACGGTATAACGAAGTAGCGGCATAACCACTAACCTTCAGTCGCGGCGTGCGATCAGCATTCGAGCTGAGGATAGGAGGCTACCTGAGAAACTATCGCCTTAGCGGCAAGGCTTTGTTGGAGTGCGATTAGAGAAGCTTCTTGAACTCCTCGACTGAAAGACCAGCGTCACGAGCGATTCCACCCATCGTAAATGCATTTACCGGATTGTGCCGAGGGATGGTGAGGATGCGAATCCCATCTGACATGACGATGTGTTTTCCTTGCCTGACGATGCGAAAGCCGGCTTTCTCTAATGCTCTAACTGCAGCGAGGTGATTAACTCCTGGGATCTTCGGCACGATTACACCGCGACCCTTACCTCTCGAACATCCTGCCCTTTCACTAGATCATCTACCGCGGCCAGATATTCAGCAATAGCATCCTGAATGTTCACAAGCGCCTCTGCCTCCGTGGCGCCTTGCGACCAACAACCCGGCAAGCCTGGACAGGAAACGCTAAACCCTTCCTCCGACTCTTTCAAAACCACTTTATAGTTCATTCGCACCTCCAGGGTGATTATAAAGGTTCCACAGCCATCCAACTATCTATTGTGCCGCGGAATCCGCGGCAGAATGGCGGATTTGGTGATCTTGGACCGACAGGATCTGCGATCGGTGTCTAGAGATGAGTCTCGTAAGCGGCGCATCCCTGACACTCAACCTGCACGGTCGCGTGGGCAATTTTAAATTCAGAGGTCACTTTCCTCTGAACTGCCGCAAGCACTTCGTCATGAAGCGCATGATCAGCGAGAACCGCATGAACGCTCATCGCGTTGACGCCTGAGGTTAAAGACCATACGTGCAGGTCGTGCACTGAGGCCACGCCATGAACCTCCGCAATAGTTTCGCGTAGACTGGCCACGTTTACATCTGATGGTGTCCCTTCCAGTAAAACTCCAACCGCATCTTTCAATAACATCCAGGTGCGAGGAATAATGAATAGGCCGATGCCAGCCGAAATAATTGGATCTGCGTAGTACCAACCGGTCGTCAGGATGATGATTGCAGCGACTATCACACCAACGGAGGTCAGCATATCGGAAAGCACCTCGAAGTATGCCCCCTTCATGTTCAGGCTCTCTTCGGAAGCCTCGCGCAAAAGACGTATGCCGATAAGATTAATTACTAACCCCACTGAAGCCACCGCCAGCATGGGCCAACCATGCACCTCCTGCGGATTGCGAAACCGGTCATAGGCTTCATAGAGGATGAAAGCTGAAATCCCAATGAGGACTACGCCATTGATTAACGCGGCCAGTATTTCGACGCGATAAAACCCATAGGTGCGTTCAGGAGTGGCGGGACGTTCAGCAAATCGAATGGCGACGAGGGCGAGGCCAATGCCGGCAACGTCTGTAAGCATGTGACCGGCATCGGCCAGCAAGGCCAGACTTTGCGTCAACAATCCGCCCACGATCTCGGCAATCATGTATGCCGTGGTCAATCCGAAAACAATTGCCAGTCGACGTTTGTTCTTTCCGGCGCCTGAATGTACGTGTCCGTGTCCGTGGCCCATTGATTACATTGCGCAACCCGCGCGACCGTCGTTTACGTGGTTCCTGCGATTGAGAGCTTCCCAATCACCAAAACTTCTTCATTCGTTCTTCAATTCTTCATCAATCAGAGCTTTCAAATTCTCTTTGCTGAACCGCATCAACTGTCTACCGTTGACGAAGAAGGTCGGCGTCCTCGCCACTCCCAAACTCTGCCCGTCTTTCTGATCGCGATCGATTTTGGATGCGAACTTATTCTGGGCCACCGAGTTTCGGAGCTGTTCCACATCAAGCCCGATTTCTGCAGCATAACGATCGAATAAAACCGCCGGCGGTTCCTGGGGCGTGGAGGAAGGTTGTCCGTGCCGTTCGCCCCACTCCGGCTGGCGCCGAAACATAACCTCCTGCATCTCCCAGTATTTTCCTTGCTCTCCCGCGGCCTCAGTGTAGGCTGCCGCGAGTCGTGAGTTTGGATGAAGTGGCATGTACCTCACCACCAGTCTGAGTTTACCGTCATAATCCTTGAGCATCTGTTTGATGAAGGGGTTGAACGTGCGGCACGTCTCACACTCCGGGTCTAAAAACTCAACCAGGGTAACTGGGGCGTTTGCCGGCCCTAAGGTCGGACTGTCAGGGCGGACGAGCGGACCGTCATTCGACGCAAAAGGCCTTCGTTCACTCTGGATTGATTTTCGATAGTAGGACGCACCTATTATTGTGGCAATAACGACAACCGCTCCGATCAGAGTCAGGATCTTGATTTGTTTCTTCATACTATTTCCCGTTCTTTTTCCGTCGTATGCAACAGCAAGCACAAAGTTAACGCGATGAACGCCGCCAGGGCCATCAGCGGGATCGTGATAAAGCCGAGCCACTCGATTTGCCGAGACGTGCAGGAAATACCCTGAGCGCAAGGAGCGATGCTTTCGGGGAAGATCCCGTAGTAAAGCAAATTGTGGTAGATCGAGATTGTTAGTCCGATCAGAGTGAGCGGCAGTGCGTAATACTTCATGCGGCCGTCTCGCGTGATAATACCAATCCCGATGATGATGACGAGCGGATACATGGCGATCCGTTGATACCAACAGAGCATGCATGGAGGAAGGCCCATCACCTCACTAAAGAAAAGGCTACCCACGGTTGCAAGGAGGGCGATAACCCATGCGAGATAGGGCAGGACGCTGCGTCGAATCACCGGCATTCACCCATCTCAAAAAGTTTAGCTAATGTCAATGTTCGCGTCTCTGGAGTACTGGTTCAGTTTTGCTCTGCGCTGTTTGCGAAGACCTTTGCGTATTTTGCGGTAAAGGTCTAAAGAACAAGCAGAAACCGCAAAGGTCGCAGCGGCAGACGCAAGGTTACGCAAAGAAATACGTCTGACCGAATCAGCATCAGACCGTCTCTGGAACCATCTGTTGATTTGGCATATTAGTAAGTAAGCGATAAACCTGACTCTGGGCCACAAAGGATAGTAATTACAACCATGAAGAAGTTAAAGCGCTCATCTCTTGTGCTCGCGTTGCTGATCACCGGTGTGCTCTCAGTGCGCATCTCTTACGGACAAGCGATACAGAGTACCGTCGCGACTACGAGAGTCGGCCCAACTATTACCAGCCCACAACAACCTGTAACAATTTCTTCCTGGTCATGGCCTTCCTGGGGAATCAGTCAGCCGCAGAGTTGGGGAATCAGTCAGCCACAGCTGCAACCGCAGCTGGGGCCATACCGAACATACTGGACCAACCCTGATCCCACGCGCATCTTCCCTCGCTTGACCCAGTCTGTCATCAATAGCCAGATGCCTACTACGCGATAGAAATAACTGAAGGGCAAAAGAACGACCAACAGATTCGAATAGATCACGCCTAAGCAGTTTCGTCCCGTTAGGAGGCGCAGACTTCAAAAGTCGACAGCGGTTTTAACTTCGCGAGGCGTTCATAGCATCGTGGCTTCATCCCGGTGATTCTGAAGCCATCTCAACGCCGCCAACCGTGGCTAACTCCTCATTCGACGGCCGCCAGGGAAAGCTTGGAGCCGTAACCCTCTAACGCCGGGATAGCCGTCGTCATAGCAACCTCCACCCTCGGATGCGCTTCATTGTCCCCTCCCCATCTGATCGATTCTTCCACGAGTTTTGAGAAGGTATCGTCCCAACTCAGGACAACACTTCCTTGCCGATTGAGTAACGTTTTCGTTCGCATGCGCTGTTAGCCAATGTTCGACTTTCATGCTCACAGGCCATCGGTGTCCGGCGCGGGCAAATGATTTCCGCGCGATTCCCCCAACTAAAAGAACGGCACGTTTTTTGAATAGTTTTTTTTGAATAGTTCTAGGCGCTCAAGAGTTCAGATCTTTAACTTAACAACGAACACCAACTAACATTTGGAGGGAAGCATGGCAAACGATAATCAAGGTGGTCAGCAAGGTGGCGGTGGCGGTCAGCAAGGTGGCGGCGGCGGCCAGCAAGGTGGCGGTGGCGGTCAGCAAGGTGGCGGCGGCGGTCAGCAAGGTGGCGGCGGCGGTCAGCAGGGTGGCGGCGGCGGTCAGCAAGGTGGCGGAGGTCAAGGTGGTGGTGGGGGAAGTGAAGGTGGAGGCGGTAGTGAAGGTGGCAATAAGGGTGGTAACTCGTAAACACGAGTCACATTTATCGGTGCCGAGGATAGGTGGCAAAGCTTATCGCGGCACCGATTTTTCGCACGGGCTCAACGCCCAAACCAAACGGCCTCAACACAAAACCAAGATTGCGTCACTCTAGTTGGGTGGCACGCTCTTGTAAGTTACCAGCAAACAAGCTTCCGGTAATTACAGCGCACGAGCTTCGCCGCACGACGAGTTTAGTATCGTCATTGAACGAGACGTCAAGGGGGAACGGGAGAACAAGGGAGAACAAGGGGGAACAAGGGGTGAGGCGTTCTCAGTTGACCGGCTGGGGACGCCTTTTTTGTCTTATAGGTGGGGACGAGTGTTATAAGCCGTCGGCTGTAATTCGATAGACCGCCCGCGCTACCGTTGTTGGGCAATTACTCTTTTTAAGGTTTCGGGCAGGTTCAGGAGTCCGTCCGGCTTAGTAAGGTAAGCTTGCGCTCCGCAGTTTAGAGCCTTCTTTTTGTCGACCTCGTAGGCGGAGGCCGAGAAGAAGACGATAGGCAGGTCAGGGTTCAATTCGTGGATCTTTTCGGACACTTCGAATCCTGAGATATCTGGCAACCTATTATCAAGCACCACTAGATCGATTGCTGATTCTTCGACGATAGCAAGAGTCTCGCGGCCGGTTGGCGCCGCAACGACCTCAAACCCGCTTTCGGACAAAATTAGAGACGTGATTTCGCGGGAATCAGCATTGTCCTCAGCTAATAAAACTCGGAGCGGCATAGTAGGTTGTATATCAGATTAGCTTCCGCATGGGAAGGTCTATGTGTGCGGAAGGGCACAGAAGAAAAAGCGCAGGCCGAAGAAAGTTTCCCTGGTTATTAACCTGATTAGCTCATACGACCGTCAGACGGTTGGCCAACCAAGAGCCAAGTATGGAACACCATCCGCGATGCGTAACTGCTTAGTATTGAGCTGGCAGATCGCTTAAGAGATGTGCAGGCTGAGATTACGCATTTTGTGTGTATTACCAGGTTGGCAATTGGGACAGTAATACCTGGATTGGCCCAGATAGAGTAGGAGCGGAGTGGGGAAGTGTGCTTATAGATTAACGTAATTGCCGTCTACGACTTTAAAGGAATTGAAAAACTTGTCGGCCTTCTCCGCGACCGCCGGAGAGTCAACGCGCTTGTTAACAAAATGGGTGAGAGTGTACACGCGCCTCTGAATAATGAAGACTCTCACGCGCATCAGATACTCATCACCCGGATCACCTTTTATCAAGAACCTGGACTCGAAGCCCGGGGCCCCTGCGACGGTGATTTCATTCGTACTCAGTAACTCCCCGACTGCCTTTAGGTTCTCCCGTATTTTGGCCAAACTGTAAACGAGGGTCGCGGGGTGTTCGAAGTGTTTAATTTTGTAACGGCCTCCCGAATCTTGCGACCCGGCCTCATATTGAGTGTACTTCTGCTCTGTCGGGCCGGTTAATTCCTGCGTAGTAAGTTTCGGTTGTTCGGGGAAGAGCACGGAATAGCGTCCTTCAGCCGAAGTATGTGTCACCCACTCCGGGCTGCGCTGGAAGCCGCCGGTGAATGTAGCGGTCATTAAAATGAGCAGGGAAGTGACTAAGCAATACGTGGAGCGTTTCATGGTTTCGGATGTTATCACAGGGCTTCACGCGTACAACCCCGGTCAGCTGCATCGGATCGCTAAAACTCCCTTCGCTCCGCGTTGAGTGCGGAGCATCCAAAAGCGTAGCGTTCATCCTGATCCCGCCTCGCTTCGACGAGGTTCCTGAGTAACACTGGTCCCGATCTACCCTATTTGGTGCGCGACCAGAGTAGCCCCGGTCGTGATCTTACCTACTTTGATCGCGACCAAAGTAGCTCAGGTCGCGATCTTACCTCTTTTGATCGCGATCAAAGTTGTTCAGGTCGCGATCTTACCTCTTTTGATTAAGACCAAAGTTGTTTGGGTCGCGATCTAAACTCTTTTGATCGTGATCAAAACTCTTCTGGTCGCGATCTAAACTCTTTTGATCGTGATCAAAACTCTTCCGGTCGCGATCTAAACTCTTTTGATCGCGACCAAAGTAGCTGCGATCAGGACCTGAACGTCCCGAATCGAGACAAAAATAGGGGAAACCCTGAGATCTCCTCATCCATTTCCTTACTTTCGTCAGCAAATTGAAAAAAAGTCTTGAAATCCCCGGCGGCACGTAGTTAGAGTTGATACTGTCAAGCAGGGTGGCCTCGCTAACAGGGTTCCTTACCCTCTCACCTTACACCCCGAAAAGGAGTATCAAATCGCAATGGCGAGATTAAAACGAAAGTCCGTTGCCCTCGAAACTGCCCGGTCACGTCGAACGGGTCTCAACTCAATCACCAAGCCGATTGATTTCGGCGCCAACACCACCAAGGAAGCTTTTCTGGCGAAGATCACAGCCTTTGAAGCCCGCCTCAACGCTTACAACCAGAAGGTCGCCGAACTCGACGATGAGCAAAACAACATCGACGACGACGAGCGCGAGCTAATCCAGTGGAACAAACGCATTCTCTCTGCCGGCGAAGCCTCATTCGGCTCAGACAGCAGCGAGTATGAATTGCTCGGCGGCACCCGCACGAGTGACCGCAAACGCCCGACCCGGAGAGTTCCGGCGAGCGTCCTATCCGGCACCCCGACATCAGCGGGCGGCCCCACAACCTAACCTCTAACCCTCAGCAGCGTGCGGCGCGAGGTTAGCGAGGAACCTCCGCCGCCTCTGAGACCCTTTCCAGCACTCCACATTATTTCAATCTGAAACAAGCAAGTCGCTCTTTGGAGTGCGGTGACCTGTCACCGCTTTGGTCTTCGGCGGCTTGACGCCGATTCGTAAAGCTAAATCACGATCGCTAAGCCTTATGAGGAGCCCCGAATGCCCCCTCAATCAATAACATCTCTCGACACAAACTTTATGCATTTCCGTTGAAATCTCGCCACACTATCCGCCAATAATATCGGTGCTTGATCAAGGGGGGACAGGGGCGTTGCCACATGTGGTAACGCCTTTTTATTTGCGGGTAACCAAATGCGGATGATGCTCGACCTTGTCATGGCCAACAGTCTTACCTCAAACGCTCGACAGCTGTCTGCGCAAGGCCACTGAGGCACCCGCATCCCCTTAAGACCTTTCTTAATCCTGGCTGGACCATGCCCGCGCCCCTCAAAAGGGAACCTGAAAGGTCGTCATGATACTGCGAGGGCCGCCTTTTTCACTTCGCTGGGAGGCGGGGCGTGTGATAAAAACTCGGAGATGTCCCTCGGCCCATGTCCCAAGTGTCAAAAAGAAGTTTTCAGTGCGGCTCCGATTTGCCCGTTCTGCGGCAACACGCACTTCCTTCGCAAGACGGGCAAGGAAAAGAAAAGGGACTGCCTCTGCCTGGGGAAGAACTCAAGCTGCAACCAATGTAAGGGGCTTGGCTATTACTTCATCCCCGAACTTCGAGATACCCGACTTCAATAGCTAGTTAGTAACATGAGGGAATCGCTGACAGAAAACAGCGTTCTTGTATTAGGACTGAGTCTGTTCTTTCAAGGGGCCCGCTAATCCTTGCCATGCGCTCTAAAAACCCCGGCTCACGATCTCTCACAAACGCTCTTTCAAAATGGCATATACTTTTCGGCAAAAAGTTTGCAACTCTGATTTCTGAAGGATAGGAACGTGGTTATCTTTCTAAGTAGTTAGCAATTGTTTCTAATATGCGTGGCAAGTCAATTTTGAAACTCAGTAACGCCATAGCTCCAATTAGCGTTAAAGCGAAACACACAACTTGGACAAAAGCATGCTCGAATACTGCCAAGACTTCGCTAAGGAGAGAGAGCGTAGTTTTTAGCTCAATCAGACGTGTCTGAAGTCGGGTTAGGGATTTTGGTTTTTGAGGTAGGAGCTGATCAGACATAACGTTTTTCTCCTTAAAGCGAAAACGTTTATCTGATTAGGGACGCCGTGCTCCGCACCATACACTCATTTTTAAGTTAAATCAACAACGTATTTTTAAGGGCCATGCACACACTATTTACGGGTTTTTCGCAGCGCTGCATTGTGTGTATTTTTTCGATTTGCCTTCAGGGTTTACTTTAAGGGCCCCATGAAAATGCACTAAGGACTGTCTCCCCTGGCGACAGAGTTAAGTTTGCCACTTTTGACCCAGCCAACCCAAATCTCATATTTCTAGCCGGTGGCCCATTCCCGGAAGGACCAGACTGGCAAGTTAGATCTTTGCTTAACGAAAGCTTCGTTATAGGAAACTTCGGGAAAAGGGGTATATTGCGCCCCTCTTACCAATAAATTATGGTGGATTGCCGGTTCAGGGCGCTCACCTAGCGTTAACGCAAAAAACCCCTGAGAAGGCGTGGCTTAATAGCGGAAGCCCTGAGTGCGGGGAATCTTTGTCAAAAGGAAATTAGGAAATGAACAACGACCCTCATGCGTTAAACGAGCGAGTCCTAAGTTGGCTAAGGATAGCATGGGTGTGCTTTGCCCCCTTGTTGATTGTAGGCTGGCTTTTCCTGTGTGCGATGGTCTTGGGTTACCTATCTCTCAAGGGAGTCGCGGTGTTTCCGGTCCACGTTTGAGCCCATACGCCACAATAGGCTCGTTGATTATAGAAGCCTCTTGAACATGGGCCTGACGATGTGATCTGTCCCTGAGCGACAATGGAAAGAGTGAGCAGCGCCCCAGTTACCAAATAAACCCGAAGCCTTTCATTGAAGAGCTTATGCCCAGCTATCCATTTCGAAAGCTTTTGAAACATTCTTTTCTCCTTACCTCAAAGTTTATGAAGGGTTACCCATGGTTTGCTCAATTGCCGGTCAATATCCGCTATCGTCTTATCGACGCCGAAGGATTCTTTTGTGGCTAAAACATCTTTGGCAAAATAGGATTCTGAAGAAATCGCGGAACTGATCTGCTGTGGGAAGCTCACCAAGTCTAACCGGCTTGGCATCGCGCATTCTCTCTAACTCTTTGAATACTTCTTCTGCCTTTTTCCCTGACTCCAGGTCATTTTGTATTGCTCGTAATAGTTCATGTCGCGCATCCAACTCGCTTTTAACCCTGGTAAAGAGGCCGATGGTATCAGGCCCGATAAACGCGCCGTTATCGAAGAACACCCCGTCGACTATAACCGTCATGCTTGCGCAGCCTTCGATAGTCGCCCCCTCGCTAGTGTCTGCTTGTTGTGTCGTTCGCCGGGTTTCTGCATCACCACTCCAGTCCAGGCGGCGAGCCAAACCTTCAGAGGAAATGAACCAAATCGAGCTCGGCTTAATAATATTGTCGGCCGCATCGATAGCCTTCTGGCGGGCCGATTCTTCTCCCTGAAGGAAAACCCATGAGACAATTCTATTGAGATGCCGATCGTTTGAGAGATTGCGACTAGCGGTCTCTCCTGAGCCATCGAAGCATTGCCATTTCAGCGAGTATCCCGCCACCGATCGAGTGCTCGTATTCTTAAGAAGTACCGAATAGGGATCCTGAATTGAAGGAGCCTCACGGTTAGACAGCAGATGGCCAAAGGAGGGGTCTGAAGGCACGATAAGCGAAATACCGTGCTCAGGAAAATCTTTAGCGTTATGTCTCACGAACAATGATTCCTTTTTATTGATTGATTTCTTTTGGCATCCGAAAAGGGCAACGCTTAACGCAGAACCTAATAGGATGACGATGGCTAGAAAGATGAATTTCATGCGAGAAGTTTAGCTCGAACGAACTAGCGGTTCTTAGGACTCAGTGCCGCCTGAATTAGAAGAGAACTGCGGCGCGAAGAAGAAGCTGGTCGGAGGTGTCCTCACCCTAGCAACCAGGACGGTTAATCCCGCATTTTATCGATCACTCACTATTCGTCAAGCCTTCTAAAGATCTGGTCTTACACAATTCAATGCAAAAACTCTTGCAATCGACAGCGAGAAGGTATATAAGCCTGCCGTTATCTCACTCTCCCTGTGAAGCTCCCCTTCAGGAGTCATAGCAATTCTGTTCCCTGATGCATTCTGCTAGCTTGCCGGCCGCCGCGAGCGCAGTGGAAAGCTCACCAGCTTAACTTCATGGACGTTGAGCAGTGCGATGGTGCCATCCTGATCTCGCTGGGTGTTGCCAGTTTCGACTCACGTCAGTTCAGAACGGGGCCAATTGAACCGATTCCCACTCCCAGTCATTCACCGTCCGCAACATCATAGGAGACTTCACATGGTCATCAAAAAAGGCAACCGCGAACTAATCGACACCGGCACCGAGAAACGGTAGGTCAAACGCAATCAGGATGGACGTTCAAAGAGTCTGTGAACGTCGGCACATCACCCTCTGCTGACCGCCGCAGTAAATCCAAGACAGTCTCTAAGCCGGGATATGGCGATCAGGGCGACATTCGCCAACGCAGCGCTAAGAAGGCTGCGAAGAAGACCGGAGCAATCGCCAAGAAGAAGTGAGTCGTCGGCTAATCCCTGTGCGGATCTGCAGTACGTGGACCTTAAATCCTTTCGCGAGAAAAGAAGCAGGTTACACGGCTCGCCTGCAAAACGGTGGAAGCTCACTTAACTGAATACACAGAAATCAAATTTAAACTCAATCTCTGAAAGGAAAAAATGAAAGTAAAATCAATCTTACTCGTTGCTCTCTTATTAACCGGTTTCAGTAATGCCGCAATTGGCCAACAGGAATGTGATGCTTTATTGGCTCAGGGGATTCGCGAGTCGGTCAAGACCGCAACCTACTCAAAAGACTTTGCTCAGGTAAAAAATGCAGTGTGCAACACCTATAATGAATATAAAGAAAGAAATGATGCAGTAAAGGCTAGCGGAAGCTACGCTCAAATATTCAAGGGGAGCGGAAATTATTCCAAAGATCGCATTGTAAGTATCGGCAAAACTTACTGCGAGGCATCAGACGACGTTCAGACCGGGTTTGATTACAAGACCGTAGACCGCACCTTCATAGACCCCAACTTCTCTCTGATGTATCAAACTTGCGTAAATGCCGCGGCAAACCAAAACCTAAAATTGAAATTGAATCCTACTGACGCTTTAAACAGAAGTATTACGTTAACGGCCAGCTATTCCAACACAGGCGGCGCCCGTCCGAAAGTTACAAAGATTGATTACGACTCGAAATTTATTGACGTCACTGGGTCGCTAAAAGAAGCCGCTGAAAATTCAACTGCTCTTGAAGGATTTCTGACACTGAGAGCGGTAAGAAAAGACATCCCGAGCATTCCCTTCCAGGATGGCAATGATCTGTTTTTGGCGAAACCTCAGCAATTGACTCTGACATTTGAAAACGGAGCGATTACGATTAATTTTCCAGAGATTAAGCCTAGCCCACCTTTCGTCGCGCTGACGACGGGAATTGGAGAAATAGTAGCTAGCTTGTTGTCAGTCGAACAATTTAAGACCACGTACAATACAAATGGTCAACGTTGGGAATTAGCACAAGGTCAGGAGGCTCCGCCAGACTCAAGATTCCGGCAATTCGTTTCTCAAACGTTGCCCGATCTCAGAGGCGTATTCCTAAGAGGCAACAATAATGGTAGAGAGACCGCCACCGGTAATCCGGAAGGCGATTACAAGGTCGGCGAATACCGAAAAGACGAAGTGGTCGCGCATACTCACGGTTTATCACAACTTGATATTGGGGGCGGCGAAACCAATGCCCGAAGTGACAATGTGCGCGCAAAATTTAATTACCAGGTTCAAGAAACGACCGACTCATTCGGCGGCCTTGAAACGCGGCCCCGAAATGTCACTGTTAATTATTTCATTCGGGTAGACTAGCACTCCTGTAAGTCTTTACTGGGCCGATCAATAGAATTCGCGCGTCCCTTGATCTGTCCTAGTTCGGTCAACTTCCCTCGAACCCTGATCACAAAACCGAGAGGCCGGGCCAAAACCCGGCCTCTCGGTATTTGCTCCTCACAAGCTGCGGGTAAACCCGCTCAATGGAGGGGTTTGATTAGTCTGGTTGATTCGGGAGACACACGGCAATCGGTGCGACGACTCTTGACTCTGCGATGATACGCCCCACTTCAGCTATTAACTTATCATCCATTACCGGCTTGACGAGGTAGCCCTGGGCGCCAGCCCCAATAGCGCGTTTCTTATCTTCTTCGTAAGCTGCCCCCGAATAAAAGAGGATCGGCGTCCTCCCATCAAACTCGCGAATCTTTTTGCATAAGTCTTCGCCCGAAACACCGGGCATCCAATTGTCCAACAGGCAGAGATCAAACTTCTCGCTTTTGATTAGAGCCAGTGCTTTCTCCGCGTTGTCTGTGCAGATCACTTCATACCCCGCCATGTTCAGAGTAATGACGAGCAAACCGCGGGTGTCTTCATCGTCTTCTGTGCAAAGAATGCGGCCTCTCAGAGGGGTCATAGCTAACACCTTTCGCGGAGAAGGGGGAAAAGTCGGGCCCAACCCACCTCGGTTCGGCTACTTAGCAACTGCAACCGTCACGTGACCGGCGAGGGCAAGTTCCGTTTTGACATCTTTGGTCATGCGCAATGGTCCACTCAACTTGTCCACCCGAGCCAGGACTGATGCTCGAACCGCTTCCATCAGGATTTTTCCGTTGGAGATGGGAACCCTAACGAAGCGCATCCGGCTGTCATAGAAATAGATGACGTAGTTATGTTGATCGTGAGTGATCTTGCCGACAGTGAGCTTGAATGGAAGCACGTTTTCGGCCAAAAGCTCGTTCAGAACGTTCTGGATTTGTGTGGTTATTGAGGGAGCAGGTGTCATGACAATGAGAGTACTCGGACTAGCCTTGAATGTCGATGGGTTAGCACGTTATAGCTGGGGTCCGGGTTCAGTTTCATTACTGGCTCGCTTTATCCCGTCGGCCTAAGCTCGTATCCGCAAGTTGACGCCGGTTCGCATCGAAGGCTCCTGACCGAGCTGCAGATGGAGTCGCTCGCCCTCTTTTCCCGTTGGCAAGAAGACACGAATAGTAAGTTTGCCGGCAGGCAGGTTGCGCAGCAGGTAGGAGCCCTGTTGCGTACTCACCGCCGTCACATTGCCGGCGACCACCCGCGCTCCGCCCACTGCCACATCGCTCCGTGAATCAAACTGTCCATCCCCATCTCTGTCGATATAGACCAGGCCGGACACAGCGCGTTGTGCGGCGAACGGCAGATCGAGGTAGAAGGCCTGTAGCGGGAGGGAAGTGATCGACCAGGTCAATCGAGAAGGCAATCGAAAGTCTTCCGGAAGCGTAGCCGGATCGATTTCCAGTATGTAATTGCCTGGCGCGATATTCCGAAACTCATAACGGCCGTTGCCGTCGGCTATTTGAGTCAAGACCCCCGCTCCACTTGTTACACCGGTCGCTGTGGGATGCAGGCTAACTTTCACTCCCTGGAGACCGGGCGCTTCACCTGCAACTTGTTCGTTGGCTAGAAACAGATCGTTAAAGATACGCCCCGCGATAAAGCTGTTATTGGAGAGACCGAAACTGAGGTTGACTGTCTGGCGTGGAATAAGTGAAACGCGTTGCGAGGTTGGGTTACTGGCGCGCAGCGTCACGCCGATCTGATTAGAGATCAACGCGACGTCAAACTCGCCAGGTTCGACCGAGCCGAAATTAAAATCGCCTCGTGAATCTGTAACGCTGCTCTTATTGCCATCTATTTGAACTTCCATCCCGGCGAGTCCCTTCTCACCCGGATCTTCGTTTCCGTTGGAATTTAGATCCATGAAAACACGTCCCCTAATCTGTCCGCGTCCGATGCCAAGCAGTTTGGTGATCTGAAAGCCGCCCGCACCGCTGGCTCCGAAACGATGCGTGTAACCAGCCGTAAACGAGGTCTGGCTCGGGGTACCGCTAAACCCAAAAGAACGAGAGGCGCTGAACTGAACTGTGTTGGCTGCATCCAATCGCAAATTTGCATTGACCGATGTTGCCAGACTCCCTTGCAGGCTCGACTTAAATTTGCCCGCGCTGTAGACAACCTCAGCCGCAACCTCGACTCGTGAGAATGCAGACTGCATCCTGATCCCGCCCTCCTGATTGCGCGTGATTGGGAGTTGAATGCCATTGAGCAACTGGGGCAGGACGTCTCGATTCTTCAACAGAAAGCCCTGGGGATCCGAAAGAAAAGCCGCACGATACTCAAGGGGCAGCAGGGCTGGATTACGAAGAATGAGGCTGTCGAGCGAAGGGGTGTTGCTCCGATAGTTTACGAAGCCGGTGACGGAACCACCGCGCCAGCTGTAGCGCAATTGCTCGCGGAACGTAAAACCGCGATTCATCGACGCTTTCGTTTTTGCTTCCCGGCTCAGGATCAAACGAGCTTCGAAATTGTTTGTCCACCTGCTGCTGATGCGCTGGTCGTAGTTCACTACTGCGCTGCGCGTTTGCAAGTTAGGCAGGAATGGGACGAGAGGAGAGCCGGGCGTATCAATCGTTTGCTGATTGTAGGAGAACCCCAGCCGGGTGCGACTTGTTGGGCTGTAGGTGGCACTAACAAGAAATGACTGGCTGTTAAGCTGAATGCGACCGGAATCAAGAAGAGCGATTTTTACTTTTGTGCGCTCGTAGCCAACGGCAGCGCTGAAACGCGCGTCTGGCTGCCAATGTAAATTGAAGGTGGAGGTAGAGCGCCCTCCCGATTGAGCGCCGATGGCAATCATTGGCGAGCGGCTGTCGAGATGGGAGGTTTCACCATAAAACTTGAATGGACCACGTTGCAAATCGAGACGCCCGCGCCAGGACAGAGCGCCTTTGGCATAAGCAATCTCGCCGTCAACATTTGTTTTGCTGTCGGGCGAATAACGAACATCGGTGTGCAGGACCAATCCGCCTTTCTGATTAGTCATATTCTGATTCACTCGTCCGGTAGACGAACTGGCCGAGATGAAGAACACTCCGGAGCGAATACGTAGGGTCTGGCTCTGAAGGAGAGGAATGATCGCGCCCGCGAGTCGGCCTTCGCCGCGACTGAACAGGCTCATTTGCGGCCGCGCGTTGCCGGCGAATATTTCCAGCCCGCGCCAACGCGAATCTGCCGTCGAAACGAAGTGTAGGCCACGGATTGTGTAACCGTTGAATCCGAGCGGCGAAACTTCCAACTCGCTATCGAGGAAGTCGAGTTTGCTCCCCGGGGAGTCTAAGCCCATGGTGAGACGATTGGCGCCGAACCCGGCTCCGAGTGGTAACGTCAGGGCGCGATCGCCGCCTCCAAAGAACTTAAACATCTCACTAGTCATGCGAAGCGTTCGACCGTTGGTTAGCTTTTGGCTGTACCCAAAGCTATGCCGCACCAGCGACGGACCGCCATTCATACCAGGCACGAAATACAGGCTTGAGAAACCCGAGAATGACATGGGGTATTCCGCCTGGCGCTCTTCCTTGGTTATGGCGCGCTTTACAACCAGGGGAGGCGCCACGTCGATAGCGTAGGTGGTGCGCTTACCCTTCGCGGAGACGATCAGGATCGTCGAACCCAGGACCAGGCCAGTGATGAGAACTCGGTCGACCCGCGCCTCCACCGTCGCGATGTCAGAATCAATAATGACTGCCGAGGCGATGGGTGCCGCGAGAATCAATTCGCGAGTGGCTCCAGCATGAATCTTGATACGCTCTGCATAGGTGCGCTGCCGCGGCGTACGGGTTACATCCTGTGAACTCCAAACCGGGAGCAACCGCCGGCCAGCCTGAATCCAGACTTCTGAAAAAGCCAAAGCTACCGTCTCCACGAACGGAAAAGGCGCGACCACCGAGATCACTAACGCCAGCGCGCAAATTGATCTCACCAATCGCCATTTAACCGCCTTTACGATCATTATTTATAGTATTTGAGGAATGTTAGGGAAGGTTTGGAACAAGCCTGAAAAGGGGGCCACTGCGGAGTCTGTTTAGTTTGCTGCTAAGAATCCCCCCATTCACGGTAGAGCCTGAGCAGTGGTCGAGGCGACGGCTACGAAAGGTATCTCGTGGACCATCGTGGCTGGCGCCATTCCCGCACGGTCGTAACTGAGTGTGATCAAGGCTGTGTAATTTCCCGGCGTCAGCTCGCCTGCCCAGGTAGTCTTGTAGAGTTTCCGTTGTCCCGGCATGTAACGCTGTTCATCGATCTTCCCGCGACCGGCTAGTTTTCCCGAAGCATCGAGCAGGGCAAAAATGCCATGGACGCGAGCGTGGCTCGTGCCGCGATTGCGCACGTCAAGGCTCATCTCCAGGGGCGAAGCGTAGGTTGGCGCGGAAATTTGGCCAGTCATGACCTCGACGTTGTATTCAGTAGCCGTCTCCGTTGTAAGCAGAAGAAGTCCTTCAAGGCGAACTGTGATATTTGCCTGCGCAGTTCCCGGCGCCGGCGAGGAAAGGTCTGCCGATTCAGTTTCAAAGATCGGAACAGTGTAGTAACCGCCACTGGCCCCGGGCGGGACTGTGATTACGGCACTTACGGTTCCGGAACTACGCGGCTCAATGATTATTTCAGAAGGCGTAAACTGCACCCACAACGAAGCTGAGTGTGGCAGGGTGCCGGCCCGTCCGATGATTCGCTGATTTTGTTCGTCGTACCAATAGTCGCTAACTGAACACCGCACACGCAGACGCGTGTTGGTGCCGTTGGAGAGTGTAAACGCGTTGATGTAAGAACCGCCGCGCTTAACCGTCGCTTCCATCGTGGCGGGAGTCAGGCCAAGCGACTGGGCTTGAACCGAGTGGGTTTGGCTAATCAACAGTGCAAGTGCCGTGGCGACGACAACATAGAGAATTTTGTGCATTTTCACTTCCTGTTAACTTGAAGAACTCGCCATCGAATCCTGACGCCTCTTGCCCGACGGAGTGGGGCAAGGTGCAGACTCAAACGGCGAGCTCTCCGTATTGCGTTTTATCGGCGACTGTTAGGGAACCGAGATCGTATAGACGAGGTTCATTGTGCGAAGACCTGCCTGATTGGTTGAGCCGTTCGCATTCAAAACCTTTGCCCCAACGTAGCGTGTGATGACCTGGCCATTTGTGACTGCTGCATTGATGGATGTGGCAGTTGCTGGAAGCGTGCCTGCATCGATATCGGCAGAGGCGCCTTCACGGGCCATTGCTACTGGACCTGCACCGTCCGCTGCAGGTTGGTGAACCGAAATGGTCGCGACTGCACCAGCAAAACCGGAATAGCTGGCAGTCAGCGTGATTGGCGTGGTGTAGAGAAAGCCGCCTGTGACCGCTGCTTTCGTGACATTGGTGCTAGGGGTACCGAGACCGAGACCGTTGACGTTGCCAAGGTTAATGCCGAAGGCGCCGCTACCCGCAGTGCCGGTGACGGCAGCTCCCGATGCGTGTGTCGAAATCTCGAGATTAAGCGCCGTTTGCACGGTGGCTGTCATAGCGAGGTTCGAGAAGGTTGATGTCGAATCGAAGACAGTGCCCTGAGCAGCAGCTGTACCGGCGAAAGCAAACATGGCTACGAGCGCCATTGCATAACTGACTTTTCGGATGTTCATAAGTGTGGGTTTCCTTTTGGTTTAGACGGTTGGGAAAAAATCTACTAGGACTTGATGAGGGCAACTTGGTTGTTAATCCGGGAAGCCAGTAGCTTGTAGTTGTAGCTGCGAGATCAAGCGCAAACAGCGTTTCGATCTGCCTACGGGTTTCACTCATGGCAACTATGAAGCCATCGTCCTAAGCCGACTGCTAAGAATCATACGAGGCGCATTCTAATTGGACCTCGATGAATGTTTGTGAGTTCGCGGCGCTGTGAGCGGTTGGGAGACGTGAGGCATAACGCCCCACACAAGGGAAACCTGAGTAGCTCCCGTGAAAAACTCGAAAGGTGACGTACGTTCTTTCGCAAGTCGGATAATCGTCTTGGAATGTAATCTTAAGCTGGCGAACGCCGGCATTTCCGCACGCGATCAGCAGCCAAGCTGGAGAAAGAAGTTACTTGAGAAGCATCATGCTATCGCGTCGTCAGGTTTCATCTGTAAGGCCAACCATGTATGCCGATTCATCACGAGTTGGCGCGCGAGTGACTCATCATAGTCAGTGTTCTGCATGCTTAAACCTCGAAGCCATTGCCGTGTTACTCGCGCCGGCGAGATAAAAGGCCCGGCTACCGCAGGATAAACTCTTCTGAGGTAACCATCCAAGGTTCCTCATTTTGGTTGAACGAGACGAAGATACCCCGCTGCACTCTGCTGCCGAGATACTCATCCCTCGCTAACATATTGAAGGTCATCGATCTTCCCGGCGCCAAGACATAAACATCTGGTACATAGGCAGCTCGTACGGGTGTCATAAATTCTTTAAATGTCCGATGCGGCGTGTTGCCTTCGAAATTAAGCCACTGATTCCTCTCCCCATCGAGCCGAATGAGATAGCCGAACGGGTTATGGCCTGACTGCGTTTTCAGCCCCTGGATATAGACTGTCTTGTCTGATCGGTTCTTGACGCGGAAAGTAATTTCCCGGCTGAAGAGAGGGATACAGCCTGGATTCTTAATCGGCCCCTGCTTAACGGCAGTAAAATCAACTGCCGACATCTTTGCCGGCGGCAAGTCGGTGGTTTGAAAGAAGAGAAGGAAGAGACTTAACAGTATCAACATAGATTCTCCTGTTCGCTAGAGCCCAACGCTTAGCCTCCAGATGCGGCGCGCGATTCAGCATCCAAGCTGAGCAGAAAGAAATTACTTGAGAATCATGCTATCGCGCCGTCAGTCTGCAAGGCTTTTATACCGCGCGCCGGAACTCAAAATGCTGCCTCACTGGCAATCTCATCGATTCCGATTTGCTGGGCCACAACTTCCAGCCTGCTCTCGTTTTCGGCCCAATTGGTAAAGACGAACCGTCTGAAGGGTCTCAGGGCCCGCATCTCAATCAGCGAATAGAGCATCATGCCTTCAGGCTCAAAGGATTTGATGGATTCCACTAAATCAAACTGAAAGGCGTACAACTGACCCTCATATGCTTTCACCAGGACACGAGCGGTCGCACCAATATGCTCAACTTTGAGAATAGCGCCATCGTGAATGTCGGGCTCATATATTTCGCCGACGATGTCCGGGTCACTCATGGCTCGACCTCTCGTGAAAGGAAGCGATATAACGCTCGGCCTTCAGCTGCGGCGCGCGATCAGCATTTAAGCTGAAGGAAGAAGTTTCTTGAGAAAAACATGCTACCGCGCCATCAGCTGCAAGGCTTTGTTATGTGCGCCTGGCGATTATTCGCGGACGTCTTAGTCGCCATAGCGCCGCCTGGATAATTAGAATTCCAGCAAGAATCAGCGTCACACTCTTCGCAAGCTGCACAAAACTATGACCGCAATCGCCTCCGCCACCGCGGTAATGCCAGAATGGATGAAAGAATCCAACCAGCAATCCGAGAACGATTGCGAGAATCCCGGCCCGACCCCTCGCAAAATACATGGCAACAATGGCAAGGAAAAGAAATATGGCGACGACGCCATAAAGGGTAACAATTCACCTGCTGTCTTCCATGAGTTCACCTGCGTGCGTCCTACTGCAGGCGAACACTCGACTGGTTGAGCTACAAACTAATAAAGACGAAGCTAAAGCAATATGCGGTATTCGTCCAAGGCTCATTTTCACTCCTGGTTCTTCGGTCTCAGCGAGAAGAAAGCACCTAATGCTGGCTCTCAGCTGCGCGCGCGATCAGCATTCGAGCTGAAGGAAAGAAGTTACTTGAGAAAACTTGCTATCGCGCCGTCAGCTGCAAGGCTTTGTTGAATTCGCGCCGTTAGTCGAGATGCATATCGTCTATGAAATGGGAGTCTTCGGTGAAATCTTTTGCTCCCACTTGATCTATGATTATTTCTCTCACTACTGACGCGATCTGCTCTCGCGTCCATCCTTTCTTTTCCCCCTTAAAAGACTGCGGGCTATACATGCTGAGGTATTTCGCAAGGCCACCAACGCTCTCGTATCCCTTGCGAAACTGTCGCTTCCACGGTCGTGTCACAACCGAGCCGCCATAAGCGACGACAACCGCTCCCAAAAGGGCAAGGAAAAAAGCCAAGCTTGATCCCATGTTCGCATTATTCCAAGGATAAATTAGGGCCGAGATAAAAGTAAGGACCGTGAGAAGCGACAGCGTCGCAAATAACCAAATTGGCCGAGCCAAGTCAGGGAGCGCAGAAGAACCGATTTCCGATTTCATGACCGCCCAGACTAGACGTCTTTGTTCCAGCGGGATGACGCCCTCAAGCCGAGTACTGGGACTCAAATCACTACGAGGGATATTCATGGACGCTGCCAACTTTCCCCGCAGAAAGTAAAATGCTTGTTGCGATAAACAAGAAGACTCCTCGGACACAGCTACCTGAGCCAGAACGTAATCGGTTACCTTTCGGGGCGTTGTCAGCTGTTCGGCAACCTCATCTGGGATGTCGATGCCGAAGGCTTCTTCGAATCTGATGACGAGCTCAACTGCATCCATGCCCATACCCCAGGCCTCCAATTCTGTCGTCAACGCGAGCAATCCCAACGATCGCCTTCAGCGGCGGCGCGCGATCAGCATCCACCCTGAAGGAAAGACGTTACTTGAGAGACATGCTATCGCGCCGGCAGCTGCAGGACTTTGTTGGATGCGGCATCTTTTAGGAAGTGCCGCGCAAACTCTCACCACGAATAGCTATTTTTTGAGCAGGTCCTTCTCCTTCGACGACCTCGAACTCGGCTCCCCGCTCACGAAGAATGCGGCGCAACCTTGAAGCGTTGCGTTTACCCCAGACCCCTAACCCCTCGCCAGGCATGGCCTCGGACGGCTCAGAGGGTTCTCTCAACAAAAGGTAGCCGCCAAATATTTGAGTGAACTCGTTAAACGGAATGTATTTCTCAATCCAGTCGCGACTACCCTTAATTACGATCGGTGATGAACGTTTATCGCCAAGCAGATGGCTTTGATAACTAAATAGTGAATTCAACAGTCCTTGCCTAACATTCACCAGCATCCAACGCTCGAATTAACCCGCCGCGAGCACAACGCATCAAGCCTTCAAGTCTCGCGGATGAGAGCCATCTATTCGCGGTCGGGTTGAATGAGTTGTTGGGCGCGCCATTAAATTAATAGGCTAGCGTTGCTATGAGCCTCGCTAGCCTATTACAAGTTAATACTGGCCTCGTTCAGTCGCAATATTTCAGACAGTCTGCTTGTCTCTGTCTGCAGACCGATTTGCGCTCTTCCTCCTTTTTGGGATCAGTGGCTGGGGTATTGCTGAGACAAGCAGCAAAACTTTCATTACACCCTTTCCGGCAGGCTAACCTTCGGTCGTTATCCTGCTGGGGGCGGGCATAAGCAAAAAGAGTGGCCGTTGCGCAGATAACGGTCAACGAAGCTATCAGAATGTACTTCCTCATTAGATTCTCCTTACAGTTGGGCTAAGATTTACACAGCAGTCAAAGGCCGCTGCTCTATCTATAATGCGGATGTGAGGCAAAACATTTCATAATGATGTTCGTAAGGGGAAGATGAAGGAATATTTGAAATTCAACCTATTACTTAAAAAACAGATAGCGCCCAATGTGGCCTTTCAGCTGCCGCGCGCGCTCAGCATTCAAGCTGAAGGAAGGCTACTTGAGAAACATGCTATCGCGCCGTCAGCTGCAAGGCTTTGAGGGGCGCGCGTCTTATGTCGCCAACCAAGCTACGCCAAAATCGGTCGTGGCCAATCGGTATTCGACCCAATCCGTTCCGACACGTCGCAGGCCCCTAAGATTCCCGACACCTGCCGTCGATAGATTGACTTCTTGAATGGTTGCGCAGCCATCCCATCCGCAATCAAAGTGCTTAGATGTGTTGAAGACAGCCCAGTTGTTTCCACCATCTTTCGTAACGGCGACTTGATCGACGAAAAACACATAACCGATCTGCGCGTTTAGGATTCGCACATTTTCAACGGGCATCGCCCCAGTAGCGTCGCGCCAAACGCGCATGATCCGCTTCCAGCCTCCCTTTTCGTTTTCGTGGGCTTCAAAGAAGTAATAATCATTCCCCAGGGAATATTTTAAGACAATGCGAACCTTGATCGGGCCGGACGATTCCCAAGTCTCATCGGCTTTCTCCATTTCCACGCAACTGACGCAGCTGAGGAACAACAGAATCATCAACGGCAGAATGTGAGTACGTTTATCCATGGAAGTAGCGGCCACGATCGCCTTCAGCTGCGGCGCGCGATTAGCATTCAAGGTGAAGGAATAAGGTTACTTGAGAAACATGCAATCGCGCCGTCAGCGGCAAGGCTTGATAGGTTAACGCGGTTGAGGCCGAGCACCCGTTCCTCCACGTTCGGGCGAATGCCGCTTTACTCCAACTTTTTAGGGAACGCCCCGACTATATCGTATCGTCGGCGGGCCGTTGCGGTCATGCCGACGATGGGCTGGCTAAGGGGTGTTCCTCCCGTCGAGCCGGCAGCGGGTGCGCTCATGCCTACGATGGGCTTGTCGAGCGGGATCCCGCGTAAAGCCGTCCCGCAGACGCACACGCTCATCATCTGCGCCTCGTCCTCCCAGCACGAGAGCGTCTCGCCCTTCTTGCAACTGGTGGCGCCCGCCGGATTGCTCTGCCGCTTCAAGTTCATCCGGCTCCCGTCCGTATTCACGACCGTCATGCCGGCGACCGTGCCGTTCTTCACTGTGGCTTCAAAGCCGTCGGGCTTGGCCTCCTGACTAAGGCTGAAGAATACTCGCCCGTTCTGGCTGGTTCGGTCGTTGGCTCTCTGCGCGTCGGTCGACGAGGCGAGTAGTGCCATAGCCGTCAAGGCGACGGCGATCACCAATCTCTTACCATGATATTTCATAGTTACAATCGCTCCAGTCTTACTTGCGCCGGCGAATACCTCGGACTAGAAGCCGTCGACAACCAAATCTGGAACGTTTACTTTGGACCGCTGAGACTCGGTCGTCTCAGCGAAAAACACATGCGCATTGAAGATGTATACGGCAGCCTCTGGCGCCATAAGAAGAAACTAAAACTGTAACCCATGTCCCCGCACTTTTCTGTTACCTATCTCCCCGTCCGCTCATTGTTGCCGTCATAATCTCTGGATTGAGTATGGCTGAGTTAAGTCAACGCGGTAAACATCGGGATTGGATAAGGCACGCCACTCAGCAAAGCCGACGGAATCATCAAAGTGCTTCAAAAGCAATGCCATCAAGTTACCGTGTGTGACCAGTAGAGTGCTCTGAGCGCCATGTGTTTGTATATCTGTGACCACCGCAACTGCTCGTTGCATCGCCTCACGACTGGATTCCCCACCTTCCAGACGTAAATCTAAATCCGCAAAAGAAGCATAGAGATGTTCCTGCCAGTCAGGGCGAGAATCGGAACACAGCACGCGCTCCACTAATCTTGTGTCAAGCTCAACTGCGAGGTTGAGCCGTTGGGACAATGGCGTGATAGATTGTGTCGCTCGTGTGTAAGGACTGGAAATGATGCGCTCAATGTCTGCATTTGCCAACAAGTCGGCCAAACCGTTCGACTGAGCAACACCTTCTGGCGTGAGTGGTGCGTTGGCCTCTTGACCTTCAGCTTTGCAGTGCCGGACGATATAAAGCGTTTTCATCGTTTCGAGTTTGATACGCAAACGAGTTTCACACACGACCAAGCCGCACGCACCG